>ERZ857503.1011-NODE-1011-length-17979-cov-11.820743_pt1 | contig 17979 bp, 16 predicted proteins | sample MGYA00519766_ERZ857503 | MGnify/ENA primary metagenome ERZ857503 (study PRJEB31778, sample SAMEA3449345) | human gut metagenome | biome: human gut; feature: human-associated habitat; material: faeces | place: United Kingdom | collected 2010/2012 ...
GGTTCTGCTGCCTTATGCAAGAAATAAAAAATGGAATTGATAGAACCCACCTAAATACCCTTTTCATAACAAGAAATTAATATTTTACATACTCCAATTCTGTCACAATAGGCAAGTGGTCGGATAAAACAGACTGAACGGTTTGAGTTCTCACAATTTTCCACCCCTGTTTAGGTCTGGCGAAAATATAATCTATCTTTCTCTTGGGGTTCCAAGCGGGAACAGTAAAATCGTAATCGGTTGCCAAAAACCAATTTTCCAACATATTATACTTAATTTCCTTTGACGAAGGAACTGTATTAAAATCTCCTCCTAAAACCACAGGGTATCGATAATCATTGAAATGCTCGGTAATAAAAGCGGTCTGTGCTTCTCTCGTCTTTGGCAACTGATAATCCAAATGTGTCGATGCAAAACAAATCGTATCTTCGCCTATTTCAAACAGACCCTCTAACAGAGCTCTACGTTCATGCGCTTTATTGGGCCACGGCAAAAAAGTTTTCTTCGTATCGATATAAGGGTATCGGGAAAGGATTCCTATACCATAATATCCACCCTTATAATCGATTGTTTTCCCATACACGCCAAACATCTTTGTAAAATATGCCAATTCCGAAATATAGTCACGCCCGATTTGATGCGGAGCTCTCTCTCCTCTATCGGTTTTACAATCTATTTCCTGCAACGCAACGAAATCGGGATTGAAAGACTTTATATGCGAAGCCAGTTCCTCCAACGATGCCAATTCTCCAAAACGAATATTATAGGTCATTACCTTTATTCTCAAAGTGTCTTGTGCATATACGTTTCCAAACTGGTATAAAAACACGACAATCAAAAGATATTTAAATGCTTTCATTTTCTACGGTTTTGAAATTTTCAACACAGAAATAATAGGGAGATGATCGGATGCATTTACCCCCGTAACGACAGTATGAGAAACAACATTAAAATATTCCAAAGGCCTGTAAGCGATATAGTCTATTTCCCGATTGGGCGCATTAGAAGGAATTGTAAAATTTTTCGGATCTGTATTCGTCCTGACAAATCCGGCAGCTTCCAACTTGCCGATAATCGAATTATCCGGTTTCGAATTAAAGTCCCCTCCTAAAATAATAGGAAAGTCGCTTTTAGAAGAAAGTTCTTCCATCATAACGGGGAATTGTCTATCCCTTTCCGCCTGAGTAACGGATAAATGGATTACCGCCAAATAAACATCGATTCCATTGAACTTTATCTTGGCTGTCCCCAAAACGTTACTTCCCGTAATAGTCAGTCCATCTATCTCTTTCGGGAGATCATGATTTACGATTTCGCTCATTTGAAAAGAAGAAAGGATAGCTGCACCATAAGCCCCGCCCTGAAAATCTTTTTGTTTGAAAAAATAATAATACGGATAACCGGCCAATTCTGCCAATTCTTTAGCCTGATCCACACCCAAACTTCTTGTCGTTTTATAATCTACCTCTTGCAACAAAACTACATCTGGCTTTTTGCTTTTTATCACATTCGCAACGTTATTCACATCTGCGGTTGTTGTTTCACCCGATACACCATAATAGGGTGCACAGTGTTTTATGTTATAACTCATCACGACCAGGTTTTCTTTGGGTTCAGTGTTACCACCCCAACCGGCATCTCCTTGCGGTTCATTGGCTTTACTACAACCCATAAAAACCGCACTGATACTCATCATCAATATAAACACACGTTTCATCGTAATCATATTTTATAGTTCATTAATATCCACACTATTAGGATTCTAATAGTGTGGATTAGAAATTCAACTTATTCCGGCCAACCGGGATTTTGACCCAACAGAGGATTTTTCATTCTTTCCTCATAAGGCACAGGCCACAAATAATGCATAGCCGGATCGAAATAACGGGGACCTCCTTCTGCTCTCGATTTTTCGTAAATCACATCGCCGAATTCATCGACTCCGGTATCGGGATAAGGATTAGCGCCCAAATCGTTCATACAAACGGTTAGACTAGGCCCTGTAATAGCCCGACCAAAACGCAATTCACCTTCTCTCCAACGCATTATATCTGCATATCGCATACCGTCGAACGAAAGCTCGATACGTCGCTCTCTCTTTATTTCGGTCCACAAATCGAGATTCCACTGTTGCAGCTCCTTCAAATCCATTCGATGCATACCCACTCGATCTCTCAAACGATTAATAGTCTCATCGATTTCAGTTTGGGTCAATGTCCCGTTCATCTTATAAAGAGCTTCTGCATAAATCAAAAGAACCTCTGGATAACGAATTACGTTCAAATTGGTGTGAGACCTGTTGGCATTTCCGGCAATACTTATCTCGTTGTATTTTTTGAAATAAAAGCCGGTTATCCCGTTAGCTCCGTTCCGTCCGGGTTGTAACGACGAGAAGCGTGGTAACTGAAATATATCGTTCGGCCGGCGATATTCGGCATCTCCATCGTCACCGCCACCCCATTGATCACCGGGAGTAAACAACGTCATTCTCATTCTCGGATCCCTGTTTTGGAAATAATCGGCATAATGTTCCTCAGGATACTTATACAGAGGTGACGTTTTTATATCTGTACGTTTATAATACTCCAATCCCGGCTTAGCTGGCATACCATCGATACATAAATAAGCATCGACCAACGTTTTGGTAGGATTAAATCGAATAAAATCCACCGGCGAACAAGTCTCGTTCGACATGTTATTATTGCGAATATCATTCACATAGATACTGGAAATAATTGCTTCGTTATTATCTGGATTATTCTCTATATCTCCTTCGAGATGATACAATTTTTCATAATCATAAAGATCGTAGGGGCCATTGTCTATAATCTCTTTGGCAGCTTTGGCAGCAATATCATAACGTTCGTTTTGAAGGGCGATACGTGCTTTCATCGCCAAAGCTCCCCAGCGGTCTATACGACCTACATTATCTCCCGTTTGCCTTTCATGAGGTAATTTCGAAGCAGCCCAATCCAAATCGGTCATTAAGCTATCGATAACTTCACTTCGTGGAGTACGAGGTCCATAAGCTCCTTCGGACGTAATAACATGGTTAATCCAGGGAACATCTCCAAAAAAAGTCGTCAACATAAAATATACCCACGACCTTATGACCTTCACCTCGGCGGCATAGACATCTTTAACATCTTGGTCGATTTCGGCCCGATTGTAATTATCTAGGAAATTATTGCAAGTGTGAATATGTCCGTAAGAATATCTCCAATACGAAGTAAAGGGGAACCCATCGGTATAAGCATGTTTCCCTCCCGATACTTTGGAAAGTCCGCTGTTTTTATCACCCCATATTACAGTTTCGGCCGTAGACTCTGCCCATTTAATCAACAACTCATATTCAAATGTTTCATAACAAGGATACAATGCCGCGCGCAACTGCTCCTCCGTCTTCCAATAAGTTTCATTAGTCACGGAATCCTGAGGATATCTGTCTAAAAAATCATCGTTACATGAAACCAACAATGATGCCAACGGCAAAAAAGCCGCAATATATTTAATCGTTTTCATATTCAATGGTATTTATTAAAATGAAAGAACTAAACCGAATACGTATGTCTTTACTTGGGGGTAAACATCGCCCGAAGATTCCCGTACTTCCGGATCATAAGCACCGAAATATTTAGTGAATGTCAGTAAATTATCTGCCGACGCATACAATCGCAACCCCTCTATTTTCCATCGATTAAGAAGTTTTTTGGGAATAGAATAACCCAATTGTACATTTTTCAAACGCAAATACGAAGCATCTTCTTTCCAATAATCACTGAATAATAAATTATGAGATTGAGCTTGATACAGTCTAGGATATGTGGCATCGGGGTTGTTAGGAGTCCAGCGATCCAAATGTTCTACCTTAGGAATAGAATAATCGTTGATAAAACAGTGACGGGCTTCATCTGACAGATAACCATTTACTTTCCCCACTCCTTGGAAATAAAAACTAAAATCCCAATCTCTCCATTGCAACTGGCCTCTCAATGAATAGGAATAATGCGGATACGGATCGCCAAATACAACCTTATCATATTCATCTATTTCTCCATCTGGAATTCCACCGGGTCCAGAAATATCTCGATATTTAATATCTCCCGGTTGTGTTATAGCTTCTGCCGCTTTGGGAATAGCGAACTTAGAATTAATATACTTTCCATTACTATCGACACCGCCAAAGTCATCAATCTGCGCCAAACCATCGGTCAAATAACCATAATAAGCGTCGATAGGATCTCCTTCTCTACGAATGTTATTGGTTAATCGAGGTTCACTCGTTCCTAAATCGACAATTTTATTCTTGGCATCAGAAAGATTGAATAGCAAATTATATTTCACTTCTCCAATCTGGTCTCGCCAACCGATTTCAAGCTCCCAACCTTTATTTTCGATTTTACCCATGTTTTCATAAGGCAAATTAGCCGTTCCGGTGATTCCTACGACCGTAGGATAAACAGGTTTCACCAATGCATCGATATTATCTTTCTTAAACCAATCGAAAGAAGCGGTCAACCTATTATTAAAGAAAGTCAAATCTACACCGACATTCAACATTCTTATCGTTTCCCACTTGATATTGGCATTTCCCAATTTACTTTGTTGAAAACCGATATTCTGTTTTCCTCCGATCGGATAACTTTCTCCCGAATCAATAGGAGTCAAATATGGATAATAATCGCTACCCACATTCTGATTTCCTAATTCACCCCAAGAAGCCCTCAGTTTACCGGAACTCAACACAGGTTCTGCAAACTGCATAAATTCTTCTCTGGAAAAATTCCAACCAGCCGAGAAAGATGGAAAATATCCCCAACGATTATCCCTAGCGAAGCGAGAAGTACCATCGATACGCATATTCGCTTCTACCAAATACTTTCCATCAAACGCATAATTCACACGGCCGAAATAAGAGCGTAAAGCCCAAGAACTCTTCGTACCGCTATTCGTAATATCCTCGGTCCCTGCATCGATCACATAAATGCCATCAAATGGTATTTTCTTACGACTCGCGCTTAAACTACTGAAATTATACCACTCTTGCGAATATCCCAACAAAGCCCCGATCTCATGTTTATTGATCTGCTTCTGAAAATTCAATGTTAACTGTAAGGTTTGAGTCAAAGCATCTTGATGTGCTTGGCTCACCGAATTTCTCATATTTTTATTAGCAGGATCGGGAGTCCCGTCTGAAAAATATTCCGGTAACGTAGGAGTAAACTTATCGGTTTCTCTGAAATAATAGTTCGCAGCATATTGCCCTCCTAAATTCAAACCATCGATTATACGCAAATCCGCACTCACGATAGTATTCAATGTACGAGATTTTCTCTTTTCCTCTCCACCTTCTTTGGCTACATAAACAGGATTATTTATACTCCCGCTGGACCAATATTCGGTGTCTTCCCATAATCCCATCTCATTTTGTTGTTGCCATTTCACCGGTAACAGCGGAGACATACGTTGGGCTAAACGAAATACACCACCAGTACCCGAAAATCCGGACGCATTACGGTAATAATCGACAAAACTGACATTCCCGTTTATTTTCAATCGATCGAAAACCTCTGTATTCACATTGATTCTCGCATTGTGCCGTTTTGTTTTAAATGCATCACCCACGACCAATCCATCTTGATCTAAATAACCGTAAGACATAAAATAGCTGCTTTTCTCGCTTCCACCTCTTACACTTACCGAGTGACTCGTTTGCAACGCATGTTTCTTAAAAATTTCATTCACCCAATCTGTGTTCGAATATTCATTGGGATACATTCCCGAATCATATTTTTCAAAAGCATCCACATCATAAGGTCTGGAAAAACCGGCGGCAGACATTGCCTCGTTAGACAACTCCATATACTGCCGGCCTGTTACCAATTCCGGCAAAGCGGTAGGTGTTTGCATACCCACATATCCCGAATAGGTCAATGTAGCCTTCTCCTTTCGTTTGCCCTGCTTGGTTGTAATCAAAATAACCCCATTGGCCGCACGAGCTCCGTAAATAGCGGCAGATGCAGCATCCTTCAAAACCGACACACTCTCTACATCGTTGGGATTCAATAAATTCAAATCTCCACCCGAAACTCCGTCAATCAATATAAGAGGTGCGGTACTACTATTTATGGTACTGACACCACGAATCGTTATCGAAGGCACGGCTCCGGGCTGCCCCGATGAAGACGTAATGCTCACACCCGGCAATAAGCCTTGTAAACCCGCACTGACATTAGCGACGGGACGGTTTTCCAATTCATCTCCTTTTACCATAGATACGGCCCCGGTTACGTTCACCTTCTTCTGTACGCCATAACCGACGACTACCACATCGTCCAAAGAAACAGAACTCTCCATGAGAGAAACATCTAACACCCCGGCCTGTAATACCTCTTTTTTCGTTTCCTTATATCCGACATAAGAAAATTTCAAAGTACTACCCACGGGTGCGTTTAACGAATATTTACCGTCCAAATCGGTACTGGTTCCTTTCGATGATCCCTCTACGGCAACAGACGCTCCGATAATAGGCTCGCCGGTCACTTGATCTATGACAGTACCTTTGACCGATACGATTTGTTGCTCTTTCGATGCAGCTCCCGAACTGTCTTGTTCCTTTTGATTGTATAAAAGAACACTATTATCCAAGAAACGGAATCCGACATCTGTACCCTTAAATAGTTGGGTCAGCGCCGTCTGCAAACTCACATTTTCGACCTTCAAGGAAACGGTCTTGTTCGGGTCTACAAATTCCTTACTATATGCCACATTTACAACAGCTTGCTCCTTTATCTGTTCCATCGCTTGTTTCAATGTAACATTCTGAATGTTTAACGAGATTTTCTGTTGCTGAGCATAAGCAACCCACGGAAAAGCAAGACAAAGCCCTCCTACCACACACCACTTTCTGATGTATGGAAAAACGTATTTTTCCAGCATAAATTTTGAGTGTTTGTTAAGTTATTAGACTAATTATTTTTCTTTCACAGCATATACATTCTCCGATATTTCATTAAACTTAATTGGGGTAATGGCAGACATCATTTCAAAAATACCTGACAAATTGTTTAGCTTGCAGGTGAAATTATATGTGAACGCAGCTATCTTTTCACTGCGGATATCAAAAGAAACATCAAATTGCCGAGACAATGTAGTCAAGACCTCTTCCAAAGGAGCATTTCTGAATATTAATTTATTTTCCTTCCAAACAGAAGCATCTTTATAATACTCGTTCTTCATGACTTTACAAAGCCTACTTCCTTTTTCATAAATTGCAGTCTGGCCGGGAGCCATCTGATACGTTCCCGATTTTTCTGCATACGGATAACTTATCACTATACCCCCTTCGTCCAACGTGGTCGTAACCACCGAATCCGTAGGATATCCCGATACGTTAAAACTCGTTCCCGTTACACGGATATTCATTTCGTCTGCCTGTACCATGAACGGTTTAGATATATCCTTCTTTACTTCAAAATAAGCCTCGCCTACTAACGATACTTCTCTTTTATCCTTCGCAAATTGCTCTGGATAAACCAACTTCGAGTCTGCATTCAACCACACTCGCGTTCCATCTTCGAGCAATACGACCAATCGTTCTCCCTTCAAAGAACAAACCTCTTTATAGACAGGCTTCGATAAATCGATATTCTGATAAGCCAAATATCCGACATTCAACAATACCAATGCAATGGCACAAGCCCATTTACAAACCGTCCAGACATTTCGTCTTTCGCTTCGACCTATTCTCTGCGCCAAACTTTCATATACGCCGAATTTATCGAAATCCGGCACATCGCATCCTCCCATTGGCAAAGATTCGGCATTTAACAGCCGGTTTATATCTTTGTCGATATGCCCGGATATATATTTCAATATCTCAGAATCGGTCTGATGTCGTTTTCTAAAATGCATGTTTCATTGGCTTTCATTATATAATACTATATAAATTTCAAAAAGTATTATATACAGATCTTACATTAACTTATTTTAAGTATTATATCAAAAGGGAAATAGCACACTTACGAACAATCTCCTTTATCTGTTTCAGAGACTGGCTATACTGGAATTTTATTGTATTGACAGAAAGATTTAGCTTATCTGCAATTTCTTGGTTAGAATACTTTCCCGAAATTTTCAAAGAAAAAATCTTCCTCCTTTGAGGAGACAACTGTTCGATAGCATGGCGCACCAAGTCCAATTGCTCTTTATCCATATCCTCATCGTCTTGGTTGCCCCCGTCTATACGCTCCAATAACTCCAAACAATCGTCCAAAACAAAGATATGATTCTTGGGATCGCGAAGGATAGTAAGTAAATCGTTTTTTAAAACGGTAAATAAAAAATGATTCAATGGGCGACTCTCATCGAGAGAGGTTCGTTTAATCCAAACTTTCATGAAAAGATTCTGCACAGCATCTTCTGCCAGTTCTTTATTACACAAATATTTAAACGCAAGTCTATACACCTGTTCCGAATAAGTGTCATAAAGAATGGTAAAAGCTAACTGGTTACCCTGTTTTAACTGATGGGTTAAAGCGCTATCGTCCATTTCCTATTAATAGAATTCTAAGAGCATTGCAAGATTGAAAAAAATATTGAAATAGCAAAAGAATTTCGATTAAAATAAGTTTGATATAATATTACATCTATATGAAAAATTATTATATAAATCCATATGGCTTTCGATCCAATATTCACGTTATATTTGTAGGACAAATTATACCCAAATGAATTACTTAGAAACAGAGAGATTAATATTACGACCATTTGCAGAACAAGACACAGAATCTCTGTTCATCATTCTTAGCGACGTAGAGGTAAACGCTTTTCTCCCCATGTTTCCATTAAAGGACATCGAAGAAGCAAAAACATATCTTCACGAGAAACATACGGCAATTAATTCGGGGAAGACCCTGTTTTACTACGCTATTTGTTTGAAAGGTAACAATATACCTATCGGATATATCCATGTAAGCGGCGGTGATAGCTACGATCTAGGTTATGGACTAAGAAAAGAATTTTGGCACAAAGGTATATGTTCGGAAGCCTGCCGAGTAGTCATTGAAAAACTAAAACATATCGAAATACCCTATATCACGGCCACACACGACGTAAACAATCCAAGAAGCGGAAGGGTAATGCAAGCCATCGGTATGAAATACCGATATTCCTATAACGAATTGTGGCAACCTAAAAACAAATGGGTTACATTTCGAATGTATCAACTCAACTTAGACGGTCAAGAAAATAGAATTTATAAAAAATACTGGAACAAATATCCTATCCATTTTGTAGAAACAATCCCTAAATAATACGCCAATAATCCAATGATTCAAAGTGCAATGGGAGAAATTACAGCAAAGTCTGCTCAATTCCATACAGATAGAGAAGAAAAATAGGGTATTCAGAATGTAATCTGATAGTATTTGACTGGATTTCAACTAAACCGCATATCTTTGTGAGTGGATTGAGGGAACTCTCTCCAAGACACTTTAAAAAAGAAGAAACGTTATGTTTATCTTATAGGTGAAAATGTAGGAAGTTTTCAAACCGATGCAAGAGATAGCATAGTGGTTCTTACGCATATAGCGTGGACTGCTATTGTTACATCTGCATCAAAGATTTCCTACGGCCTTCACTTAGACGTGACATAGTTGGCTCACGTTTTTCAATCTGTAAATTTAATAACCCGACAGAGCCAATAGGGAATTGTGCGGATATGAATAAACTTATCAATTCGGTTCTTTTAATTACGTGCCTGTTTATTGTAGCTTGCAGTGATGATAATATTGAAAATACACCAACACCATTCATTCTCGAAAAAGACTACTATGAAATACGACTAGAACGAAGTTCCACTTCTATTTCAATCACAAATGGCAGCGGAGACATCAGCTTGGACATAGAAAATGAAGACGTATTACAAGCCATTTATTCGAAATACAACGATGATTGGGAGGAAGATAACCTAAAAGGGCATATCAATCTGTATGGTATGCAGAAAGGAGTCACAACCTTGACTATTATTGACAATGTAACAAATGATGTGGAAAAAGTAGAGGTTAAAGTAACGGACTGTTATTTGGCATATACTATATCCGAGAGCAATTATCCAGCACTGGAAGCCAATACAACGCTCTTTTTCGTAAATAACCAAGAAAAAGAGTGCTATATTTTCGCCATAGACAAAATTCACGGACGGTTATCTGAACAACCGATAGCAAAAGGCAGCTATGAGTTTTTTGTCACACCCGACGATGCCCTACCTCAATTTAATGGCATTCCCGGTTTACATCTAAATATTACAGATAATGACACCACGACAAAATCTTATGACTTTCAGATCAATGCAAACTCCTCACAAGTATTAAGTGTTATTCAAGCCTATTTGGGCGTAGAGTGGGGCAAACTCTTCGATAGTGTACATACAAAAAGTCCTGCGCCGATAGACATGACTATGAAACTGACTATTCCTAATACAGATTATCAAATTACAGGAATGTTAAGCACTACATCTATACCAGAATATATATTGGATTGATGCATCGCTGTGGTTAAGCAGTTAAACTTACATATCCTATAAAGCAAACGAGAGAAAATGAACCGATTGTTCTTTTCGTTTGCTTTGTTTTTATCAATTCTCTTTACAAGCAAAGATAATTGGTCTTAAATACTGCTACGCGTGGGGAAAATATGGGGCCTAATATGGGAAAATTTTAGGCAAAATAAAAAGCTAAATGATGATTGCTCAACACTTAGCTTTTATCTTTGTACCCAGACCCGCATTTGAAATAATTAAAGTGAGGAAAATGTGGGTAAAAAGAAAAATGCAGAAAAACACTACAATTATACTATGTTTCAATAGGTTACAATCTAATTAAATTTTAATTCAAGTTAATCGAATTGCAAAATATTCAGCAGATGTGGGGAAAGTGTGGGGAAAATATCTATATTTGCAGCAGAGTAAAATTCAACCTGCAAGTCTATGAAAGTAACCTTTATCATTAAAAAAGCAGCCAAGCGATATGATACAGAATCCATGGCTACAATCTATGTACGCTTTAGAAACGGAAGGCAGTTAGACTCCGTTGCTCCTACTCAGTTGGCTATCAATCCCAATCTATGGGATGATAAAGACGAATGTGTAAAAACGAAAGCTGTCTGCAATGAAGAAATGCGTACCCTTATAAATGAAGAGATACGCCAGTTGAAAACCTATATTGAGAAGATATATCAACAAGAAAAGGAAGCAATAGACAAAGAATGGTTAAAAACAACACTTGATAAATTTTACCATCCTGAAAAATATTTTCTGCCGGAGGAAGTGGTTATCAAGCCTACCATTGGAGAACTATTCGATGAATTTCTAAACAAACACCCTTTGTCGGAAGTACGAAAAAAGAATTTCCGGGTTGTCAAAAGAGCCTTACTGCGTTATGAACTATATGTAAGGGCAACAAAGAAAGGACAAAAGGGCTTTATCCTTGACGTGGATTTGGTAACGCCTGACACGCTTCGGGATATGTGGGACTTCTTTCAGAACGAATACCAGTACTATGAACTTTACCCGAGCATTTATGAAACCATTCCCGAAAAGAGGACACCACAGCCCAGAAGCAAGAACACGCTGATAGACTGTTTTTCAAGAATACGCACATTCTTCCTGTGGTGCTTCGATAACAAGCGTACCACAAACAGACCTTTTGACAAATTCCCGATAGAAGAATGTACATACGGTACACCTTATTATATAACACTTGAAGAGAGGGATAGAATTTTCAATGCCGACCTTTCAGCTACCCCACAACTGGCAATACAGAGAGATATATTTATATTCCAAACACTGATAGGCTGTCGAGTGAGCGACCTATACCGTATGACCAAACTAAATGTGGTTAATGAAGCCATAGAATACATTCCCAAGAAAACAAAAGAAGGAAATCCGGTTACGGTACGTGTCCCTCTTAATGATAAGGCAAAAGAAATCCTTGAACGCTATAAAGAATATAAAGAAAAACTGTTACCGTTCATATCCGAACAAAAGTACAACGATGCCATAAAAAAGATATTCAGATTGGCTGGGATTGACCGAATCGTGACTATCTTAGACCCGTTGACACACAACGAAGTCAAACGACCGATTTATGAAGTGGCAAGCAGCCATTTGGCAAGACGTACTTTTATCGGCAACATCTATAAAAAGGTGAAAGACCCCAACCTTGTTTCCGCACTGTCGGGACACAAAGAGGGAAGCAAAGCCTTCAGGCGATACAGAGACATTGACGAAGAAATGAAAAAAGACCTTGTGAAACTATTAGATTAATATACTTTAAACTTTTTAGCGTATAAAATCAAGATATAAATAAAAGAAATTCCTAACTTTGCAAGAAAATAGATTTAAAATTTGTATTATGGATAGATTGTTGCCAATAAGAATAGAAGCATGCCCACTTATAGACGCTTTAATTGAGTTCCGTTTTGAAGCAGCTATTACCAAAAGCGCAGTTTTTGGCATCATATACAATCTCATAAAAGAAGAGTATAGAGGAAATGTCATTAATTTGCCCATTTTACAGATTCCAGAACAAATTAGGGAGGTTGACCCTAACTTAAAATTTAAGCCCCTATACAGAATTGAAAACGAAAGATTTGTAATTCAAATAGGATATGATGTTTTGAGCATAAGCTCAAAAATGCCATATATAGGTTGGAGCGATTTTTCTAAACATTCATTTTCAATAATCAACAAGGTTATTAGTTCCGGAATAATAAAGCGTGTATCAAGAATAGGACATAGATATATTAATTTCTTCAAAGGAGATATTACCAATAGTCTTACGATGTCTTTTTCCATGACAGAAAAATACACATCCGAAAACTTATTGATACGGACAGATGTCAAAGATGGTAATTTTATGAACACCCTACAATTTGTAAATAATGCAAACTACAAACCACACCCTAATTCTATAGAAGTGGTAGGTTCATTAATTGACATTGATACATCTCGTGAATATTCCGACAACTATTTCACTTCTAATATAGAACAAGAAATAAATATGGCTCATAATTGCGAAAAAAAGCTGTTTTTCTCTTTGTTAAAACCTAACTTCCTAAATAGTCTAAAACCTGTTTTTGAAAATGAATAGTTTAACGACTTACATAAATACCAATATCCTATTAATGTCTGCCTTATCATGTATGACATTAACAGATACAGAATTGCTTTCTTTATCAAGTAGGCAAACATATAATGATGCTATAATACCGTCTATTAACACTCCTGTCAATCCAATAAATATTTATACAAATTATTCCATTAAGGACATTCCTATCTCAACAGAGACCATTCATGTTAATATTCCCGAGCATGAAGATTTTGAGATAATCAATTCTTTTGCGAATAAGATGTTAACGGAAGCGGCTCCTATAGATGAAGAAATTCAAAATGTCATTAATGACCACTTTTGGGATATGCTATGATTACAGAAGATGAATTAAAAAAATATCTACCCAAATATTTGTCAGAAGAAAATTACAAGACCCTTTTGGCAGAACTCAAATCTTTCCCTTATAACATAGATGGAAGGATGTACACTTCTATGCTTGACAAGAATGTCATTTTTCAAGGAGATGGCTTAAAAAAAATGCCTATAATTGATTTAACTAATATCGAAAGAGGTGTAAAAAAGGTAAGCTGTTTGATTTTATCAAACACTTGTGATATGGATTTATCTAATTCTCGTATGTTTCCTGCCTCAATCATGTATGCTCCTATTATAAATCTCACAAAATATATTTCAGTTCTTCAAAAACAAGGTATTAATAGTAGCAAAATTGAAAACCACATTTCAAATCTCAAACAACAAAAAATAACCCAAATAATCTTTCTTCCTGCAAATTCCCAAATGGAAGATTCAATAGTTTTTCTTGATAAAATCTATCACGTTGACAATCGCTTTATAAACCGAGACACATTAGAAGATCAACGCTTATTTTCTTTAAGCGATTATGGTTTCTATATGTTAATATTCAAATTGTCGATACATTTCTCACGCATACAAGAGAAAGTTAATAGAGGTTGCATTGCTAATTAACTTGTATGGGACAACAAGAATATGACAATTTCAAAAGACTGATAAAGGAATGGCTTGACAGCCATCCTAATGAATATGCCGATTTCGTAGAAGAAATGAACGACAAAAAGTTCAAAGGTTTCTTCAAGGTTTTCAATGTAGCGACAAGACTTGTACCGAAATACAGGCAAGTTGCCGACAAAAGAATAAGCGATGAAAGGAATCCCGACTTTGAAAAACTGGAAAACATTTTATTGGAATCAAATCTTGCCGAAAAGATTGTGAGCGAGTTCCACAACCCAAACAAGAGAAGCATAGTACCTGCTATGCTTGCATGGCTATACTATGGACGAAGTTACGAGTGCATGGTGGAGCAAGGGGAAGAACTGACCAAAAGAAAGGATATTGGAAAATTATACAAATGGTTGGTTTCGTGTATGGTCAAATTTATTATAAGAAAGAGTATATCCACTGGCATGAGGACAAAAGAGGACTGGCTAAATTTCAGAAAGCAACAGAAAGCCATTGAGGAAAACACTCTTATCGAATGGTCTATCGAAGATGAAGAAGAAAACCACATTGAAAAAAACGATGATACACAAACAGAAGAAGCCACTCCAGAAAAAACACCTAAGACAGCAGGACGTAAAGCAGACACACGTACACTGCCTGAACTATTGATAGAAAATCAAGACGTGTTTATAGAAAAAATAGGCACAAGGCTAAAGACCAAATCCACAGATACAGATATTGCACGCCTTTATATTGCATTGGTGGAATATCGCTTTATGCGACAATGCCCAATGAAAACTTTCAGAAATGCACTACAAAATCAGTTTGAAGAATTAAAAATAGTTCAAGAGAGAGGCATCCAAAAAGCATACAGCCACTTAATTTCACCATACGGAACCAGCAAAAAATTAATGAAAGACATTGGTGAAGACCGAATAGCCATAGATGAATTGAAAGCTTATCTATCCAATTGAAATTCGTTTAATTCGCTTTTCGTTTTTACGAATTTAACGAATTGAATATCATTGTTTTACGATTGATTTTCATTATATATTTGCGCCACTATCCTAATCGGGGTAGTGGCTTTTCGTTTATAATACTGCCGAAACGGGAAGTCTTACAACCGGCAGTTTCAAGAAGCCTATGACAGACTTATTGACAATTATCCAAAACGGGAACGGCAACATCAAGTTGGAAGTAACAGGAGAAGATTTGCTATTATTCTCCAACCAGTTAATCAGCCGTGCGAAGCATGAACTTTCTACCGCTATTGCGGAAGCAAGAAAGGAGAAGTACCTCACTAAAGAGGAAGTGAAAAAGATGTGCGGTGTTTGTGATACCACACTCTGGCACTGGTCTAAGAAAAACTACCTGAAGCCTGTAAAGGTTGGAAACAAGGTCAGATACCGACAATCCGACATTCAGAGAATCTTAGGTGAACACAACCCTTTAATCTAAGCCTATGAAGGAGGAAGAATATATGCGCGTAGGAACAACTTTGTACAAGGTGGTCAATCAGCCATGCGCCAATGGCGGTTATGAAAAGAAACGTGTCGTATGGAACAACAGCACATTACGGCAGGATTATGGAAAGAACTATCTTGCCACCGTCCCCAAGTATGACGGCTTTTGCACCGTTCCCAATCATCTGAACTACCAAAAGGAGATTGAGGGGTTTCTGAACCTTTACGAGCCGATAGATCATAAACCGCAGCAGGGGGACTTCTCCCACATCCAATCCTTGATGCGGCACATCTTCGGGGAACAATATGAGCTGGGTATGGACTATATGCAACTGCTGTATCTACAGCCGACACAGAAGCTGCCCATTGTCCTACTTGTTTCAGAGGAACGCAATACTGGCAAAAGTACGTTCTTGAACTTCCTGAAAGCCGTGTTTGAGAACAACGTAACATTCAACACCAACGAGGATTTCCGCAGCCAGTTCAATTCCGACTGGGCAGGAAAGCTGCTAATCGTTGTGGACGAAGTTTTGCTCAACCGCAGGGAAGACAGCGAACGGTTGAAAAACCTGAGCACCACTTTCACCTACAAAGTGGAAGCCAAAGGTAAAGACCGAACGGAGATTGCTTTCTTTGCCAAGTTCGTGTTATGTTCCAACAACGAATATCTGCCCATACTCATAGACGCAGGAGAAACACGCTACTGGGTGCGGAAGATAATGCCATTACAGAACGATGATACCAACTTTCTGCAAAAGCTAAAAGCGGAAATACCCGCATTTCTTTATTTCCTGACCCAAAGGGAATTATCCACAACACAGGAAAGCCGTATGTGGTTCAACCCAAGACTGACACATACCGCAGCCTTGCAAAAGATTATCCGAAGCAACCGTAACCGACTGGAAATAGAAATGACCGAATTGTTACTTGACATCATGTCGAACATGAACGTGGAAAGCGTATCATTCTGCCTGAACGACCTTGTAACCTTGCTACTCTATTCACAGGTCAAGGTTGAAAAGTATCAAGTGAGGAAAGTTGTGCAGGAAGTATGGAAACTCACTTCCGCACACAATTCGCTATCCTACACCGCTTATGAGTTCGCACCCCATCGTGAGTGCCACTATGAGCCGAAAAGGAAAACTGGTCGGTTTTATACGGTAACGAAAGAACAACTGACCGCTATCTAATTATTTTGATGAAATGATGAAAAAGGGCAGTAATATATTGCATTACAGACAAATAGATATTCATCAAACACTCATCAACAACGATTGCTAATGAAAAAAGAAAACATCATTTCTCTTTTGGCAAGCAATCTGATGAGAAAAAGATGAACCAATATAGCGCTGTTTAACAGTGTGTTAAATTCCAAATTCATCAAATCATCATTTTTTCATTCACCAACAAATCCGTAAGAAAATGACAATAGAAGAAGCTAAAAGCATACGAATAGCCGACTATCTATACAGCTTGGGCTATTCACCAGTAAAACAACAAGGAATAAACCTTTGGTACAAATCCCCGTTTCGGGAAGAGAGTGAAGCATCGTTCAAAGTGAATACCGAACGCGAACAATGGTATGACTTCGGTTTGGGAAAAGGCGGAAACATCATTTCACTGGCTGCACATCTGTACGCTACCGACCATGTACCTTACATCTTGAAACGGATAGCGGAACAGACACCGCACGTGCGCCCGGTATCTTTCTCTTTTGGCAAGCAAAACTCTTCCGAGCCGAGCTTCCAACATCTGGAGATTGTTCCTTTATCCTCCCCTGCCCTGCTTGCCTACTTACAAGGTAGAGGAATTAACATAGAACTGGCGAAAAGAGAATGTAGTGAAGCACGTTTCACCCACAACGGCAAGCGGTATTTTGCCATCGCCTTTCCCAATGTATCGGATGGATATGAAATCCGCAACCGCTATTTCAAGGGCTGTATCGCTCCAAAAGAAATCTCCCACATCAGACAATCGGGGAAAGCGAGAAATACCTGTTATATATTCGAGGGATTTATGGACTACCTCTCCTTTTTGACATTGAGACAAGAGAACTGCCCGAATTATCCGGAGCTGGACGGACAGGACTACATTGTATTGAATTCTGTATCGAATGTGAACAAGGCTCTCTATCCGTTGGGCAACTACGAACGCATCCACTGCTTTTTCGACAACGACCATGCAGGCATGGAAGCCCTCCAACAAATCCGCAAGGAATACGGCAGAGACCGATATGTCCGTGACGCTTCACAGACTTACAGCGGATGTAAGGACTTGAACGAATACTTACAGAAACAGGTTGAAAGAAAAAGGCAAGTCCAATCCGTTAAAGGAGTGAGCAGCCAGTCACCGAAAAAGAAAAACGGCTTTCGGTTATAGCCCACTATAACTACACGCTCCGCTTTCGTAGTTGTGGGCTCTCCCGA
>ERZ857503.1012-NODE-1012-length-17978-cov-2.693690_pt1 | contig 17978 bp, 13 predicted proteins | sample MGYA00519766_ERZ857503 | MGnify/ENA primary metagenome ERZ857503 (study PRJEB31778, sample SAMEA3449345) | human gut metagenome | biome: human gut; feature: human-associated habitat; material: faeces | place: United Kingdom | collected 2010/2012 ...
CCCGCTCCGGCTCCCGCAAAACCGGAGCCTGCGGCCGAGCCCATCCGGCACGAGCCGGAGGTGGATTTTGAAACATTCTGCCGTGTGGAAATGCTGGTGGGCCAGGTGACGGCCTGCGAAAACATGAAAGAAAGCAAAAAGCTACTCAAGCTGACGGTGTTCGACGGCGAACGTGAGCGCACCATCCTTTCCGGCATCGCCAAATGGTACAAGCCGGAGGATCTGGCCGGAAAAAAAGTGGGCATCGTGGCCAACCTTGCGCCGCGCCCCATGATGGGCGGCAAATACGTTTCCGAGGGAATGGTGATGGCCGCAGACACTGCCGACGGCGGTGCGTCCGTGGTGTTCTTCCCCGACGACGTACCCACGGGCATGCGCATCCATTAACTTTCTTTGAAAAGAAAGTCCGCAAAGAAACTTTAAACGGGTTTCAGAATACACATGCGCCCCGGAGGCTTCCGGGGCGTTTTTGAACGGAGGGATACCATGATATTCGATACCCATGCACATTACACGAGCAGCCGGTTCGACGGGCACCGGGACGAAGTGCTGGACAGTCTGCCCGCACAGGGCGTATGCGGCGTGGTGGAATGCGGAGTAGACCTTGCCACCAGCCGCGCCGCTCTGGCGCTGGCTGAAACGCGGCCCTGGGTCTGGGCCGCTGCCGGCGTCCATCCGGAGAGCCTCATCGAGGACGACGCCTCCACGGTATATGAATTCCATGGCGACTGGCGCGCCGAGCTGGCGGCCATTGAACCGTTGTACGGCGATCCCCGGGTCGTGGCGGTTGGAGAATGCGGGCTGGATCACCATTGGCCCGTGCCGGAGGACGCCCAGCTGGCGCTGTTTGAAGCAGAGCTCGCCGCAGCACAGGAGCACAGCCTGCCCATTCTTGTGCATGACCGCGAAGCCCATGCCGAAACCTACGCGCTTTTGAAAAGGTACCGGCCCAGGGGCATTCTGCACGCATTTTCCGGCAGCGCCGACGACGCGCTGTGGATCGCCCGGCAGGGCATGCTGCTGGGCTTCGGAGGAGCGCTTACATTTAAAAATGCGCGCCGCGCCGTGGAGGCGGTGCCTGCGCTCAGCCTGGAAAATATCGTGCTGGAAACGGACTGCCCCTACATGGCGCCGGAACCGTTCCGGGGAAAAGAATGCCATTCCGGCATGATCCGCTTCACCGCCCAGAAAGTGGCGGACATCAAGCAGGTGCCTTTGGAGGAAGTGCTGCGTATAACAGAACAGAACGCCCGCGCGCTGCTGGGCGTATAAACGGCCCCGCACACCGGTCTGCCGCTCAAAAGCAGAAAGCTCCCGCCTTACCATCTTGAAAACGGTAAGGCGGGAGCTTATTTTCACTATGCCGGCCGCGGGGCACTCATCCTTCGAGGACCCGCGCCTTTTCCCATTTATGGCCCAGAAAACGCACGCCGAACACCAGTGAACGCACGGCCCAGTCGATCTGCATGGCCGTCCAGACGCCGAACAAGCCCATGCCCAGCCACGCGCCCAGCACATAGGACATGCCGATGCGGAACACCCACATGGACACCATGCTCGTCACCATCGTGAACCTGGCGTCGCCCGCCGCGCGCAGCGCGTTGGGCAGTGTGAACGAGGACGGCCAGATAAGCACCGTCACAACGCAGTTCACCTGCAGCACAGAAAGCGCAAGGTCCGTGGTCGTCTGCGGCATGGCGTAAAAGCCCACCAGGTACGGCGCCAGCAGGAACAGCGCGATATTCAGCAGGCCCATGCTCACATAGGCCGCCGCCAACAGGGTTTTCGTATAATGCCGCGCCTGCTGATAGTCTTTTGCGCCCACGCACTGGCCCACCACAGTGATCATCGCCAGGCCGATGGCCGAGCCGGGAATGTTGGACATAGAACCGACATTGTTGCAGATGGCATTGGCCGCGATAGCCGACGTGCCGAAGGTGGTGATGAGCCCAGCCACCAGTAGCTTACCGATCTGGAACATGCCGTTTTCCAGCCCGTTTGGCACGCCCACGCGCAGGATGCTTTTGAGGATGCCGCCGTTCCATTCCGGGTGGAACAGGCGCTCCAGAAAGATGGGGTTGTCCCGGTTGCGCATCATCATCATCATCATCAGGCCCGCCACTGTGCGGGATGCCAGCGTAGCTGTGGCCGCGCCCGCCACGCCCCAGTTCAGACCATAGATGAGCAGCGCGTTGCCGCCGATGTTGATGATGTTCATCAGGATCGAGGTCTTCATCGAGATGGAGGAATTCGACATGGAGCGGAACAGCGCCGCGCCCGCATTGTAGACGGCAAGGAAGGGATAGGACAGCGCCGAGAGCCAGAAATACGTCTCCGCATAGGCCATGACGTCCGCGTCCACAGAGCCGAACACGAGCCTAAGCAGGTGCTCGCCGCCCACGAGCGCGAGGAGCCCGAGCAGGAGCGCAATGAAGGCGCTGCTGTAGATGAGCTGCTTTGCGGCGGAACATGCGTTTTGCCGGTCCTGCCGGCCGATGTACTGCGAGGCAACGACCGCGCCGCCCGTCGCCATGGCGGAAAAGATGTTGATCAGGAGGATGTTGATGCTGTCCACGAGCGACACGCCCGATACCGCGGCCTCGCCCACGTTTGCAACCATCATGGTGTCCGCCATGCCGATGGTCACGGCGAGGATCTGCTCGATCATCAGCGGCACGATCAGGCGGCGCAGCTCTTCCTTGGAAAATAACATGGACTTCCCCCACCCTTTGCGGATTTTATAAGATCCCTTTTATTGTGCGACATTTTGTGCTAAGATGCAAGAGCGATCACGCGTTGTTAACAAGAACTTCGGGTTCACAGGAAGGAGCAATGCGAATGAGAAGTCAGTCAGTCCGCAAGCTGGCGCCGGAGATGGACCCCCTGCGCATCGGCATGGGGTGGACCGTGGAGGACCTGGAAAAGCCGCAGATCCTCGTCGAATCCACCTTCGGCGACAGCCACCCCGGCTCCGCGCACCTGCTGGAGCTGGTCAACCTCGCCTGCCAGGGCGTAAGCGCCGCCGGCGGCCGCGCCGCGCGCTACTTTGCCACCGACATCTGCGACGGCATGGCCCAGGGCCACGACGGCATCAACTACTCGCTGCCCCACCGTGATGCCATCGTGAATCTGGTGGAAGCTCAGGCCAACGCAACCGTGTACGACGGCGGCGTATTCATCGCCAGCTGCGACAAGTCCATGCCGGCCATGCTGATGAGCATTGGCCGCCTGAAGGATATGAGCGCCATCGTGGTCACCGGCGGCGTGATGGAAGCCCACACCCTGCCCAAGAAGTACGTGGTCAATGACCCCGCCTGCGCCATCAACGACCTGCTGACGCTGGAACAGATCGGCAAGTTCGACGCATGGGAAAAGACGGGCGTGATCCCCAACGAGCAGCTGGACTACTACAAGCACAATGCCTGCCCCAGCTGCGGTGCCTGCTCCTTTATGGGCACCGCTTCCACCATGCAGATCATGGCCGAGGCTCTGGGCCTGATGCTGCCCGGCACCGCCCTGATGCCGGCCACCGCCCCGGAGCTGAAGCAGGCTGCCTATGATGCCGGCGTTCAGGTGATGAAGCTGGTGGCCGAGGGCATCAAGGCCAAGGACATCGTCACCATGAAGAGCTTTGAAAACGCCATCATGGTGCACGCCGCCATCTCCGGCTCCACCAATGCCACCATGCATCTGCCCGCCATTGCACACGAGTTCGGCTTTGAGATCGATGCCGACACCTTTGACCGGATGCACCGCGGCGCACACTATCTGCTGAACATCCGTCCCTCCGGCGACTGGCCCGCGCAGTACTTCTACTATGCAGGCGGTGTGCCCCGCGTGATGGAAGAGATCAAGTCCATGCTGCATCTGGACGTGATGACTGTCACCGGCAAGACGCTGGGCGAAAACCTGGAAGACCTGAAGAAGAACGGCTTCTACGAGCACTGCGACGAGATCCTGCAGGAAAAGACCAAGGGTCTGGGCATCAAAGTCACCCGCGAGGATATCATCCACAGCTTTGACAACGCCAAGGGCACCGACGGCAGCATCGCCATCCTGAAGGGCAATCTGGCCCCCGAGGGCAGCGTCATCAAGCACACTGCCTGCCCCAAGAACATGTTCCACGCCACCCTGCGCGCAAAGCCCTTTGACAGCGAGGAAGAGTGCATCAGCGCCGTTCTGAACAAGCAGGTCCAGCCCGGAGATGCCATCTTCATCCGTTACGAAGGCCCCCGCGGCAGCGGCATGCCCGAGATGTTCTACACCGGCGAGGCCATCTGCGCCGACCCGAAGCTGGCTTCCAGCGTAGCCCTCATCACCGACGGACGCTTCTCCGGCGCAAGCCGCGGCCCGGTCATCGGCCATGTCAGCCCGGAGGCCGCTGTGGGCGGCCCCATCGCTCTGGTGGAAGAGGGCGATCTCATCCGCATCGATGTGCCGAACCGTCAGCTTGCCATCGTGGGCGTGAACGGTGAGGAAAAGACCCCCGAAGAGATGGAGGCTATCCTTGCCCAGCGCCGTGCCAACTGGAAGCCCAAGGCTCCCAAGTACACCAAGGGCCTGCTGAAACTCTACTCTCAGCACGCCGTCAGCCCCATGAAGGGTGCATATATGGAGTAAAAACGCTTCGTTTGCGATAAAAACCAAAAACAAAAAATCAACTGTTCAGCGTTGTTTTGATGGACGGTCTGGATAAAGTTACGCCAAAAACAAAAAAGCGGATATTGCTTCGTCTATAAAAACCATCGAAATCCGGTGTCCGTCTGTGGGGACGGCGCTGAAATAAGACCCAAAGCACACAAAACATCAAAAAATGGAGGAAACGTTTATGACAGCTGTTGCAACCCCGGACGCCGCACGGCTCGTGTTCGCCGCGGTGGCGGGCCTGATCCTTTTGCTCGTCCTCATCATCAAGTTCAAGGTCCACGCCATGATCTCCATCCTGATCGGTGCGGTGGGCATCGGCCTGATGGCCGGTATGCCCCTGTCTGACATCATCGGCTCGGTCAACGAAGGCATCGGCAACACCTTAAAGGGCATCGCTCTTCTGGTGGGCCTTGGCTCCATGTTCGGTGCCATTCTGGAAGAATCCGGCGGCGCACAGACGCTGGCCGTGACCATGGTGCGCAAGTTCGGCGACGAAAAAGCCGCATGGGCGCTGGGTATCACAGGTCTGGTGGTGGCCATGCCGGTGTTCTTTGATGCCGGTCTGATCATCCTGATCCCGCTGGCCTTCTCTCTGGCAAAGCGCACCAAGCGCTCGGTCCTGTACTATGTCATCCCCCTGCTGGCCGGTCTGGCTGTCGGCCACGCCTTCATTCCTCCCACGCCGGGCCCCGTTCTGGTGGCCAGCATGCTGGGCGTTGATCTGGGCTGGGTCATTCTCATCGGCATCTTCTGCGGCATCTTCGCCATGATCGCTGCCGGTCCCATCTGGGGCTCCATCTGCGGCAAGAAGTATATGATCGAGGTGCCCGAGCACGTTGCACAGCAGGCAGACATCGACGAGAGCAAGCTGCCCAAGTTCGGCACCATCGTGGGCATCATCCTGATCCCGCTGGTCCTCATCATTGCAAACTCTGTGGCAAAGGTGGTGCCCGCTCTGGCTGGCATCCAGCCTGTTCTGGCCTTCCTCGGTGAGCCCTTCATGGCTCTGCTGCTGGCTACCATCGCTGCTATGTATCTGCTGGGCACCCGTCACGGCTATAACAATGCCCAGCTGGAAAAGATCATGACCAAGTCCCTTGAGCCTACCGGCATGATCCTGCTGGTCACTGCCTGCGGCGGCGTGCTGCGCTACATGCTGCAGAACTCCGGTCTGGGCGACGTCATCGGCAACGCCGTGGCAAACGCCAGCCTGCCGCTGGTTCTGGTGGCCTTCATCGTGGCTGCTCTGGTGCGCATCTCCGTTGGTTCCTCTACCGTGGCTATGACCATGGCAGCAGGTATCATCTCCGCCATGCCCGGCATCAGCGAGCTGAGCCCGCTGTATCTGGCCTGCGTCACCGCTGCCATCGCCGGCGGCTCCACCGTGTGCTCCCACTTCAACGACTCCGGCTTCTGGCTGGTGAAGAGCCTTGTGGGCATGGACGAAAAGACCACCCTCAAGACCTGGACCATCATGGAAACTCTGGTTGGCGGTGTGGGCTTCCTGGTAGCACTCATCATCTCCTTCTTTGCTTAATCATCCTCATCTGCGGGGCTGTGCCTGCACACAGTCTGCGCAATGCTTTGCAAATTCCTGCAATCTCCTCAGCACAGCAGACCCCCGGGCGGTTTACCGCCCGGGGGTCTGCTGCTTTCTGTATTATAAAAGGGGCAGGTCCGGCCCGGAGGCCAGTTGGATGAAGGCGTCCATTTCCCGGGTGCAGCATTTATCCTTGTGGTAGAACATCTGGCGGTACATGGTCAGCCGGAAGTCTGACACCTCCAGAATGCGCAGATCTCCTCTGGACGCAGGCTCGGCCACAGCGAAGCGCGGCAGCAGGGAAATGCCGGAGGAGCGCTCCAGCATCTTGATGATAAAGGAGGTATCACTGATCTCAAGGCTGGGGGTCAGCTCGATCTGGCGGGAAGCCAGAAACCGGTCAAAGGTGCGGCGGTAGTTGGCGTTGCGTTCGGTGAGGAAGAAGGGCTTGTCCAGAAGCTCTGCCACCCGGTACGGGCCGGGGTGGCCCAGATCGATGTCCGGGGAAGCCACGAACACCACCTCCTCCGGGATCTCGTTGCATTTGTGCCAGCTGTTGGAGTAGCGGGGCTCGTCCAGAATGCAGATGAGGTCCACCTCGCCGCGCTCCATTTTTTCAATGAGCTCTTCCGGGGAGCCGGTAGTGACCCGAAGGCTGACTTTGGGGTGTTCCACCCGGAACTGACGCATCAGGCCGGGCAGACGGAAAAAGCAGAGAGATTCCAGCGTGCCGATGTGCAGGCAGCCCTCCAGTTCGGCATCCTCGCTTAGGGCGCGGCGGGCGTTGTGGATGGTATCCAGAATGCTGTTGGCGTATTCCAGAAAGCACTGACCCTGTGCGGTCAGGATCACCCGCTTGCCCATGCGGTCGAACAGGCGCACACCCAGCTCTTCTTCCAGCGCTTTGATCTGTACGGTAACGGCAGACTGGGAATAGCCCAGACTTTCCGCTGCTTTGGAAAAGCTCTGGAACTGGGCGGCACGGATCAGGGTGTTCAGCTGGCGCACTTCCATGGCGAAGCTCCTTTGCTATTAAGATTTTTAAACCATAACTTTATTTTTATGAATTTGAATCATTCATATGTCTATGTTAAACTAAATGTGTCAACACGTCAAGTGAAAATTTGACGTTTCGTGAAAGGCTGGCCGTGCGGGCTGCGGCGGAGAGAGCGCTGTCAGGTGCCGCACAAAGGTCAGGATAGGAAAAGGAGGATTTTATTCTTATGGAAAAGAAAAAATTCAAGCTCGGACTGCTGCCGAAGCTGCTCATCGCCATCGTGCTGGGCATCATCATCGGCCAGTTCTTCCCGGTGTGGTTCTGCCGGGTCGTCGTCACGGCATCCAGCATCTTCAGCTCGTTCCTGAAGTTCATCATCCCGCTGATGATCGTGGCCTACGTCACCATGGGCATTGCCGACCTGAAGAGCGGCGCAGGCAAGCTGCTGCTCATCACGGTGGCTCTGGCCTACGGCTCCACCCTGATCGCGGGCTCGGCATCCTATCTGGTGTCTGCAAGCCTGTTCCCCAGCTTCATGAGCGAAGGCGCTCTGGAACAGATCGCCGCCACGGCTGACAACTCTCTGGCCAGCTACATCTCCATCTCCATCCCTCCGCTGCTGGACACCCTGTCTGCCGTGGTGCTGGCCTTCGTGCTGGGCCTGTGCCTGTCCACCTTGCGCGGCAAGACCATCGGTGATACACTTTATAATGGCATGAAGGACTTCTCCGGCATCATCGATCAGGTGCTGCACAGCGTCATCATCCCGCTGCTGCCCCTGTACGTCTGCGGTACCTTCATCGACATGACCAAGTCCGGCAAGACCTACGCCATTCTGGGCATCCTGTGGAAGGTGTTCCTGGTGGTCATCATCATGCATCTGGTCTGCATCTTCCTGCAGTTCTGCGTTGCAGGCGCTGTGAGCCACAAGAGCCCCTTCAAGATGATCCGCAACCAGATCCCCGGCTACACCACCGCTCTGGGCACTCAGTCCTCTGCAGCCACCATCCCGGTCAACCTGCAGTGCGCTGCGGCTGACGGCGTGAGCGAGCAGATCCGCAACTTCGTGGTGCCTCTGTGCGCAAATATCCACATGGCAGGCTCCATGATCACCATTACCGCCTGCGCAACTGCCGTCTGCCTGATGAACCAGCTGCCCATCAGCCTTGCTACCGTGGTGCCCTTCATCATGACGCTGGGCGTTGCCATGGTGGCTTCTCCCGGTGCTCCCGGCGGCTCCATCATGACCGCTCTGCCCTTCCTGTACATGATCTTTGGCGCTGAGGCCGGTGACCCCAATGGCCCCATCTGCGCCATCATGGTGGCTCTGTACATCACTCAGGATTCCTTCGGCACTGCCTGCAACGTCTCCGGCGACAACGCCATCGGCGTGATCGTGGAGACCATCTACCAGAAGTTCATCAACAAGAGCAGCGCAAGCGTCTGATGCGCGGCGCGGTTCTTGACCTGACAGGAGTGACACCCCATGGCATTTATCAGTGTTTTTGATGTTCTGGGCCCGAACATGATCGGCCCTTCCAGCTCCCACACCGCAGGCGCGGAGATCATCGCCTTTCTGGCACAAAAGATGATCGCCCCGCCGCTGAAGCGGGCGGACTTTACCCTCTACGGTTCCTTTGCCAAGACCTACCACGGCCACGGTACCGACCGTGCCCTGCTGGGCGGCATCATGGGCTTTTCGGCCGATGATACCCGCATCCGGGATTCCTTTGCCATTGCCACCGACCGCGGCCTTGGCTACAGCTTCACCCCCAATGAGGTGGAGACCGACATCCACCCCAACACGGTGGATATCCGCATGGAGAATGCGGCCGGTCAGGTGATGACCGTGCGCGGTGAATCGCTTGGCGGCGGCAAGGTGCGCATCGTGCGGATCAACGGCGTGGAGGTGGACTTTACCGGCGAGTACAATGCCCTCATCGTGGTGCAGAAGGACAAGCCCGGCGTGGTGGCCCACATTACCAAGATCCTCAGCGACCGCAGCGTGAACATTGCGTTCATGCGTCTGTTCCGCGAGGAAAAGGGACACACGGCTTACACCATCGTGGAGTCGGATGAGCGCCTGCCCGAGGGTGTGGATCAGCTGCTGCTGGCAAACCCGAACATCAACGATGTAATGGTCGTGCAGCCGTAAGGAGGGACGAGCGATGAACATGGATTTCAAGTCCGCCAAGGAGCTGCTGGACCTGTGTGAGGAAAACCAACTGCCCATTTCGGAAGTGATGCGCCAGCGGGAATGCCTGCTGGGCGAAACGCCCCGGGATGCTGTGGACCACCGCATGGCAAAGGCATGGGAGATCATGCACGCTTCTGCCACCCAGCCGCTGAAAAAGCCCATCAAATCCATGGGCGGGCTCATTGGCGGCGAGGCCAAAAAGCTGGAAACACATTATAATAAGAAGAAAAACATCTGCGGCGACGTGCTGCAGAAGGCCATGACCTACGCCATGGCCGTGCTGGAAGTGAACGCTTCCATGGGCCTGATCGTGGCTGCACCCACCGCAGGCTCTGCAGGCGTGGTGCCGGGCATGATGCTGGCCCTGCAGGAGTGCTACCGCATCTCCGACCAGCGCATCGTGGATGCCCTGTTCAACGCCGGTGCCGTGGGCTATCTTGCCATGCGCAACGCCACCGTGGCCGGTGCCGTGGGCGGCTGTCAGGCCGAGGTGGGCATTGCGTCTGCCATGGCTGCTTCTGCCGCCGTGGAGCTGATGGGCGGCAACCCGCAGCAGTGTCTGGATGCAGCTTCCACCGTGCTGATGAACATGCTGGGCCTTGTGTGCGACCCCGTAGGCGGGCTGGTGGAGTACCCCTGCCAGAACCGCAACGCTGCCGGTGTGGCCAACGCCCTCATTGCAGCAGAACTGTCCCTGAGCGGCATCCGCCAGCTGATCCCCTTCGACCAGATGCTGGAGGCCATGTACGCCGTGGGCAAGCGCCTGCCCGCCGAGCTGCGCGAGACCGCCCTTGGCGGCTGTGCCGCCACCCCCGCCGCCTGTGCCGCCTGCGGCCTGTGCAGCGGGAACTGATCTTTCAACATGCAGCGCCGCCGGTGTGGAAACGCCCGGCGGCGTTTTTGCGCGTTCGTGACCGGAAATGCCGGCCCAAACGGCGGGGCTTTGCATCTTTTTGTGCAAACACACCGAAAAGATGGCCGGGATGACTGGCGCTTGTCTGCGAAATGTGATAAACTAAACGCAGAAGTGCTCTGCGCAGCCCGTGCAGAGCGGCAAAAAAGATGATAAGTGAGGTCGTTTGTAATGAAGATCATTCGTGCAAAAGATTATGCGGATATGTCCCGCAAGGCAGCCAATATCATTTCGGCACAGGTCATTATGAAGCCCAACTGCGTGCTGGGTCTGGCGACCGGCGGCACCCCGGTGGGCGCGTATGCACAGCTGGTGGACTGGTACAACAAGGGCGACATTGATTTTTCTGAGGTGACCACCGTCAATCTGGACGAGTACCGCGGCCTGCCCAAGGAGCACCCGGAAAGCTACTGGAGCTTCATGCACCGCAACCTGTTCGACAAGGTGAACATCGACCCTGCAAAGATCAACCTGCCGGACGGCACCAACCCCGATGCAGAGGATGCCTGCGCAAAGTACAACCAGATCATCCACGCTGTGGGCGGTATCGACCTGCAGCTGCTGGGCATCGGCCACGACGGCCACATCGGCTTCAACGAGCCGGGCGAAGCCTTTGAGCTGGAGACCCACTGTGTGAACCTGACCGCCGAGACCATTGAGGCAAACAAGCGCTTCTTTGACGGCAATGTGGATCTGGTGCCCAAGCAGGCTTATACCATGGGCATCAAGACTATCATGCAGGCACGCAAGGTGCTCATGGTGGCAAACGGCGCAGGCAAGGCCGAGATCGTCAAGAAGGCATTCTTCGGCCCCGTCACTCCGGAGGTGCCCGCAAGCATCCTGCAGATGCATCCGGACTTCACGCTGGTGGGCGACGAGGAAGCTCTGAGCCTGATCTGATCGTTCCGCGCTCTGACTGCCGCACGGTGCAATGCCGTGCGGCAGTTTTTTGCTGCCAACGGCTTTACAATCGCGTAAAAAGGCGGTATTCTTTATACGATACTTTTCTCAGGGAGGAAACCATGGATATCCGCCAGCTGCACTACTTTCTGGTATTGTGCGATGAAATGAATTACAGCCGCGCGGCACAGCGGCTGTTTTTGTCACGGCAGGCACTGCGGCAGAGCATCTCTGCGCTGGAAGCCGAGCTGTGCGGGCCGCTGTTCCTCAGCGCCCACCACAAGCTCACCCTTACCGACCGCGGCATGAGCCTGCAGCGCCATGCCGCGCCGGTAGTGGAGCAGTTCCAGCAGATGCAGGCATCCCTGCGGGCCGAGATCCAGTCGGCGCAGCCGGTGCGCATCGGCATCAGCGTGTCGCTGGTGCCGGACTACCTGCCCGGATTGGAGACCCAGCTGGACAAGTTCCGCCAGCAGTATCCCCATGTGGAGATGCGCTTCCGCATGATGGACAACGATGCGGTGGCGGACGATGTGGAGCAGGGGGAGCTGGACGCGGGTCTGGTCATCGATCTGGGCTGTGCTGCGCCGGTACTGGCCCGCACCACCCTGCGGGCAGACCCTGCCTGCCTGCTGGTGCCTCGGGGGCACGCGTTCTGGGATAAGGAGAGCATCCCGCTGGCAGAGCTGCGCGGTCAGCGGGTGCTGCTGCCCAGCTTGCGGCAGGATCTGTTCAGCCCGCTGTGGTCGGCCTGCGCCCGGTTGGGCTTTGCGCCGAATGCGGAGATCGGCCCCAGCTTTTATCAGGCCTATTATCTTGTGCAGGAGCAGCTTTGCACCTGTCTGACCCGCTATGAACCGGGAGCCCGGCGGGAACTGGACCGTGTGCGGGATGTGCTGCTGGAAGATCTGCCCCCGCTGTGCGTCTCACTGGTGCAGCGGCGGGATCATACCTCTGCCTACATCGACCTGCTGCGCAGCTACCTGATGGAGGTGCTGGGCGGTTCAGCCAGCCTGCCGCCCCGCCGCGGACGGCCCGCAAAGCCGTTCTACAATTTCCCGGTGCTGTCCAGCGCTGCGGCAAAGGCTGCACCGGCCCACCCGGTGCCCGGCACCCAGCTGGATTTTGCCGGCGGCACCAACTTCCGGGAGCTGGGCGGTTACGAAGCCGACGAGGGCAAGCATATCAAGTGGGGCCAGATCTGGCGCGGCATCCCTACCTGCAAGCTCACCGGTGAGGCCGACCGCGCGAAGCTGGACGCGCTGGGCCTGCGCCTGATCCTTGATCTGCGCAGCAGCGGGGAAGTGCAGAAAGAACCGGACTACGTACCGGACGGTGCACGTCTGGTGCAGATCTGCGGCCTGTGCGCCGAGGACGGCCACGAGATCTCCTTTGCGCCAGATGATATCGCCGCCCTGATGAAGGGCTATGAAGAAAGCGCCGACGGCAGCACCTTCGTGCAGGCTATGTACGAGCGGATGCTGTTTGGCAACAAGGCGTTCAAGGAGCTGTTCCGTGCGCTGGAAGCAGGCGAGACCCCCATCCTGTTCCACTGCTCGGCCGGCAAGGACCGCACCGGCGTGGCGGCCATGCTCATTCTGCTGGCACTGGGCGCTTCGGATGAGACGATCTGTGCGGACTATGAGCGCACGAACCTCTGCCGCAAGGCTGAGATCGATGCAGTGCTGGCGGAGCACGCCGAAGAGATCGCGGCAAACCCGGCCTGCCGGATGCGCTATTACCGCAAGGCGGGCGTGGACCCGGCAACCGCACCCTTTGTGCTGCGCACCATCCGCGCAAAATACGGCAGCGCCGAGAACTATCTGGAAGCCGAATACGGCCTGACCCCTGCGCGCCTGATGCGGCTGCGCAGGATGTATCTGGAATAAACGGGAACGGGGACGGCATCCGGTGTGGATACTGTCCCTGTTTTCTGCACAAAATGTTCTGCGGGGCAGGGTTTTCCTCTTGACAAGCGGGCAATTGTTTCGTACTATAATTAGTAGTATGGAATAAAAGACGCTGTGTGCAGGTCGTTCCCGTGACCCGTGTCCCTTACAGGCAGAGCCTGCCTGTTTTTATATAAGATAGAACTGTAGATAGAAAAGCTTGCAGCCTGTTCGTGCGGCATTTGCCGTGCGTGTGGTCTTGTTGCCACTTTTTGCATTGAAAGCTCACTTATAAAAAATGTTTGCAGCCTACACCTGCCCTACAGCGTCTCCTGCTTATGATTCAGAATTTTGAATTTTAACAAAGGAGAGTGAAATGCGATGTCCACGATCATCTGGATCGTGATCTTGATCGTCGCGCTTGCTGCGGGCATCGGTGCAGGCTATTTTATTGGTTACAACAACCGTAAAAAGACCGCCGAAGCCCAGATCGGCAGCGCGGAAGCCGAGGCCACCCGTCTGGTGAACGAAGCGATCAAGACCGCAGAACAGAAACGCAAGGAAGCGGTTCTGGAAGCAAAGGACGAGGCCTTCAAGCTGAAGGCCGAGGTGGATGCCCAGAAGGCAGAAGCCGATAAGGAGATCAAACAGCGCCGTGCGGAGATCAGCCGTCAGGAGAACCGCATCGACCAGAAGGAAACCGCCCTCGACCGCAAGACCGAGGTACTGGAAAAGAAGGAAGAGGAGCTGAAAAAGCGCGCCGCTGAGGCCGAGGAGCGTCTGGCCGAGATCGAGGCCCTGCGCGCCAAGGAGATGGAGCGTCTGGAAACGCTGGCCGGTCTGAGTCAGGAGGACGCCCGCGAGGTGCTGCTGCACAAGGTGGACGAGGAGCTGACCCACGAAAAGGCCGTGCGCGTTGCCGCCTACGAGACCGACCTGAAGGAAAACTGCGACAACATCGCACGCAACCTGATCGGTCAGGCCGTCAGCCGCTGCGCTGCCGACCACTGCAGCGAGACCACCGTCAGCGTGGTGCCGCTGCCCAGCGACGAAATGAAGGGCCGCATCATCGGCCGCGAAGGCCGCAACATCCGCGCTCTGGAGACCGCGACCGGCGTGGACCTGATCATCGACGATACCCCGGAGGCCATCACCCTGTCCTCCTTCGACCAGACCCGCCGCGAGGTGGCCCGCATGACGCTGGAACGCCTGATCGGTGATGGCCGCATCCACCCCGCCCGCATCGAGGAGACGGTGGAAAAGTGCCGCCACGAGCTGGAGCTGCAGATGAAGCGCGAGGGCGAGCGCGCCGTGATGGAGCTGGGCATCCATGGCCTGCACCCCGACCTGATCAAGCTGATCGGCCGGTTGAAGTACCGCACCAGCTTTGGCCAGAACGCCCTGACCCACAGCATGGAGGTGGCATGGGTGGCCGGCCTGCTGGCAGGCGAGATGGGTGTGAACGTGACCATGGCACGCCGTGCCGGTCTGCTGCATGATATCGGCAAGGCACTGGATCATGAGATCGAGGGCAGCCATGTGCAGATCGGTGTGGACATCTGCCGCAAGTACAAGGAAAATACCCAGATCATCCATGCCATTGAGGCTCACCACGGCGATGTGGAGCCCAAGACCCCGCTGGCCTTCATCATTCAGGCTGCCGACGCCATCAGCGCTGCACGCCCGGGTGCCCGCCGCGAGAACGTGGAAAGCTACGTCAAGCGTCTGGAAAATCTGGAGGAAATCTCTTCCAGCTTTGAGGGTGTGGAGCAGGCCTTTGCCGTGCAGGCAGGCCGCGAAGTGCGCATCATGGTCAAGCCCGATGTCATCAGCGACGATCAGGTGATCCTGCTGGCACGCTCCATTGCCAAGAAGATCGAGGACACGCTGGATTACCCCGGCCAGATCAAGGTCAATGTGATCCGCGAGAGCCGCGCTGTGGAGTACGCAAAATAAAGTTTTGCCCAAAAAGCTGCCGTGCAGATGCACAGCAGCTTTTTTCTGCTTGTAATCCGGCGGCAAAAAAGGTATCATGGAGAAAAACAGACCGAAAGGGGAGAACCACTATATGAAACATGCAAGAAAATGGCTGGCTTGCCTGCTGGCGGGTGTACTGGCGCTGGCGGTGCTGGCCGGATGCAGTGCACTGATGGGCGGCACGGTGCAGAAGGATACAGAACAGGCCAAGGCCCTGATGAAAGAGGTAGACCCCAGCCTGACCTATAATACCGATCTGGAAGATGCAACCAGCCGTTTGGCAGACTGGCTGGTGGAGGACTCCACCCAGCTGACCACCCAGTCCGGCCTGCTGACACGCAAGGTGCCCATGACCACCGGCTCCGGTGCCATGCTGGACACGAATGTGTACGATTTTATCGATCATTCCACCAGCTTTCTGTTCCTGCCCAGAGGCGTGGTGATCGGCCTTGCAATGAACAACGAATGGGGCTTTACCGGCTACTTATATGCTCCGCCGCTGAGCGAGGCGGGCAGTGCACTGCGCAGCTATGCGGCAGGCCGCACACAGATGGGCGCGGTGTTCATTGAATACGGCGGCGAGACTTACGTAGTGGCTATGTTTGCCTAAAAACCGAAAAAACGGTGTTTCCCTGCTGAGAACGGTGCGTTTTCAGCAGGGATTTTTTGTGTCTGGTATGTGCACAAAAAACAGGCTGAAAGTACGACTTATGCACAAAAAATGAAAATACGCAGGTGAAATCTCTTCATCTGTTTCCCCGAAAAACACAAAAAACTCATGTTTTTATAAAACTGTATTTTGAGCGACTACAGTATATCTTCAAAACTGCACAAAAACAAAAACAAAATTTTTGCTGACCATTGGTCAAAGCACAGAAAAACGGCCGGAAGCCTTTCTTTTTCAGGCGGAACAGCGTATAATGCGGATATCGCACAAAGGTGTGCAGCGCTCCGGAGGAGGAGCAAAAAACCTTTGTGCATTTTTCACCATTCAATGCTTTACTTCAATAAAGCATTGAGGTAAGAGAGAGGGAAAAAATATGAAATTCGATCGTCGTATTTCTCGCCGCAGCTTCCTGGCTGCTGCAGGCGTATCGGCTGCTGCACTGGCTCTGACTGCCTGCGGCGGCTCTTCCAGCACCGCTGCTTCCGGCTCCACCGCTGCTTCTGGTGCAGCCGCCTCTGCTGAGGGCGGTGTGCTGAACGTCATGCTGGAGACCGAAGTCCAGTCTCTGGATCCCCAGCTGGCTACCGACGGCACCTCCTTTGAGGTCATCGCCAACTACACCGACGGCCTGATGCAGATGGATGCGAACGGTGCAGCCGTGGAGGCTCTGGCAGAGAGCTATGAGCTGAGCGAGGACGGCAAGACCTACACCTTCCACCTGAAGGATGCAAAGTGGTCCAACGGCGATGCCGTTACCGCAGCAGACTTCGTGTTTGGCTGGCAGCGTGCTGTTGACCCCGCAAACGCATCCGAGTATGCCTACATGCTGAGCGATATCGGTCAGGTGGTCAACGCCGCCGAGATCATTGCAGGCAACAAGCCCGTCACCGATCTGGGCATCACCGCAGTGGACGACAAGACCCTGAAGGTGGAGCTGAACGTTCCGGTCAGCTACTTCCTGAGCCTGATGTACTTCCCCACCTTCTACCCCATGAACCAGAAGTTCTTTGAGAGCTGCGGCGATACCTACGGCACCAGCGCAGACACCGTGCTGTCCAACGGTGCATTCGTGCTGACCAGCTATGAGCCGGCCGCCACCGCTTTTGAGCTGGTGAAGAACGCCGACTACTACGATGCTGACCGCATTGCTCTGGACGGCCTGAACTATCAGGTCATCAAGGACAGCCAGCAGGCTCTGATGAGCTATCAGAATGGCGATCTGGATATCACCCTGCTGAACGGCGAGCAGGTCGAGCAGGTCAAGGACGACCCCGAGTTCACCAGCGTGGGCGCCGGCTACCTGTGGTACATCAGCCCCAACATGGACGCTGTGCCGGAGCTGGCAAACCTGAACCTGCGCCGTGCCATCAACTTTGCACTGGATCGTGATTCCATCACCAATGACGTGCTGAAGGACGGCTCTTCTCCCGCCTACACCGCAGTGCCCGCACAGTTCGCCACCGGCCCGGACGGCAGCGATTTCAGCGCCGACCAGACCAAGTTTGCAGAGTTCTGCGCATACGATCCCGACAAGGCTGCAGAGTATTACGAGCAGGCCAAGGCTGAGCTGGGCAAGGATTCCTTCTCCTTCACCATGGTCGTCGATGCCGACGATGCTCCTCAGAAGGTCGCTCAGGTCGTTCAGGAGCAGCTGCAGACCACTCTGCCCGGCTTCACTCTGGAGCTGAAGGTAGAGCCCAAGAAGCAGCGCGTGCAGGATATGCAGGACGGCAACTTCCAGCTGGGCCTGACCCGCTGGGGTCCCGACTACGCTGACCCCATGACCTATCTGGGCATGTGGGTCACCGGCAACTCCAACAACTACGGTCTGTGGAGCGACGCCGAGTATGACTCCATCATCGAGGAGTGCACCACCGGCGACCTCTGCACCGACCCCGAGGGCCGCTGGGCAGCTCTGTACGATGCAGAAGCCATCGTTCTGGAGCAGGCAGTCATCTTCCCGCTGTACGGCCAGTGCAATGCCGAGATGATCTCCAGCGCCGTTACCGGCGTGGAGTTCCACCCGGTGGCCCTGAACCGTGTGTACAAGCGGGCCGCAAAGAACGCTTAAAGAAAAAACGCTGAACAAAGGCCGCACAGTGGCCCGCAAAAGCCACTGTGCGCCTTTTTGGCATTGTACCTGTCCGCGGCCCGCGCACGACTGACCGCGGACAGGAAAACCAAAGGGGGTTCACCTGACGTGAAAAAATATACGCTCAAGCGTATCCTCACCTCGCTGTTTACGCTGCTG
>ERZ857503.1016-NODE-1016-length-17883-cov-3.301716_pt1 | contig 17883 bp, 20 predicted proteins | sample MGYA00519766_ERZ857503 | MGnify/ENA primary metagenome ERZ857503 (study PRJEB31778, sample SAMEA3449345) | human gut metagenome | biome: human gut; feature: human-associated habitat; material: faeces | place: United Kingdom | collected 2010/2012 ...
CCTGCCACATCCAGCACTGCCAGAATGGCCACGCGCTCACCGATGCGCTTTTGCGAGTCGAAATACCAGTTATACCCCTGGGGCACATGCAGCACAGAGACCCGTTTGATGGGCCAGCGGCTGAACAGCGTGTTGTCACTCTAGCCCTTGGGAGCCTGCGGCCCCGCCAAGCCGATGAACTCCAGAGCGAAGGCGTAGTTCATCCCGATGGCCCTGGCGATTTCGGCGGGGGGGTTCCGGCAGCCGCTGTGACAGCAACCGTCATCCGACTCATTGCTGAAGGTGATGTCCATATCCCGGGCCTGAGGGCATTCCCGAAGGAAAGCCGCCGTTTCCGCAGGGAAACGCCCCAGCGCCATATTGAGCACCATGCCCCGCAGTGTCTTTCCGCCGCCGGTGAGAGGGAAAAAAGAGTTGTCAATCTCCGGTGCGTCGAAGGCGGGGATGCGGGCCATGACCCGGCGCTGCCCCTCCTGAGGGATCTCGTCGCTGAGCTGGAGACGCAGCTTGTAAGGAATCGCTTCCATGGCACGCCCTCAGTGATAATACTTGTCTGCGAACGACGCCACATCCGCCCGGTCGCCCTTAAAGGGCCCCGGTGTCTGCATCTTCAGCGACACCAGCTGGGAGGCGTAGGCCAGGGCCTGGGGGATGTCTGCCCGCTCCCGCTCGGTGATGTAAGCGGAGAAGGTTGTGTCGCCCCGGCCGGTACGGCCGGCCAGCCCCAGAGGTTTCAGGGGGCAGGTGTAGTACTCCTTGCCGTCATAGACCAGAACCTCGGTATTGTGGGTGATGAGCGCTTCCTTGACGCCCCACTCCACCATCAGGCGGGCAGCCTCCCGCCGGTCCGATGTGCCGGTGAGGATCTCCGCCTCGGCGGCATCGGTTTTCAGATAGGTGATGTGGGGAAAATACTCCTGTTTCCGGTCCCAGACGTGGTACACCATCTCTTTAGTGGAGGAATCTGGAACCCTGAGATAGCCCTGCATATCCAGCGCAACCTTGCCCCGTTGCGCCAGGACCTTGATAATGTCGTCCTCATAGTCGCCCTTCATCAGTCCCGCCAACTGATAGATCTTCGCAGAGATGCCTTCCGGCAGCTCCGCCACAGTGATGGTACTGCCCTGTGCCAGCACAGTGGTGATCCGGCGCTCGTGCTTGTCATCCAGGAACTGATTGCGGATGGAGGTGGTCTCGGAATCGGATCTCAGCCAATAAATGTCCTCTGTGTGGACAGGCAGGATATATGGGATCATTTTCTCGCGGGGCGCGAATTTGATCAAAATGCCTACGTGGTTGCCGCCGGCCAGGGCGGCATAGGAGGAATAGACCACAGCGCCGCCGATGGAGAATTCTCCTTCCCCGGCGGAGTTCAGGATCTCGTTGATGCACAGATGCCCAATGATAATAGTTTTTGAACCACTCGTCCATCCAGGCCCCCACAGTGTACGTTCTTGTTTTAGTCACGTACAAGCTCTTGGTTTCCGCGATGGCCGCTTTCAGCTTAGCCTTAGCTTCCGCCGGTGTTCTGCCCAACACGTTCTTGTAGATGGCCCTGCTGGTCTCCGGATCGTGTCCGGCAGTGTACCGGCCTTCCCATCTGCCATCTTTTCTTTTTCTGATGTGGCTGCCCCGTTGGTTCATTTCTTTGCCATGGCATTGCTTCCTTTTATGACTTACCAGTGTCTCGCTTCGCTCGGTTACTCGCATGCATGGAGCCTGTGGGCTCTCATCAACAACACAACATACCACAGGAAAAGAAAAAGCCAGAGCTTGCGGCCACAATTATCAGAAGGGCTCGATTTCCCCGGTGATCCCCATGCCCAGCGGAAACCCGGTAATGAAGGATGTCAGGGAGGTCTCCTCCCGTAGTTCGTTCTCCAGATCCGCCAGTTGCAACAGAATTTCCTGGTTTTGCTGATCCGATTTCCCTTTAATCACTCTGTGGGCCCGGTCCGGTTCCACCCGAGTACTCCGAAGCTCCGGCTCCCGGCAGGCCCCCGCGTGCAGAGCCCTGATGTAGTCGTACATTGTGCCGCCTCCCTGTCAGTGACACACCATACCACAACGCTAGCCCAATAGCCAGTGGACCGGGAGGAGATTTTCAGAAAAGTAACAACTTGGCTATCTGGTTGGAACCCTTAGCTTCATTTTCAGTGCCACAATTCTTGAAGAGGCATATCTGTGCCCACATAACCAGCAATGCCTCTGAGGGCCCTTGTTGCTCTATGGAATAAGGGTAATTCAGTGTTAAAAAGGCATCTCCTCTATTTCATATCCAGAACGACGTCCTTTCTAAATCCCGCAACTGCCCGCATTGCGGACAGTTGTGACCGCCCTGGCATCAAAAGGTGTCAGGGCTTTCTCTTACTCCTTTTTGGTCCCTCGGAAAATCCCCAAAGCGGGCCAAATCCGTCCAAAGCTACTGGGGACTCCGCCTTTCCCGGCATCGAGTCATACAGCGGCTTACAGGCGGTCACGCTGGGGCCTCCCGCTCCCGCAGGAGGTTGGCTACCCGCTGACGCTCCGTTGCCAGTTCCAGCTCTGCTAACTGTCGAGCATAGTGCTCGTCGATCATTTCCTGGACTGGCCGGAGGGTGAACAGCAGATTTCCGTTGCGCCGCCCACTGGACCTGGTGACGATAAGTTCCCGCTCTTCCAGCTGAAGGATGTACTTGCGCATCGTGTTCTCTCTCATCTCCACTGCTTTCCCAATGGTTTTGGCGCCGGGCTAACACTGGCCGGTCCGGCGATTCGTGCATCGTTTCAAGAAACTGTAGACCGCCAGATCTCCGTAGGTCAGTCTCAGCTGGAACACCTCATTGGGGAGAAAGAAACCATCTCGATAGCCGTTACGCTTCAACCGCCCCCTCCTGTTTGATTGCACACCCCTCTGGATGAATGTTTCTTGGGAACCACCATGCGTCTGCCGACGCACAGCACCGGGAAGCCCGGCTCGTACAGTGATTCGTAACCGCTGGACGGTAACACCCCCAGAGCCTTTGCCACTATTTCCGCATTAAGAAACAGCAGCAGGTCATCGTAGGACCTGTATTCGGATTTTTTCAATCAGCATCTTTCCTCGAAACATCGGGGACAGATTCTTTCTGCCGGCATCTCTGCCGCGGTGGGTAAAATGCAGAGAGCTGTTGTAGTTTTGATGAACCACTTGCTGCTACCACGCGACAAAATTGCAGCGATGAGTATCGCACTGAAAAGTAAGAACGGCTGTCTTGCGTCTAAACGATGGCAGAGACCATCCCCTTACTCGGATACCGTTACAGTGTAGCAGTCAGGCGGTGATTCTGAAGCATGATACGGTGTTTCCCGCACGTCATCAGCAGAATGTCTTTAGCTTTAACGATTGTTTTCTTTCACTAGGCTGTGTTTATCCTGATATAGATCTTTATAACTGTGAATGATGGTGGAAGAGGCAATGGTCAGGGCTTAAAAATAGTACAGCAGTCGCCGAGATCTTTGTTGCCTCTGAATTTGTGGAGGAAAAGAGTGCACTACCGGTATCTGAAACAGAAAGCTTCCGCCTCCCGAAAGAAAGACTTTCGGGAGGCGGAAGAAGCGGTCTTACAGGTTGTCGAATTTGAGGACGGCGCCCTCGGAGCCGGAGGCGGCGATCTTGCAGTAAAGGCCCAGCCAGCCCTTCTTGAACTTGGGCTCCGGCCGCTTCCAGGCCTTCAGGCGGGCGTCGATCTCCTCCTGGGGCACCATCAGGTCCAGCCGGCGGCTTTCAATATCGATGACGATCCGGTCGCCATCATGGATGATGGCGATGGGGCCGCCCTCCGCCGCCTCGGGGGAGATGTGCCCCACGAAGCAGCCGTTGTTGGTGCCGGAGAACCGGCCGTCCGTGATCAGCGCCGTAGTCTTGCTGAGCCCCCGGCCATACAGGTACTTCATGGCCTTGTACATCTCCCGCATGCCCGGGCCGCCCTTGGGTCCCTCGTACCGGATGACCACCACATGCCCGTCGCGGACCTTGCCGGCCAGGATGGCCTCCTCAGCCGCTTCCTCGGAGTCAAAGCAGATGGCCTCGCCCTCGAAGTGGTGCAGGCTCTTGTCAAAGGCGCCGGGCTTGGTGATGCCGGTGTCGGGCGCCAGGTTGCCCCGCAGCACCGCCACGCCGCCGGTATAGCCAAAGGGATCGTCCATGGTGTGATTCACCAGGCCGGTGGCGGGATAGCGGTATTTGTGAGAGGCGATGTTCTCCGCCAGCGTATGCGCGGTGACGGTCATGGCGTCCGTCTCCAGCATGGTCTGCAGGTTCTCCATCAGCCGGGGCACACCGCCGTCATAATAGAAGTCGATGACATTATACTTGCAGGCGGGATTCATCTTGGCGATCTGGGGGGTAGTGCGGGACAGGGTGTCGAACTCATCCAGGACTCTGATGTCCAGCCCCGCCTCGTGGGCGATGGCCGTCAGGTGCATGACGGCGTTGGTGGAGCCGCTCATGGCCAGGCACGCCTTGATGGCGTTGCGGATGGAGCCGTTGGTGATGATCTTCCGGGCGGTGATCTGCTTTTCCACCAGCTCCATGATCTTCACACCGGTCTCCTCAGCCATCATCATACGGACGGCGGAGGTGGCGGGGGCCAGACCGCCGTCCGGCAGGGTCATGCCCAAAGCCTCGGCCAGAGCGCACATGGTATTGGCAGTACCCAGATAGGAGCAAGAGCCGCAGCCGGGGCAGGCGGTGTCCTCGAGAGCCACATACTCCGCCTCTGTGATCTTTCCGGCGGAGAGCATGCCGTAGGCCTCTGTGCTGGAGGTCTGGTCGGCCTGGCGGCCGTCAAACTCCACACCGCCCTCCATGGGGCCGCCGGGCAGGAAGATGCAGGGGATGTCCAGCCGGGCAGCGGCCATCAGCATGCCGGGGACGATCTTATCGCAGGACCCCAGCAGAACCAGGCCGTCAAACAGGTTGATCTGCGCCATGGACTCGATGGAGTTGGCGATCAGCTCCCGGGAGGGAAGGATGTAGTGCATCCCGTCATGGCCCTGGCCCATGCCGTCGCAGCCGCCGATGACGCCAAACTCAATGGGGGTGCCTCCGGCCCGGTAGATGCCATCCTTTACCCGCTGGGCCACCTGCCGGAGATTATAATGGCCGGGCACGCACTCACTCCATGCGTTGGCGATGCCGATCACCGGCCGCTTCAGGTCCTCCGTGGTGAAGCCCATGGACTTCAGCGTCGCCCGGTAGTACTGGTTCCCTAGACCCTGCAAAATTTTTTCACTGCGTTCCATTTGTGCCATCTCCTTTTTCACTGGGGAAGCGTTTCTTTGTCATCCCGGTAATACAGTACCTTTGCCAGGTCGATATAGAGTTTATCCCGATACCGGACGGCGGCATCTGCCTTGTCACCGGAGTAGTCATAGAAGCCCGCACCGGACTTCACGCCGTAGCGGCCCTCAGACACGATCTTGTCCAGCAGAGGATCGCCCTCCTTGTTGTCGCACAGGCTGGTGTTGAGATATTTGTTGACGCGGTTGAAGGTATCTAAGCCACCGAAATCGCACACTCGAAAGGGGCCCACAGCGGCGTATCGCAGACCCAGACCGGCGGTAAAGACGGTATCGATGTCCTCAAAGGAGGCCACATCATTTTCCACCAGGTAGAGTGCTTCCCGCAGGACGGCGTACTGGAGACGGTTCAAAATGAAGCCGTTCACGTCCTTCTTGACGATGACCGGCTTTTTGCCGAGTCCCTTTACCAGTTCGTACATCTGCTGAAGGTAGGCTTCCTCTGTCTTTTCCCCGCGGATGATCTCACACAGGGGCAGCAGATGGGGGGGATTCAGCCAGTGCTGGCCCATGAACCGCTCGGGATGGTAGACCGACTTGGCTACTTCGGTGATTAGCAGTCCACTGGTATTGGTGGCCAGCAGGGCATCCTCCGGAGCGATGCGACTAGCATCTTCCCAGAACTTGTGCTTGGCATCCATGTTTTCGATGATGGCTTCCACCATCAGATCGCAGTCCTCCATGCAGACCTTGGAGGTGGTGTATGTGATCCGTTTCTGTAATTCTTCAGACTGCTCCGCTGTCACCATGCCCTCTTTGCGGAGAGTCTCCTGGTTCAGGGCGATCAGGTTCTTTGCCCGCTCCAAACCGGATTCTGACCCATTCCACAGGCTTACCTGATATCCGGCCTGCGCATAGACCTGGGACAGAGAAGCACCCATCATACCGGCGCCGGCCAGCACAATATGCTTCTGCTCCATGATCAAATCTCCTTCCGAATTTTCCGCTCCCATCCCGAGGCATCCTAGCGGAAGAATTGGGGGAAGCCTTTCTGCCGTTGTCAGCAAAAAGGCTTCCCCTTGTCGATACCGCTATATGAAAGGTAGCCTCAGGACAGGGTATTCTACAGATTCAAGTCCAGAATGTGTTGTTTTAAAAAATTGCAGCTACATGTCGTATGAGACGTTCTTATTCCACCTGGCTGATGATCTCACGGACCTGTTCCAGCAGTTCGGGAGAGACCATGTCGTCGCCGTCACCCACGAACTGATTGTATACGCTGCTCATAGCGTCCACGAAGGGAGCCTTGTCAGGATAGTTGATCTGGGTGCCGGCGGTCTCCAACTCGTCCAGCCACTGGACCTCCACTTCAGCCAGATACTCACGCTCCCATTGGCAGGCCTCAACACCGGCCTCATCCACGATGGCCTTCAGGTCGTCAGGCAGGGCATCATAGGCGGCCTTGCTGACCATCAGAGGAGCCGCGGAGTAGACGTGCTCGGTCATGCTCAGGTAATCCTGCACCTCATTGAAGCGGCTGGAGGTGATGACGGACAGGGGGTTCTCCTGGGCGTCGATGGTGCCCTGCTGCAGAGCGGTGAACAGCTCACCAAAGGCCATAGGAGTGGGATCAGCACCCATGACTTGGAAGGCGGCCATGTGGATAGGGTTCGCCATGGTGCGGATCTTGATGCCCTGCAAGTCCTCGGGCTTCTCGATGGGACGGACACTGTTGGTGATGTTGCGCATGCCGTACTCCATCCAGCCCAGGCCTTTGATGCCGATGTCCTCCAGGGTTCCCAGGATCTGCTGGCCCACATCGCTGTCGCACACGGCTTGGCCCTGGGCACTGTTCTCGAACAGGAAGGGCAGGTCAAAGACCAGCAGCTCATCGGTAAAGCCAGCCAGGGCCGAAGAGACCATGATACCAGACTGGATGGTATTCATCTGCATGCCCTCAATACAGTCACGGTCGCTGGCCAGTTGGGCGTTGGCAAACACGTCGATATGCATGCGACCGCCGCTCTTTTCCTCCACCAGTTCAGCGAACTTGTGCACGCCCTGGACGGCGGGGTGATCGTCAGCATTGGCGCAGGAGGCAACCCAGGTCACCTCAGGAGTTCCGGGGGCGGCGTCATCCGTGGAGCCGCCATCATCCGTAGCGGCGTCATTCCCGCCGCCGCAGCCAGTCAGCATAGCCAGGCACATCGCCAGAGCTAGAGACAGCGCTAAAAATCTTTTCTTCATTTTCATATCCTCCTCAGTAATTTTTATGTGCAGGTGGAGCTCCTACCAACATCATAACAACAGAAATGGTTTGGATTACATCAGGCCCATCAGTTTGGGGATAGTCAGGGAAATGGGCTCGATATAGGTAATCAGGAGCAAAGCGATGATATTTGCGATCAGGAACTTGACCATGGCTCTTGCGTTCTCTTCGATGGAGATCTTCGCGATACCACAGGAGACAAACAGGTTGACGCCCAGCGGCGGCGTGGACTGGCCGATGGCCAGGTTCACGGTCATGATGATGCCGAAGTGAATGGGATCGATGCCAAACTGGCCGATAATCGGCAGGAAGATGGGAGTCAGGATGATGATGGCGGCAGTCACGTCCATCAGGCAGCCAACGATCAGCAGGAAGATGTTGATTACCAGAAGGATGCCAATTTTGCTGCTGGTCAGGCTCACCATGAAGGAGGCGATGACATCCGGGATCCGGGCGGATGTCAGGATCCAGCCAAAGCTGGAGGCGGCGCCCACGATAATCATAACCATGGCGGTGCCCTTGCCGGAGTTCATCAGCAGCTGGGGCAGATCCTTCAGCTTCAGGTCCTGATAGACGAATGTACCCACGATGAAGCCGTAGATCGCGGCCACGGCAGCGGCTTCGGTCGGGGTAAAGATGCCACCGTAGATGCCACCCAACACGATGACAGGCATGATAAGGGCCCAGATGGCATTCACAAAGCTCCTGCCCACATTGTGCAGGGAGAAGGGAACTCTGTTCTTCTGGCCGTAGCCGTATTTCTTAGAAGAGAAATAGCAGATAACCATCAGAACCAAGCCGACCAGGATGCCGGGGCCGAAGCCAGCGGCAAACAGGTTGGAGATGGACACGCTACCGCCGGCGGCCACAGCGTAGTTGACCATGGGCAGCGACGGCGGGATGATAACACCGATGCCACCGGCCACAGAGAGCAAAGCAGCGGAGAATGCCTTGGGATAGCCGGCCTTTTCCATCTCAGGAATCATGATACCACCGATGGCTGCCACAGTGGCGGGACCGGAGCCGGAGATGGCTGCGAACAGCATGCAGGTCAGCACGGCTACCATGGCCAGGCCACCGGTGAAGCCGCCCAGCAGGGAGTTGCAGAAATTGATCAGGCGCCGGGAGATGCCGCCGCCCTCCATCAGGTTGCCGGCTACCATGAACAGAGGAATGGCCAGCAGCGGGAAGGAATCCACGGAGGTAAACATCCGCTGGGCGATAACCAGCATTGGGGTGGCAGAGCCGCCCAAGAAGATGCCGGCAAAGCAGGACAGCACCAGCACGATCCAAATGGGGAAACCCATAATAGCCGTGATGGCAAAGGTGATAAACAACGCAGCTGTCATTCCAGCACCTCCCTATCTTCCGGCTTGTTGAAGTTCTTGACGGAATGATAGATCTCTACGATATAGCGGATCACACAGAACGCCATACCCATCGGAATGGCTCCGTAGATCACCCACATAGGAATCCGCATGGCGGGGGATACCTGGCCGGAAGCCATCTGCGACATAACGATATCAACGCCTAGCTTCAAAATCAGGGTGCAGACCAGCATACTGACGATCTGTACGAGGATGGCCAGCACCTTGCGGCCACCCTTAGGCAGCAGATGCGTAAACGCTTCGATGCCCAGATGGGCGCCAGTCTGGATGCCATAAGCTGTGCCAAAGAATGTGATATACACCTGCAGGTACCGAGACAACTCCTCGGACCAGGGCAGAGACGATTTGACGATGAACCGGAACACGACCTGAACAAACACCACCACCGACATGACGGCGATGGCAATGGCACACAGGTATGCCTCAAAATTCATCGCAAGTTTTTTTAGAACCTTCACCTTTCACCCTCCACTTTTTTCGAATTTCTGTTCTCTCTCGATCACTCAGAAGATATCGTGGCGATTGTTCACCTCCGTATCGCTCATCTCCAATGGCCGGGATCCAGCCACATTTCTTGGTTCAGTTCCCTGGGTATGCATGGCCCGGAAACGCTGTATATTGTCCTCCAGGTGGCGGTGCATCACGGTCCTGGCCTGAACCGGATCGTGGGCGCGGATCGCCTCCAGTAGCAGCTGATGGTATTTCAGACCGTTGCCCGCGCCGATGACCTCCGTCATATGGAGAATAGAGGGGCCCAAAAGCTCTTCATAGGAACGAAGGATCTGGACAGCCAGGGGATTCTGGGTACACTCACAGACCAGCATGTGGAAGCCCAGGTCTGTATGGACATATTTGCTCAGCGTGGGAACCTCTTCCTGCATCCGTTCATAATTTTGCTCCATGCGATAGATCTGCGCTTCTGTGGCCTTTGTGGCGGCTACCTCCGCCACCCCGCTCTCAAACATCTGACGGAACTCAAAAATTTTCTCCATCTCGTCTTCAGAGATAGAAAAGATAGGGGCGACAGTCTGGAAATAGTTATTCAGCCCGGTGCCCTGAACGAAGGAGCCTTCGCCGTGACGGGTAACGATCAGACCTTCCCCCGCCAGCTTCTGAACGGCCTGCCGGACCGTTCCCCGGCTGACGCCGAAAAGCTGTATCAACTGAGCCTCAGAGGGGATCCGGTCACCAGGACGCCATTCGCCGTTGATAATTTGATCCTTCAATTGTGTGAAAACTTGATCACCGATATTTGCTTTTTTGATTTTGACAATACCCATAGATACTTGTTAGACATCTCCTAATGGACGATGGTTATTTGTTGTTCACAAGTGCATTTTATACCTCAGCCTATCAGAAAAACAATTGACAGGATCCAAAAACTTCTGACTGCATTTATATATAATTTGACACGTACACTACTAGACAACTTGCCGTTTTTGGTTAAAATTAATGAATTTCGATACATTTTCCAAAATTAGTTAAAAATTCAACCAACTTTAAAGCAGGATTGCCATGTCTGTAGTAAGAGCAAAAATTCAAAATTTGAACGCTATGCAAAGACAGAAACGGACAGTCCGGAAGTAAAAAAATGATATCCGTCTGGAGGAACCGCCGCCGCAGACAGCGGAGTAAATCTCACTAAAAGCCCAAAAATCAGTATAAACGGACAACAAAAAAGCACATGATTCGCGGGCCTGCGCCGGGGAGGAGGACCAGGTCTGACAGCTGGGAACGTATGCCGAATCCCACGAAAAAAGAAATTGCAGCACCGCTGATTCAGTGGTGCTGCACGGGGGAAAGAAGTCACCCGTCATGGGCCCTGCCTCCATAGTTGACGAGGGATCATAGGAAAGGAGGCGCTGAGGCACTGTTTTTAGACTGGTCCGAATATAAGGGATGGTCCGGTAAAATGAAAGGGGGTAAACCTGCACAGGCGCCGGCGCCGTTTCCCGAAGAAAAAGCCCCCGACCAAAAGCCGTAGGGGTTGGTGTTTCTTAGCGGTAGTGATGAATGCACACCGTCCATGACCATCCCGCCCTGCATCTGCTTACCCTCGTGGTTATCCGGTTTATGGCCCAAGGTGATGCGCTTCGCCTGGAGTTTCTGTCGGCGCTGGATTGAGGCAGAGACTGATTTGTGGAGATCAATCAAGTATCTTTTTCCGGAATATATCTCGGCAAAGTAAGCCAGTGGTCAAGACCGTCGTTTGCCAGTTTTATGGCCTCCTTCTTGTCGGTCTTGGCGCGGCGCAAATTGTTCCCGTAGTCATGCGCCAGCGCTGCGCTGACTACCGAAACATAGAATCCGGAGGCATTCAGCAGCCAGGCTACTGGTAAATGATAATTACCCGTGGACTCCATTACAACACAGGTCTCATGGGGGCAGCCCACGGAGCAGTGATAGTTCGCCGTCTGTATGTTGGTTCTCAATGGGAGAGACCCCCTCTTCTCCAGAGGGACGCATAACGGCAATCATGCTCTTTCTTTTGGGAACATCGATGCCAACGGAGTTCATTTAAATTCCTCCCGCACTTTATTTGTAATCGGAGACCGTCCTTCTCTCCGTGCCGATTCAAGCTACTCCGCGACACAGGCAGCAAGCCCAACCTGCTCAGCCGAACGCTGCAATGACGAATGGGGAACAGTCTTACATGCGGACGTGAGAAGCCCAAGCGTCAAAAGCGATACCCGATTATTCCCCATTGTGGCTGAAACTTGAGAACGAATGAAGAACGTCTGGCTGGCGTACTTTACCCGACAATTATATTGTGGTAGCGTCAAGTGAAAGTCTATGCCTTTGCGTTTGTTTTTATAGAAATCTTATACAAGACACCCAAGCATTCTCAGGACGGCATGACCGCTCAAAAGGATGAACCGATATTGCTTACAGCCCTGCAAATCTTGAACTGACTCAGGTAGAAACGAATCCCTTCCTTTCCTGCCCGGAGCTGCCTTGCGGATGACTAACAATTAGAAGAATGTCTTTTCCCAGTACTGGCGCAGCATCCTCGGTGCAGAGGGAAGTCGTTTTTGACCACATTTTAGCCACAGTGCGGTAGGGAGCACATAGAAACAGTAGTTTTAGAGAGTGACAGAAAGAAAACAAACGGAAATTTCGCAAAAATATTTCGGCATTTTATTGCTTTCAGTGCCGCAATTTCCGAGGAACCATTCGTGCCTAAATAATTCTGGAACACCCCAGTTGTTCTTTGCGGCACTAAGGAGACAGACGATTCCCGCACAAAAGACGTCATCTCCTCTATTTCATATCCAGAACAACACCCTTTCAAAATCCCGCAACTGCCCGCACTGCGGACAGTCGTGAACGAACCGGCGCAGCAAAAGCACCGGTTTGTTCTCCTGCTATACTCTCAATCGATAGGTTCGCCCTCGATTCTGGGGGAAAACGTGTTCCAACAGCCGCCAATGACTTGCGTCACACGGTGCCGGCAAGGGTTGCAAGGTTGCTTTGGCGGGCAAAGGATACCACCTCAGCCCCATTCACCCCGCACAGCGGCCCGCATGGCCAAACAGAGGAGTGCTGTCTTCGTTCTGTTCTTCTGCCCTTCCGGCCGCGCAAAGTGGGTCCGGGCTTCCGCATGGAACTGCCCCCGGCTATAGCCGGGGACGATGCTTTCCCTGCCGAAAGGCGGGGGGCTTTTGGGATCGTCCGCCCCAAATCCTGTAAAAATTCTTTTTATTCCCCTGAAACGATGGTACTCTGAAACACGAATATACCTGTGAAAGGCGGTGAGGCGATGGAGCGGGAACAGACATGGATCAGGGCTATCCAGCGGCGAAACTCCCGGGAGGCGGCGGAGCAGCTGATCCAGACCTACTATGACGAAATCTACCGCTTCGTCTACCGTCAGACCGGCAGCAAGGAGGACGCCATGGACCTGACCCAGTCCGTCTTCATCGCAGTCCTGCGGGCATTGCCCGGCTACCGGGCGGAGCGGGCGTCCTTCCGCACCTGGCTGTACCGCATCGCCGCCAACAAGGTCATCGACACCCGCCGGAAGGCCCGGCCGGTCTCTATTCCTATTCAGGAAATGGAGCTCCCTGCAGCAGAGGACTTTGTGGCCCGCGTCCATGACCGGGCCCTGCTGGAGACCATCGAAGGCTATGTCTCCGGCCTGGACCCCGGGGAGCAGGCGGTGTTCCGCCTGCGGATCTACGGGGAAAAGACCTTCCCGGAGATCGCTGCCGCCATGGGAGAGCCGGAAGCGGCAGTGAAATCCAGATACTACCGCCTGATCGGGCGGCTGCGAAAGGAGTTTGGAGCAGATGGATAATCAAAAAATTTCCATGCCCACAGAGGCGGAAAAACAGCGGGCCATTGCCCGGATTCTAGATGCAGGCCTGCCCCGCCGGGTCGCCTTTGGCCGGGAGCTGCGGGAGGTTTTGCAGCGCATCGGCCCCCGCGCGCTGCTGTTTGGCGTGGGGGACTGTTTGGCCTTGTCCCTGCTGATCTGGGCCCTGTGCCTGCTGTCGGCGCTTTTTGTGGCCGGTTCCACCGGCTCTTTGGCACCGGCCCTGTTCCTGTTTTCTCCCCTGCTCTATGCCGCCCTCTCCCTGCTGACTGCCTGGAAGAACCTGCAGACCGGCATTTGGGAGTGGACCTGGACCTTCCAGGTCTCCGCCCGGATGGTGGCGGCCCTGCAGATGCTGTGCTTCGGCGGGGTGTCCGTACTGGTGTGTGTCCCGGCAAATATGCTGTTGTGGACCTTCACCGGGCAGGAGATGCCCCTGGGCTGGATGCTGGCACTGTCTCTGGCCAGCCTGTTTCTGTATGGCGCTCTCTCCCTGCTGTGCCAGCGGCTGCGGGGACCTGCCGGGTGGCTGGCGGCGCCGACCGGCTGGGTTCTGATGGGCCTGATTCCCCTGATCTGGCCCCGGACGGCGGAGTGGCTGACGGCCATCCCCACCGTAGTGTTCTGCCTGCTGGCCGCGGCCGGGATTACTCTGTACCTTTTGGAACTGCGCTGCTTCTGCCGGCGCCCGATGGAAGGAGGCGTCTCCTATGCTCTCCGTTGAGCACGTCACGAAAACCTATGGGAAGTTCACCGCTTTGGAGGACATTTCCCTGACCTTCACTCCCGGCGTCTACGGTCTGCTGGCACCCAACGGGGCGGGCAAGACCACCCTCATCAAGATGCTCACCACCCTGCTGTTCCCCACCAAGGGACAGATCCTGTGGGAGGGAGAAGACATCCGGGCCTTGGGGGCGGAATACCGGGGCCTGCTGGGGTATCTCCCCCAGCAGTTCGGGTACTATCCCAGTTACACGCCCCGGCAATTCCTCCGGTATGCCGCCGCCCTCCAGTGCATCCCGAAGCGGGAGGCGGACGGCCGCATTGACCACCTGCTGGAGACAGTGGGACTTGGGGATGCTGCGGACAAAAAAATGAAGAAGTTCTCCGGCGGGATGCTCCAGCGGGTGGGCATCGCCGTAGCCATGCTGAACGACCCGAAGCTGCTGATCCTGGACGAGCCCACCGCTGGGCTGGACCCCCGGGAGCGGGTGCGGTTCCGCAATTTGATCCACACGCTGGCTGAGGATCGGATCGTGATTCTCTCCACCCACATCGTCTCAGATATTGAGACCATCGCCGGGCAAATCGTCATGTTCAAGGATCACCGCCTCTACTGCTGCGACAGCCCTGCCCGCATCTGCGCCCGGTTCCAGGGCAGGGTATTCCAGCTTCCTGCCGGGATGCCCCTGGCCCCGGGACAGTTCCTGCTCAGCGAAGGACAGGGGGCGGATGGCCCGGTGCTCCGGGTGCTCTGCGAGACGCCCCCTGTCAATGGAACGCCGGTAACGCCGGGGCTGGAGGATGCGTTTCTCGCCATCTACCGGGAGGAACAGACATGAATCTGGCGGTCTATGAGTGGCGGAAGCTCTTCCGCCTGCCCGCCCTGTGGGCCTTCCTGGCCCTGTGTCTGGCCTTTAACGGGCTGCTGATCGCCACGCTCTCCCCCTATGACCGGGCGTTCTTCAACGAGACTTCCCAAACGGCAAAGGCCTTGGGCCAGCGGGTTGATGAAGACTTTCTTGCCGGGCTGGACGCTATACCCGCCACAGAGAACCGGGATTTGCTGCGTCAATCTGTCACCGGGATGGAGGACATTTTCGAGACGTATGACACCGGGGAACTCTCGGATTTCTATGCCGGTGTGGTGGAGAAATCCCCTCTGGCAGTTACCTGGATGACCTGGAAATATGATCTGCTGGCGAGCCGGGTGGAGCACCTGGCCCAGACTGACGCGGCGCTGGATTTGTACGCCGGCCCGGCCACCTACGGCAGCCACCAGTTCCTCTTCGGCGCGCTGTTCCGGGCCATTCTCTGTGAGAGCGCCATTCTGGCCATGCTGGGGACGCTGTATCTGCTGGGCTACGAGGGGATGCACCGCGCAGAGGGCCTGGCCTGCGCCTCCCGAACGGGACGGAAACTACGGCGGGTGAAGGTCCTGGCGGCTCTCCAGGCGTCGGCGGCGCTGTACGGCCTGCTGGCGTTCTGCACCCTGGTGCCCTACTTCCTGCTGTACGACTACAGCGGAATCTGGAATGCCAGCGTGTCCAGCCAGTTCAACTATTTCTCGGACATGCTGGTGGTCCGGCCCTTCCTCACCTGGGGGGACTTCACGGTGGGTCAGTACCTGGCCGCTGCCCTAGCCCTGGGCGCGGTGCTGACGGCGGTATTCTCCCTGCTGGCGTCGGTGTGCGGCACGCTGGTGCGAAGCCCCTATCTGGCGGCCTTGGCGCTGTGCCTGGTGTGCTTCGGCGGACTGGGACTGGTCTCCGTTCTGGGGGAGCTGGGCTGGTGGGCGGCCTATTTGATTGCCTGTTTCCAGCCGGTAACGGTCTGGCTCTCCTGCAGCGCCTGGTTCACGGAGCTGGGACTGAACGCCGTCCTCCCCTGGCAGGAGACCATCGCAAGCGGGCTGAACCTGCTGCTTTTGGGCGGCGTAGTCCTGTTGGCTCTCGGTTGGTTTGACAGAAAGGACGTGTCCTGATGGAACTTTTGAAATGGGAGCTGCGGAAGATCTGGCGGCCCGGCATCCTGGCGGCCATCCTGCTGCTGGGGGCGGTATACTACTGGATGTTCCCACAGTTCTATATCGAGCACTTTTGCAACGGTCCCCAGTCGGAGGCCCAGTTCGATCTGGCCTCCGACTGGGTGGAGCGGTATGGCCCCACCCTGGAACCGGAAGAACGGGCAGAACTGGACGAGCAGATGGCAGAGGAGATCACGGCCTTTGACACACAGATCACCGCCATCCCGGAAGCTGCGGCAGCGGGGCTGACGGACTATAAATCTTTTTTCTCCTTTCGAGGGGACTACCTGAACGGCATACGCAACACTGATGGACAGGCAGATATGGATGTGGAGGCCCTGCTCTACCGGGTGTACGGCGGCACCAACTGGTACCGGATCGAGGCGCTGGCGGATACTCTGGAGACCTATGATACCCAGGAGGATCACCGCGCTCTGATTGTCTCCAACCGACAGCAATTGGCCCAGCCGGAGGCCATGGTCCGGCGGGAGGCGGAGCTGGCAAGCTCGGATATGATCCATTCCCTGCTGCCGTCCTCTGTGAAATACTCTACTCAGGAGTACGGCAAGGATCTGGCGGTATGGTGCATACTCAGCATCGTGCTCCTGCTCTCCCCCACCCTGGTGCGGGACCGGCTGCGGAACACCCGGCCCATGCAGTGGGCCTCCCGGCGGGGGCGGCCCGTTTTGAACGTCCAGATGGGAGCTGCCCTGCTCTCTGCGCTGGTGCTGGCGGTGGTGAATATAACAGTCTATGTCATTCCGTTCCTGGCCCAGGGGCCCCTGCAATTTGCCGCCTGCGGCCTGGACGGCATCTGGGAGTGGGGCACTCCCTGGTTCGACTGGACCTACGGCACCTATCTGCTGGTGCTGGCGGGGCTGATTTTGGCCCTGTCCCTGGGGGCCGCCGGGCTGACGGCTTTTCTCTCCCAGTACAGCGGCAACTACATCGCCATGCTGCTGAAGGCCGTTCCCCTGTTCGTGGCGGTGGGGGTCGTGCTGGGCTCCTGGCTTCTGGATCGGCCCTTCACGTTCCGCCCCCTCTGGGACGGCTACGGCCCCTGGGTGCCCAAGGGTGCGGAGGCAGTGGCCGCTGCAGTCCTGCTGGCTTTGGGACTTGGCCTGTGTGCCCTGGCCTGCCGGCGGCAGCGAAAGAGGGAACTATGATAAAGGAAATTTTATTTTCTCTTAAATTTTATCTCTACAAGTATGATCCGGATTGTGACCCGGAACGATGAAATAGCGCGGAGTGGAGCACAGCAGCCTTCGAGTCTTGGCCCGTTTGGGGTCTAAAAACGCCCTGAAAGCATTAAACTGCAGTGGACAGACAAACCGATAGCAGCTCATAACCCGGAGGTCGTTGCTTCAAGTCCGGCTCCATAATCACAAAACCGTCTGATTTCTCGCAAAATCAGACGGTTTTTCTTCACCTTTTGCCTCCAAAGGTTTCTGGAGAAATTGCGCGATTTTGCAAAATTTGCAGTTGACCCAAACTGTGCCCCATACGGGATAAAAACGAGGCCCGGACGCGGTATTTTCGCCTCCGGGCCTCCTGTCTTTTCTTTTTCTGATGTTGCCCTCTCCATCGGCCCGTTTCTTTGCCACGGCATCCGCCTCCTTTGCAACGACAAATGCCACGGAAAAATAGCCAGGGCCTACGGCCATAGTTATCAGATGGTCAGGAAAGAGCTGCCGGCGACAGCTCTTTCTCTTTGTATAGCATATCAATCTTTGATGTGGATGCGTTCTATTTTCATTTTCCTTGCAGCCCGCCTTTCTGCCCCGTCTCTAAAGCAATACTCCCCGGCGATCCCCGTACCCAGATGGAACCCGGCGATGAAGGATGTCAGAGAGGTTTCTTCCCGCAGTTCATTCTCCAGATCCGCCAGCTGCAGCAGGGTCTC
>ERZ857503.1018-NODE-1018-length-17843-cov-2.932426_pt1 | contig 17843 bp, 17 predicted proteins | sample MGYA00519766_ERZ857503 | MGnify/ENA primary metagenome ERZ857503 (study PRJEB31778, sample SAMEA3449345) | human gut metagenome | biome: human gut; feature: human-associated habitat; material: faeces | place: United Kingdom | collected 2010/2012 ...
AAAGGTGATGTAGCTCCATGCAGCCTTGCCCAGAATGATGGGGAAGTTTGCACCCACCACAAAGGACAGCACAATGAATACGATGCTGATCACATTCTCTTTCCAGCCGGTGAAGTGCAGGTTCTTCTGCAGCAGGCCAAAGATCACGGCGAACACCATGAACATGATGGAGACCATGCCGGCAGCACCGTTGGTCTGGGCAGCCTCCACCAGAGCACCGTCAGCACCGTAGGCATTGAAGGTGCCGGCCACCATGTCGGCAAAGGCGGCAATCACGATGCCGCAGAACAGCCAGCAGAACAGCAGGAACAGCTTGCGGCCGGTCTTGCCGATGTACTTTTCGATCAGCATGCCCATGCTCTTGCCATCGTTCTTAACGGAAGCATACAGAGCGCCGAAGTCGGTGACAGCACCGAAGAAGATGCCGCCCAGCAGCACCCACAGCAGCACCGGCAGCCAGCCGAAAGCAGCGGCCTGGATCGCACCGGTAACAGGGCCTGCACCGGCAATGGAGCTGAACTGGTGTGCAAACACGGTCCAGCCGTCGGTGGGAACGTAGTCCCGGCCGTCCTCATGGACAACTGCCGGGGTCTTGGCAGAGGGGTCGATGCCCCACTTGTTTGCCAGCCAGCGGCCGTAAAGCATATAAGCGCCAAACAGACACACGGCTGCGATCAATACGATGACCAGCGTATTCATTGTTTTTACCTCTTTCCTTTCTTGGCATCCGGCAAATGTCAGCGACATGGGGGCGGCAGGGTGTAAAAAAGGCCCCGTCTTCCTGCGTTCGTTCCATTTGGGACGAACCATCGAAGACGAAGGCCTTCACATACACTGCACATCGTGTATGGAATACTCCGCGATACCACTTCGTTTGCTGCACAGGGCAGCCACTCCCAGCGTACATACATACGCAGCCCCGTAACGTGGGCAAAACGGCCATGCATTACTGGAAGGCGGGGTCAGCGCCTTTGTTCACAGAGGCTGCTCGCAGGGGAGAACGCTTTGCTCCTGACTGCTGCCCTTGCATCAGATGGGCGGCTCTCTGGGAGAGGGTGCTGCAAAGAATCATGTCCTGTTCATCGCATTTGCCGAATGATTGTCCGTATTTTAGTGCGGAATTCACAAATTGTCAATATCCTTGGAACAAGTTCGGAGGATGCACTAATTCAGAAAAGCGTTCTGCAATAATTTTTAGGTGATTTTTGTTCATGCGTGAAACGAAGAAAACTATACACGTCAACGAATGAAAAGAGTTCACGCCAAGGGCTTGACTTTCACACTTTGATGTGCTAAAGTGGTGATGCAAGAAAGAACCTGAACATTTCCGGAACATTTAAAAGAGGGAACGCTCCCAAAACCGGACAGTCCGCTGCGGCGGCAAGGAGAACATTCATGTCAGATAAAAATTCCAGAAGAAACCAGACCACCGATGCACTGTTTGATGCCATCCTCAGTCTGGAAACGCGGGAGGAGTGCTACAACTTCTTTGAAGACCTGTGCACTGTAAAGGAGATCTCGGATATGGCGCAGCGGCTGGAAGCGGCAAAGATGCTGCTGGACGGCAGAACCTACGATCAGATCGTGAAGGCAGTGGAGATCAGCACGGCCACCATCAGCCGCATCAACCGCTGCATCCAGTACGGCTCCGGCGGCTACCGCGAGACCATTGAAAAGGTGCGCGGCATCCAGAACCCTAAAAAGCAGGAGTAACACCGGCGTACCCGGCAGACATAGAATGGGGCGTACACCGCCCCTGACCGGACGAATGAAAGGAAGGTTTTATCATGTCTGCTGAGAACTGTATCGATACCACCCGCTGCCCCTGCCCCTGCCTGCCCAAGGTGACGCTGGAGCAGGCGGTCGTTGACCTTGTGGAGAGCATCGCTCTGCAGGAAAATGCCCTGAGCCACATCCTGTGCGCCGAGAGCCGGAAGATGGACGCCGCCATGAAACTGGACGGTCTGGACCTGTGCAAGCTGCTGGAAGTAAACGATTCGGCCACCAACATGGTGCACGCCGTGGCAAACCTGGAGCTGGTGCTCAAGGATAAGCTGGAGTTCGTCTCCAACAACCTGTACTATCCGCCTGTGGATGCCGCAGCGAAGTAAGAAGATGCGGAAAGGCCTGTCCGGATGCCGGGCGGGCCTTTTCTCTGCTTGAATGCATAATTTTTGTAAAAACCATTTGTTGGAATTGCTGATAACGGGATTCTGTGCTATACTATACAATGTATCACCATGAAAGTGAGGAAATTTACAAATTGCTGAACTACGATGCGATCCTGTTTGATGTGGACGGGACCCTGATCGATTCCGCTCCCGGTATCATAAATACATTAAAAGAAGTCTTTGCCAGGATGGGCGTGGACACCACAAATGTGAACCTGCGCCGCTACCTTGGCCCGCCGCTGCGCAAGAGCTTTGGTGAGCACTTTACCGACCCGGCCCTCATTGAAAAGGCCACCGACCTGTACCGCGACAGCTACGCCGTCAAGGGCAGCCACGAGTGCGCCGCCTACCACGGTGCAGCAGAGATGCTGCAGCGCCTGAAGGACGCGGGCCTTGTGCTGTGCACCGCTACTTCCAAGCCCACGCAGGTCGTCACGCCCATTCTGGAAGAAAAGGGCCTTGCAGGCTATTTTGATTTTATCGGCGGCGCGTCCATGGACGAGAGCCGCGACACCAAGACCGACGTGGTGCGCCATGTGCTGGCCCAGCCTATGATGCAGGGCAGGCGGGTGCTGATGGTGGGCGACCGCAACGACGACATGCGCGGCGCTGCGGACTGCGGGCTGGATGCCGCCGGTGCGCTGTACGGCTACGGCAGCAGGGAAGAGCTGGAACCCTTCCACCCGGTGCTGCTGGCCGAAAGCTGCGCCAGCCTTGCAGACCAGATCCTGAACGGACAGGCATGACCGGAAGGCCCTGTACCGGAAACTAAGTGAATGGTGAGAGATATGAGAAATACACGACCGGAAAAGCAATCGCTTACTCCTATGCAGAAGCAGGCTGTGCTGGTGTGCAGTGTGTGCGCGCTGGCAGCCATTCTGACCATTGCCATTACCATGACGCTGCTCAAGCGCGGCAAGACCCCTGCAGCTCCGGGGGAACAGCCCTCCAGCGAGGTGCTGGTGCCGGGCGAAGAGGATATCTCGGATCACTACCAGATCAGCGAGACCTCTGCCGCCCTGCTGCCGGAGACCGCCGACGCGGGCGAGAGCTACCAGAAGGAAACGCTGTTCCTCGGCGATTCCAACACGGTGCGCCTGTACGCCAACGGCCTGATCAGCCTGCAGCAGTTGCGCCAAGGAGGGCATTGGCACCCATGCCGCCCTGAACGATGGCATCGTTACCTTTAAAAAGGACAGCAGCACCTACACCATCGCGCAGGCCGTGGCCAAAATGAAGCCCCGCCGCGTGGTCATCATGCTGGGCACCAACGATACCGGCATGAGCGTGGACGAGTTCATCAAGAACTACACCGCGCTGGTGCAGGCCATTCAGGAAAGCTACCCCTACACCGACATCATCGTGAACACGGTGCCGCCGGTGCCCGCAAACCACGCAAACTACCCCCACATGGACCAGACCAAGATCGACGACTTCAACATGGCCCTGCTGTCCATGTGTGAGCAGATGGGCCTGAAGTTCCTCAACAGTGCCGAAGCGCTGAAGGATGCCAACGGCTATGGCCGCGAGGATTACTACCAGACCGGCGATATCCACCTGAAGCCCGTGGGCCTGAAGGCCATGCTGAGCTATCTGCGCACCCACGCTTACCAGACCGACGACCGCCGCCCGGACACCGCCAACATCCCCACCCGCGCCGAGTATACCCCGAACCCCAGCTCTGCGGTGACAGCACCCAGCAGCTCGGAGGCTGCAGGCTCTTCCGAAGAGCAGGGTGTGCTGTATCAGGCCAGCTACCGGGTGGACAAGACCGGCGGCACCCTTTCCAGCGGCAGCGACAGCGGCAAGACATCCCTCTCCTATGAAGTGACCAGCGCCGCCCAGTCCATCAGCGTGACGGCTGTGCCGCAGGACGGCTATGTGTTCGTCAAGTGGAGCGACGGCGTGACCCAGAAGACCCGCACCGATACGAACTTCAAGCAGAACGTGGACGTGACCGCCGTGTTTGCAGCGGCTTCCGTGCATATCAGCAGCACCGGCAAGGCCGTGCTGGGCGATTCCTACACCTTTACCGCAAAGCTGGGCGGCAAGCACCTCACTGCCGACAGCATCCGCTGGTACGCCAACGGTGCGGAAGTGCCGCAGGCGGCGGGCAAGACCACCGTCAAGGTGGAGATCGACCCCTCCATGCTCAATGCGACCTTTAAGGTGTACGCAGTGGCAAGCTACAACGGCTGCACCGTTACCAGCAACGTCCTGAATGTGACGGTCAGCGGCGTAAGCTCCGGCAGCTCGTCTCACAGCTCCGGCAGCTCTGGCAGCACGTCGGGCAGCAGTTCTTCCGGCAGCACCAGTTCTTCCGGTGCATCGTCCGGCACCACCTCCGGGGCATCCTCCGGGGCTACATCCACCTCCGGCAGCTCGTCTCACAGCTCTTCCGACAGCTCGTCTCACAGCTCTTCCAGCAGTGAGAGCACGGCTTCCCCGGCAGGCTCGGCTTCTGCTTCCAACGGAACAGCCAGCTCTTCCCACAGCACCAGCACCAGCTCGTCCCACGCGGACTCTGGTGAGAGCAGCTCGGCTTCCCATAGCAGCTCCAGCAGCGAGAGCAGCTCTGCAAGCTCTGGCAGCTCCCATGCGGCTTCGGAATCCAATGCCAGCAAGGAAGCCGCCAACGAGCAGGCAGCACCCACGGACTCTGCGTCCTGAGGCTGTCACCCCGGCCTGCCGTGCCGCATAGGCTGGCAGGAAGGGAGGCGTTTTGATGTACTACGAGGAGCCCCGCACCCCGGCTCTGCCGGGCGAAGAGAACGTGACCGACGGCAGCGTGGACGATTACGGCACCGATTGGGAAAATGTGGACAACGGCGCGCTGGAAGAGGAAATGGCAAAGTGCGCCGCCACCCCCTGTGATGTCAAAACCACCTGCCCGGACAACGACCCGGAGCAGACGGACGTACCATCGTACGAAATTGTAACAGAATGATGTGAAGCCAGCTCTGTTTACGGCAGGGCTGGCTTCTGCCTGTTGTTGAGCGCATGGCAGCTGAGGCCATGGCAGAAGGAAAAGAGGGAAGGTTTATGGCAAAATATTATTGCGTGCTGTTCGATGCAGACAACACCCTGCTGAACTTTGACGCAGCCGAAAGCAAGGCACTGGCCGAAACGCTGGTGAACTACGGCATTGAGCCGGATGCAGAAACGGTGCAGACCTACCGCACCATCAACTCGGAGCTGTGGCGGCAGCTGGAAAAAGGCCAGATCAAGCGGGAAAAGCTCATGGCGGAGCGGTTCACCCGCTTCCTCAAGGCCATTGATGCCGCCGGTGACGGAGCCGAGATGAACCGCTTCTATCTGGAACAGCTCTCCACCCACCCGGACCTGATGGGGCCGGAAGTGCTGGATGTGCTGCGGGAGCTTTCCGAGGTGGCAACGCTGGCCGTTGTGACCAACGGCTTCCAGAAGGTGCAGATCCGCCGTCTGGCCGAGAGCGGTGTGCTGAACTTTATGGAGGACGTGTTCGTCTCCGAGAAGATGGACAGCGAAAAGCCCAACCGCAGAATTTTTGATGCGGCCCTGCGCGCCCTTGGCGTGGAGAACCGCGAGCATGTGCTGGTGGTGGGCGACGGCCTGAGCAGCGACATTCAGGGCGGCGTGAATGCGGGCCTTGACACCTGCTGGTATAACCCCAGCCACGCCGAGAACCCCGGCAAGGTGGTGCCCACCTACGAGATCGCAGACCTGAAAGAGCTGTACCCGCTGGTGATGGAGCAGGAAGAGCTGGCCAATGTGGGCCTGAAGAACCGCCGCCACCAGTGCTGAGCCAATAAGCGGATGGAGAACGGGATCATAAAACTATGCTGATACATTTGGAAAAACTAGGCAAGAGCTTTGGCGAGAAGATCGTGCTGCACGATGTGACCGCCAGTGTCGAGCGGGAGGACCGCATCGGCATCGTGGGCCAGAACGGCGCGGGCAAGACCACCCTGCTCAAGATTTTGACCGGCGAGTACCAGGACTACGAAGGTGAGTTCAGCGTGACCCACGGCGTGACGCTGGGCTATCTGGAACAGAACGCAAAGCTGGATGCCACGCTGGATCTCTACGGCGAGATGCGCTCCACCTTTGCCCCTGTGCTGGATGCCATGGCCCAGATGCAGGTGCTGGAACGCAAAATGGCCGCGCAGCCGGACGACACGGAGCTGCTGGCCCGGCACGACCAGCTGCAGAACATCGTGGATGCCGCCGACGGCTACAACATGGATGTGAACATCAAAAAGGTGCTGTCCGGCATGGGCTTTGCGCAGGATACATGGCAGAAGAACATTGCGGTGCTCTCCGGCGGCGAGCTGACGAGGCTGCGGCTGGCAAAGCTGCTGCTGGAAAAGCCGGACGTGCTCATTCTGGACGAGCCCACCAACCACCTGGACTTTGCCACCATGGAATGGCTGGAAAACTACCTCAAAAGCTATTCCGGTGCGGTGCTGGTGGTCAGCCACGACCGCTACTTCCTCGATAACGTGTGTACGAAGATCTGGGAGGTCTCCTTCCAGACCATGACCACCTACAAGGGCAACTTCTCGGCCTACCTGCCCCAGAAGGAAGCTTCCGATGCCCTGCGCCAGAAGCAGCACGATGCAGATGTGGCACTGGCCGAAAAGCTGCAGGACTATGTGGACCGCAACCTTGTGCGCGCTTCCACCACCAAAATGGCCCAGAGCCGCCGCAAGCAGCTGGAAAAGCTGGAGATCACCGAAGCGCCCAAGGACGAGACCAACCAGCTCAAGTTCCGGTTTGAATATGACGTAGAACCGTGGAACGAACTGGTGCTGCTCAAGAACCTGACCATCAAAATAGGGGAGCGCACCCTGCTGGAACCCTTTACCTACACGGTGTGCCGCGGCCAGCGGCTGGTGATCGCAGGCCCCAACGGCGCGGGCAAGTCCACCCTGATGCAGGTGCTGGACGGCAAGCGCCGCCCCTCCGGCGGTATGGTGCGGCTGGGCACCGGTGCACGGCCCAGCATCTTTGCCCAGCAGCAAAACCGTCTGGGGCAGGGCCGGGTCATCGATGTGATCTGGAACAAGTACCCCCGCATGACCGAGCTGGAGGTGCGCAGCCATCTGGCAAAGCTGGGCTTCCGGGGCGAGACGGTGTTCAAGCCCTGCGAGGCGCTTTCCGGCGGCGAGCTGGCCCGCCTGCGCTTTGCGGAGATCGTGCTGGAACGGCCCAACCTGCTGTTTCTGGACGAGCCCACCAACCATCTGGACATCTACACCCGCGAAAACCTTACCGAGGCCCTCATGGCCTACACCGGCACGCTGCTGCTGGTCACCCATGACCGCCACCTGATGAACAGTCTGGCCTGTCCCATCCTCTACCTTGAGGACGGCAAGGCCACCCTCTACCCCAGCTACGATGCCCTGATGGGCCGCAACGCCCCGGCAACTGCCGTGCAGAAGTCCGCCGAACCGGCCAAGACCGGCTACGGCAGGGAGCAGCGCCGCCGCCGCGCCGAGCTGCGCGCCAAGATCAAGGCCTGCGAGGACGAGATGGAAGCCTGCGGTGCACGCGAAGTGGAGCTGGACAACGAGATCAACTCCCCGGAGGTGTACAACGACCCCGACCTGCTGCGCCAGAAGAGCGACGAGCTGAGCGACCTGCGCTTCCATCAGGAAGAGCTGTTTGCCGCGTGGGAAGCTGCCATGGAAGAGCAGGAAAGCTACGAGCAGAGCCAGCAGACCGAAGAGTAAAGGAGGGTGCAGCATGCCCCAAAACAGACGCAGTTACGAAAAAACGCGCCGCATCGCCCTTTCCGGCCTGCTGTTTGCGCTGGCCATGGCACTTTCGTTCATTGAGGGCACGCTCACCATCCCGGGCCTTTTGCCGGGCATGAAGCTGGGCCTTGCCAACATCGTGGTGATGTACGCGCTGTTTTTCATGGGGCCAAGGCAGGCGCTGGTGCTGGACGTGCTCAAGGCACTGTTCGTGTTTCTGGTGTCCGGTTTCACGGCGGGCTTTCTCTCGCTGTGCGGCGGCCTTTTGTCCCTGCTGGTGATGTGGGTGCTGTACTACCTGCTGCCGGTGCGGCCAACCTGGTTCATCCTGTCCGTATGCGGCGCACTGGCCCACAACATCGGCCAGCTGCTGGGCGCGGGCGTGATCATCTCGTCCTCGCTGTCGTTCTACTATGCGCCGGTCATGCTGGTGCTGGGCCTTGTGATGGGCGCACTGACCTCCATCACCCTCAAGGCCCTGCTGCCGGCTCTTGGCAAAATGGGCTTCTCCACACAGGAAAAGCGGGGGGAATAACCAACCGTCCATGCAGCACAGTTGCATTTTGGCCGGAAATCAGTATAATAAGGAAACAACCTGCTATTTTAAAGATAAAATCTCTTGCATACAGCGCTGCCGCCGTGGGAAAGTGCGCGGCAGCCGGGAGGTGTTTGCACTATGAGTGAAAAAGTTACCATCAAGGTGGAGCGCAAAAAGCTGCATCTGCCCACCATCGCCCTGCGCGGGCTGGTGGTGTTCCCCAACAATCTCGTCCACTTTGAGGTGGGCCGCGAAAAGAGCATTGCCGCCGTGGAGTGGGCAATGGCAAATAATTCCAACGTGTTTCTGGTGGCACAGAAGTCCATGGACACCACCGAGCCGCAGCAGGCAGACCTGTTCAGCTACGGCGTGGTGGCCGAGGTCAAGCAGGTGCTGCGCGTCTCCGGGGACCTTGTAAAGGTCCTGGTGGAGGGCAAGTACCGCGCAAAGCTCAGTGCACTGGATGCCAGCGGCGATTTTCTGCTTTCGGAGGTGCGCCCGGCCCCGGTGCGCGCAGGCAAGGCCGACGATGCCGTGGAGACCGAAGCGCTGCTGCGCGCCCTCAAGGCCGGGTTTGACGAGTACCTTGGCATGAACCCGCGCCTTGGCAAGGACGTGGTGTTTGCCATCGTTTCCAGCGACGACCCCGCCTTCCTCAGCGAGTACATGCCCGCAAATCTGCTGTTCCGCTACGAGGACAAGCAGGCTGTGATGGACGAGGGCACCCTGAACGGACGGCTGAAAAAGCTCATCGAGATGCTGCGCCGTGAGTGTCAGGTGATGAAAATTGAAAAGGAGATCGCGGAAAAGGTCAACGAGTCCATGGACAAGAACCAGCGCGATTACTACCTGCACGAACAGCTGCACATCATCAGCGACGAGCTGGGCGAGGGCGACGACACCCACGCCGAGGCCGACGAGTACCGCCGCAGGATCACCGGGCTGCACCTTGCCGAGGACAGCGAGAAGAAGCTGCTCAAGGAGGTGGACCGCCTTGCCAAGATGCAGGGCTCCAATCAGGAGGCAACGGTCATCCGCACCTATCTGGACACCTGCCTTGACCTGCCGTGGAACACCTTTACGGTGGACGACCTTGATATCAGCCGCGCACAGCAGATTCTGGACCGCGACCACTACGGCCTGAAAAAGGTGAAGGACCGCATTCTGGAAACGCTGGCCGTGCGCAAGCTGGCACCGGACGTGAAGGCACAGATCATCTGCCTTGTAGGCCCTCCGGGCGTGGGCAAGACCAGTATTGCACGCTCCATCGCCGAAAGTCTGGGCCGCAAGTATGTGCGCATCAGCCTTGGCGGCGTGCGGGATGAAGCCGAGATCCGCGGCCACCGCCGCACCTACATCGGCGCGATGCCCGGCAAGATCATCACTGCCATGATCTCTGCCAAGAGCGCGAACCCCCTCATGCTGCTGGACGAGATCGACAAGCTGGCAGGCGACTTCCGGGGCGACCCGGCCGCAGCCCTGCTGGAAGCGCTGGACCCGGAGCAGAACAGCACCTTCAACGATCATTTCATCGATATCCCGTTCGATTTGAGCCATGTGCTCTTTATCACCACCGCCAACGATCTGGGCAGCATCCCCGGCCCCCTGCGTGACCGCATGGACGTGATCGAGCTGCCCAGCTACACCCGCGTGGAAAAATACAACATTGCCCGCAAGCACCTGCTGCCCAAGCAGCTCAAGGCCTGCGGCCTGACCGGCAAGGTCACGCTGAGCCAGAGCGCGCTGTACGGCATCATTGACGGCTACACCCGCGAGGCCGGTGTGCGCAATCTGGAACGCACCATCACCAGCGTGCTGCGCAAGTGCGCCCGCAAGATCGCCGCAGGCGAGGTGGAAAGCGTCTCCGTTACCGGCACCATGCTGGAACAGCTGCTTGGCCCCCGCTTTGTCAAGCCCGACTTCCTCAACCGCACCAACGCGGTGGGCATCGCCAACGGTCTGGCATGGACCAGCGTGGGCGGCGAGACCCTGCCCATCGAGGTGCAGGTGATGGACAACGGCAGCGGCAAGATCACCGTCACTGGTTCGCTGGGCGACGTGATGAAGGAGAGCGCTCAGCTGGCTGTTACGTGGGTGCGCGTGCACGCCGCCGAGTACGGCATCGACCCGGAAAAGCTCAAGAAGTGCGACCTGCACATCCACGCCCCGGAGGGCGCAGTGCCCAAGGATGGCCCTTCTGCCGGTGTCACCCTGACCACGGCGCTGGTGTCCTGCCTGTCCGGCATCCCGGTGCGCGGTGATGTGGCCATGACCGGCGAGATCACCCTGCACGGCAACGTGCTGCCTATTGGCGGCCTGCGGGAAAAGAGCATGGCGGCCTACCGCGAGGGCATGAAAACGGTGCTCATCCCCAAGGACAACGAACCCGACCTGTACGAGGTGGACGACGAGGTCAAGAAGAACATCGAGTTCCTGCCCATGCAGAGCCTGACACAGGTGCTGAACGCGGCCCTGCTCAAGCCCAATGCCGCCAAGAGCGCTGCGGGCCGCACCCACACCAAGAAAAAGGCAGCGGAAAAGCACATTCCCGCTGCCGCCGAAAAGCCCCAGCCCGGCGCGGTGTGCTGAGAATAGGGCAGGGCGGCAGATAGCTTTCTCCGCGAACAGCCCGGGACTCCAGTCCCGCCCCAACGCTTGCGCGCCGGGGCCCCACCCCCAGGACATTCGCTGGAGAAACTATCTGCCGTCCTGCTGGGATCGGCACCGGATACTCCGGCAAGATGCGCGAAGCCATGTCTAAAGTGCAGGCTGCGACTAAAATCGACAGAAAAGCCCGACGGGAAGTGCGAGGGCTACACCACGCTGGTGGTCTGGCGAGCGCAGGCGGGACGGAGTGTCCGGTGCCAAGCCCTCCACTTACTGCTCAGCAGGAGCAGCAGGCTCTTCCTTCTTTTCGTCCTTCTTGATGAGGGCGGCAACCTTGTCCACCAGCTCCGGCAGCATGGTCAGGGCACGGTTGATGGTGTCGGCGTTGTCCGACAGCTGGATGGTGCGCACGCAGCCGTCCTTTACCACGAGGAAGGCCACCGGCTGGATGTTCACACCCGCACCGGAGCCGCCGCCGAACAGGTCCTTGTTGGCGGCGTTCTTGCCGTCAAAGTCGGTGCCGCCGGAGGCAAAGCCAAAGCTCACCTTGGAAACCGGCAGGATGGTGGTGCCGTCCTCGGTGATGATGGGCTTGCCAATGATGGTGTTGGAGTCCACCATCTGGTGGATCTTCTCCATGGTAACGTTCATCAGGCCCTGAATGGGATGCTCAGCCATAAAACAGCTCTCCTTTATCGGTTTGATTCGGGCAAAGGCCCGTTGTCTGCAGATCCGGATACACGTATAGTGTACCACATTATAGGAAGATGTCCAATACTTTTTTGCGCCAGAACTCGTACAGCACCCGCACCGCCGCAAGGACGATGAACAGTGCCTGTGCGCTCACCCGGCAGGACACCCGGTCCTCCACGGTGGGCTGCCCGCTGCCAAAGTCCGGCAGGATGCGCAGCTCATCGAACTGCAGCCAGAGAAAGTGGTCCAGCACGCCCAGCACCGGGTACAGCCACGCCTGCAGCTTGCCGTAGCTGCGGGCAGCGGCGGCGGGGTCCTCCCCGCGCACACCAAGGCGCACCTGTATTTTTGTGATGCGCAGCGCACCGAACACAGCTTTGGTCAAAGTGCCCGCACCTTTGAGCATGGTGCAGAGGATCTCCAGCGTGATTTTTGCCTTTTTGCGCGGCTGGGCGGGCTTGTTTGCCTTGGCGGCAGCGGCCTTTTTGCGGGCCTTTTCCTCTGCCTTTTTCCGCTTGCGCTCGGCCCGCCATGCGGCAAACTTTGCCTTGACCTTGCCAAAGCCCCTGGGCGGCTCCGGGTTTTCCGGTGCAGGCGGCGGCTCCGGCTTCGGGTACTGGAACACCGGGAAGGTGATGCCCAGCGCACCGGCCTTTACGGTGAGCACGCCGTGCTCCCAGCACAGGTCTGCGCAGAAGGGGCACAGCAGCAACAGCACCAGTAAGATCAGCACCACCAGCAGCAGAATGCCGATCACCCGGAGAATGAACAGCAGCACTGCGCCCAGCGCGGCGAGGAATGCTCCCATGCGTTACCCCTCACTTTCTGTCGGTGATGCGTTCGTTTCCGTTTCCTGCCCGTGCACCGGCGGCAGGTCGGCCAGAGAAGAAAGGCCGAACACCCGCAAAAAGGTGTCGGTGGTGCGGAAGCTCACCGGCCTGCCCGGCAGGTCAAGGCGTCCGGCTTCCTCAATGAGGCCCTTTTCCAGCAGGCCCGACACGCTGGACGAGGAATCCACGCCGCGCACCTGCTCGATGAAGGCGCGGGACACCGGCTGGTTGTAGGCGATCACGGTCAGGGTCTCCATGGCGGCGGGGCCAAGGGGCACTGCGCGGCGGCTGTCCAGCAGGCGGCGGATGCAGTCGGCCCACTCGGTCTTGGTGGCAAGCTGCCAGCGGGTGTTCAGGTGCAGCAGGCACAGGCCGCTGTCCTCCCGGGCGTAGCGCTCCCGCAGGGCTTCCAGCGCGGCTTCCACGCTGAGCTGCGGCAGCTGCACCGCCTGGGCCAGCTTGTCGGCACCAATGGGGTCGCCGCTGGCAAACAGCATGGCTTCCACGGCTGCACGGATCTGTTTCTGGTTCATTCCTTCTCCTTATCATGTTGGATGCGGCCCCGCTGCATGGTCAGCCGGCCCTCGTCGTCCAGCTTTACACGGCCGCCGCGCACCAGCTCCAGCAAGGCCAGAAAGGTGGCCACGTTGGTGCTGCGGGTCTGCTGGCGGCTGAACAGCTGGCTCATTTTTGCCGCTGTGCCGCTGATCAGGTGCCGCAGAATGTACACCACCCGGCTCGTCACCGACACCATGGGCGCTGTGACCAGCGGCTCGAACTGCTGCTGGGTAGGCTCCCGGCGCAGCTTGGTGCGGCCGGAAAGAACGGCCCAGTCATCCGCCAGCACCTGCGGCGCATGGTGCAGGTCGTAGGTGTTATCGAACTCCATCTCCATGGGCGGACGCACAAAAACCGGCGCAGCTTCGGCCTTTTGGCGCAAAAGCGCAGCCATGCGGCGGCACTGGTCGTACTCGATCAGCTGGCCGGTGAACTCCTGCTTCATGCGCTCGCCCTCTTCGCTGCGGGGCAAAAGCAGGTAGCTTTTCATCTCCACCAGCCGCGCGGCCATCTCGATGAAGGCGCTGGCGGCTTCCGGGTCCGGGTCGGCCCGCGCCACCGTGGCGGTGTACTGGTCGATCAGCTCCAGAATGGGGATGTTATGCAGGTCCATCTTATGTTTGGCCACAAGCGCCAGCAATAATTCCAGCGGGCCGTCAAAATCTTCCAGATGGAAGGTCAGTTCTTCTGCCACGCTCACACCACCGTCCCAAGGCCGGCATAGTAGATGGAATACGCGATCTTATCAATGTAGCCGGTGCCCTTGCCCAGCAGCTCCCACACAATGTTGTTCAGGTAGTACAGGGGGGTATCCAGTGCGCCGAACCACACTGCCGCCAGCAGGGCGATCATGATATAGCGCTCGTACTTCATCAGGCCAAAGTAGATGCGCCGGGGCAGCAGCACCAGCAGGATGCGGCTGCCGTCCAGCGGCGGCACCGGGATCAAGTTGAACACGGCAAGGCTCACGTTCATCAGCACAAGGTACTGCAGGAACATGGCAATGTAGATGGCGGCATCGTTCACCGGTGCCCAGTAGTACATAAGCTTCCACGCCACCATGCCCACATAGGCAAGGAGGATGTTTGCCGCAGGGCCAGCCAGCGCGGTGAGGGCCATGCCCCACTTGGGGTTTTTGAAATTGCGGGGGTCGGTGGAGACGGGCTTTGCCCAGCCCACGCCCGCAAACACCATGCACAGCGTGCCCAGCAGGTCAAAGTGGGCAAAGGGATTCATGGAGAGCCGCCCCTGCCGCTTTGCGGTGTCGTCGCCCAGCAGCCATGCCGCCAGCGCGTGGCCGCACTCGTGGAAGGGGATGGCCACCAGCGCCACCAGCGCGCGGATGAGATAATAGATGCCCTGAGAGGTCATTCGATATTCCTGCCTTTTTTCAGTATACCATATATAATACTATTTTTTGAGGTTTTAGACAAGGGGGTATTCCTCCTTCCACCGCTAACGCGGTCCCCCTGTTCCCCCTTTTGTCACTTACGTGACATCTGTTCCTCTCTTTGTCACCTGTGGTGACATTTCTCCCCGGCGCGGGGAGAATCTGTCCCGGCCGGGGGAGGTGGCACAAAGTGCCAGAAGGGGAACAGCTGGCATCACGCAAGTGATGACTGAAGGAGTTTTCTTATTTCAGTTCCTTTGCGGCCACGTCCAGAGCTACCTCAATGACCTTGTCCATGTCATAGTACTTATACTCGCCCAGACGGCCGCCAAAGATCACGTCCGGCTCCGCATCGGCCAGCTTCTTGTACTCGGCATACAGGGCACCGTTCTTCTCGTCATTGACGGGGTAGTACGGCTCGTCGCCCTTCTTCCACTCAGCGCTGTACTCGCGGCTGATGACCGTTTTGGGCTGGGTGCCGAACTCAAAGTGCTTGTGCTCGATGATGCGGGTGTAGGGAGTTTTCGCATCGGTATAGTTGACCACTGCGTTGCCCTGATAGTTGTCGGTGTCCATCACCTCGGTCTCAAAGCGGACGCTGCGGTACTGCAGAGCACCCAGCTTGTAGCCAAAGTAGGCATCCACCGGGCCGGTGTAGACCACCTTCTCGGCCAGAGCGTTCAGATTTTCGCGGTCGGCCAGATAGTCCACATTCAGCCGCACCTCGGTGCCGTCCAGCATTTTTTCCACCATGGCAGTGTAGCCGCCATTGGGAATGCCCTGATACAGTGCGTTGAAGTAGTTGTCGTCGTAGGTGAAGCGCACCGGCAGACGCTTGATAATGAAGGCCGGCAGTTCGGTGCAGGGACGGGCCCACTGCTTGCCAGTGTAGCCCTTGATGAGCTTTTCGTAGATATCGGTGCCCACAAGGCTGATGGCCTGCTCTTCCAGATTCTGCGGGTCGGTGATGCCTGCTTCCTTCTTCTGCTCTTCGATCTTGGCCTTGGCTTCGGCAGGGGTAACAACGCCCCACATCTTATTAAAGGTGTTCATATTGAAGGGCAGGTTGTAGATCTCGCCGTGGTAGTTTGCCACCGGGCTGTTGGTGTAGCGGTTGAACTCTGCAAACTGGTTCACATACTGCCACACAGCCTTGTTGTTGGTATGGAAGATATGTGCACCGTAGCGGTGGACGTTGATGCCCTCCACCGGCTCCGTGTAGATATTGCCTGCAATGTGGCTGCGCTTATCGATCACAAGGCACTTCTTGCCTGCCTTTTTTGCTTCCTGTGCAAAGACCGCGCCGTAAAGGCCGGCACCAACGATCAGGTAATCGTACTGTTTCATGGGTGTGATCCTCTCTGTTCCGTTTATTTTCCTTCTACATCGCCCTTTTTCTGCGATGCATAGTATTTGTCGATGGCACCTTCGATGCGGGCATGGGCTGCTTCCGGCGTGATATGCTTGAGCTGTGCTGCTGCCATGGTCTGGTGGCCGCCGCCGCCCAAAGATTCCATGATCACCTGCACGTTCACGGCACCCAGACTGCGGGCCGAGATGTTCACGCCTGTGCCCACCTGCACTGCCACAAAGCTGGCATCCACGCCCTGAATGGTCAGCAGATCGTTTGCCGCCTGTGCAATGGCCACGCGGGCTTCCGGTGCCACCTCGCCGCTGACGGAGATTGCGCAATTTTTGTACATGCGTGCTTTTTCCACCAGATCTGCCTTGGCATTGTACTCCACCATGGTCACATCGAACAGCTGGCGCACCCGCTCCGTCTCCGCGCCATAGCGGCGCAGCGCAGCGGCGGCTTCAAAGGTACGCACACCGGTGTGCAGGGTAAAATCGCGGGTATCCAGCATGATGCCGGACAAAAGGCCCTCGGCCTCCACACGGTTGGGCTTGTCGTCGCGCTCGCCCACGTACTGCAAAAGCTCCGTGACCAGCTCACTGGCCGAGGAAGAATACGGCTCATGGCAGACCAGCGCCGGGTTCTCGATGTAGCCCACGCCCTTGCGGTGGTGGTCGATCACGGCTACCTTGCCGCATTTTTCCAGAATATCCTTGCTTTCCACAAGGCCCACCTGATATGTATCCACCACGATGCACAAAGTGCGCTTGGAGATGATAGGCAGTGCGTCCTTCGGGTCGATAAAGTCGTCCTTGCACGGCACAATGCATCGATCAGGCTGCCCGCAAGGGTAGCGTCACGCCGCACCGCGATCACCGCCGGGACATCGCATATTTTGCAGATGCGCAGCACGCCCTCGGCGGAGCCGATGGCATCCAGGTCGCTCATGCGGTGGCCCATGATGACCACATGGTCGGCTTCCTTGATCAGCTTCACCAGCTGATCGGCCACGATGCGGCTGCGCACCTTGCTGCGCTTTTCCACGCCGTGGCTCACACCGCCGTAGAACGTAAAACCGTCCGGTGTCATTTCAGCGGCCTGATCGCCGCCGCGGCCCTGCGCCATATCCAGCGCCTGCACAGCCATGGCTTCGCCCTCGCGCAGTGTGGCGGCCAGCCGCCCTACGCCGATGGAGAGCGTCACGGGGCCCGCCTCTTCGCCGATCTCGCGCACTTTATCCAGGATGGAAAAGCGGTTTTTAACGATCTCCTGCATATGGCGCTCTTCCACCACAGCGATATACCGCGAGGCGCTGATGCGCCGCAGAAAGCCTGTGGTGGCCCCGATGAACTGTTCCAGCGCCAGATCGATCTCACCCGCTACGCGGGCGCGGTCGCTCTCTTTCATTTCCTTGAGGATCTCGTCGTAGGTATCCACGGCAATGAGCATCACCGCGGGGCGTGTGGCAAGATACTCTCCCGCCTGCCGCTTGAGCGTGGTATTGTTGACAAAATAGGCCACGAACAGGCCGTCGCCCGCCTCCACGCCGCTGCCGTACACGGAATAACGCTGGCCGCCGAACTCGATGTTCTGGCCCGTCTTTTCTTTCGCCAGCGCCGGCATGAACGCCGGGACCACCTTCGACATGGGCAGCAGGCACACGTCCCTGCCGCCCATTACATCGTCACGGAACGCATCGTTGTACCACGCCACGCTGCCGCCTGTGAGGATAACGACCGGGACGCTCATGGCGGCAAAACTTCCCTGCGCCGCGCTGGATGCATCCGAAGCGCCGTGCAGCAGACGCGCCAGCCTGTGCCGGAACCAGCGGATGTTCAGCCCGACCACGATGCCCACAACGAGCAGCACGCCCACGACAAAAACAAGGTAAGTGGGCTTCACCAGCGCCAGCGCAACGCACAGCGCGATGCAGGCCGCGGACAAGATGATGACGGTCGCGTCAA
>ERZ857503.1028-NODE-1028-length-17784-cov-3.075526_pt1 | contig 17784 bp, 15 predicted proteins | sample MGYA00519766_ERZ857503 | MGnify/ENA primary metagenome ERZ857503 (study PRJEB31778, sample SAMEA3449345) | human gut metagenome | biome: human gut; feature: human-associated habitat; material: faeces | place: United Kingdom | collected 2010/2012 ...
ACGGTTGTAAGGTTTTTTAAGCGGTTTGCATTCGTTTTGCGGAAAAATCGGACCGAAAAATGAAAAAGCAGACCGTGTTTTCATCCTTTCAAAGTTTGAACGGACGTTTTGGAGCGTTTTACCGCTGTTTGAAGGCCGAAAATCCCGAAAAGTGTTCGTGATCCGCCGTTCGGGCGAGGCTGTTTGGTCGTATCGATTTCCTTAAGTTGCTGATAGTCTGTTGCCGTTTATAAGAAAAACAGGGTGGTTACTATGTAGTTATCTGTTTTTCTCACCTGGACCCCGGAACCTTACATGCGGGAGAGAACATGCCTTGCCAGAGGGTATGTTATCCCGATTTCGCCCGCCTTTTTCATCCCGACAAAGAGTAATTCCTAAACTTCAAAATAAATATCGCTTATGAACCTGTTTAGACCCAAACTACTCGCTCTGTTCCTGTTATTTGCGGGAATCGTTCCGTATAGTTACGGGCAGGAGCAGACGCTCATTACACCTCCTTCTCCGGAGGCTGCGGCCATGATGCGCAACATCAACATCCCGGTAAGCCATTATACCGGAACGGCGAATATCAATGTTCCGTTGTATACGATTCGCACACGGGATATGGAAATTCCCATCCAGCTCGATTACCATGCTTCGGGAATCAAAGTGCAGGATTTCGCTGCTTGGGTGGGGCTCGGATGGAGACTTTCCGTACCGGCAAGCATAACCCGAACGGCAAAACGCGGATACGACGAAGCCGGCTTTATGGCAGGCGACGGAAATTTGGTACGCAACGGAGAATGGAACGAAGCCTTGTTCGACCAGAAGATCGACGTTTGCGACGGCGAAGCCGATCTGTTCTATTTCGAAATACCGGGCAAGTCGGGCACGATGGTGTGGAGCCCTGAAAAAGAACAGTTTTACACGATTCCCTATCAGAATCTGAAGATAGAATACAGTTCATCGGCTTTAACGGCATTCGCACAATTCCGCATCACGGACGAGATGGGCAACCGCTATACATTCAAGCCGAGCGAAACTATTATACTCGATGAAACCCATTCCGTACCGACGGCATGGAGTCTTTCACAGATACTCACGGCCCGAGGGAATTGGATCGAATTCGATTATCTCGAAGGATATGATCTCCAGTACAGTTACACGACCTACGGCGGAACTCAGACATACGAAGTACAAAAATCGCCGTTTACACGTACCCTGAAAGAGGATGACGATCGAACGGAGAACGATCAGGGGAATTCCGTGTCCCCGAAATATCTCTCCTGCATAAGATGGCGGTCGGGTAAAATGGAATTCATTTCCGATGACGATCGTGCATGGACGGACGTGCGCACCCGCCGCCTGACGGAAATCAAGCTGTATGCCCAAACGGACCGGTATATTAAATCGTTTCTGTTTCTCTTACAATACATTCCTCAATACGGCACTTCAGCTTTGGAAAATAGAAGAAGCCAACCAAGAAACGGGAAAACGGGAGCTGCTTTGCTCTTTCGGTTATAACACGAAACAGAATCTTCCTCTACGCAATTCGCTCGATATGGATCATTGGGGATACTATAACGGTCCCAATAGCAGTAACGGAAGCCTCTTTCCTGCCCATACGGTACTGGGTCATGCTATTCCCGGAGCCGACCTTACTCCGCACTGGCCCTGCACGAGCGCCAATATGCTGACCTCCGTAACTTATAAAGGAGGCGGCAAGAAGGAATTCGAATATGAACCGAACCGGTTGACTTCGGGAGAGATCATCGGAGGTGTCCGTATCAAAGAGATTCGGGAATATGCCTCCGCGACGGCTCCCGTTTCCGTCACCCGGTACGAATATCTCGAAGGAGAAGCATACGATACGGATATTTATTATACGTCGGTCGATACGGAAAGTTCCTATTTGGCCAATACGTTCACATATCGTATCAACAGCATGAGTTTCAATGCACTGTTCGATCAGAACGGATCGCCGATCGTCTATCCGCCGGTCAAAGAGACTCTTCCGGACGGCTCCTACACGCTTTACCGGTACTCGTCTTTCGCTCAGTATTCGGATTCCTTACCGGAGATATACACGCCCTACGCTGTCGGCATGATGCACGAATCTCCGAGCTATTCGTCACGCACCTACCTTCCCCGAACCTCTTATGCATGGCAACGGGGGCTGTTACTGGAACAAAGCCTGTATTCGGCCGACGGGACCCTGCAGGTCTCCTACAACCACCGGAGCGAAGCGGCGAGCACCACGTTTCTCGGAGCCAGTGGTCTGCCCACGGGTTACCGGCTGATGGCCGGAGTTAACGGAGCGCTGAGTCTGTACAACGGACCGAACAAAACAGGATCGGTCATCGCCAGAAGTTGCGGTCCGTTATTCCAACCCACTCAACGCTAACGGTCCCGAAACGGCTTCCTTTGCCGTCAGCCAACAACCCATATCTTCATGGATCGCTTTCTCGCCCAAAGAGCTTTCGGTCAGCGGAACCAGAAGGAGTTATTATTGCACCGTAGCGTATTCCAATCCCGATACGCTGTTCAATATCGACTACCGGAGTTATTGCGGCGGAACTTCGCAGCTGAATTCGGTAGGCGCATCCGGATCGAATCGAATTCGATTTTAAAAAGAACCAGACCCAAAACACGATTACCGGTCAGGTTATCGTCTATGTGACCGATCCGATCAACTCATTGCGACAGTTCTCCGGCGTCGTCTCTTTCACCCAGCCTCCGACACCCTACGACGTCAGTCTCGCTCAAAGCTCATTTAACATACCCTTTGGCGGAGGCACGCAGAATATCCAGAAGAACGAACTACGTGCATCGGAACGGTCCTGTGGTTCTCTCGATCCACGGCACGTCGGGTTTGTCCGACGGTTGTTCGCGGTCCACGACCGCGAACGGTGTACTGGCACTGACCTTGCGACAATAGGCCGAGCAATAAGATTCCTATCACGGAAATGCGTTGTTCTGTCTTATTGGATCGTATCGATATTGGCCCGTCCTTTGGAGAATTCTCCGGCCGTTGCAGAAAAGCCCCGGCGTGTAATTCCGGTTTTCATACCTCGATAGATGTTTGGTACGCTCCGCCTGTAAACGCCGTGCAGGCTTGCATTTCCGGAGGATTGGATTGTAAATTAATGAAAATGAGGTGTATCGGATTCGGGGCCGATCTGTCCGGATTTTTCAATGCGCTCGGGACGAGCAGAAAGAAAGAGAGGGGATATCAATCACTTTCCCCTCTCTCCCTTCCGGCTGGCCGGAGCGTCAGTCGTGCCCCTGCGTTTTGACCATCTTGTTGTAAAGACCCATAATCAGTATGGGGGCTGCCCATTGGCCGACGAACAAGGCCGAGTGTTTTCTGTCTAAGCATTTGAGCGTCGCGGAGGCGGCCATGGCGGTCAGCCCGGCAGCCAGATAGAAGCCCGACGGAATTTTGGACGTCCGTTTCTCGATTTCGACGGTGCCTTTGCCCTCTTGCGGAGTTTTGTGTCCCATAATCTGCATTTTTATCGGTTTGTTTTGATCCGGATTTTGCAAGAATCAGACCATGCGCGGGGCATTTCGCTCCTTACGCGTGCTGTCGCCCGATATGCTGCGGGCTTTTTGTCTGGCTTCCGTGTCGTTAGAGCGGAAGAATTTGTTTCTTGATCTGACCGGCGGCGATCGCTTGATTCGCGACGTCGGTTTACAGAATCGGCCTGACGAGTATTGTGCGGTTCGGGTGGCCGGGGTCGGTTCCCATGCGAGACAACGGGTAGAAGAAAAGCGACTGTCAATCGTCAGACCGACAGCCGCCTTGCCGTACTCGGAGCGGGAATTGAACCCGCACAAACCTTTCGGTTTATCGGATTTTAAGTCCGACGCGTCTACCGATTCCGCCATCCGAGCGTGTCCGCCGCTCAGACTGCCGAAGTCCGAGGCGGAGGCGACAAATATAGACCATATCCGGCTGAAATACAAATTTTACGTTTTATCGCATATTCTGCGCGCTCCTTTCCGGAATGCCGATGCAGGCCATCGGATCGCGGGACCGGCCATGTTTTGCGGATTTGTCTTGCCGTGTCGTCGGCTCTTGTCTTATGAAGGTTGAAAACCGTTACGGCAGGAACGTGTCGGAAGCGTGCGTTCCGGAATGTCGGGCCGCTCTCGGCGGTCACGCAGTATCTATTTGCTTGTCTGATAATAAGGGTGCGGCGGTCATATCGTCCCGCTCAGATAGCCGGCGATTTTTTCGGCGCACCCTTCTTCTGCTTCGAACCATCGCGTGTCCGTATTCCTTGCGAACCAGGTCGTTTGCCGTTTCGCGTAGCGGCGACTGTTGCGCTTGATCAGTTCGATGGCCCGCTCCCGGCTCGTCTCGCCTTCGAAATAGGCGAACAACTCCCTGTAGCCGACCGTTTGCAGCGCATTGTATTCCCGGAGAGGATACAATTCCCGGGCCTCCCGTTCGAGGCCGTCGGCTATCATGCGGTCGACCCGCCGGTCGATCCGGTCGTAGAGTACGTCGCGGGACATTCGGAGCCCGACGCGCAGGATACGAAAAGGGCGCGTTTTCGGTTCGCCTTTCCGCAGGCTGCTGTACGGTCGGCCGCTCTGCAGGCATACTTCCAATGCGCGGATCACTCGTTGAGGGTTGCTGCGGTCCATGACTTCGCAATGCGCCGGATCGAGCTTCCGCAGTTCTTCGAACAGCGACTCGAGTCCTTCGGTCTGCGCCCTGCGGACGAGTGTTTTCCGCAAATGCGGATCGACGGCCGGAAGCTCGTCCATGCCGTAGCAGACCGCGTCGATGTACAGGCCCGACCCGCCGACCAGAAACAGGGTGTCGTGCTCGCGGAAACGTTCCTCCAGCACCCGGAGCGCATCCTGCTCGTACCGGCCTGCCGAATAGTCCTCGCGGACGCTGCGCGTGCCGATCAGGTGGTGCGGAACGGCCGAGAGCTCCTCTTCGGTCGGCTTGGCCGTTCCGATGCTCATCTCGCGGTAAATCTGCCTCGAGTCGGACGATACGATTTCCGATCCGAACGCCCGAGCCAGCGCGATGCCGACGTCGGTTTTGCCCGTGGCTGTCGCGCCGAGCAGCACGACGAGCGTCTTGCCGCCGTTATTCGTCGTCGCCATACGCGTCGTCTCCCTCGAAGTCGTTGTAGTCGCCCATCGCCTCCTCGAAAATCGACCGGTTTCGCGGGGATGCCTCCGGATCGAACTGGTCGGGCGCCTCCCCGTTGGCCAGCAACAGATTGGGGTAGCTTTTGCCCGCACCGGCCTCTGCCGTGTCGATCACCTCCAGATAGTAGGCCCGGTCTCCCGGAGGGTCGAAACGGAAGATCAGCCGGTCGTGCATCCGGTGCAGGATGTCCGAGAGCCGGTTTTCGGACATCCTGCACCGGGAGGCGGAAGAGTCCGATCCCGTCGCGCCGGCATCGGCATGCGTGTATTCGCGTCGTCTGTTCCACTCGCGGTCGGCCTCGAAGAACGATGATTCCGGTATTTTCTCGTATTGCAGGTCGTTGCAGATGAAGTCGTGCAATTCCTCCAGCGTCGACTCGTACGGCACCTCGTAGTCGCGCAGGAAGCAGTCGTCCTCGTCGCTGAGCATTCTCAGTTTTAGAATTACTGACATGGTTTCGGGCGTATTTTGTTTCGTGCGTAAAGATAGCGCGATTGTCCGATTAATCGCTCTCATGTTTCGGAAATATCGATATCGTATCGACCGAGCAAGCCCGGAAGGCCGCCGATCGAGAATCGAGCCCGGCGTATTCGGTTCGTCTCCGGGTCGATCGAATAGTTCCGCGCGGTCGAGAAATCGGTCTTTTCCAACACGGTGCGATCGAAAGTCGCTCCGTCCAGATCGCAATCGGCAAAACCCGCTCCGCTTAGGTCCGCCGCCGAGAAGTCGGCTTGCCGAAGGCTGCATCCGCAAAACAGGCGCTTGCGGAGTTTCGCGCGGCGGAACGAGGCGTAGTCGAGAAGGCAACGTTCGAAGTCGGGCGAGAACAAGATTTGGTTGCAATTTTCGAAACTCGTGCCCAGCAGCTTGCATTCGTGGAACCGGACCGTCCGCATCGACGTGTTTTTCAGCAAGGCCATGCTCAGGTCGCAACGCTCGAACCGACAATCGGTGAACTCGCAGTCGCGCAGGTCGGCGCTTGAAAACAGGCAGCCGGTGAATAGGCAATCCTCGTAGGATCGGGCGGCGGTCCGGACGCGAAAGTCCTCTTTGTCGAAATGCTCGTGCTCGGTCATAGCTGTCGTCGGTCGGCCGGGGCCGGAGAGCCGGCCAGCAGAAATTCCATTACGTCTATTCCGTCGGGATAATCGGTCAGCGAAGGGTGCTGGGCCTGTCCGAAATCGACCCGCCGGGGATGGTCGAGCGTCGCCGATACGACGCACTGTATTTCCCGGTCGCGTTCGCGGAGCAGTCGCTCGACGCTTCCGACGCTTTCGTAAGACGTGCAGGCGATTTCGCTCAGCGGCCCCTCTTTGTCGGCGCCGGGGCGCATCAGGAAAAAGCCTCCGTCGATAAATTCCGTTCCGCTCAGAAGTCGCATGGCGCGGGCCTGCCGGTAATTGTTCAGGTAGCCCGTGTGGGTGATCGGCCGGGCGGACAGCCGACGGCAAAGACGTCGCAGGTCGTATCCGCGCGGAACGAAGATCCGGCTTACGTTGCGGCATCCGAGTCCGAAATACGAAAAGACGTCGTCGTACAGCCCGTCCAGTTGCCTGTCGCTTTCCTGCCCTGAAAGCACGGCTACGCTGTAACGATGCCCTCGGAGCAGGGAGGGCGTGTCGGGATAGACCGAGGCGAAATGCCTGCGGGCCTCGTCGCTTCCGGAAGCGATAAGGCGGTCGGGGACCTTCCCTTCGAGCGCTCCGATCGAGAACCGGGGCTCGATTTCGCGCAGCAGATCGACTATGTGACCGATCAGGACGCGGTCCTTGGACGAGGGCTTGATCAGGCAGCGCCGGTCGCAGATCAGGACGCACAGCAGGTCGAAAAAGCCGACCAGAGGGATATTTCCGGCCATGACGATGCCGACCGTTTCGTCGGACGGCCTGCCGGCGGCCGGGTATCGGGCGAGCCATGAGCCAAGGTTCCGGCCGTCGAGCATATCCGTACATATAGCCTGTATGGCCGAGACGACGTTGGCGCGGGAAAACCACGGGTTTTCGGCTTCGCTGCGGCGGATCACAGGTTCGATCGTTCCGTCGAGCAGCTCCTCGGCGAGACGCTCGCCCAAGCGGATAAAAGGTTCTATCGTGCGAATTTCGTTCATATCGGTCGTGCGAAGTTACAAAAAAGTTACCTTTGCGCTACCGTCCGCATCAGTTCATGGCGGTTGCGGTGCGGCGCAATCAAACGAACGACTATGAAATTCCTTGCATTGATTCCCGCTCGGTATGCCTCGACCCGTTTCCCCGGCAAGCCGCTGGCCGATTTGGGAGGCAAGCCGATGATCCGACATGTGTATGAGAAGGCCCGAGCGTTTTTCGATACCTGCTATGTGGCTACCGACGACGAACGGATCGAACGGGCCGTCGCCGGTTTCGGGGGTCGCGCGATCATGACCTCGACCGATCACCGCAGCGGGACGGACCGCTGCCGGGAAGCGCTAGACAAGGCGGAGGCCCTTTGCGGAGAGCGGTTCGACATCGTTGTCAATATTCAGGGCGACGAGCCTTTCGTATCCGAGGAGCAGCTTTCGCTGATCTCCGGGTGTTTCGACGAGCCTTCGACCCAAATCGCCACGTTGGTCAAGGCGTTCGCTCCGCACGAGGATATTTTCAATTCCAACTCTCCGAAGGTGGTCTTGTCGGCCGACGGTCATGCGCTCTATTTCAGCCGTTCGGCGATTCCCTTCCTTCGCGGAGTCGAGCCGTCGCAGTGGCAGAGTTCGCATACCTACTATAAGCATATCGGGCTGTATGCCTACCGCAGCGACGTGCTCCGGAAGATTACCGCCCTGCCTCAGGGCATTCTCGAGCGATGCGAGTCGCTCGAGCAGTTGCGTTGGCTGGAGAACGGCTATCGTATTCGGACGGCCGTCACGATGACTGAAAGCCTGGCGATCGACACGCCGCAGGATTTGCAGGCCGCCGTCGATTATGTGCTGGGCCGGACGAAATAGTGGCAATAATTTTGCTGTTTGCTTTTTTTCGGTTACTTTTGTTGCCGTTACGACTCTCGTGTATCCGTTCGGATACGAAGAAATCACTGAATTTACGATTAAATAGCAGAACCATATGCAGGATGCCGAAGCATTGAAAGGGAAAAGCCTTGCCGAATTGCGCGAAATAGGCCGGTCCATGGGAATCAAGGCCCAGATGCGCAAACAGGAACTTCTCGACCGTATTTTGGAGTTATCCGCGCGCGGAGACTCTTCTCCGGCCGGCGCGGAAGCGGCACAGCCGGAAGTACCGGTTCCGGAAGGAGAAGAAAATGTGCCCGAGAAAAAGCGGCGGGGCCGTCGTCCGAAGGGATACGTCCGGGTCGAAAGCGTCGAGAATCCGTCGGCGGACGAGGCGGTTCCTGAACAGGAGGCGCCGAAAACGCCGGAAGAAGCTCCCGTTTCCGAGGTCAGGGCCGACGCGCATCCCGAGCAGGTCGTCCGGCAGCGGACTGTTCCCGCTTTCACCGCCAGTCCTGAAAAGGGGAAGCCCGGCCGCCCCAAGAAGCGGGACCGGCTCGCTTTCGCCAAGAGTGCCAAGGCGATCCGGCCGATGTCTTCGGACGGAACGGCGGTTGAACCGGGCGATTCGGGCGCGGTTCCGGAGGATCGTGCCGAAACGCCCGCCGTGCAGGAACCGACCGCTCCCGCTGTCAGGGAAACGCAGGAGCGCCCGGAGCCGGTCTCGCGTGCGAATTCCGGTCCGAAGAAAGAGGCGAAGGAAGAGTTTCTCGGTATTGTGGAGGGACAGGGCGTGCTCGAAATCATGCCCGACGGCTATGGCTTTCTGCGTTCGACCGACTATAATTACCTGAACTCGCCGGACGACGTTTATGTCTCTCCGTCTCAGATCAAACTGTTCGGTCTGAAAGTGGGCGATACGGTTCAGGGGGCGATCCGTCCCCCGAAAGAGGGCGAGAAATATTTTCCGCTGGTCAAGGTCAACCGCATCAACGGACTCAGTCCGGAGGAGGTGCGCGACCGTGTGCAGTTCGAGTTTATGACTCCGCTGTTCCCTTCCGAGAAATTCAATCTGACGGGCAACGGGCACAACAATATCCCCTGTCGGGTGATCGACCTGTTCTCGCCGATCGGCAAAGGGCAACGCGGTCTGATCGTAGCCCAACCCAAAACCGGCAAGACGATGCTGCTGCAGTCGGTTGCCAATGCCATTGCCGACAATCATCCGGAGGTGTACCTGATCGTGCTGCTGATCGACGAACGTCCGGAGGAGGTGACCGAGATGGCTCGCAACGTGAAGGCCGAGGTCGTGGCGTCGACTTTCGACGAGCAGGCGTCCCGTCATGTGAAGGTCGCCGAGATGGTACTGGAGAAAGCCAAAAGAATGGTCGAGTGCGGGCACGACGTCGTGATCCTGCTCGATTCGATCACGCGTCTGGCTCGTGCCTACAATACCGTGCAGCCCGCTTCGGGCAAGGTGCTCTCGGGCGGTGTCGACGCGAATGCGCTGCATAAGCCCAAGCGGTTTTTCGGCGCGGCCCGAAATACCGAGGAGCGCGGATCGCTGACGATCATCGCGACGGCGCTGATCGACACCGGCTCGAAAATGGACGAGGGGATATTCGAGGAGTTCAAGGGAACCGGCAACATGGAGCTTCAGCTCGACCGCAAGCTCGCCAACAAACGCGTTTATCCGGCCGTCGACATTATGGCGTCGGGGACCCGCCGCGAGGACCTGCTGCTTCGCAAGGAAGTGCTGCAGAAAATCTGGGTATTGCGCCGCTATCTCTCCGATATGAATTCCGTGGAGGCTATGGAAGTGATCAAGAAGCACATGGAGTCGACCCGTTCCAACGAAGAGCTGCTCGTAACGATGAACCAGTAGGCCGTTTCTCGGGAATATTCTTAAGGCAGGTTGCATGCAGCGCATGCAGCCTGTTTTTCTTATTGATCTGTGTCGTACGGGAGAAACGCTTCGGGCTGCTGTTTGTCGGCGGGACCGGTTGCCGGGTTCGGGATGTTTCGGCTGCCGTGCGTTCCGGCCGATAGTGATCGGAACATGGATGGTAATGCTTCGGGAGAGCGGAGGACACGTGTGGCGAATCGTTGTTGCAAGAGACGGCTGCCGGCGATGCGGCAAAAAAATCAGGAAACTCGTCCGGGGAAAAATGATCGATAAGCACGAACCTCAGCGACAACCCTGCTTTACGGCCTCCCATATCTTGGTTCGCAGAGAGGTCGAAAGCAGTTTGTTGTCGACCCGTGTCGGGCATACGGCATTCGACAGGAAAACCATGTACAGGCCGGCGCGGGCGTCGATCCAGAATATCGTGCCGGTAAAGCCCGTGTGTCCGTAGCTGTCCGTGCCTCCCAACGGACTCGAGGCCGGGTCCCGCTTGTCGAATCCGAGTCCGCGCCAGATTTTCCGTTCGGCGAGCGGCGAACCGGTGAACAGTCGGATTGTTTCCTGCGAAAGAATCCGGCGGCCTGCATAGCATCCGTCGTTGAGCATCATTTCGCAGAAACGGGCCATTTCCTTGGCCGTCGAGAACAGCCCGGCGTTGCCTCCTACCCCGCCCATCAGAGCGCCCAGTTCGTCATGGACGTAGCCTTGTACGGTGCCTCGGTTCAGAATGTGGTCGTCCTCGGTCGGGACGCAGTGCTCCATGTCGCAGGTTTGCAAGGGATTGTACCCGCTCAACGTGCAGCCCAGCTCCGACAGCAATGCGTGGGTCAGCCGGTCGAGGGATTCTCCTGAGACCTTTTCCGCGATCAGTTTCAGCAGCCAGAAGTTCGTGTCGCTGTACTGGTAGCTCCCCCTGCGCTCCGGCTTGTAATCCTCGATGATCTGCCGCATGATCAGCGTGTCGACGGCCGGGTTGACGTACAGTTTCGAGGTGGCCTCGCGCCAGCCGGCGCGTGGAGTACGCGACAGCAGCAACGTGTCGATGGCTACGTCGCGGGCCACGAAATAGTTTTTCCCGATCCGGTAGGGATATTCGGCCGACAGCTTGCCGCTGAAAAGGCGCCCTCCGTTCGCATTGCGGACCAAGGGCGTATAGAAAGTCTGCGCGCGCATGCCCGAGGTGTGAGTCAGCAGTTCGCCGAGCGTGACGCTTTCGGCCGTCGTGCCGGCGAACTCGGGGAGATATTTCACGAGAGGATCGTCGATTCGCAGCAGGCCCCGGTCGTACAGGCGCATGACGACGAACGTAGTGGACACTACTTTCGTGCATGAGGCCACGTCGTACAGGTCCCGATCGGTCACTTCCCGTTTCCGCGAATAGTCGTGATAGCCGTAGTTGCGGGCATAAAGAACGCCTTCCCTGTCGCCGATGACGAGCTGGGCCCCCGGGAACGCCTTGATTTGCATGGCGTCGAGTATCATCGAGTCGAGCGACCGTTCCAGTCGCTCGGGCAGTCCGCGGTCTTGTCCGTGCATTGCCGCGAGGGCGAAAGCGAACAGCAGAGTGAGCGCGTATTTCTTCACGTTCGGGAAAGTTTTGGAATTCAAATATACGAAACCTTTCGGTAAACCGTATCGGAATGCGGATTTATCTTCCGGCGAAAATCGTTTCCCGGGAAAGACCTTTCTTGCGCTCGGCAGCCTCGGCCAGCTCCGTGTAAAACCCGATTCGTTCGGCGCAGATTCTTTGCGTGAGAACCCGGAGCGCCTCGGTTCCGCGTAGCATGTAGCCCAGCCGTTCGCGCGTGTAGCGGAATACGCCGCGCCGCGTTTCTTTCGGAGCGCGGCAAAGCAGTTCGTAGCTTTCGGCCTCGAAATCGTCATGGCAGGGGAAAATTTCTGCGAACTCGCGGGAGTAACGCTTGACCAGTCCGCCCAGTTCGTCGAGCGGCAGCGTTCCGGGAGAATGATTCGTATGTACCGTCCATACGGTGCGGTAGAACTTGTCGCAGGCCTCGTGAAGCCGCCGGGCGCTTTGCCGGTAGTTTTCGGCGGGTAACAGCCGGGTCGTGACGCTGTACAGCAGATTGACCGCATCGGGAAAATATTTCTCGAATCCGGCGACGGCTCCCTCCAGCGCTCGGAGCGGATCGGGCCGCGCGCAATCGCACGGAACGTGCCCGCCATTGTCGTACAGCAGGATGCCGTTGCGGACGAGGCCGTTGTAGAACAAGTGTCCGCGTTTCGATTGTTCGGTCAGCGTGCCGACGGACTCGACGATGAATCGGGGCGTCGTGTGCCGTCGGAATCTGAAAAGTCCGTCGTAAGTTCCGGCAATTCGGCGGCGGAGTGTCCTGCTTGCTTTCTTCGTTTCGGTTCCTTCGACGAAAACCGCGATTTCGTAGTCGTGACGGTAAAGCGTATGCCGCCCGCGAACGACGCTTTCGCTCCACGAGACATAGTCTTGGCCCGCGTGGCTTCCGCCGAGGATAATCAGGCAGCAGTCGGGAATATGCCGGACCGTGAGCGAGCGCAGTACGCGCAACTCCTCTCTGCAACAGGGCGGCAGATGCTCCGTCGATGTTTTCATAGGGTTTGTCGGTTTACGGATAGGCCGACGGAGCAAATGATCCTCCCTTTGGAAAACGCTCCCTCAGCGCGTGGGTGTAATGCGAAGATCCTGCCAACATACGGCCGTCTCGCCGTTGCTGCCCTCGATCGACACCCGGATAGCGCGGACGGGCTTGTGCGGTTTCCATACGATCTGTCCGCTTTCGTTCAGCGGTCCGGCCTCGATGAAGGAGCGTCCGTCGCTCGACCACGCGACCCTCCCTTTCGTGACGATATAGCGCGTGACGTTCGGAATGCCCGTGCGCAGGTCGACGGACTCGCAATCGACCGGCTCTTCGAACGTGAACAGAATGTAGTCGCCGGCCTTACAAGGCGATGCGACGCCGGTGTAAGTCCCGAAATGGTAGTCGGACGCATTGCGCAACGGAAACCTTTTCGACGGTACGAGCGAGCTGGTGACGCGCACCGGTGGCTCGATATAGGGCGACGGGCGCAGTCCGAGCGTCAGCGTGTCGGAGCGCTGCGAGCGGTTGCTCAGCGCGAGGATCAGATCGGCCGTCCGGTTCCGCTCGTCGATGTAAAGCCGCAGGTCGTTGAACGGGTTTGTTTTCTGCCCGTTGCGGATGATCGTGTAGGCCGTGTCGGGACCGTTCACTTCCATCCGGTCGATCTTCGCGTTGTCTTGCTGCTGGGATACGCTCAACAGCCAGAGCCCGTTGCGATCGACGTAGCGTTCCAGCGGAATGCGGACGGTCCGTTCGCTGCCGGCACCCAGCGCGACGGTCGTGTCGGCCGTAGCCGGAACGGCCGGGCTGTGTCCTTCGCCGTAGAAGGTGCGGAACAGATAGCGTTCGGGATTTTTAGTCCGGATCGGACCTTCGTATAAGGCCGACGCGAGCGTCGGCTCGCTCGAGTCGTTCGTATAGCGGACCTCTCCGTCGGGATGGGTGCTGCGCACCGTAATCGTTCCGTCGCGATAGTCCGCCTCGGGCGGAAACATCCGGAAGCGGATGCCCATGGCGCTCAGGCGGTCCAGATGGCCCGATGTCAGCCGGGCGTAGAAATCGTTCCAGTTGCGTCTTCCCTTTTCGGTCCAGCCCGCCTCGGCCAGCGCGCAAAGGCGGGGATACCCTTGATACTCCACGAAACGTTCGGGACGGTCGAGCAGTTCCGCCCATTGGGCCGCCTCGATGCCGAGGACCAGTTCCGGACGACAGCCGCCGATTCCCGTATCGTCCGGGTCGAACGAATAGACGCGGCGCGTATCGACCAGCCATGCCCATGTATGTCCTCTCTCCCACCGGCTCTGCTTCATGTCGATATAGCAGTACTGGGCGGGCATCATCACGACGGGCTGCCCGGCGCGAACGGCTTCGGCGCAGGCCGCTGTGTCTTTCCACGCATAGATGAGCGTGCTCTTGTCCGGTCGGTTGTCCTCGAGCACCTCGTTCCACGCCGCGCAGCTTTTGCCTGTTTCGCGGACGATCGTTTCGAGCCGGCGAACGAAGTAGCTTTGAATTTCGGAGACTTTCCGCATGCCCTCGGTCTGCATCAGGGCCTTGCACCGGGGACAGTTGCTCCAGTATTTCGTGCTGACCTCGTCGCCTCCTATGTGAATGTATTTCGACGGAAACAGGGAGGCCAGCTCGGTCAGGATGTCGCGCAGCATCGCGAAGTTCTCCTCCCGCCCGGCGCACAGCACGTTGCGCATCTCTTCGGGCGGATAGTCTTCGCCGGTCTTAAGGCAGAACGTTTCGGGGTAGACGCTCGTCAGAGTCTGGCTATGGCCCGGCAAGTCGATCTCGGGAATGATCTCCACGGCGCGCGATGCGGCGAAGCGCACGATCTCGCGCACGTCGTCCTGCGTGAAATAGCCGCCGTAGCGCCTCTCGCCCGATCCGTAAGAGGGCGGTAGCGCTTCGCCGGGTCCCCGCCATGCCCCTTTCGACGTGAGTTCGGGGTACTTCTTGATCTCGATGCGCCAGCCGTTGTCGTCCGTCAGATGCCAATGCAGCCGGTTGAGCTTGTGGCGGGCCATCCAGTCGATGTACGCGATGACCGTTTCCTTGTCGAAATAGGTGCGCGAAACGTCGAGCATGACGCCCCGGTAGGGAAAGCGCGGCGAGTCTTCGATCAGATAGCCCGGAATCTCGACCGTCTCGGCCCGTCCCGGGGCGGCCGTGTCGTACACTGAGGCGGGCAACAGCTGGAAAAGCGTTTGAAGCGCGTAGAAGGCGCCGGCATAGTCGCGGCCCTCGATCCGGATTTGCGGGATCGTGACGTCGAGCGTATAGCCCTCGGAAGGTAGTTCGCTTTTCCGGCTTATTACGATTTGGCGTACTCCCCGGAGGTGTTCCGTCACAGGCAGCCGGTAGCCGGTCAGGCGTTCGAGGTGATCGTTCAGGTAGTCGGCCAGCTCGGGAAAGTCGGGGCTTACGATCTCCGTATGGCGTGTGAGCAGGAAGCCTCCGTCTCGCTTATCGGCGCGATTGGGCAGAGGGATCAGGTTCTGGCCGAGGGCCGCGGCGGTCGTCAACAGCCAGACCAGAGTCAGCACGAACTTATTCTTCATATAGCAGGTAGGGCTTTCGGGTTTGTTTGAAACGTTCCACGTCGTCCGCCCAGCTGGCCTTGATCCGGTCGGCTCCGGCGCCTTGCAGGATCATCTGCCGGACGTAGTCCGTGCCGGTCAGTCTGTCGAACATCGGCGTGAAGAATTTTTCGCCCAGATTCAATTGCCGGTAGCAGTCGATCACGTAGCCGAGGTCCACTTCCCTCTCCCATATCCGCTCGTCGGACGGGGAGGTCCGCAGATCGACGCCGTGGCAGAGTTTGTCTTTGAGCGGCGGATTCTTGGCTCCTGCGTTGCTGCGCGGCGTAAACGAGAAATCGCCCTGCAGCTCCGGGTGTCCGTATGCCTGAAACGGGAAATCCGTTCCCCGGCCCAGGCTGACCGGCGTACCCTCGAAAAAGCAGAGCGACGGATACAGGTAGACGGCCCGCATGTTGGGCAGGTTCGGAGACGGTGCCGTCGGCAGCCGGTAGCGCGACCGGTGCGTATAGCCCCGGCACGGAATGACGGTCAGTTTGCAGCGCAACCCGTCCCGCAGCCAGCCTTCGCCGTCGATCATGCGGGCCAGTTCGCCGAGCGTCATGCCGTGCACGACCGGAATCGGGTGCATGCCGACGAACGAGCGATGCTTCGCTTCGAGCACCGGGCCGTCCACATAGAATCCGTTCGGATTGGGACGGTCCAGTACGATCAGCTGCTTGCCGTTCGCCGCGCAGGCTTCCATCAGGTAGTGCATCGAAGAGAGATAGGTGTAATAGCGCAGGCCGACATCCTGGATGTCGAACAGCAGCACGTCGAGCCGCTGCATGATCGAGTCGGGCGGACGCTTGGTCGAGCCGTATACCGACACGACGTTGATTCCGGTTTTCCGGTCGCGGTAGCTCGCGACGCTTTCTCCCGCATCGGCCTGCCCCCGGAAGCCGTGCTCGGGCGCGAAGACGACCCGAATGTCCACGCCCAGCGAGCGCAGCGTATCGACCAGATGCGTCCGGCCTACGGTTCCGGTGTGATTGGTCATGATTCCGACCCGCCGTCCCTCGAGCAGCGGCAGGTAGCGGCCGGTCTGTTCCGCTCCGGTTTCGATGCGGTCTTGGGCCGGCGCGCTGAGCGAGGCGAGCAGAAGGCCGAACAGCAGGATGATCTTTCGGTTCATTTGGCTTTCGTTCTATGGTTTCGGAACGGACGAAAGTTCGGGCCGGCGAGTTAGGCGATCTGCGGTGGACTGCGGTGGACTGCGGTGGAATGGCCGAACAATCTTGACAAAAATAGTATTTTTTGGCCGAATCTTTTATCTTTGTACGTAATAATGCAAGAAATGCTATGGACCGAAGATTAGTTGCCCTGAAGCGACTGCTCGACGTGATGGACGAGTTGCGGGTCAAGTGCCCGTGGGACCGCAAGCAGACGTTCGAGTCGCTCAGAATGAATACGATAGAGGAAACCTACGAACTGGCCGACGCGATTTTGGACCATGATTTGGATAATGTGAAAAAGGAGCTGGGCGATCTGTTGCTGCATGTCGTCTTCTATTCCAAAATGGGCTCCGAGCAGCAGGCTTTCGACATAGGCGACGTGGCCGATGCGATCTGCGACAAGCTGATTTTCCGCCATCCGCACGTGTTCGGCGAGACGCAGGCCGAGGATGCGGAACAGGTAAAGCAGAACTGGGAAGACCTGAAGCTGAAGGAAAAGGCGCTGGAGCATCGGAAAAAACGGGTGCTTGTCGGCGTGCCGCGCAGCCTGCCGGCTTTGGTCAAGGCTTACCGGATCGGCGAGAAGGCCGCAGCGGCCGGATTCGACTGGGAGAAGCGGGAGGACATATGGGAAAAGGTCAAGGAGGAGACGGCCGAGGTACAGCGCGAGATCGACCGAAGCGACTCTTCGCGCGCGGAGGAGGAGTTCGGCGATCTGTTTTTCGCGCTGGTCAATGCGGCGCGTTTGTACGGAGTCGATCCCGAGGCGGCGCTCGAGAAAAGCAACCGCAAGTTCATCCGCCGCTTCACGCATATCGAAGACCGGGCCGAGCAGCAGGGCCGTTCGCTCCGCGACATGACGCTCGGGCAGATGGATGCGCTGTGGAACGAGGCCAAGGAGATGGAAAAGAGCGGCGAGAACGAGCGGTAGCCATCGCGCCGAAATTTCTTCGGACAGCGTCCGATAGCCGTTGCCGGGCTTTTCAGAGCCGCTACCCTTGCATATCGGCGTAGACGTCCGGATTGCGATAGGCGGGCGATTTGTAGGAATTCTTGGCATAATGCCGGGCTGCGGATCGGACGGGAAACAGCGTTTGCGCGCGAAACGGTTCTTATGTGCGGCCGAGTGAGCGGGAGGCGGGCTTTTGCGGCTCTCGGGAAGTCGGGAGGATAGCCGTCGAGCGAAATCGGTCGGGCTGTCATCGGACGGTTTTGGATACATAAACGAAATAGGGATATATATGGCACTTGTCAGACCGCTCCGGGGATTCGTTCCTGTTATCGGAGAAAATACCTTTCTGGCCGATACGGCCGCGATTATCGGCGACGTGACCGTCGGCCGGGACTGCAGTATCTGGTTCGGCGCCGTGCTGCGCGGCGACGTGAACAAGATCACGGTCGGCGACCGGGTCAATATTCAGGACG
>ERZ857503.1043-NODE-1043-length-17568-cov-3.241935_pt1 | contig 17568 bp, 11 predicted proteins | sample MGYA00519766_ERZ857503 | MGnify/ENA primary metagenome ERZ857503 (study PRJEB31778, sample SAMEA3449345) | human gut metagenome | biome: human gut; feature: human-associated habitat; material: faeces | place: United Kingdom | collected 2010/2012 ...
CACCGCTACGAAGGCTGGCTCGTCGGCGCGGGTGTGAGCTACGGCTACCATTGGGTGCTGGGCAACCGCTGGGGCCTCGAGGCGACGGTCGGCGTGGGCTATGCCTACCTCGATTACGACAAATACCCGTGCGCCAAATGCGGCCGGAAGATCGGCCGGGAGACGCAGCACTACTTCGGCCCCACCAAGGCGGGTATCACCCTGATATTCATGATTAAATAAATTGGAGTTTCCGACTATGAAAAAAATACGCATGATCTTGTTGGCGGCATGTCCGGCGCTGGCCTTTCCCTTTGCAGACGGCATGGCCCAGATGCGGCAGGGCAATGTCACCGTGCAGGTGAACGAACTTGCCCAGCGCGGCGATTCGCTCTACGTCGATATGGCCGTGACGACCCGGGGACGGAACGTCCCTTCGCGGATGAGCGCGGATTTCACGCCGGTGCTCGCCTCCGGAGAGCATTCGCTGGCCCTGCCCGCCGTTTCGCTCATGGGGCGCAACAGCTACAAGAACCACTGCCGCGCACTGGCGCTGATGAGCGCCGAGGAGCGCGCAGCCTATGAAAAATCGGCTCCGTATTATGTGGTGCCGGATTATAAAGGCGACAGCCGGATGGACTACCGTCTGGTGCTGCCTTACGAGTCGTGGATGTCCTCGGCGCAACTGAACCTGCAGAAAAACGATTGCGGCTGCGGCAAATCCAGCGTTACGGACGTGCGCCTGCTGGCCGGCAAAGTGGATCTGGAGGAGGTGATCGTCATCGAGCGCTACCTCATCGAACCCCATCTTGCCTATATACAGCCCGAAGCCGAGGCGGTGAAGAGCCGCGCCGAGCAGGGCGAGTCGTTCCTCGACTTTGCCGTCGGAAAGACCAACATCAACCCCGAATTCGGCCGCAACGCGACGGAGCTGGAGAAGATCCGCCGGATGATCGACCTCGTGCAGGGCGACAAGGATGTGACGATCAACCGCATCTCCATCACGGGCTATGCCTCTCCGGAGGGTTCGCTGGCCATGAACGAACGCCTGTCCGAAGGCCGTGCGAAAGCGCTCCGGGACTATTTGCAGAGCCGTTACCCCTCGATTCCCGGGTCACTCTACTCGGTCTACTTCGGCGGCGAGAACTGGGACGACCTCGTGAAGGCGCTCCGGACCTCGGACATGCCCGACCGGCAGGCCGTGCTCGACATCATCGACCGCTATTCGATCACCCAAGGCCGCGAGGCGAAGCTGATGGCCCTCAAGGGCGGCACTCCGTGGCGTTACATGCTCCGGGAGATGTTCCCCGCCCTGCGTAAGGTGACGGTCATGGTGGATTACAACGTGCGGAATTTCGATATCGAGGAGGCGAAGGCCGTAGTGAAGACCCGTCCCCAGAACCTGAGCCTGAATGAGCTCTATCTGGTCGCCAACACCTATGAACCGGGATCGGCGGATTTCAACAGCCTGTTCGAAACCGCCGTGCGGCTCTACCCCGAAAGCGCCGCTGCGACCGTCAATGCGGCGGTCTCGGCCCTCGAACGACGCGATTTCGTCGGCGCCGAGCGGTACCTGCGGAGCGTGAAGTCCCCGGACCGGATTCCCGAATGCGACAATGCATGGGGACTGCTGCTGATGCTGCGTGATCAGGATTATGACCGCGCCGGAGCCTATTTCGAAGCGGCGCAGGCCGCGGGCCTCGGGGCCGCACAGCAGAATCTTGCCGAGATCGCACGCCTGCGGAAGAATCTCGACCAGATCCGGGAAGCGGAACTGAAGAAACGGAAATAAGAAGAAAGATTGAAAAATCAAATAGTTAGACGCCTTATTTATTATTAAATGTTCAAAATTATGAAGATGAAGACTTTGTTTGTTGCCGCTCTGGCAACAATGTTCCTGGTTGCTTGCAACAAGGACGCCGAACCGACTGGAACCCCTGCCGGGAACGGCGGCGGCAAGACCAATTTCGCCGTGTCGTTGCCGGGTGCCCCGGAAACCTACGCGGTCGAGGACCCGCAGGCCGCAGGCCAAATCACGCCCTATTACGACAATGTGATGGTTTATCTGGCCGATGCCGGTGAGAATGTGGTGGGCTACGCATGGACCGATGCCGAGATCAAGGCGCGGGAGAAGCGTTTCGAGCAGATCACCGAACCGATGGCCGTATTGGTTATCGTGAACTCGGGCAACGCTGTGCTGCCGACCGGTTCGCTTTCGCTTGCCGCACTTAATAGCAGCATCGACGCCATCACGGTCGCCGATCAGAACAAAGCCGTCAAGACCCTTGCGGCCGAGGATTCGAAAGGCAACGCTGCCGGGACTTACGGTCCCATTCAGCAGGTGATGCTCTTCGGTCAGCAGGATACGTTTACGACGGAGACTCCCACCGACGGCCACACGCTGAAAAAAGCTGCCATAGAACTCAAGTCGATGGCGGCGCGTTTCGAGGTGGGCACCGTGAAGCCGGGCACCGGTCTGGACGCACTGACCGTCGAGGCCGTTTATCTCAACAACTTCTACCTCGACCACGGACGCCTCACCGCTCAGGAGTTCACCGAACTCACTTGGCCGACGGTGTACACCCCCGCATGGGCTACCGACGGCTACAATGCAGCCGTAACGTCCAACGCCGGAACCAAGGTCTATGCTTATCAGGTTCTCCTCGGCGATAAGATTCCTCATATCATCTACAAGGTGAGCGGTACGGTTTCGGCCGGTTACAAGCTCTCCGACGGTACGGGCGACATGGACAATCCGACTCCGTTCACCGACATGTACATCACCGTGAAAGGTTTCCGTGAGAACGGTTCGCTGCTTACGACTATCGAGGGTCACAAAATCTACAAAATGGGTCTGGCCGACGGCGGTATCGCAATTACCCCTGACAAAATCACGCCCGATCCCGAGAAGACCAAGATCGACCTGATCGTGGCCATCACGGTTGCCGACTGGACATCGTCGAACGTCACCCCCGAGTTTTAAGTTTTGTCGAATTACCCCGGGGGAGGAATCCCTTTCCCCGGGTTTTTACTGAATAAGCTATGAAAAAGATGTATAAAAGCCTTTGCCTCCTGACCGCGCTGGTCATGTTGGCAGCTTGTAACAAGGATGCCGAGCCGAACGGTTCGGCTGCCGGCGGCAAGACCAATTTCGCCGTGTCGTTGCCGGGTGCCCCGGAAATCTACGCGGTCGAGGACCCGCAGAGTGCAGGCGCGATCGTGCCGTTCTACAACGACGTTACGGTTTACTTGGTGGATGCCGGTAATAATTTTGTAGGCTATGCTTGGACCGATGCCGAGATCAAGGCGCGGGAGAAGCGTTTCGAGCAGATTACCGAACCCGTGCAAGTAATCGTTATGGTGAACACCGGCGTCGCTACGATGCCGACCGGTCCGATTTCGTTCAGCACGTTTCAGAACGCCGTTTTCGCCATCTCGGCTGCCGATCAGAACAAGGCTGTCAAGACCCTTGCGGCTGAGGATTCGAAAGGCAACGCTGCCGGGACTTACGGTCCCATTCAGCAGGTAACGCTCTTTGGCGAACAGGGTACGTTTACGACGGAGACTCCGACCGATGGCCATACGCTGAAGAAAGCCGCTGTGGAACTCGAAGCGATGGTTTCTCGTTTCGAACTGGGTACCGTCAAGGCGGGTACCGGTCTGGATGCGCTGACCGTCGAGGCGGTCTATGTCAATAATTTCTTCCTCGATGCCGGCGATGCATCCACTTCCGTCCAGCATTTTACCGAGGGCACTTGGCCCTCGACGTTCACCCCCGCATGGGCTACCGATGCTTATAATGCAGCCGTGACTTCCAATGCGGGAACCAAGGTTTACGCTTACCAGATTTTCGCATTGAGTACTTCGACCATTCCCCATGTCATTTACAAGGTGAGCGGCACGGTTTCGGCCGGTTATAAGCTCGCTGACGGTACGGGCGATATGGATAGTCCGACGGCTTTCACCGACAAGTACATCACCGTGAAAGGGTTCCGCGAAGGCGGTTCGCTGGTCTCGGGTCTCGAAATCAACAAGATCTACAAGATGGGTCTGGAAGACGGCGGTATCGCAATTACGCCGGACAAGATCACCGACAAGCCCGAGAAGAACAAGATCGATCTGATCGTAGGCATCACGGTTGCCGACTGGACATCGTCGAACGTCACCCCCGAGTTTTAAGTTTTATCCTTCCCCGGGTTTTTACTGAATGAGCTATGAAAAAAATGTATAAAAGCCTTTGCCTCCTGACCGCGCTGGTCTTGCTGGCGGCTTGTAACAAGGATGCCGAGCCGAACGGTGCGGCTGTTGGGGGCAAGACCAATTTCGCCGTGTCGCTTCCGGGCGCTCCGGATACCTACGCGGTCGAGGACCTGCAGGATGCCGGTGCCATCGTGCCGCTTTACGAAGACGTTACGGTTTACCTGATGGATGCCGGTGAAAATTTTATGGGATATGCCTGGACCGATGCCGAGATCAAGGCGCGGGAGAAGCGTTTCGAGCAGATCACTGAGCCGGCAGCCGTAGCGGTTATCGTAAACTCTGGCAGTGTTACGATGCCGACCGGGGCACTTTCGAAGTATGAGTTTCAAGACGTTATTCATGCCATCGCGGCTGCCGACCAGAACAAGGCTGCCAAAACCCTTGCGGCCGAGGATTCGAAAGGCAACGCTGCCGGGACTTACGGTCCCATCCGGCAGGTGACGCTCTATGGCGCGGAGACTGTGTTCACGACGGAGACTTCCACCGACGGCCATACACTGAAAAAGGCTGCCGTAGAACTCTCGTCGCTGGTAGCGCGTCTGGAATTGGGTACCGTCAAGGCGGGCGCGGGTCTGGAATCGCTGACTGTCGAGGCGGTCTATGTCAATAATTTCTACCTTAATGCTTTCTTTGAGGCTTCGGTTCAGAGTTTTACCGAAGGCACTTGGCCCTCGACGTTCACCCCTGCATGGGCTACCGACGATTACAATGCAGCCGTGACTTCCGAAACGGGAACCAAAGCCTATGCTTATCAGATTTTCGCTTTTGGCAGTACGCTTATGCCTCATGTCATTTACAAGGTAAGCGGTACAGTTAAGGCCGGTTACAAGCTTGCTGACGGTACCGGAGACTGGGATGTAGCAACGCCGTTTACCGACAAGTACATCACCGTGAAAGGCTTCCGCGAGAACGGTGCGCTGGTCGGATGGTTGGAGAACAACAAGATCTACAAGATGGGTCTGGAAGATGGCGGTATTGAAATTACGCCCGACAAGATCACCGACAAGCCCGAGAAGAGCAAGATCGACCTGATCGTAGGTATCACGATTGCCAACTGGGCGTCGTCGAACGTTACCCCCGAGTTTTAAGTTTTGTCGAATTACCCCGGGGGAGGTTCCCCCTTTCCCGGGGTTTATTGAATGATTTATGAAAGCAATCTATAAAAGTCTTTGTGTTCTGACCGCGTCGGCCCTGCTGGCATCCTGCAGCAAGGATGCCGAACGGAACGGTGTGCCCGTCGATGGCGCCAAGACCAATTTCGAGGTATCGCTTCCGGGCGCGTTGGATACCTATGCGGTCGAGGATCCGCAGGCCGCGGGCCAGATCACGCCCTATTACGACAATGTGATCGTTTATTTGATGGATGCCGGAGGCAATGCGGTGGGTTATGCTTGGACCGACGAGGAGATCAAGGCGCGCACGAAGCGTTTCGAACAGGTCGCGCAACCTCGCAGGGCTTTTGTCTATGTGAATACGGGCAGCGTGTCCATGCCGATCGGGGAGACCCGGCAAGCCGATTTTTATGCGAAATCGGATGAACTGACCGTGGCTGATCAGAACAAGCCGGTCAAGACCCTTGCCGCGGCTGATGGCAAAGGCAATGCAGCCGGAGATTATCTCTCCGTGCAGCAGGTGACGCTCTTCGGGCATACGTCCGTCTTCTCGGATGTGGCTTCCGACGACGGCCATACGCTGAAAAAGGCCAACATAAGTCTCAAGTCGCTGACGGGACGTTTCGAGGTCGGGACCGTAAAGGCCGGTACGGGACTGGACGCGCTGAATGTCGAGGCCGTTTACATCAATTATTTCCAGTATAACTGCGACGGAGTGTACGGCAACGGACAGGGCTTTTCCAGCCAGCGGTTCGGCGAGTCGACATGGCCCGAACCCTACACCCCCGCTTGGGCGACCGACGTTGCCGATGCGGGTGTAACTTCGGCGTCCGGTACGAAGGTTTATGCTTATCAGGTGTTCGAAAGCGATCTCGTTCCCCATATTGTCTACAAAGTGAGCGGTACGGTCTCGGCCGGTTACAAACTCTCCGACGGTACGGGCGACTTGAACAATCCGACCCCCTTTACGGGCAAATACATCACGGTAAAGGGGTTTAAAACGGTAACGCCCGTCGATCGTGTCCAGCCCCACCGGATTTATAAAATGGGTCTGGAGAACGGCGGTGTCGAAATCACCCCCGACAAGATCACCGACAAGCCTGAGAAGAGCAAGGTCGACCTGCTCGTAGCCATCACGGTTGCCGAGTGGACGACCGAGAACGTTACTCCCGAAATTTAAGTTTTGTCGAATTACCCCGGAGGGGGAGAACCGTCTTTCCCCTCCGGTTTTTACTAAAAAACGTTATCCATGAAAATACTGTCGAAAATCCTTTTTGCCATGGCCGCAGCCGCTTTGTCCGCAGGCTGTATTAACGAGGACATGAGCGATTGTCCGCCCCCGTTCAATGCCGAACTTACGTTCAGCTACCTCGGCGACGGTCAGGACGCGGCGATGTTCTCCCGAGCGATCGACGGAGTGACGCTGTTCGTTTTCGACAGGGCGGGCGGACAGAATGTCCTGCAGAAAACGATCGGCAAAGCCGACCTGAACCGGTTTCAGGGAACTCAGCTCTACCTGCCCGCGGGCGATTATCGGATCGTCTGCTGGGGCAATGCCTTCGACGACACGGAACTGCTTTCCGGTAGTCTCTCCGGAGGCCGCGTACATGCGCCTGCGTATGGCGCCGGTGGCAGGATCGCCACCAACGATCACCTCTATTACGGTGATTACGACATAACGGTTCCGGCGGCCGCCAATGCGCCGGAAAAAGTGACGGGAGACATTCCGTTCAGGGGCGCGCATATCGACATGAATGTCTATGTCAAGGGCTTCGGCCAATCGTCCGACCCGGCTACATGGCCGGTGGTGGAGATCGGCAACCTGATGCCCCAATACGATATCCAGATGAACGCCGTACAGCCTTTCGGCACGACGTATCATCCCGTGGTGGCTTGGGACGGCGCGAAAAAGACCATGTCCTCCGGTTTTCAGGTCCTGCGTTTCGCCGACGACAATCCGGTGACGGTCACCGTCCGCGAACCCGCGCCCGACAATACCGTCAAGGCGGTGGTCGACCTGCGCAAATACATGGCTGACAACAGCCTCACCGTGGACAACCTGCACGAAGCGGCGGTCGACATGCTGATCGAATTCACCGACCTCGGAGTTTCGATCACGGTCCCCGACTGGACCTCGACCGGCACGGAACCGGAAATTTAGCCTCCGGACTTAGTTAAAACCGAAAAAGCGATTGAGCGATGAGAAAATATACTGTTTTGCAAACCTTGGCCCTGATCCTTCTTTTGTCGGCCGTTTTCTACGGCTGTGCCAAAGACAGCACATATGGCGGCGATAAGACGGTGGATATGCAGCTTGCGCTGGATACCTATGCCGTCGGCGACGATCCCAACGCTTCGTCGGACAACGAGGAGCTGATCAAATCGGCGTGGGTTTATATTTTCAACGAGAACGGCGTGCTCGAGAATCCGGGCAAGACCGCCGTGCCGGTTGCCTCCTCGGGCGAAGCTGCCGACGGGAACGGCCGGCTGAACCATACATGGCGTGTCACCGTGGGGCCGAAGGACATCTATGTCCTGCTCAATGCCGGGCGTCTGACCCGCGAGGGCCGGGTCGTCGATCTCGACACATACAATCCCTTTTCGAAAGCCGAACTGGAGTCGCTGATAACCGATCCGACCGCCTTTGCAGCGGATTTTCCGGCATCCGGAAATGCCGGGATGCTGATGAGCGGAAAACTGGGCACGACCGTCTCGGCCGCCACTTCGCTGGTGTCGGTTCCCGTGGCCCGGCGCTATGCGCGCATCGACCTCAATCTGCGCCGCAAGGCCGACCTGACCGGAGCTGCCGTCGTCGTCAAGAACACGAAATTCAGGAACCGCCGTGAAAAAGCCTATGTGCTGGCTCCCGTGACCGAAAGTACGGGTGACGACGTTGTGTACCTGAACGATCACGGGGACGTTGCGGTCGGAGCGAGCCTGACGGATTATACCGCCGTCACCTCGTTCTATACCATGCCGCGGACCGGTGCTTCGAAGGCGGCCTGTCTGGAGCTGGCGGTCAATATCGACGGCAGGGATTACACGCTGCCCGTCTATCTTAACCGCGGGGCGCTCGGGGGAGGTACGGGCAACAACGAGAACCTGCCGCTGGACATCACCGCGAATAAGGTCTATAAGGTCGATGTCTCGATCGAGCGGCAGAGCTTCACGGTCGCCATGGAGATTCTCGAATGGAACGAGCAGCCGGTGAACGGCGACGTCAACGGTTCGTCGCTGGTGCTGGACTCCGTCGTTCTGGTGCATGCCAGCCGCGAAACGCTCGTTCCGGTGCTCACCAAGGCCAATTCAATTCAAGTGAAACTTTCCGATGCGGCCGTAACGGCCGGCTATCTGTTGACGGGGGCCGATGCCGACGGCGTACTCGAGATCGCGGCCGCCGGCGGCAAAGTTGGGATTCCCGTCACGGGACCCGCGGCCTATCCCGTCGGACCCGAGTACGGCATGACGGTCATGGCCGGCGACATTCGCCGCACGGCACTGCTTCGGGTCGACGGAACCTCCGTGCTGGAAGTGCCCGAGGAGGTTGTCACGTTCGGCTATGCGGGTGAAACCAAGCCCTATCGGATAACGAGTTACATCGACCTCGGCGACGATGCCGGAACGAAGGTTCCCTTATCTTGGACAACGGAGTTTTCGACCGATGACGGCCGGACTTGGTCCGCGTCGAAACCTTCGTGGCTGACGCAGTTTACCGGCTCGGCCGCAGGCAGTATCGTTCCCGTTTCGTACAATGCTGCGGTCTCAACGGCATCCGGTACTGAATACTTCGCATCCAAAACCGTCCTGCAGGCGGCTGCCCCGGTGACCGATTTCGACCTTTCGGCGGTGAGCCACTCCCGCAATACGGCCAACTGCTATGTGGTCAATGCCTCCGGAACCTATACTTTCCCGCTGGTCTACGGCAACGGCATCAAGAACGGAGCCCCCAATGCGCCGGCCTATACTTCGACGAAAAGCGGAACGAACATTCTGCCCGGATTCCTGAACCATCTGGGGAACGAGATCGACGATCCGTATATCTACAACAATGCGGGTTGTACGCCTTACGACGCCTGCCTCGTCTGGCAGGACACCGAAGGATTGGTGCAGAACGTAGCCCTCACAAGCGACAAGCAGAATATCTCGTTCTCCGTACCGTTGTCGACGATCCGACAGGGTAACGCCATCGTCGCCGTGCGCGACTCGGCGGGAACGATCATGTGGAGCTGGCATATCTGGGTGACGGATTACAGGTTGGGCAGCGACCTGAAGGCGGTGATGAACTTCCAGTCCGTCCGGTATTATTTCATGCCCGTCAATCTTGGTTGGTGCGAGGGTAAAACGACCGACTACGAGGGGCGCAGCGCCTTGGTGAAACTGACGCAGGCCGGGACCGGTCAGACCTCGATCTTTAAGCTCGACCAGCCTGCGCAGACGGTCGTCGGTTTCGGGAACAATCCCTATTACCAATGGGGACGCAAGGACCCGATGCTTCCGGGCGTGTACAATGCCGGCATGAAAGTCGTAGACAAGGGCTGCTACACCGACAGCGACAAACCCGAATATGCTTTCAGTACGGACCTGAACACGGATGTGATTTACGAATATATCCGGAACCCGCACCGCTCCAATATAGGTTCCGGTATGGACGGGCTGTACTACAACCTGTGGAGTGCCGAAAATGCAACGACGACGGTCAATGACGATCCGGTCATCAAGACGGTCTACGATCCGTCGCCCGTCGGGTATTGCGTTCCGCCGTCGGGAGCATTCACCGGATTTCTGTATAACGGAACCGCTATTATCAATAATAATGGCATCGGTTACGGTACGCAGATCAATTCTCCGTGTCAGTCTTCGGCCGAATACAGCGCCGATAAGGGGTTTTACTTTTATTGCAACAAGATGAACGGGGAGGGCGTTTTCGATCCCAACGGGGGGACGATCTTTTTCCCGGCGGCCGGTATACGCTCGTCAGGCGGTAGTGTGAGCATGTATGGGTTGTTTGGTCGTTATTGGACTGCGATCCCGGCCAGCACAACCCTCGGCCGCTGCATGTCGATTACTTCGGGGCAGGTGAGTATGGTGAATAATATGTACCGTCCTGAAGGAGAACCGATACGCCCTGTTATGGAACGATGATATTTTTGAATTACGGAACTATGAAAAAGATACTGATATACGGTTTTTACCTCTTAGGGGCCGCCGCGCTGCTGGCCGGCTGTATCAAGGACGAAGTGGCGGACCCCGCCCCGGTGTCCGGCGACAGGCTGACCCTCCAAATGCCCGATGCGCAGGAGGTGGCCATCACCCGCGCCGCCACCGAAATGGAGCGCAGGATCAGCAGTATGTACCTGCTGGTCTACCGCAGCAATTCGCTCGCCCACAAACAACTGATTGCGTCGGCGTCGGTTGCAGGCAACGGTACGGCACAGCCTTCGGTCGATCTGGACTATAAAGTGCGGGCGAATGATAAGGTCTATGTCGTGGCGAACTACTCCGCATCGATCGGAACTTCGCTGCAGGAGCTCGGAACGGGCACCACGGAGAACGACCTTTCGGCGCTGCTCGTCTATACCAATCCCATATACAGGCGGTTGACACCCAGTGCGGAAATGCAGCCCTTATACGGTTCTGTCACTTGGAGTGCGGGCTCGAACGTCTGTACGTTGGTGCGTTCGCGGGCCAGAGTGTCGGTTGCATTGAACGACTCCGGTCTTTTCTCCGGAAAAACGCTGACTTATATACTGGCCGGCGCTCCCGAAAAGACGAGCATGGAGGTCGTGTACAATACGACTGCTCAGAAGTATGAAATCCCGAACGTCGACGGGCTCGGCGGGACGTGGAATACGGAGGCCGATATAGACAATATAATCCCTTTGACGTATGCGATTTACTGCGCTCCCTATCCGATCTCGACGGATGCGGGCGGGGTGTCGGTCGACAAGAACACGTTCGACAAACGCCGCACGTCGCTGATCCTGTGCGCCACCGACGCGTCGGATGTGAAGGAGTACTACCGGCTCGACTTTTCCAAGCAGCTCGCCTCCACGACCATTCTGGGCGATGCTTCGAACGAATACCTCGACATCGAACCCAATACGCACTATGCCTTCCGCATCGAGAGCGTGAAAAGCGGCGGTTACACCACCGCTGCCGAGGCGTGGAAGAATCCCGGCAGCAACATCGAATATACGGTCACGGTGTCGGGCGACGGATGGAAGAGTTCGACGAGCAACGGCCAGTATCTGGTCCGCACCGAACGGGATACGGTCTTCGTACTGAAGAATATGGCTATGCCGATGGACCTTACGCGGTTTGCCTGCCAGTTGCCCGATGCCGGGCAGAAGCCGGGCGGCGAACTTCCGGGCTCGATCGACACGCGCGTCGTAAGTCTTGTCAAGGCGGATAAGACGACGCCGATTCCCGTCGAGAACATACAGCTTTGCAAGAGCGACGGTACGCCCGTCGCGAACAATACGTTCGATTTCTCCGGTGAGACGATTCCTGCCGAAGGCTACCAACTCAAATACGTTTCGGGGACCGACCTGCCTCTCGGACTTACTTACCTGAAGATCTGTTACGGAAACGTCGAACATTACATTCCGATTGCGAACACGATGTTCTATGCGGGTATCAATACCGTGAAATTTACTTATGAGGGAAAGAAAGACGTTACCGTGCAGGTTCAGAGCTACTATATTGTTTCCGGAACGGGCTCCTATATCGCCTGTCCTTGGACTGCGGAGTTCTCCATCGACGGCGGGGTGAGCTGGATGGCGTCGCCGCCCGATATGATTCCGGAGTTCCCGGTGCGCAAATCGGGCTTTAAACCGGGCAATCCTGATGAGTTTCCGTCGGATTTCAAATTCGACGTGACGGCCCAGCCCATTGCCACGGGCAATTCGCATAACATGGAACTGCGCGCCAGACAGAATGTCAGCGGCGTTTACGATCTCTCGACCAAGGGAGGCCGGACGGCGATGAACACGGCCAACTGTTATCTGGTGGGCGCTCCGGGCAGCTATACCTTCCCGCTGGTCTACGGTAACGGGGTCAAGGACGGTGCGCCCAATCCCGATGCTTATATGTTCTCGGGCGGGACGAACATTCTGGACTTTTTCCTCAATTATCAGGATGCGCCGATCAACGATCCGTATATCTACAACGATGCGAACATCCAGTTCATGGATGCCTGCCTTGTCTGGCAGGATGCGCCGAACTTGGTCAGCAACATCGCACTGGCCGACGATGCAAAGTCCATCAGCTTCGATGTCGACCGCAGTTCGATCCGGCAGGGCAATGCCATCATCGCCGTGCGCGATACGTCGGGAGATATCGTCTGGAGCTGGCATATCTGGGTGACGGATTACGCTCTGGACAGCGATCTGAGAAAGATATCGAACTTCCAGAACATCGACTACACGCTCATGCCGGTCAATATCGGCTGGTGCGACCCCGAGGTTCTGACGAGCGAGGGCCGCAGCGTAAAGGTACGGATCACACAGGACAAGACCGGTATGAGCCAGACCTTCACCCTCGATCAGGCGGCATACCTGAGCGATGTGCCCGGGAACAACCCCTATTTCCAGTGGGGACGCAAAGACCCGATGCTGGCAGGCATCGGCAACATGAAGGAAAAGCCTATTTATACCGATTTCGCCGAATATGCCTTCGATAAGTCCGGAGTGGCCAAGGTATCTGTCGGTACGGCGATCCGGAATCCGCACATATTCTACAATAACAATGGATCGAGCGACATGTCGAAGGATTGGTGTTCGACCTTGTACTACAACCTTTGGGGAATCAAGGGTACGGCAGTCACTTATATGCCCGGCGTGAAGACCATCTACGATCCGTCGCCCGTGGGCTACTATGTACCTCCTGCCGGCTTTGGTACGGGTTTCTCGGCAACGGGACTCAGGACTACCGAGATTTCGGATTTCAATGTGGAGGGCGATTTCGATACGGGATGGAATTTCTATGGCGAAAAAGACAAGAAGGGAAGCCTCGTTTTCCTTCCTGCAACAGGCTATCGCAGCAATATAACCGGTTCCGTGCTTGCTTGGGGACAGGGCTATTATTGGGCGGCTACTACCAATTCCTATACCGCTACCGGAGCCTCTCACTGTCTGATGATCCGCGCGGATGCGCTGGAGCCGACAATGACTTCGAACCGGGCTGGCGGCCATTCGGTGAGACCCCTCAAGGAAAAGTAATGTATGGCTGAAGTCCGTTACATACTGGCAGTTGTGCTGTCGGCAGTCCTTTTCAGCTCCTGCATCAACGAGGAGTACGAGGGGCCCGACCCAGACCTGCCCGCGCGGACGATCCTTGTCTGGCTGGGCGGCGACAACAACCTCTCGGACGAGACGGGGCGCAAGATCGAGGCCCTGCGGCAGGGGTGGACCTACACCGGGAACAAATGCCTGATCTATCAGGATTCCCGCGACGGGGCGCGCCTGCTGCGCCTGCGCGGGGGCTGCCGGACGACACCGACGCCCTATGTGGAGATTGTCCGGGAGTACGGTGCGGAGAATTCCGCTTCGCCGGCGATCTTCGCCCGGGTACTGCGGGAGGTTGCGGACGAATATCCGGCCGACAGTTACGGGCTGATCTTCTTCTCGCACGCCAGCGGCTGGCTCCCGGCGGGGACGCTGCAAAACCCGCAAAAGCAGCGGAAACACTCCCGCTCGATCGGCGTCGACGACGGGGGCACGGGACGCGCCGAGATGGAGATCGCGGAGTTCGCCGCGGCCATTCCCGACGGGATGTTCGACTTCATCGTCTTCGAGACCTGCCTCACGGCGGGAGTGGAGGTGGCTTACGAACTGCGCGGGAAGAGCGATTATATGCTGGCTTCCGCGGCCGAGATCGTCTCCCCGGGCTTTACTCCCGTCTATCCGTCGGCGCTGCGGCTGCTGTGCAATACGGCCGTGGAGACGCGGACGGCCCTCGAGGCTTTCGGGCACGCTTGGATGAATTATGTTGCGACAAATTATACCGGGGCACGCCGTTCGGCGACCCTGAGTCTGATCGATATCGATGAAACATCCCCACTGGCTGCCCGGACACAGGCCGCGCTTCGGACTCGCTCAGCCGAAGCGCCCGACTTATCCCGTCTTCAGCATTTTGATCGTCCGGGCAGCTATGGGGATTCTCCGGCCCTGCCGCGTTTCTTCGATTTGGATGAGTGGGTGGAGGAAGTGGCCGACCCGGATGAATACGAGGCGTTCCGGGCCCAGTTGGAACGGACGGTGGTGTGGAAAGCCGCGACGGAGACATTCATGGCGGGGCAAAACGGATTTACGGTCCGCCGCCATTCGGGTCTCACGACCTATGTCGAACAGGACGCATTTCCCGACCTCAACCAAGCCTACCGCCGGTTGTCGTGGAGCGGGGCCGTGTATGGATATTGATAATAAAACAGCGAATAGACCATGTCCGGAGAAGCCCATCCCGAAAGAAAAAGCCGCCGCCGAAAACCGGGGGCTGCGTTTCGGGTTTGTATGGGGACCCTGTTCCGGATGTCGCTCGTCGGCCTGCTGACCGTGTGCATGTTCGTCGCATTCGTCGTCTGCCTGCCGTTCACGGGCATCGACTCCATCCGCAAACGGATGAACGATCCCACTAACGAGGAGATATAGGCCCCGCATTGCGGGGCTTTTTTTGGGGGCGTAACGCCCCGAGCAGGGGGAGCGCCGCCGCCAGCGTGATCCATGCCACGACCGTCAGCGCATCGGTGACTCCCTCGACATAGGTTTGGGGAGTCAGTTGTGTTTCGTGTGCCGCGTGGAGGGCCGTGCGGGCGGTGAATACGACCGTCAGAATGGCGATGCCGAAGCTGCCTGCGAGCTGCTTGATGCTGTTCGAGATGCCGGCTGCGGCGGCCATGTCCTGCTGGGTGAGGTTTTTGAGCGAAAAGAGGTTCAGCGGCGCGAACGTCAGCCCCATGCCGAAGCCCCGCAGGTAGAGGACGAACAGGATGTGGCGGTGGGTGGTGTGGATCGTGAAGCGGCTGGCGAGCCAGAAGCTCAGGACCATGGCGAGAATGCCCGCGACGACCAGCAGGAGCGGTTTCAGGTAACGGGTCATGTAGCCCGAGACGGCCGATAGCGCGCCCTGAATAAGCCCCACGGGCAGGAAGACGCTGCCGGCCATCAGGGCCGTGTAACCCAGTCCGCGCTGCATGTAGAGCGGCAGGAGATAGGTTCCGCCCAGCATTCCGACCGCAAAGAGCGTCAGCACGCCCATCGAAATACCGAAATTCCGTTCCCCGAGCAGGCGTATCTGCAACAGGGGCGTCGGGTTGCGGAGTTCCGTGACGATGAAGAATGCGAATGCCGCCGCCGCTACGGCGAAGCAGGCGATCACCGTCGGCGAGGCCCACCCTTCGTGGTTGGTCGCGGAGTTCCCGCGGGCGAGGGCGAAGATCGTGAGGGGCATGAACAGCACGATGGCCGCGAATCCCTTCCAGTCGAACGGGTGGCGCACGTCGCCCCGCCACTCCTTCTGGATGAAGACCGAGAGCAGGACGGCCAGCAGCCCCACCGGGACGTTCACGTCGAAAATCTTGTGCCAACTGTATGCGTCGACCAGATAACCGCCCAGCAGGGGTCCGAACGAGATCGAAGCCGCCGCGGCCATCGACCACAGGCCCAAAGCCAACCCCCGCTCCTCGGGTTTGAATTCGCGGGTGACGATGGCCAGTCCCAACGCCTGAATGATGCCGCTGCCGAGGCCCTGCAAGGCCCGTGAGGCGATGAGGAATCCGTCGCTCGGGGACTTTCCGCAGAGCCACGACCCGAGGGTGAACAACACCATTCCGAGGATGTAGACGCGCTTGTTGCCGAAACGGTCGGCGAACCATCCGGCCGAGGGGAGCATGACGGTCATGGTGATCATGTAGGCCGTGATGACCCATTCGGCCGTGGAGATGCCGATTTTGAACGAGGACATGATGGCCGGAAGCCCCACGTTGACCACCGTTACGTCCAGCACGGCCATAAAGGTTCCGAGCATAATCATCCCCAGTATCCACCATTTGTAGCCGTTGCTTTGCCGGATATGTGTGCGGAGGGTTGCCATCGGTCGCTCCGGGGCAAAAAAAGTGCCACGACGCACCGCCGCTTGCTGACCCGAAAACGAAAGGCGCCGCATCGTGCGGCGCCTTTGTGCGTGCAGGCCCTGTAAGCCGGGTTCTGTTCCCGGAGCGAACTCCGGGTCCCTGTCATTTATCTAGGACGGCAGTCTCCTGCCGCCTCGAGCAACCTACCCCCCGGCATCGGGCGAGCAACCCTTAATTGCCGGTATACACGGTCTTGCAACCCACGGGACGTACTGCCGGGCGACATCGCTGCCCCCGCGGTGGGCTCTTACCCCGCCTTTTCACCCTTACCCGCCGGACACTCTCCGGAGCGCGGCCCGGAACCCCGAAGGCTCCGTCCGTTCCGCGAATGCCCGCCTGCGGGCGGTCGTTCTCTGTTACGCTCCCACAACCTCACGGCTGTCAAGTCATTAGCTTGCGTGGCGCTCTGCGTTGCCCGGACTTTCCTCTCCCGGCCGGCGGCCGGCAGCGACAGAGCGGACCTGCGCGGCAAAGATAGGCATTTCGGCGGGAAAAACCTGCGGCGGCGACGCATTTTTCCTCCGTGCGGCCGTCGGCTCTCCGCGCGGCCGCTCCGGCCCGGGCCCCGGGCGGTCGTTTTCCGCCTCCGTGCGGCGGTCAGAGGATGCGCTTTACGTAGCGGAAGAGTTTGTAGGGCATGTAGCGGAACGGCGGGTCGATCCAGGTCGGCGTCTCGACCACCGCACGGCGGTGCGAGAAGGCGTCGAAGCTGTCGCGGCCGTGGTAGCGGCCCATGCCCGAGTTGCCCACGCCGCCGAAGGGCAGGTGCTCGTTGGCGATGTGCATGATCGTGTCGTTGAGGCAGGCTCCGCCCGAAGAGGTGCGCCGCAGTACTTCGCGGCCGCTCTTTTCGGGGCCGAAGTAGTAGAGCGCCAGCGGTTTTTCGCGTTCGGTGACGAACGCCACGGCCTCGTCCGTCGTCCGGAACGGGACGACCGGCAGCACGGGGCCGAAGATCTCCTCCCGCATGACCGGGGCGAGGGGATCGACCTCCGTGAGCAGCGTGGGTTCTATGTAACGTTCCGCGCGGTCGGTGCGGCCTCCGAGGCAGACCGTGCCCTGCGCGAGGTAGCTTGCCACGCGGTCGAA
>ERZ857503.1046-NODE-1046-length-17549-cov-3.212473_pt1 | contig 17549 bp, 10 predicted proteins | sample MGYA00519766_ERZ857503 | MGnify/ENA primary metagenome ERZ857503 (study PRJEB31778, sample SAMEA3449345) | human gut metagenome | biome: human gut; feature: human-associated habitat; material: faeces | place: United Kingdom | collected 2010/2012 ...
ATATTGCTTTTCTGGAAATATTCATTAACTTTGTTTAATCTTTTCGGACAAAGATAGGATTTTCCGCTGAAAATAGCAACATAAAATAAAGACTGCGAACCATGTTTACCGAAAACGCCAACCGGATTTTCGACCGGGCCATCGGGGAGTACCACCGCTGGGACGACGTGGACCGTCCGATCGAGAATCCCTTCGAGCAGGGTACGATCGACCGTCTGCTTTACCACAAGAACTGGATAGACACGGTGCAGTGGCATCTCGAGGACATCATCCGCGACCCGCAGATCGACCCTGCGGCGGCGCTCGGGATCAAGCGCCGCATCGACCGCTCGAATCAGGAGCGGACCGATATGGTGGAGTACATCGACAGTTATTTTCTCGATCTGTACAAGGACGTTCGGGTAGCTGCTGACGCGACGGTCAATACCGAGAGCCCGGCGTGGGCGATCGACCGGCTGTCGATCCTCGCGCTGAAAATTTACCATATGGAGCAGGAGGTGCGGCGCGAGGACGTGTCGCAGAAGCATATAGAGGAGTGCGGGCGCAAGCTGGACGTGCTGCGCCAGCAACAGGTCGACCTGTCGGGCGCGATCGACGCGCTGCTCGATGACATCGCTGCCGGGCGCAAGTACATGAAGGTGTACAAGCAGATGAAAATGTACAACGACCCGGAGCTCAACCCTGTCTTGTACGCGTCCAAATAACCGGCCCCGATATGGCAATTGTCGGTCGTGCCGCTCCGCTCAGCTTACTCGTTATCCGGTTGTCCGCCATGGGCGACGTGGCTATGACCGTGCCCGTGCTGGCTTTGTTGCGCCGGCAGTATCCCGAAATAAAGATCACCGTGCTGACGACCAAGTTTCTGCAACCTTTCTTCCGGGAGGTGGCGGACGTCTCCTTTTTCGCTCCCGACCTGAAGGGGCGGCACAAGGGGGTGAAGGGGATATGGACGATGAGCCGCGATCTGGGGCGTTTCGATTTGGTCGCCGACTTGCACGACGTGCTTCGGAGCAAGGGACTGCGCAAGCTGATGCGCCTCAAAGGATCGAGGGTGGCCTATATAAATAAGGGGCAGAAGGAGAAGAAGGCTCTGACCGCGCCGGAAAAAAAAATCAAGGTTCAGCTGAAAACGACGGTCGAGCGTTACCGGGATGTGTTTCTGAAGCTGGGCTTCGATCTGCCGCCGGTTCCGCTGCCGGAGAGGATACGCTATCCGATGAGCGAGACCGTCCGGGAACTGGCGGGCGCCCGGGAGAAGCGGTGGATCGGCGTGTCGCCCTTCGCTCAGCACCGAGGCAAGATCTATCCGCCCGAGATGATGGAGCGCGTGATCGTCCGGTTGTCTGAAATTCCGGAAACGAAGGTTTTCGTGTTCGGAGGCGGCGCGTCGGAGCAGGCTTATGCCGAGAGGGTCGCCGCGCTTCGCGAGAATGTCGTTTCGGCGATCGGGCGGGTCCGTCTGGGCGAGGAAATGGAACTGATCTCGAACCTGGACCTGATGGTAAGCATGGATTCTTCGGCATTGCACATGTCGTCGCTGGTCGGCGTACCGGTCGTATCGGTCTGGGGGGCGACGCATCCTTTCGCGGGATTTTACGGTTTCGGGCAGGACCCGTCCTTGGCGGTGCAGCTCGATATGGCGTGCCGTCCCTGTTCGGTGTACGGCAATAAACCCTGCTTGTACGGAACCTATGCCTGCATGAGCGGTATTCCGCCCGAGACGATCGTCGAGAAGGTATGCCGTCGGCTGGGCGTGGAAATGCCGCCCGAGTGCGACGTTCCGAATCGGTAGAGCGAAGACGGGCCGAGTGCGCCGGGCGAGGCGGCGCCGAGACATGGAGGGAACGTGCCCGGTTGGGTTTTTGCCGGTTGCAGGGGAAATGCTCCTGCGCGGCATGCGAAGGTCCGGCGGCAGGTCGCGGGACCGAGTGCGGCGGAGACTCTTTCGCGGGAATGCGCTCGCATGAAACTCAAAAAACGAATGATACTCCGAAAGATATTCCGTGCGGTGGGAATCGGAACGGCCCTGCTTGCAGCGGCGGTCGCCCTTTTCATCGCCGTGTCGTGGGCGGTCGAATACCGGCCCGGGGAGCGGGAAACGACAATCTGCTGCCCGGAGGGAGAGATCGTGCCGTTGCCCGATACGCTGACGATCCTGTCGTGGAACATCGGTTATGCGGGACTGGGCGACAACATGGACTTTTTCTACGACGGCGGCCGGCGCGTGCGCGACAGCCGCGAGCGAACGGCCCGGAACCTGAAGGAAATCGTCGAGACGATCTCCCGGGTGAATCCCGACATAGCGTTGCTGCAGGAGGTCGATCTCGATTCGCGCCGCAGCTACCGCATCCGCGAGGTCGATACGTTGCGGGCGGCGTTCCCCGGCTATACGCTCGCTTTCGCGTACAATTATAAGGTATGTTGGGTCCCCGTTCCGCTGCGGGCTCCGCTGGGGCGCGTACAGGCAGGAGTCGTGACGCTTTCGCGCTATGCTCCCGTCTCGACGGTTCGCTACGGCTATCCGTCCGCTTTCGGGTTCCCTGTACGGTTGTTCAATCTGAAGCGTTGCCTGCTCGAGGCCGAGTTCGTTACGCGTGGCGGCGATACGGTATGGATCGGCAACACGCATAACACGGCTTACGACACGGGCGGCATGCGTTCCGACGAGATGCGCTTTCTGGGAGAGCTGCTGCGCGCGGCTTCTCTCCGGGGCGTTCGCTCCGTGACGGGAGGCGACTGGAATCAGTATCCGCCCGGCTACGAGCCTTCCGAGGAAGAGCTGTCGAACCGCTTTTTCGTTCCTCAGGCGGTCGACTCGTCGCTGATCGGGCCGGGCTTCCGTTTCGCGTACGATCCGGCAAGGCCGACGCTGCGCTATCTGGACCGGCCCTATGTCCCGAGCCGGGCCGGTATGGAGCGTCCGACGACGACGCTGACCGACTTTTTCCTTCTCTCCGGCGGTATCCGCGTACTTTCGGTAGAAACGCTTCCGCTCGGGTTTCGGTCGAGCGATCACGATCCCGTGCTGCTTCGGATCGCGTGGGAAAGAGAGGCGGATGCGCGCCGCTGAGTTTTTGTGTTAAATAATTCACAGTTCGTTTCGCGATTCCGCAAAAATGTTCTACCTTTGAGTTCCGAAACAACGGGTTTCCAAATCAAAAAAGCCATTATTCGTATGAACGTACCTGATCATTTGAAGTATTCGAAAGACCACGAGTGGATTCGCGTGGAAGGCGACGAGGCGTATGTCGGGATTACCGACTTCGCGCAGAGCCAGTTGGGCGATATCGTTTTCGTCGACGTGACGACGGTGGGCGAGACGCTGGCGCAGAACGACGTTTTCGGAACGATCGAGGCGGTGAAGACCGTGTCGGACGCTTTTCTGCCCGTCGGCGGCGAGGTGCTCGAGTTCAACGAGAGCCTGAACGACGCTCCCGATCGGGTGAATGCCGATCCGTACGGAGAAGGCTGGATCGTCAAAATCCGCATGAGCGATCCCTCCGAGCTCGGCGTATTGCTGTCGGCCGACGATTATGCGAAACTGATCGGGTAGGGTGCGGTGCCGACGCGCGGCGTCCGCTCCGGAGAAAGTCAGCGATTATCCAAGGTATTACTTAAAAAACATACAGAATCATGAGCAAAGTTACAGTAGTGGGTGCAGGTAACGTGGGTGCGACCTGTGCCAATGTGATCGCGACGCGGGAGATTGCCGACGAGCTGGTTCTCCTCGATATCAAGGAAGGCGTTTCGGAAGGCAAGATGCTGGATATTTTCCAGACCGCTACGCTAATGGACTTCGATACGAAGCTGACCGGCGTGACGAACGATTATGCCGCTACGGCGGATTCCGACGTCGTGGTCGTGACTTCGGGCATGCCTCGTAAGCCGGGCATGACGCGCGAGGAACTGATCGGCGTGAATGCCGGCATCGTCGCTTCGGTCGTGGGCAATGTCCTGAAGTATTCCCCGAAAGCGGTCATCCTGATGATCAGCAATCCGATGGACACGATGACCTATCTGGCGCTGAAGAAGAGCGGACTTCCGAAGAATCAGATCTTCGGCATGGGCGGTGCGCTCGACTCGGCCCGCTTCAAGTGTTATCTGAGCAAGGCGCTGAAAGCCAACTCGAACGAGATCGAGGGCATGGTGATCGGCGGTCACGGCGACACGACGATGATTCCGCTCTATTCGAAGGCTACCTACAAAGGCATTCCGGTAACCGAACTGCTGAGCAAGGAAGAGGTCGAGAAGGTCGTTGCCGACACGATGGTGGGCGGAGCGACGCTGACCAAGCTGCTGGGCACGTCGGCCTGGTACGCACCGGGCGCAGCAGCCGCTTATGTAGTGGAGTCGATCATCCGTGACCAGAAGAAGGTGGTGCCGTCGTGCACGTATTTGGAAGGCGAGTACGGTCAGAACGACATCTGCATCGGCGTTCCGGCCGTGATAGGCCGGGGCGGCGTCGAGAAGGTGCTGACGCTGAACCTGACGGCCGACGAGAAGGCGCTGTTCGAAAAGAGCGCCGAGGCCGTTCGCAAGACCAACAACATCCTGCACGAGATCAAGGCGCTCTAAGGACGCCGGATCGGAATAAAGCCGGACGGGGGATTTCCCTTCGTCCGGCTTTTCTTTGTAAGGGGGGAGAATCGTAGCCTCTGAGCGGGCTGGAGTTCCTTGCCCGGTTCCCGAATGGATTTTGCGGGAGAGACGATCCGGATACGTATCGGAGAACAGGCTCGGACGCGGGACCGGAGGTGGAACGGGGATGTTCCGGGGAACGGTACTTGTCGGGGGAAAGGATGTACGGAGCCGAAAAGCAGGGCCCGTGAAGGGCGAGGGGCCGGCGTCCGTCGACGGGAAAGCCTTACGGAGCGTGAGCGGGGATGCCCGGCACAGGACCGGCCTGCGACGTGTGGACGATGATCTGACATGTCACAGATGCGCGGGCATGTCGGCTCTTATATGGATAGCCCGTGAAACTGCAGGCTGCTAAGGCATTCTATGGTACGCCGTGGAAAACTATTTAAGAAGCTATGGAATACGATTTGTTGGGAAGCAGCTTCGGGGCGTGGCCGTCGGCGTCGTGACCGTCCTTATGCCCGTAAGCGTCGTCGGAGCCGTCTGGCCGCCGTCCTGCCGTCAATCGCATGGTTGACGTAGGGGGCGTGTGCGGTCGCTTCGGTTGCGGGGCATGGGATCGTCTGGCCGGTCCCGATCGTAGTCGGATTGCCGTCATCTTGAGGTGAACACGGGTTTCGACGCGAGGCGTTTGGTCGCCGGTCGAGGCGGGCAGAGAAGCGATTGCTTTCGAACAGCGCCTTCTCGTCGGCCGTCAGGTTCAGCGTCAGCACCTTCTCGATGCCGCCCGGCCGGTCACGGAGTTACGAACGGTCGGGAAAGCGATTTTGCTGACGACGGAAGCGGTATGTACCAAACGGAAAACGGCGGCCGGGAAGGGCCGCCGTTTTCTGAAAATAACATGAACTAACAAATTGGCAGAATTTTTATTACATAATCTTGTTAAATAGGTTTATAGTATAGAGCAAGGCGAAAAATCGGCTATTGTTCCCAACCCGGGTTCTGCCACTGAACGCCGGTATTGTTATTGGCTTTGTTCACTTCGCTCTGCGGAAGGGGATAGAGATTGAACTTGTCGGCTCCGCAGGCACGGTCGCCTACCTTGAATCGGGTGTAGGTGAATCGGTTGCCTTCCTTGGTGATCCGCATGCCGGTGACGGTCCGGTCGGTTTCGCCCAGAATACCCCAGCGGCGTACGTCCCAATAGCGGTGCTCCTCGAAAGCCAGCTCGACGCGTCGCTCGTTGCGGCAGCGAAGGCGGAATTCGTCCTGAGAAGCGATATCGAGCAAGGGCATGCCGGCGCGGCTACGCACTTCGTTGATCGCCTCGAGAGCCGTCATCCGGTTGTCGGGATTCTGGTCGGGACCATAGGCTTCGTTGGAGGCTTCCGCATGGTTCAAAAGCAGTTCCGCCAGCCGGAATACGCGCACGGCTCCGTCGGCGCTGTTGTCATGGCTCGATTTCCAGTTGTTGAACTTGCGCATGTAGTAACCCGTGCGGGTGTGCGTCCGGTCGATGTTGAGAGTCAGCCCTTCGCGGCCTCCGACGAACGTTTCGACCCGGTTGCCCGTACCGTCCAGATTGCGTTGCGCGCCGTTGTAGTAGATCGAGGCGTAGAAACGCGGATCGAGGCTCGCATAGGGGTCCTGAGGGTCGTAGCCTGCGGCGAGGGCCTGCTGGTTATAGTTGGGCTTGGTATGGTCGCCGCCGATGTACGGCGTGTTCAGATCCAGTACGGGATAGCTTTCCCCGTCGGGAGCGACGAACTCGTAGGCGTCGACCTGCTCCTGCGTAGGGCAGGGACCGGCGGTCGACATGCGGTCGTTCGACGGAAGTCCCGCATCTCGCCAAACGGACTGACGGCCTCCGTAGCCGTAGATCGTTTCCTTATCCGTCGAACGGGAAGCGTCGGAGAGCAGAATGTGGAAATAGGCGTAGGCATTCTGGGCCACGTCGGCTGCCGGAGCGGTCTTATACAGTACGTATCCGCCTTCGTTCATGCAGGCGTCGACCGCTTCGCCGGTGATTTTCGCCGCGTCTTCCCAAGAGAACGTTCCGTCGGACCACTTCGGGCTAGCAGCGTACAGCACCGCTTCGGACATGATCGCGTAGGCCATCCCGCGCGTCACGTTGTTGTCGCCCTGATCGGCCGTCCACGGGAAGGAACTGGCCGGGGATTCGAGCGCCGCGCGGCAGTCCTCGATGATGAACTTCACGCACTCGTTGAACGTGGCGCGACGGTCGGACGAGAAGTCGTGGTCGACGCCCAACTCCTCCTTGATGATCGGGACGCCTCCGTAGCGCTTGACCAGCTGCCAGTAGTACAGCGCACGCATCGTATAGGCTTCGCCCATCCATTGCTCCTTGTCTTTCTGAGTTACGTTGCCGGGCAGCGTGTTGACCTGCATGCCGGTAATGAAAATGTTGCACTTGCGGATGCCTTGGAACAAGGACTCCCACGGATTGTCGGGGCCGTACCAGCTGCCTGACGAGGTGGCGCCCTGATAGAAGTTGTAATAGTTCTGTCCGTTGGACGTTCCCGCGTCGGAGTGGTGCGTCTCGTCGGTGTACCCCGCGCGGGTCAGGCTGACGCCCGGGCAATAGTTGTAGCAACCGTTGAGCCACCCCATGATTTTATATCGGTCCTGGAATATTTCCCCTCTCGATATGCGTCCGTCGGTAGTCAGGTCCAGCTTGTCGTTGCAGGAAAATACGAGTCCGAGGACGGCTGCGGCTAAAATGATGACGTATTTTTTCATAGTGATTGTTTCCTTCGGTTAGATTAGAATAGAGTCCTCCTGTCAGAATACGACGTTGATGCCGATGTTGTAGGTCCGGTAGGCGGGGAAGTCCCAATAGTTGCTTTCCGGTCCGAAGTCGCCCGATTTCATGCGGTCCCATGTCCAAAGGTTCTGTCCGCTCAGGTAGATACGGACTTTTTCCGCTGAGATGGCTCGTGAAATCCGGGCCGGCAGCGTGTACGAGATCATCACGTTCTTCAGTCGGAGGAATGCCAAATCGTAGAGATAATAGTCACTGGGCTGGTGGCTGGTGCTGGTGTTCATCGAGAGGGCAGGCCCCGAGATCGGCTCGCCGTTGGCCACCCGTTCCCATGTCCATGCGTTCCAGTGGCGGGCGCCGTAGATGCCCGAATAATTGTTCTCATAGATGCCGACGCCGCTTTTGACCGAGTTGCACTGGCCCTGCCCTTGGAACAGCACGCTGAAATCCCATGACCGGTATGTGAAGCCGGCCGAGAAGGAGTACTGTATCTTGGGCATCCAGCCTTTGTTCAGGGGGACTTGGTCGGCTTCGGTGATCCGGCCGTCCTCGTTCAGGTCGACGTACTTCAGGTCGCCCAAGCGGGGAGTGCCGAACGAGTGCTCGGGTGCCGCGTCCAGCTCCTCCTGCGTGTTGTAGTAGCCGTCGGTGACGTATCCGAACTGGGTGCCCACGGGGAATCCTTCCGTTCGGTGGCGGTATACGTAGCCCTCGTCCTTGATCGCCTCGGCTACGTCGATCACCTTGTTGTCGGCCCATGTGAACGTGCCGTAGGCGAATACGCGCCAGTCCTTGTTGATCTGCTTGGTGAAGCCGAGCGAAAGGTCTACGCCGTGATTCTCGAACTTGCCGACATTCGTCTTGGGGTAGTTGCCCAGCGGTACGCCCTGATAGGCGGGGATGCGGGCGACGGCCTGAACGACCATGTTGTCCATCCGTTCCTTGAAGTAGTCGAGCGAGAGGGTCAGCGAGTTGAACAGCCCGATGTCGATGCCGTAGTTCTGCTTCTTCGATACCTCGGCCTCGAACAGCGGGTTGCCGATCAGACCCTCCTGAAGCACGTAGCGGTAAGCGGTCACGGTTCCTCCGCGCACCTGCCGCACGTCGTCCATGTAGGAGAAGCGCTGAGAGTCGAGCAGGTCGTTGGCGGTCTTACCGTAGGAGGCTCTGAGCTTAAGCAGCGTGAGCCAGCGCGAGTCGCGCAGAAAGGCCTCGTTCGAGGCGACCCATGCGCCCGATACGGAAGGAGTAGCCATGAAGCGGTGGTCGCGGGCGAACTGGTCGGAACCCGAATAGCCCAGGTCGAACTTCACCAAATAGCGGTCGTCGTATCCGTAAGTGGCTTGGAATCCGGAGTGGAGTCTTTTGTAATTCAGGTTGTTGGCCCCGCTTCCGGTGTATTGCTGCGAGAGGCTCTGGTAAAGCATGTATCCCATCGCGCTGACGCTGTGCCGTCCGAACCGGCGGGCGTAGTCCAAATGGACGATGCCGTCCAGATGGTAGTACTCGGTACTTCCCTTGCTGACGGACAGGGGAGTGTCGATGTCGCTTCCTTTGCGGACGAACTCGAGCACGTCGTAGTCATTCGTCCGCCGGTATTTCTCGTAGCTTTGCGTCGTGATGTGATAGCCGTTGGCATTGGTCTGGTAGGCGAATACGCCGCTCAGCGAGAGTCCCTTGGTCAGAAAGCTCATGTCCAGATTCAGTCCGACCTGCGAGTTGATGTTCGTGACGGTCGTCCGCGTGAATCCGGCCCGGTTCAGGCGTCCGTAGGCGGGATAGTCGTAATCCTGCGTCACGACGACCTTTCCGTCGGGCGTCAGAGGACCGGGCGTCGTCGGCGGAACGATGAACAGGCTCTGGTAGATGCCGTACAGCGAGTAGGTCGCGTTATCGGGCGTCCGCTCGCGGCGGATGTTGCCGCTCAGATTGACATAGCCGCTCAGGTACTTGTTCAGCTTGACGTCCACGTTCGTGCGGTAGTTGAACCACGTGAAGTTCGGGTTGGACTTGTATTCCTCGTTCTCGGTCTTGAACCAGCTGCCCTGATGCAGGAAGCTGACGTTCGAGAAGAAGCGGACGTTGTCGTTTCCGCCCGATACGTTGACATTGACGCGCTGCTGCGACGAAAGTCTTTTCATGAACATGTGGTACCAGTCGTTGTCGGGGTACAGCTCGCGGTTCTCGCCCGATTTGAACTGGGCGATCTGCTCCTCGGTGAAGGGAAGCTGGTCGCCGCTCAGGCCGTCGTTGATGGCGGCTTGCCGGCGCATCGTGGCGTATTCCCACGAGCTGTAAATGCGCGGATGGGTGATCCATTGCTGGAACGACTGGTCGAAGCTGGCCTCGATCTTGGTGCGACCGGGCTGCCCGCGCTTGGTCGTGATGACCAGTACGCCGTTGGCGCCCTGAATGCCGTACAAGGCTGCCGTCGAGGCGTCTTTGAGGAAAGTGACCGTCTCGATCTCGTTCGCGTTGATGTACTGATAGGATTCGTTGGCGTTATACGAGCACGGAATGCCGTCGATGACTACCAGCGGCGTCGTGTTGTAGTTCTGGGTGTGGAGTCCGCGTCCTATTGCGTAGAGTTTTTCGCGCGTAGGCTCGGACTGGTACTCGTCCAAATAGAGGCCCGTCAGGCGGCCGGTCAGCGCCTGAGACAGGCTGGCTACCGGGCTTTTGCGCAACTCGTCGCCCGTGACGACCGAGACGGCGCCCGATACGTCCTTGAACTTTTGGTCGGTATAGCCCATATGGATGGTCTGGTCGCCGTAGTGCCCGTCGGCGAGCATCTTCACGTCGACGTCGGCGCCTTTCCGGTAGGGAACGCTTTGGTCGGCATATCCCAAATAGGAGAATACGACCCGGTCGCTGCCGTCGTTGACGTCGATCGAGTACGATCCGTCTTTCTGCGTGACGGAGCGGTTGTTTCCGTTGGCCGAGCGAATGGCGACACCGACCAGCGGCTTGCCGAACTCGTCGCGGACCATGCCCTTCATGGCCGCGCCTTTCTGCGCGTACGCGGCCGACAGGGGACCGGTCAGCATGAGTACGAGCAGCAACGATATTTTGATAAGGGTTTTATGTGTCATCTCGTTTGTCGGTTTTAAATCCATTAAAGAAATTGGCTGCTACCATCCGGGATTCTGCCAGTTCATGCCGGTAATCGACTCCAAGCGGGAAGCCTCGGCCAACGGAAGCGGCAGGAACAGGAACTTGTTCGTGTAGCAAGCGTACCCGTTGTCGCGTATCTTGATCCGCTGGTAGGTGTAAGTGCCGTTCGGCTGCTCGTCGATCTGCATGGCCGTGGTATAGTGCAGGATATCTTCCAAATTGCCGTCGGGCTGCTGCCAGCGGCGGATGTCGAAGAAGCGGTGCTCCTCGAAAAACAGCTCGATGCGGCGCTCGGCGCGGATTTCCCGGATCAGCGCCGCCTGATCGGTCGTCGTGATATGGGGCATGGCTACCCGGTCGCGGATCTCTTTCAGCGCTTCGAGCGCGTCGGACGTGTGCCCGGCTTCAGCCGCTGCTTCGGCATAGTTCAGGATGATCTCTGCGAAGCGGAAATGTTTGAAGCCGGGGGCGTCGTTGCGTGGTGAAGTTGGGTTTTTGGTTGGGTTCAGGTATTTTCGCGAGTAATAGCCGGTGCGCGTGCGCTGCCGCTTGTTCGTCGTGGACGCCTTGAGGTCGGAGCCGGTCCACGGATCGGTTTGGCTGCAATCGATTTCCCGCGCGCGGAACGTATTCACGGCGTATTCGCCTTCGGCGAAGCTCCAGCGGGTATAGCGCTTCGAGCCGTGATAATAGATCGAGGCATAGAAGCGCGGATCGCGGAAGCAGGAGTACGGGTCGCTTTCGCTGTATGCTTCGTTTTTGGAGTCTTTGGCATTGGGGTTGAGGTTGGGCTGCGTATGCTCGACGTTCAGGTAGGGCCTGCTCAGGTCGAGAATCCAGTCTCCCTCGTTCGTCGGGTAGGCGTCCACCATTTCCTGCGTCGGAACGGGGCCGGACTTGTATCCTTCCTGCATGCCGATGCCGCCGATGTGGTAGACCTGCCCGTTGCCGTTGCGGTCTTCCCAGATCGTTTCCAAGTCGCGCCCCCCGCCGTAGTCGTGCCACTCGCAGAAATACTCGTTCAGTGCGGCTGCTGCAGCGGCTTGGTCGGCCGGATAACCTTCGGGCGTGATCAGGGCCTGATCGTTCGTATACTCCTCGATTTTCGAAGTCTTGTAGAGTTCGTAGCCGGCGCCCTTGATCGCGTTGTAGGCGTCTTGCGTCACTTCGTATGCCTTATCCCAAAGGTTGTTGCCTCCGTTATATAACGGACTGGCCGCATAGAGCATCACGCGCGACTTGATCGCCCAGGCAACCGCCTTGGTGACGCGCTGCTGCTCGGCACTGGTAGTGATTCTCCATGGCAAGGCATCCGTATTGATCGCCGAGTCGCAGTCGCTCAGGATGAAATCGGTCAGGTCGGTGATCGAAGCCGGTGTCAGTCCCGAAAAATCATCGGCCATGTTATAGGGCGTGTCCTCTATCGGCAGCGTAGGACCGTAGAGGCGCAGCAACAGCATGTAGTAGTAGGCCCGCAGTACGTGCGCTTCGGCTTTCCACCGCTGCCTGTCGGACTCGCTGTCTACGTTGGCCGTCCCGATGCGGCTGATGAAGTAACTGCAGTTCCAGATGGCGTTCCAGTAGGCTTCCCAATAGCTTTGGGCCGCTGCGTCGGCATAGAGCGCACCGTTGCCGATATTGCCGATGTCGGTGCCGCCGGCCGAAATGTTTCCGTTGTACATGTTGTTCGGAACCATGCCTGAACCGTCGCTGTCGGCATCGTTGTCGAAGCACTCGTCGCTGGTGCAGACGAACCAGTTCGTCCAGAAATAGTACCGATACCCGCACTTGGGAATCTTCGAGTAGCAGTTGTTCAGAAAGGCGCCGGTCTTGTCGTTGTCGGCAAATACGTCGTCGTAGCTGATTTTCCCGTCGGGAGCCGTGTCCAGCACCTTGGCGCACGAGCCCATTGCAAGCGCCGCTACGGCGACCGGCAAGAAAAGGTATTTTATTTTCATAATATTGATTTTAATAGGATTAGAACGTGATATTCACTCCGACGTTCATCATTTTCGTCAGGGGGTATCCGATCGGGTCGTCCTGTTCGGGATCGATATGGTCGGCGACCTGAGGCGAATGGGTCCACAGGTTCTGCCCGCTCACGTAAACCCGAACCTTGCTGATGCCTATCGCGCGGAGCCAGCGCTGGGGAAGCGTGTAGCCGAGCTCGATGTTCTTCAGACGGATGAACGAGCGGTCGAAAACGAAGAAGTCGTTCGCCCGCGTGTTCACGTTATCGCCCGTGTGCAGCGCGGGGTAGGTGATTTTCTCACCGTTTTCGTAGCGCTCCTTGGTCCATGCCCGCTTGTGATAGTTGTAGTAGGTGCCTTCCTTGGTCCATTCGTACACGTTCTGAGTAGTGCCCGAGAAATGGGAGTATTTCGAAACGCCTTGGAAGAAAATCGTGAAGTCGATGCCCTTGTAGTCGAGTCCGAGCGTGAATCCGTAAGTAATGCGCGGAATCTTCGTGTAGCGGAGGGGAACCTGGTCTTTCTCGTCCACCACCCCGTCCTCGTTCAGGTCCATGTACTTGAAGTCGCCGAGTCCCGGCGTACCGAAGCTGTATGTCGTATGGGACAGGTATTCGTCCAATTCCTCCTGCGTGTTGAAAAAGCCGTTGCCGTTGCTGTAGTCGATTTTGTAGCCCCAGTTCGTGTTGATCGGGAAACCGGTCTGGCGGTAACGGTAGACGTAGTCTGAAGGATTGATCGGTTCGTCCATGAAGATCAGCTTGTTCTTGTTGTAGTTGAACATGCCCCGGAACTGCAAGGTGAGGTCCTTGGCGACCCTTTTGATATAGTTCAGCTCGATTTCAAAGCCCTGGTTTTTGACTTTGCCCATGTTCATTTTGGGAATATTGGCCAGCGGCGTGCCTTGAATCATCGGTACCGACTTGCGATCGATCAGGATGTCTTCCCGGTTCTCGATGAAGTAGTCGAATGTCAGGTTCAGCTCGCTCCACAGTTGCAGGTCGAAGCCGTAGTTCTGCTTCTTGGCGATTTCCCATGACAGATTGGGGTTGCCCAACAGTCCGGCACTGACTCCCTGCCCGTTGCCGAGGCTTCCCAGCGTGCCGCCTCCCATCGTGATGTTGTCGATGTACAGGAAGCGGTTATTGCCGAGCTTGTCGTTGCCGACCTTGCCGTACGAGGCGCGAAGTTTGAGCATCGTCAGCGTGCGGCTATCTTTGAGAAACTTTTCGTTGCTGATTACCCAGCCGGCCGATACGGCGGGGAAAAAGCCGTAGCGGTTAGAGGGCGCGAACTGCTCGGAGCCGTTATAGCCCATGTTGAACTCGAACAGGTACCGGTTGTCGAAGTCGTATGTGGCCCGCGCGACGAGTCCCATCACGTTATACGGCAAATCGCCTCCGTTCGTTTCCCAATAGTCGCGCTGGACGAGCAGCATGCCTCCTACCGTGTGGAGACCGAACGTACGGTTGTAGTTCAGCGAGGCCTGCAGGTTGATCGTGTAGCGCGAGGCTGCGCTCTTGCTGATCGTCAGCGGCGAGTATTCCTGATTCGAGTAAATCGAGTAGGAGGGGACGTCGTCCACGTTGCTCACGACGTAGAGCAGTTGTCGCTGTGCGGCGTCGAGGTTGGTGACGGCCAAGGCGTCGTAAGAGGCCATCCCTTTCAGGCTGAGCCCTTTGGTGATGAAGCTCAGGTCCCATTCGCCTCCCAGCGTGGCGTTCAGACTCGTGTTGACGTCGTTGTGATAGCCTTGGCGGTTGATTACTTCCATGGCCGAACGGTCCAAATAGGTCGGGAAGACCAGAGCCTTCTCGTCCAGTCCGGAGTAGGGATCGACATAGGGGCCCGGCGTGATCGGCGTGATCGTCGTGGCTTGGTACAGCACGTCGCGCATCATCCAACCCGTATCCGTGTTGGGATAGGTACTGCCGCTCGGCATGTTGACCTGTTCGATGTACGTGCCCAGATTCAGGAAAGCCTTGAAGCTCTTGGTCACCTGATAGTCCAGATTCGCCCGGAAGCTGTAACGGTCCATTTTGGCCGACGGGTCGTAGCCGAGGAAGGATTTGGGCTCGACCTTCAGGTTGCCGCCCTGATGCAGATAGGCCGCGTTGACGAAATACTTGACTTTTTCCGTCCCGCCGCTGATGTTCATGTTGACGCGGGTCTGGGGCGTGTAGCGCTTGATCAGCTCCCGATAATAGTCGTGGTTCGGATACAGATATTGCATCTGGGCCGCTTTCTTGGCATAATCCGGATCGTTCGAATCGAGTCCTTTCAGCGGGTCGGCATACTTGGCCCGGGTAATTTCATCGAAGGGAGCTTCTTTATGGTCGTTTCTCGAAGCCTGATTCCGCAGGTCGATGTATTCGAGCGAGGTGAGGCGCTCCGGTTCCCGCGTGAACGAGGTCCAGCTCTGCTCGAAGTTCAAATCGAGCTTGGCCTTGCCGGTCTGTCCGCGCTTGGTCGTGATCAGGATCGCTCCGTTGGCTCCGCGCACGCCGAATACGGCCGTAGCCGAGGCGTCCTTCAGCACGGACACGTTGTCCACCTCGTCCGCGCTCAGGTAGTCCATGTTGTCGCGCGGCACGCCGTCGATCAGAATCAGCGGACTCGTGCCGTTGATCGTAGCGGCACCTCGAAGCATCAGCGTCGATTGGTCCTTACCCGGCTGGCCGCCTCCCTGCTGGAGGGAGGTCAGACCCGACAGGCGTCCGGCCAAGGCCGTGGAGAGGTTCGCCGACGAACTTTGCTTGAGCTCCTTGGTCTGAACCGACGAAACCGAGCCGGTTACCGAAACTTTTTTCTGGGTTCCGTAGGCTACGACGACGACTTCGTCGATGTTCTGCGAGTCGTCCTGAAGAGCTACTTTCAAGGATGTCTTGTTACCTACCGCCATTTCCTGGGTGTTGTAGCCCAAATAAGAAAATACGAGGGTGGCACCGGGTTCGACCGAGAGCTGGAAATGTCCCTGCACATCGGTCGTCGTGCCGGTAGTGGTGTTCTTGACCATGACGGTCACTCCTACCAGAGGTTCGCCCGACTCATCGGTAACGGTACCCGAAACGGGCTGCTTAGCTTGCTGGGCGGATAACGGGGCCGCTCCGAGATGGCCGCTCTCCGCAGCATAGGCTCCGTTCGGAGCCGACGCCAGCAGAGCGAGTGCGGCGAATATCCTCGCTCCGGCTCGGGTGCCGCTCGTTGCTGTCATCCATGTCCATACGCTGAGTAGAGGTTTGTTCATAGATAGAAATTTTAGGTTAAAAATTAAGTTTTAGGATTATTCCTGGTGTGGTGGTAAAGCAAAAACTTCCGTAAATATAAAAGTTTTATTATTTAAAAAGAACGTAAAGGAATATTTTTTTGCATTTAACCGGTTAAATTTCATGTGTTTTGGCCTTTTTTTTGAAATCCTGGAATGATTTTCCACCTTTTTAATAACAAAAATCGGCAGGATATGCCATGTAAAGTCGGGGGCGGATGCGAATGGTTTGATTTTCAAAGCGGCATAATGAGAGGGTATAAGAAAATATGGAATTAACATTTTGATATTCAATACAATATTTCTGGTAAAGTCTTTTTGAAACAAATTTCGGACCGTAGGTAGTATTATTAAAGAAACGCGTTACGGCGCGGTCCGATCGGAAGAATCGAGCGCGTTTGAGAATGTTTCCCTTTCAAAATTGGCGGGGTGTCTGTGGCGACTTTTGTCCGAAGCGTGCGGGCTTATCGTTCGACGGAAGCGATGATATTGTCCTGCCGGTTGCCGGTACATCGTTTCCGGCTGGCCTCGGATTCCGGCGTTTCCTTGTTGCACGATTGTTCTTGGGCAGGGAGCTCCCTTTCTTTTTTTATCCGCAGTCCGGATTCTTCGGGCCGGTTCAGGTGCGGGACTTCGGTTTCGATGCTGCCGGAGGCTTTTTGTTCGGATAAAAATATTACTTTTGTTCGTACAAATTGGCCGGGTATGGATATGGAGGATGATTTCGGGCGATCGTGGCGACAGGACGGACCTGCGGAAGGTCCCTCTGCCGCCGTGCCGGAGCGGGAGCGACAGCCCGATCCGCAGCCCGTGCGTCCACCCTCGCGTTTCGAGCGTTATGTGGGGCAAATGCTTTCGGGCAGCTTCCTGATGCGGGCCGAAGTGCGGCGGCAGTATCCCTACGTGCTGTTCATGGCTTTGCTGATGTTTCTGTATATCGCCAACGGGTTTCATATTCAGAAGCTGCACCGCCGTCACGACCGTCTGACCGAGCAGGTCAAGGAACTGAGGGCGCGGTCGCTGACCGTGTCGTCGCTGAGGATGATCTCCACGCGGCAGAGCGAAATTATCCGGGAGCTGGAACTGCGGGGAATTCCGCTCGAGGAGTCGCTGAGTCCCCCGAAAGTGATCGAGAAATAGACGATGAGCGAGGGCAGAACGGATATAAAGAAAGGCATATTCCGGCGTGTCCGGGTATTGTACGCGCTTTTCTTTTTCGTCGGAATGCTCATTGCGGGCAAGATTCTCTACTTGCAATACGGCCCCAAGGGACCCGCCTTACGTAACAAGGGGACGACGATCACTTACGAGCGCGTCAAGCTGGAGGCCGACCGGGGCGACGTGCTGGCTTGCGACGGACGCATTCTGGCTACGTCCGTTCCGATGTACGAAGGGCGCATGGACTTCGCGGCGAACGGTCTGATCGACTCGGTCTTTCTGCGCGACGTCGATTCGCTGGCGGGCAGTCTCTCTTCCTTTTTCGGCGACAAGAGCAAAGGCGCATACAAGCTCATGCTGGTCAATGCGTTCCGCAACAGGAAAAAGAACCGGTATACGCTGATTTCCCCCCGAAGGGTCAATCATTTGGAAATAAAACAGATCGCGAAATTCCCGCTGTTTCGTCTGGGACAGAACCGCAGCGGTTTCATCGCCCGGCAGATCAACAAGCGGATGCTGCCTCACGGGCGGATGGCCGCCCGTACGATCGGGATGGTCAACGAGGCGGGAACGCGGCTCGGGATCGAAGGGGCGTTCGACAGCGTGCTGAGGGGTATCGACGGCAGCGTGATGATGCAACGCGTTTCAGGCAGTTTTCGCGTACCCGTGCCCGACGAGATGA
>ERZ857503.1059-NODE-1059-length-17396-cov-3.270746_pt1 | contig 17396 bp, 10 predicted proteins | sample MGYA00519766_ERZ857503 | MGnify/ENA primary metagenome ERZ857503 (study PRJEB31778, sample SAMEA3449345) | human gut metagenome | biome: human gut; feature: human-associated habitat; material: faeces | place: United Kingdom | collected 2010/2012 ...
ACGCCCTGCTCTTCGGCAGGGCGAGGTATTCGGGAGAGACGCCGGGATTGGCCTGCGCATTGAAGAAATTGAAAATGCGCGTATTGCGTATCCCCGCCGTGCGGGTGATCTGCAGGTCGGGATTCAGCTCCTTGAGCCGTTCACAGAAAGCCGCCATACTCAGCACGCACCGCACGACCGTGGTCGAACGGGCGTCGATACGGGCGTCACCGGCAAAGACCGCAGGATAATCGGCATACATCCGTCCGGCGATCTCCCGGTGCTGGACGGCACCCAGCGGGGCAAGGTCCCCGGCACGGTCGATGCCGTCGGCATGGATCAGTTCGATGCGGCGCCGCACGTCCTGTCCGAAATCGGTCAGGCCGTCGGCCGCAGCCGCAGCGTCGAAATACGCTTTCAGGTCGGTGTACTCACTGTTGCGGAGGAGCCAGCGCGAACCGTGGCGGCCGAAATGACTGATGTAAAAAGGCTTGTAACCTTTCGGCACAGGCGTGCGGACGGTATTTTCGGGCGTATAGACCCGGTAGATACCGTCGGCGCAGGCCGGGTTTGCAGACAACTCCTCCCGGGAGCTCTGGCCCCGGAGCCCCGAGACACCGAAAGCCAGCAGCAGAAACAGGAGTATTTTCAGATGTTTCATGCCTGTCGAATAGCGTTAGCGGAGGTAAGCGCCCGTGGCGCGGAGTTCGTCACGCACTTTCTGCACATCGACCTGCGAGGGCTTCACGCCGTCGAGCAGCGCAATGCGGGCGGCGCGGCCTGCGGCTTCGCCGAGGGCCATGCAGGTGGACATGACGCGCGTGGAGGCCATCGCCTCGTGGTTCATCGACGAGCAGCGTCCGGCGACAAGCAGGTTCTCGACCTTCTCGGGAACGAGCGTCCGGTAGGGAATGTCGTAGCAGTCGCCGCAGTATTCGAGCGTACAGTCGCCGCCCTTCGGGTGGTGCAGGTCGACGGGATAGCTCGCAACGGCGATGGAGTCGTCAAAGCGGCGGCAGGCCAAGATATCCTGCGCCGTGAGCACATATTTACCCACCGTCACGCGGCTCTCGCGGATGCCCATGAACGGCGCGACCTTCTCCATCCATGCATTTTCGAAACCGGGGACGAAGCGTTTGAGGTATTCGGCAATGCGGTAAATCTGCTTGCGGCCCTCCATCTCGCCGAACGTATAGCTTTCGGGCTTGGTCGGGTCGGTGCCGTTGACTCGCGACATGTTGACCCAGATTTCATCCTCGTTCATGCCGGTGATAAGAATCGTGCGGGCTACCGGAATGTCGATGCCCGCCTCCTGCGCCTGACGGATCTGGTTGCGGAGGCCCACGGTGATGAAGTTCCGCTGGCGGAACGACTCGTGGGGCATGATATCCATATCATAGGTCTCGGGGTCGTTGACGATGGCGTCGCGCAATTTCTGCGTCTCGACGCCGCGCATGCAGAACATCAGCGTCGGAGGCTGCATACCGCCTTCGGCATCGCCCTTGCGGCACTCCACACCGGCGCGGTAGGCCACGTCGCCGTCGCCCGTACAGTCGATGACCGTTTTGGCGAGGATCGCCTCGCGGCCCGCCTTGCTCTCGATCACGACGCCCTTCACCTCGTCGCCCTCCTTGAGGACATCGGTGCAGAAGACGTACATCAGCACCTCGACGCCGGCCTCCTCCATGAGCTGCATGGCAAGGGTCTTCGCCTCCTCGGAATCGATGATCGTAAGGCTCACATGCAGGGCGCAGGGACGGTGGTCGCTGGCCGCACCGCGCTCCTTGAGGCGGTCGATGAAACGCTGGGGAAGCCCCTTGATGATCTGGTTACCCTTCTGTCCGAGGAAACCGAGGATCGGAAGCCCGATCGTAAGGTTGCCGCCCAGATAGCTGCGGCTCTCGATAAGCATTACCTTGAGGCCCTCGGCTGCGGCGGCCTGTGCGGCCATCAGTCCCGAAGGACCTGCTCCGACAACGAGGATGTCGACCGAAGCGCGTACGGGAATCTCCCGCGCGGGTTCGTGGATGGTTTTGATCTGTTCCATACTATCAGGCTGTTTTAGATTGTTTTTTCAGTTGTTTTTCGGGATTCTCGGGACGGGTCATCTTCCAGAGAATAATCACGGCGATCCAGTGCAGGAAGCCCATGACAAGGAAAAGCGTATTGCCCATCGTACTCAGGAGCTGACCTACATAGTAGTTGAAAATAGCTCCCCCGACGGCACCGAATCCGGCCGTGATGCCCACGACGCTGGCCACGTTGCGCACGGGGAACGACTCGGCGATCACCACGCAGATCGTGTACAGCCAGCTCAGGCACATGATGGCGATAAGGCTGTAGGCGGCGATGATGGCCGCCACGTTCCAGTATCCGGGCAGGGAGTTGAAATAAGGAGTGAAGATACAGAGCGGGGCGACGATGGCAGCGAGGGTCATCATCCGCTTGCGGGCTTTCAGCGGCTCCATGCCGCGCTGCACCATCTTGTCGGACCAAGCCGAGGTGAGGACGCCGCCCACGGCGCCGAACAGGAAGGGAATCCATCCCACATAGCCGACCTGCTTGAGCGACAGTCCGGAATCCTCCTGCAGGTAGCCCGGGAGCCAGAAAAGACAGAAATACCAGACCGGATCGCTGATGAAACGGATCAGCAGCACACCCCACAGACTGCGGGTTTTCCACAGTTGGGGCCATGTGAACGACGCTCCGTGTCCCGAGGCAGTGCCCTCGTTAAGCGTGACGTCGAGCACCTCCTGCGGAGGATCGACGTAGACGAAATGCCATGCGACGGCGATCAGCAGGCCGACACCGCCTGCCAGAACGAAGACCTCGTTCCAAGGGAAAATCGTCGAAAGCCACGCAATGGCGATCGGCGCGATCACCGTACCGATCGACCCGCCCGCCGTGCAAAGACTGTTGGCCGTGGCTCGCTGTTTACGGGTGAACCACACGGTGACGGCCACGATCTGTCCGGCGAAGATCGTCGGCTCGGCCAAGCCCAGCAGACCGCGAAAGAAGGCGAACTCCCACATGTTCGTCGAGAGGCCGCCGCCGATACAGGCCACAGACCAAGCGAAGATGCCCGCGAACATCACCTTTTTGGGGCCGAACTTGTCGACGAGGATTCCCGAGATGGGATACATCAACGCATAGCATATCAGGAAAATGTTGACGATCAGCGCATAGCCGTCGTCGTTCATGTCGAAGGCCGCCTTGATGGTCGGTTTGAGGATCGAAAGCAATTGCCGGTCGAGGTAGTTGCAGATGATCGCGATGAAGATCGTCACCACGATCACCCATTTCCGCTTGTCCGGGTTTTTCAGGTACTGGGTCATATTGTTCAGGTTAAAGTATTTTCAGCGGTGAAAGCCCCGATCTGCCGGTAACGGGCATAACGGCGCAGAAATATCGTGTGCCGTTCGGCATCGGGAAAAAAGGTCGTCGAGGGGAAGCGGCACAGCGCCTCCTGCGCTTCGGGCACCGAAGCATGGCACCCGGCGATCACCGACGCATAGACCACGGCGCCCATGGCGCAGGCCTGCGGGCAGCCGGCAACGACCACTTCGCGGTTCATCACATCGGCGAGCATCTGCATTACGAAAGGCGACTTCTGCGAAATGCCCCCGATGCCCACCAGACGGTCGATCTCCACCCCGTTCTTCTCGAGGTGGTCGATAATGGCCTTGGTGGCGAAAGCCGTCGCTTCGGCGAAGGCATAGTAGAGCTCGGGAGCCGACGTGGAGAGAGTCAGGCCCAGAAGGCTCCCGGTAAGCGACGGATCGGGATAGGGATTGCGGCGGCCGTTGAGCCAGTCGGTAGCCTGCGGAGCATCGACACGCTGCGGCAGTGCGGCAGCGGCTTCGGTCAGCGCGTCCATCAGTTTGTCGCCCGTCTCCTCGACAAGCCGGTCGCGGGTCGGGGCGTCGACCAGTTCGGTCTGTGACAGAACATCGCGCAGCGGATAGCACAGCAGGCGTTTGAACCACGCATAAACGTCGCCGAAGGCGGAGAGTCCGGCTTCGAAGCCGACCATTCCCGGAACGATCGAATCGTCGACCTGCCCGAAGATGCCTTCGATCAGGCGTTCGCCCATCTTCTCCGCAGGCATCACGGCCATGTAGCAGGCCGAAGTCCCGAGGTTGAGCACCACGGTCTTATAACCCACGCCCGCACCGACAGCACCCGAGTGGGCGTCGATGTTGCCGACACCGACCAGCACCCCTTCAGGCAGGCCGAAGCGCGCCGCCCACTCCGGAGTAAGCGTTCCGGCTACGGTGTCGCAGGTATGATTTGCGGGGTTCATGTTGCGGGCGATGCGTGCCAGATCGGGATCGAGCGCGGCGAAAAACTCCTGCGGCGGATAGCCGCCCCACTCCTCGGCCCACATCTGTTTGGAACCCGCGGCGCAATGGCCCAGCTTAAGCGCCTGCATGTCACGCCCGCCGGTCAGCAGGGCCGGAATCCAGTCGCAAAGTTCCAACAGCGCAAAGGCGTCGCTGCGCAGGCCGTCATTGCTGCGCAACAGGTGCAGGGCCTTGGCCCAGAAGCACTCCGAGGAGTAGTGGTTGCCCGAATGACGGGCATAGTTCGGTTCGCTGCGGGCGCAGAGCGCCGTGATCTCCTCCGACTCGCGGTTGGCCGTATGGTCTTTCCACAGAACGAACATCGCGTCGGGGTTCTCCGCATAGCAGGGCAGCAGGGACAGCGGCGTACAGTCCGCGGTGACCAGACAGGGAGTGCTGGAAGTGGCATCGACCGAAAGCGCCCGGACCCGCCGGACGGCATCCGGAGACTGACGCACGAGGTCGGTGAGCACCGCTTCGAGGCTCTCGACATAATCGGACGGATGCTGGCGGAACTGCGAACGGGCGGGATCGCAGTAGAGACCCCGGGCCCACCGCGGATAGTTGCAGACCGAAGAGGCCAGCATCTCGCCCGTGAAGGCGTCGGCCAATACGGCACGAACCGAATCGGTCCCGTAATCGACGCCTATGACACAACTGTTTTCCATTTTATGAAGTTCAGGTTATTCCGGTCCGGCAGAGTTGGGTTTCGTCAAAACCGGTTGACGGGAACAAATTTAACCAAATATTTTTTATTTCCAGCATATTTAACCTTATAAAATTTCTTTTTGTTTGCTTTTACAACATTATTCAACTTTTTCCGGTAAACTAAAAATCCGGATTTCAGATGAAAAGCAACAAAGCAGGCGTGTTACAATCCGGTTTAAAACCTGTAATAAATCTATTAATAAATAAAAATAGGTGTATAATCCGATTATTCCCAGCCTATCTTTGCGCCGCGAAACGCATCATTTTCAACACCCAAAAGCACCCATTAAGCAAATGACAAGCTCTTAAAAACCACCAATAAGAAAGAAAAAACAACAAAAATGCACACAAAAAGAAAATATTATTTTGCAAAAACAAAATTCTTGTTTATCTTCGTGACACCTACAAACGATCAAACAACCTATAAAAGAATTAAAGTAAGCCGAATGAAAAGAAACCGACTTCCCGAAAAGCGGCCAAGCGGCCCCAAACTACAGGAACTGAACACACAGAAACCTTAAACTTTATACAAACAACATCATGAGAAAAAATTTCCGAATCCTTACCAAGCTGCTGCTCGCCGCGGTCGTTTGCTGCTGGAGTATTGCACTGCCGGCCCAGACGACCTCGATCAGCGGTGTCGTTACCGATCAGTCCGGAACTCCCCTGATCGGCGCTACGGTGGTGATAAAGAACACTTCCGGCAAATTCGAGGGGGGGGGAACGACATCCGCTGACGGCACCTTCACACTGAAAGCCGCCCCCGGGCAGAAGCTGAAGATCTCGTATGTCGGCTATCTCGACAAGGAGATCGACATCGTCGCCAGCCAGACCAAATACACCATCGTCCTCGACGAGGACGCTGCGGCAATCGACGATGTAGTGGTAGTCGGTTACGGCACCCAGAAGAAAGTCAACCTGACCGGAGCCGTTTCGTCGATCGAATCCAAACAACTCGATAACCGTCCGATCGTTTCCGTATCCTCGGCCCTGCAGGGCCTTGCGGCGGGCGTCACCGTCACCTCACAATCCGGCGCCCCCGGCGCCGACGGCGGTTCGATCCGTGTCCGGGGTATCAATGCTTTCGGCGGCAGTTCGACCTCGCCGCTGGTGCTCATCGACGGCATCGAGGGCAGCATGGACAGCGTCGATCCCAACCGGATCGAGTCGATCTCGGTCCTCAAGGACGCCGCATCGGCCTCGATCTACGGCTCGCGTGCCGCCAACGGCGTGATCCTCATCACCACCAAACGCGGTTCCAAAGAGCGCTTCACCATCACCTACAAAGGCTATGTCGGCTGGCAGGACCCTACGGCGCTGCCCGACAACGTCAACGCCTATGAACACCGCCTGCTGACCAACGTGATCGATGCCAACGACCGCAAAGACCCGCTCGACCCCGAAGCTCAGGCGCTGCTCGACGAACAGATGGCCCTCTACAAGAAGAACATGGGCAAAGACCCCGACCTCTACCCCAACACCGACTGGCAGAAGGCCGTGCTGAAGGGGTCGGGATTCACCCACAGCCACAACGTTTCGCTGGGCATCGGCAGCGAGCGCGTGCGCATGCTCTCCACGTTCGGATATGTGAAGCAGGACGGTATCATCAAGAACACCGACTACCAGCGGTTCACATTCCGCAACAACGCCGACGTGGAGTTCAACAAGAAACTCTCGATGAAGCTCGACCTCTCGTTCACCAACGGCGACCGCAACGCATCGCCCTACCAGAGCACGATCTTCAACTACATGAACACCCGTTCGGCCGACATCCCCAACCAGTTCTCGACGGGCCTCTACAACGGCAACGGACTGCAGGGCAACAACCCCGTGGCTCTGATGCTTTACGGCGGCCAGAACCAGACCAACACCATCCGTCTGTCGGGGGCCGCATCGCTGGCGTTCAAGCCGTGGGAATGGCTGACCCTCGAGGGTAAGATCGCCCCGCAGTACAACACGGTCAACCGCCACAACTTCAAGGCTCCGGTGACCACCTACGGCGACGCCGAAGGTACGCAGGAGATCTCCTCCTCCTCGTTCCACACGCTGACCGAGAGCGGCTCGCGCACTTTCTACGGCAACTACAACTTCCTCGTCACGGCAGCCAAGGATTTCGGCGCACACAGCCTCAAGCTGATCCTCGGCATCGAGCGCAACACCTACGACTACAAATACCTGAAGGCATACCGCGAGGTGTTCGACTACCCCCAGTACGACCAGATCACGGCCGGCGGTCTGGCCAACCTCACCAACGACGGTTACCGCTACCAGTGGGCGCTGCAATCCTATTTCGGACGCGTCAACTACAACTACAAGGACCGTTACCTGCTCGAAGCGAATATCCGTATCGACGGTTCGTCGCGTTTCCGCAAGGAGAACCGCTGGGGATATTTCCCTTCGGTATCGGGTGCATGGCGCATCTCGGAAGAGGCTTTCATGAAGGGTGCCAAGGACGTCGTGAGCCAGCTCAAGCTCCGCGCATCCTACGGTACGCTGGGCAACCAGAACATGGCCGGTTCGGACGCCGCACAGTACTACCCCACCTCGCCGAACCTCGACCTTGGATTCATCGGCATGAACGACAACATCTATCCGCTCGTGACGCTCAACACGATGGCCAACCCCGACATCAAGTGGGAGACCACGACCATCACCGACATCGGCGTTGACGTGACGCTGTTCGACAAGCTCAGCATAACGGCCGACTGGTATCGCAAGACCACCGACGGCATCCTGATGACCCTGAGCCTGCCGCTCGTGAACGGGTTCGGAGCTCCCTACCAGAATGCCGGCGAGGTCCGCAACACGGGTTGGGAGATCGGCATCGGGTATAACAACAAGTGGGGCGACTTCACATTCGGCGTGAACGCCAACCTCTCCGACGTGAAAAACGAGATCATCGACATGAAAGGCAAAACCGCCTCCAGCGGCGTGCTGATGAACATGGAAGGGCACTCCGTGGGCAGCATCTACGCCCTGAAGAGCCTCGGCATCATCCAAACGCAGGAGGAAGCCGACTGGATCAACGCCAACTGCCCGCAGTTCAACACGGTGAAACCCGGCGACATCCGCTATGCCGACACGTTCAACGACAATCAGATCACCGAGAAAGACAAGACCATCATCGGCAGCACCATTCCGCGCTACACCTACAGCATGAGTCTTAACTTCGGCTGGAAAGGCATCTCGCTGAGCGCATTCTTCCAAGGCGTCGGCAAAGTGGACGGTTACCTCAACTACTACTACGTCATGCCCAACTATCAGGGCGGCACCTACCGCAAGGAGCACCTCGACTACTGGAGCGAGAGCAACCCCAACGGAAAAACGCCCCGCCTGACCAACGATTCGAACAACTGGAAGGACTCGTCGTTCTGGATGAAAAGCGCCGCATACCTGCGTCTGAAGAATCTTCAACTGGGCTACACCCTGCCCAAGCGCTGGGTGAACAAGATCGGTCTCAAATCGGCATTCGTCTATGTCAACGCCCAGAATCTCTTTACCGTCACCGATTTCTGGCAGGGATACGACCCCGAAGTCGCCTATGGCGCCGACGGAACGGGCGACTATGACGCGGTGAAAATGGGCGGCGCAAGCTCGGCCAACAACTACCCGCAGGTGAAGATTTACACGATCGGACTCGACCTCAAATTTTAATGCAACCGGATCATGAAAAAACACATCATATATTTTGCCATAGCGATCGGCGGACTGCTGACGACCGGCTGCTCGCTCGACAGGGAGTATCTCAACGGCCCTTCGGCCGGGGCGTTCCCCGCCACCGCGGACGAAGCGCTGAGCGGCCTGATGTCCGCCTACAAGAACCTCACCCTGATGGATTCCAGCTCCACGCCGTTCCCCGGCATTCAGGACAACGTCACGGACATCGGCTCTACGCGCGTCACCTCGACGGCCAACTACATCGACCAGCTCCGTTCGCAGTTCTCCACCGAGAATGCGCTCTCCGAGAAGCTCTACAAACAGATCTACAAAGGCGCAGGCCGTGTGCACATGGTGCTCGACAACATGGACAACCTCCGCGACAAGATGGACGAGGAGGAATTCTACGCCGTCAAGGCCGAATTGCTGCTCGTGCGCGACTACTACTATGAACTGGGCTGCCAGATGTTCGGCGACATGGTTTTCGTAGACCATGTGCTCGGACTGAACGAGGTCGCCAACCAGCGCATGCCCCGCGCACAGGTGATCGACCGCATCCTGAACGAGGACCTCAAGGACGAACTGCTCGACTACCTGCCCGTGCGTTACGACAAGGAGAAGTGGGGAACAGGACGTCTGGGCCGCGTGGGCGCCTACGGACTGAAGGCCCGCATCGCCCTGAACTGGGGATTCTACGAAGAGGCCGCCAAATACGCCGACAAGGCTCTGAAACTGGCCGACGGCGTATACGACCTCGAGCCGTTCGACGTCACCTACTGCGGCAAGGACCACAGCGAGGGAGAACCCAGCGTGTCGAATATCTTCGGCACGAAAGGCCGCAACTGCGACGAGATGATCTGGGCCCTGCAATACGACCAGACCATTTCGAGCAACCAGCACAACGGCGGCTACTACGCCGCGCCCCGCATCGCGGGCGGCTGCTCGTACTTCGGCCCCACGCAGAACCTGATCGACGCATTCCAGTGCACCGACGGCAAGTCGATCACCGAGTCGGACCTCTACGACTGGGAGAACCCGTGGAAAAACCGCGACCCGCGTCTCGACCTCTACTGTGTGCGCCCGGGATCGCGCGTGCTGGGCCTCGAATTCCAGACCGCCAAGAGCAAGACCAAGATATACGACTACACCAACAAAAAGGAGGTCGCAAACATCGAGGCTTCAGGCAGCAAGTCCGAGTACGGAGCCAACGGATCGAAGGGCCCTGCCGGATACCTCTGGCGCAAGTACATCGACATGGATGAGATGACCTACAACGGCGGCAGCTTCAGCACCAGTTCGAAATGCGTGCTCAACTACCCGCTCATGCGTCTGGCAGAACTCTATCTGATCCGCGCCGAAGCGAACATCGAGATGGACGGCGGCGACCTCCTGCAGGCGAAAGCCGACATCGAGACCATCCGTTCGCGTGCAAAGATGCCCGCACTCACGGTTTCCGACCAAGCCGGACTGCGCAAGGCGCTGCGCTACGAGCGCATGGTGGAACTTTGCAACGAGGGTTTCCGCTGGTTCGACATCCGCCGCTGGAAGATCGCGGAAACAGTTGTCAGCGGTACGATGTACGCGCCGTCGGACGCCAACGACGGTCCGATGTCGAACGCAAAGCCGTCGTTCGATGCCAACTGGCATCCCGATTACAGCAGCGGCGCGACATTCGATGGAAAAAAGGCCAATCTCCGCAAATTCCTCGAAATGAGCTTCAATCCGCTGAAAGACTATCTGTGGCCGATTCCCAACGCCGAGTACATCGCCAACACCGGGATCGAACAGAATCCCTACTATTAACAGATGACGAATATGAAAATGAACCGGATAATCCATACGATTTCCCTGCTCCTCTTCGCAGCACTCCTCTTCGGGGGATGCTCGAAGAGCGAGGGCGGCGACAACGGCGGCATTCCCGAGGGCTGCGACACCTTCGGCTATGTGACCGACAACAGCGGCGCTCCGATTCAGGGCGTGGTCGTAAGCGACGGCTACACCTGTGCGCAGACCGATGCGCAGGGCCTTTACAAACTCACGCGCAACACCCTCGCCTATTATGTATATTACAGCATTCCCGCCGACTACGAGGTCAACATCGGCAAAACGTCGGACATGCCCGAATTCTACAGCCGGCTGGCAGCCGGGACCGCCCGTTACGATTTCCAGCTCAAGCCGCTCGCGGCTCCCGAAAAGGAGTTCCGGCTGGTCTGCATCGGCGACCCGCAGGTAAACGACGCAGGTAATGTCTCGCGCTTCAACAACGAAACCGTGGCCGACATGAAGTCCTATCTCGCGGATGCGACGGTTCCCTGCTACGCCATCGCACTGGGCGATCTGGTGAACAACAAGTGGAACCTCTTCCCCAATATGTTCTCGGCCATGCAGAAGAGCAAGACCAGCCTGCCCGTTTTCCAGACCATCGGCAACCACGACCACGACTTCAACGCCAAGACCGACTTCCTCGCACAGCGCACCTATGAAGCCTTGTTCGGACCGGTGAACTACTCGTTCGACCGGGGTGACGTACACATTATCTCGATGGACAACGTCATCCACGGCTGCGGGAAAAGCGACAACTACGAAGCCGGATTCCTCGAATGGCAGTACAAGTGGCTGCAACAGGATTTGAGCTATGTCCCGAAGGACAAGAAGGTCATTCTCTGCGTACATATCCCCTTCCGCGGCGGCGCTGCGTCGGGCGGATCAAGCATGAACAAGGACAAGTATTACACCGAGACCCTCCAGTTGCTCTCCGAGTACAGCTCGGCCACGATCATGTCGGCCCACACGCACTCGAACATCAACTACATCCACAAGGTCAACGGCAAGGAGATTTACGAGCACATCACCGGAACGACCTGCGGAGCGTGGTGGAAATCGACCGTCTGCACCGAGGGCACGCCCAACGGCTATGCGGTCTACGACATCGACGGCGCAAAGATCACGGAGTGGATTTACAAACCCGTGAAATACGATGCCGACTTCCAGATCCGCCTCTACCGTGCGTCCGACAGTTTCGTCGGCGGTACTTCGAGTTACCGGTTCTCGAAAACCGGTGCGAATCAGATCGTCGCCAACATCTGGAACTCCGATCCGAGCTGGACGGTCAGCGTCTACGAGAACGGCTCCAAAACCGGCACCATGACCCGCTACACGGACCGCGACGCATGGACCGTGGCCTACCACGTCGGATCGCTCCAAGGCAGCAGCAGCTACAATAAAACGGCGGAGCACATGTACTGGTATCAGTTGCAGGACGCAAATGCCGCCGTCCGCGTGGAGGCCGTAGACCGCTTCGGGAACACCTATACCCAGACCGAATTCACCGACCCGAACACCAATCCGGCAGGCTACTGATGCCGTCCGCAATGAAAACCGATTCATTCTGAAACTTGAAACTTATGAAAAAGATATTTTTATTTCCCTGTCTGCTTCTGGCGTTCGCGCTGGGCGCCTGCTCGTCGGACGAAGAGGCGGATATGACCATCGAGTTGGCTTCTCCGCAGCTCAAGGCCACGACCAACGTCAACATGGTGACGATCACTTGGACCGAGATTCCCAAAACCGCGGGATACGCATACCGTTTCGACGGCGGCGAATACACCGAGGTCGGGGCCGATGTGCTCAAATACACGGGGGCGATGACCAATGGTCCGCACATGTTCGAAATCTACGCCGTGGGCAACAAAACCCACACGACCGACTCGGCCGTCCGCAAAATCGAGTTCGAGATCGACCTGACGCTGCCCAGCCCGCAGCCGAAGGCCGTGACGGTCGGCTCGACGACGACCATCAGTTGGGAAGCCGTACCCAACGCCGCAGGCTATGCCTACTCGGTGGACGGCGCCGCAGAGGTAACCGTCAAGGCCAATGTACTCTCCTACGCAGCGGATTTCTCCGGGGGCAAGCATACCTTTGCGATCCGTGCCTTGGGAGACGGCGGCGTCACGTCGACGGATTCCGCGGCTAAAACCATTGAATTCGACGTGGTGGACACCTCGGACGGCGTCTATGCGAAGAAAACCTCCGGAGCGATCGTCAAACTCACGGAAGGCGCTGCGGGTATTTTCACGACGACGCTCGACTGCTCGGCAGCCGATTCGTTCACTGTTCTGATCGACAACGCAGAACACGGATTCATGGAATTCAGCGGCAACGGCTGCGTAGGCACGGTCAACAGCGAGTACTCCTCGATGCCCACCTACAACGGCGTATTTACGGGAGCCTATGTCCGCGAAAGCGTCGGCCGCCTGTCGAAAACCGGCACGCTCCGTCCGCTCTACACGAACCTCGGGGCAGACGGCAAGGTATACCTGAAGATAGACTGCACCGATCCCGACAGCCCCGTCTACTACATGCGGCTGGAAAAGGCAGCCGATGCCACGACCGTACTGGAACTCTATTTCGACCTGTTCACCTACGGCGGTGACTGGGTGAACCAGAACAAAGGCGGCACCGGCGTGGACAAAACGGTGGATGCGACGGTAGACGGTACGGAAGCCGGCACAAAGAGCGGCGCCGCGACCGGAACGAAACAAGGCTATACGCTCGTCTCGTCGTCCGAACCCGGAGTGGAGGCTTACATGGCCAACCGCGGCATAACGGGATGGGCGGCAGAGAACATCTACGAATATCCGGGGTACATCCGGTTGAGCGTAAAAGGCACCCCCAACAAATTCGGTGTCCTGACGACCCCGGAACTGAATGCCGCAGGCAACCTGAAGGTGACTTTCGACGGGCTGCGTTTCGCCTCGGAAGGCGACATCACGGTCAAGGTGCTGGGCGGCGGAACGATCGCCGCGGCATCCGTCGTGGTCGACGGCGCGGGAAGCCCCGTCACGATCACGCCCGAAGCAGGCAACGACACGTTCCTGATCAAACTGGCGCACAACACCAAATTTGCGAACGCAGAGCAGAAGACGTGGTCCAACTTCACGTTCACGGTCGAGAATGCGACGGCACAGACCCAAATCAGTTGGGATGCAAGCAGCGCACCCGATTCGAACAGCGGACGCTATTGTCTCGACAACATCGTCATCAAAAAGAATTAATTCGTATATTTACTGCCGGCAGCGGGCCACACAACCTGCTGCCGGTTTTTTATTCGGAATTATGAAGAAACTGATCCTGATAGCCGCACTCTGCATCTGCGGGGCGGCAACGGCGGCAAAGCCCGCAGCACACCGCGTCGTAAGTTGCAACATCCGCGTAGCGCTCGACGCCGACGAACAGAAAGGCGTGGGATGGAGCGTCCGCAAAAAGATCTGCGTCGAGGTGATGAAACACCAGCGGGCCGACATCTTCTGCCTGCAGGAGGTATTCGCTCCACAAAACGAAGATATCCGCAAGGCATTCCCCGGATACATCGCCCTCGGGTACGACGGCCCGGAGATGGACGCCGCAACGGGAACGGCCTATTTCGGCATCGCCAAAAACATGGTGCTCTTCTCGAAGAAACGCTACGAACTGCTCGCGGCGGGAACCTACTGGCTCTCGGAAACGCCCCTGATCGGGGGTTCGATGTCATGGGAAACGGCCCGCGCCCGTCATTTCAACTGGGTGCGACTCCGGGACCGCCGCACGGGCAAGGAGTTCCGCGTGGCGTCGATCCACCTCGACCACATCTCGCAGCAGGCCCGCACGGCGCAAATCGAAGCCTTTATCGCCGAGGCCGCGCAATACCCTGCCGGATTCCCGCAGATACTCGCCGGAGACTTCAATTCGAAGCCCGGAAATCCGGTCATGGAGGCGCTGGAAAAGGCCGGATGGCACGACGCATGGCCCGAGGCCAACGGCGCGGATGCCGTGCGCGAACCGTCGTTCCACGGCTTCAAGGGCGAAATGTACAAAGCCAAGGGCAAACCCGGCCCCATTGACTTCATCTTCCTCAAAGGAGCAGGAATAAAGGCCGTAGAATCGCATCTGGTGAAAGACTCGGTCAAAGGCATCCTGCCCAGCGACCACTATTTTCTCTCGGCAGACATCGTCATCGAATAGCGCCATGAAACTGAAAACCGTCTTTACAGCATCCCTATGCGCCGCGTTTCTGGCGTTCGCATTCCCCGCGCAGGCGGAGGAGAAGCCCCGCGCGCCCCGGCTGGAAAATCCCGATTCATGGTCGGTAGTCGTCATTCCCGACCCGCAGGGGTATATGAAACGCGGCACGAACCAGCCCATCCTCGAACTGATGACCGCATGGATCGCTCAAAACGCCGAGCGGCTCAACATCCGCATGGTCCTCTGTACGGGTGACATGGTCGAGCAGAACGACCGTATCTGCAACGGCTATTCGGGCGATCAGTCCTCGGCCATGCAGTGGCAGGCTTCGGCGCGGGCGTTCGGTCGTCTCGACGGCATAGTCCCCTACCTCACCGCAACGGGCAACCACGACTACACCTACACCCGTTCGGGAGAAAAGCGGACGCATCTGGACGAATACTTCCCCATCGACAAGAACCCGCTCAACCGCAAAACCATCCGGCAGTACGGACTCGACCAGCAGGGTAACCACACGCAGGCGAACGCCGCCTACGAAATCACGGCCCCCGACGGGACGCCCTACCTCTTCCTGAACATGGAATTCGCCCCGCGCGACACGGTGGTGGCATGGGCACGCCGAATTACGTCGCTCGAAGAGTATTCCGGGCACCGCATCGTGTTGCTGACACATGCCTATCTCAATACCGAAAACAATCGCACGCACGGCATGACGAAGGTCACCTGCTATGAGCCGGTGGTGGTCAACGGACGCATCACCAAGTACAAGCAGGAACTGCCCGACGCAAACAACGGCGAGCAGATATGGAATAAACTGGTGAAACCCGCAGGCAACATCGAACTGGTGATCTGCGGTCATATTTCGGGCCGGGGATTCCGCACCGACCGGAACGATGCCGGGCGCAATGTCCACCAGATGCTCTTCGACGCCCAGTCGATGGGTGGCGGATACGAAGGCAACGGCGGCGACGGCTGGCTGCGCCTGCTCGAATTCGACCCCGACGGCATTACGGTGCGCGTAAAGACCTTTTCACCGCTTTTCTGGCTCTCGCCCGCATCGCGCAGTCAGGCATGGATGAGCGACGCCGGAAACGAGTTCGCATTCCGGTTCAGCGAACGGAAAAAGCGGTAACAACTCCGCCGCATGAAACCCGGTTTTTGATTTTTGAGGAACCGGGGAGCTCCTGCAGTTTTCGATCAGTGCGGTGCAGGTGTCGTGCATCGTGAAAAATCCCCGGATGGGTAGTACTCAAGTACGTCCCATTCGGGGATTTAAGGGATGTGCGGCAGATGTGCCGCAATCATCGGAAACCTACACTTCGAGGTTCACGTCGAATACCTCATGCCACGGCAGTCCCTGCTCGCCCAGCTCGGCGAGGAACGGATCGGGATCGAACTCCTCGACGTTGAACACCCCGGCGCCGCGCCACAGCCCCTTGGCCCACATCGAGGCGCCCAGCGCTGCGGGAACGCCCGTCGTGAACGACACGGCCTGCGTGCCGGTCTGACGGAAAGCCTCCTCGTGGTCGCAGTTGTTATAGATATAGTAGGTGCGCTCCTTGCCGTCCTTGACGCCCTTGATGCGGCAGCCGATCGAGGTCTGGCCGTGGTAGTTGGCGCCCAGCGACTTGGGGTCGGGAAGAACCGCCTTCAGGAACTGGATGGGGACGATCTCGACACCGTTATAAATAATCGGGTCGATACGCGCCATGCCGATGTTCTGGATCACGCGCAGGTGGGTGAGGTACTCCTGTCCGAAGGTCATCCAGAAGCGGGCGCGCCGGATCGTGGGGTAGTTCTTCACGAGCGATTCGAGCTCTTCGTGGTAGATGACGTACGATTCGCGTTCGCCGATTTCCGGATAGTGCAGCGGTTTGTGAATCTCGTGGGGTTCGGTTACGACCCAGCGTCCGTTCTCGTAGTAGCGCCCTTTCTGCGTTACCTCGCGGATGTTGATTTCGGGGTTGAAGTTGGTGGCGAAGGCCATGCCGTGATTGCCGGCGTTGCAGTCGACGATGTCGAGGTAGTGGATTTCGTCGAAATGGTGCTTGGCGGCATAGGCCGTGAAGATGGCCGTAACGCCCGGATCGAAGCCGCAGCCGAGGATGGCCGTGAGGCCTTTGGCCTTGAAACGGTCCTGATAGGCCCACTGCCACGAATACTCGAAGTGCGCCTCGTCCTTGGGTTCGTAGTTGGCCGTATCGAGGTAGTTGGCGCCGCATTCGAGGCAGGCGTCCATGATCGTGAGGTCCTGATAGGGCAGGGCGACGTTCACGACGATGTCGGGCCGGAAGGCGCGGAACAGCGTACACAGCTCCTGCACGCTGTCGGCGTCGACCTGCGCGGTCTGCACACGTCCGCCGCCGATGGCGGCAGCCACGGCGTCGCACTTGGATTTGGTGCGGCTGGCCAGCATGACCTCCGAGAATACGGGGTTCGCGGCTATTTTCTGAGTTACCACCGTGCCGACGCCGCCGGCGCCGATAATCAAGGCTTTCATAATAGGTATTCCGGTTTAAGTGTTATGAATTCTTCGTTATGCGCAACAAAATTAGTTTTTTATTTTGGCAAAACAAAAATAATCCTTACATTTGCACCACCAAAAACGGAAATGCCGTCTGCGGACGGTTTTCGATTTGGCGACGGAGATCTCGTAGCTCAGCTGGTAGAGCACAACACTTTTAATGTTGGGGTCCTGGGTTCGAGCCC
>ERZ857503.1068-NODE-1068-length-17326-cov-2.705923_pt1 | contig 17326 bp, 17 predicted proteins | sample MGYA00519766_ERZ857503 | MGnify/ENA primary metagenome ERZ857503 (study PRJEB31778, sample SAMEA3449345) | human gut metagenome | biome: human gut; feature: human-associated habitat; material: faeces | place: United Kingdom | collected 2010/2012 ...
GCTGGCATGGCTGCGCCTGTCCCGCCGCCAGATCCGGAAGGCTCCGGCGGCACTCTGGCCGGTAAGGCCCGCCCCGGCTATCCAGAACAGCGCCGCGATGCGGGCGGGCAGGTAATTGGCAGCGTCGTCCAGCCGGGCCGCCCGCCGGCCGAAGTACAGATACCGCTCGTTTTTATACCCCACCATGCTGTCCATGGTGTTGACGGCCTTATAGGCCAGCGCTAGGGGCGCGCCGCCGAGGAACATATACAGAAGGGGCGCTGCCACACCGTCGCAGAAATTCTCCGCCACAGTCTCCACTGCCGCCCGGATGACGCCCTCCGCCGTCAGGCGGTCTGTGTCCCGGCCCACGATGCGCCCCACCGCAGCCCTGGCCGCAGGAAGATTCTCCCGTTCCAACTGCCTTTGGACCGCCGCGCTCTCCTGCAGCAGCCCCCGCATCGCCAGGGCCTGCCAGCACCAGAGCGTCTGGACAGCGAAACAGAGCGCCGGATGGATGCACAGGGCCAGGAAGCACACGCCGCCGCAAAAGGCCAGCGTCCCAAGCGGCAGCAGTGCCGCCAGAATGGTCCCCGCAGCGATCTCTCCTCCCGGGGTGGGAGGGAATCTCCGCCGGAGGGTGCCCTCCGCCCTGGAGATGATCTTTCCCATCAGCACCACCGGGTGGGGCATCCACTCCGGATCTCCCAGCAGCAGATCCAGGAGAAAGCCGCACACCGCAGCTCCAAGAATCAGCATCGCTCTCCGCCTTTCCCATACCAAAGCTCCCCTGTGAGTTGCAGGGCGTGTTCCCGTCTCCAGAGCCCCTTGTCCGTCTCCAGCGCAAACCCACCTCCGCAGGGGGCCGTCCACTGGAAATACGGCCGCCCGGGCCGGGCGAATGTCTCCAACGCCGCCATCAGCACACCGCCGTGGGCCACGACGACAACCCACTCCTCGCTCCGGGCGAGCGTGGCATCCATCAAATCAGAAAATGCCTCCCGCACCCGGCGGCAGAACTGTCCACGGCTCTCCCCCCCGGGGCAGGTCCCCTCGCAGCCGCCCTCCACCCAGGCCCGGTAGGCCGCGTCATGCTCCATCTCCTTGTAATTGCGCCCTTCAAAGGCCCCGAAGTCCATCTCCCGGAACCCCTCCACAGGCACCTGGCGGGCGTGGGGAAAGAGCAGCTCTGCCGTGCGGCGCGCCCGGCTCAGCGGCGAGACGTAGACGGTCTCCGGTGCCTCTTCCACAGGCCGCAGCTCCTCCTCTCCCATCTGAGAGAGCGGGATGTCCCGCAGGCCCTGATAGCGTTGCTCATCGTTATAGGCCGTGCGCCCATGACGCAGCAGATACACTCTCATCCCAAAGCCCCCTTGAGCACGGTGGGAATCCCACAAAATACCCGCACAACAGTTTGTGCACGCTGCGCCAGCAGGCAGCTGAGGCGGCCAGCCGCCTCCCGGGCGGCCCGCTCCGCCGGATCGGCAGGCACCACGCCCCCTCCCACCTCCGTGGCGATGACTACAGGGTAGTCGCTCAGCCGCCGGGCAAGGGCCTCCAGGTCCTCCGCGTTCGGGGCCAGGTCCTGCACGTCCCAGACAGCCTTTTTCTCCAGTTCCTCACGGCTCCAGCCCAAAAGCCCCATCGCCGCCTGCCGCTTTCCGGCAAACAGCGGTCCGGTAATGAATATCATAGCAGCTCCTCCACCTGCTGGCAGACCACCAACGCCGCCAGCATCCAAAATTCCGCCCTCTGCATAAACCAGCCGGCCAGGTCGCCTGTAATCCCGCCGAATTTGGCCCGGGCGGTGCAGCTGTAGTGCCACATCACCACCGCGGCCGCGGCCGTCATAGCAGCGCCGGGCACGGTGCCTAGGACCCACATCAGCACTCCGGTCAGAAGCACCGTGGCCGCCAGGATGATTCGCGCCCGCCCCCGGTGGGCGGCGGAAGCAAACGTATGGGCCAGCCCCGTGTCCTTGGCCAGCGGAAAGGCCGTGATGGCAACCCCCGACATGGCCCGGGAGAGGACGAAGGACAGTCCCATACACAATGCAGCCGGTCCCGTGGGATCCACAGCGGTACAGAGCGCAAAATACCCCACGAAATAGGTGCACAGGCGAATGATGGCAAAGGCACCGCAGTGAGAATCCGACAGGATCTCCCGGCGCCGCTCCGGGGGGGCGTGACTTGCCAGTGCGTCGCTGGTATCGGCATAGCCATCCAGGTGGATGCCGCCCGTCACCACCACCGGCAGCAGGCACAATCCCGCGCCCCGCAGCAGCTCCGGCAGGGCCAGGCGGCAGCAAAGAGCCGCCCAGCACCACCACAGTGCCCCCAGCACCAGCCCCACCAGGGGAAAGGCGCACATGGCATAGCGCATGTTCCGCTGGTTCCAGACAGGCTGCGGCACCGGCAGCGCCGAGAACATGGAGAAGGCCACGGCGGCGGTCTCCAGGATCAGCATCGCTCTCCCCCCTTGTAGTAGATCGGAACCCCGCAGGACACCTCGCAGACAGAGTCCGCCCAGGCCGCCAGGGTCCGGTTGACCTCTCCCAGCAGCCGTAGGTACTCCAGCGTCCCCTCGCCATATTGACTGCCGCCGGAGAACACCTCATTGGAGACCACGATCAGCTCCCCGCACTGGCAGCGCAGGGCGTCCGCGCCCCGCAGGACCGCCTCCAGCGCCGACGCGGGAGTGTCCCCCGGCCGGAACAGCTCGTTGGCGCACAGATTTCCCATGCACTCCAGCAGAGCCGTGCTCCCCGTGGGAATGGACAGGTTCCTGAGATTCCGGTAGCACTCCACCGTCACAAAGCCTCGGCCGGCCCGGATCTGCCGGTGGCGGTCGATGCGCCGCAGACACTCTTCATCAAAGGGCTCCATGGTGGCGATGTAGATCCGGGGCCTGCCGGGGGAGCGCACCGCCAGTTCCTCTGCCCAGGCGCTCTTTCCGCTGGCGGAGCCGCCTACCACAAGCGTCATCATGGCTGACCTCCCAAAGGCTGATAGGCCTCGATCCCCGTCTCGTCGAAGGTGCTGCTGCCCTGGTACACCGCCAGAGCCATGTCCAGCAGGGGGATGGCTGCCACGGCGCCGGTGCCCTCTCCAAGGTGCATACCCGCCGTGATCAGCGGGCGCTTGCCCAGGACCTCCAGCAACAGGCGGCTCGCCGGCTCCTGGGAGACATGACTCGCCACCATGGCTTTGGCAGAGTTTGGACACAGCCTCTCCGCACACAGAGCCGCAGCGGAACTGATTACTCCGTCGATTAGCACCGGGATGCCGTACAGCGCGCCGCCCAGGAATATCCCGCACAGTCCCGCAATGTCAAAGCCGCCCAATTTGCTCAGCACATCCAGAGGGTCCTCCGGGTCGGGCCGGTTCACTGCAATTGCCCGGCGGATCACCTCGATCTTCCGCCGGAGGCCCTGGTCCGACAGTCCGGCGCCCCGGCCGGTCAGCTCCTGGACCTGCCGGCCTAAAAGCATACAGGCAACCGCGCTGGAGGTGGTGGTGTTTCCGATGCCCATCTCTCCGGTGGCCAGCAGACGGCATCCCTGCTCCTGCTGTTCCCGGACCAGCTCGATTCCGGTGAGCACCGCCTGCTCGGCCTGACGGCGGGTCATGGCGGGTCCCACGGAGATATCCTGGGTTCCGTTGCCCATCCGGCGGTCCAGCAGGCCAGGAAGGCCGGAAAAGTCCAGGATTCCCATGTCCACCGGCACCACACGGCAGCGAGCCACCTTCGCCATCATGCAGACAGAGCTGCGTCCGGCGGCCAGATTCCCCGCCACTGCCGCTGTGACGGAGCTGGGGGACTGGGTGACCCCCTGGGCCACCACCCCGTTGTCGGCGCACAATACCAGCAGTGCCCGGTGGCTGAAATCCACTGCGGCACTCCCCGTAAGGGCGGCCACGTTCTCCACCACCGTCTCCAGAAATCCCAGTCCTCCCAGGGGCTTTGCACAGGCGCTCCAGCGTCGGTGGGCCTCCTCCCGGGCCCCCTGGTCCTCAGGTCCAATCTTCTCCACAACTTCCCGCAAGTTCATACCCTATTCTCCGCTCCTTTCCATATCGCTCCGCCGCGGCGACAAACCGCTCCGCCATCTGCGGGCTGCCTGCAAAATACAGGTGCGGGAACCCTGCGTACAGCGTCGGGGACGCAAACCCGCACTGCCAGCTCCGGCCTGTCCCCGTTTTTTCTGCTTTAAAAGCTCCGCCGTTATGAGAGCTGTCCCAATGGTGAAACTCATGGACCGGCACCTGCTCTCCCGGGCGGAAGAGCAGGCTCTCCTCCTGTGCTGTGAGCACGGCATAGCCAAAGCGCACCAGCTTCCCTGTGGGGAACCCCTCCCCAGGCAGCAAGCCGGCCATCGGCCACGGATGTCCCTGAGCGTCCTGCAGAGCCCGTCCCAGATATAAAAAGCCGCCGCACTCCGCCACTGTGGGCATGCCATTCTCCACCGCAGCGCGGATCTGCGCCCGCATGGCGCTGTTTTGTGCCAGGGCCGCGGCATGCAGCTCCGGGTATCCCCCCGGCAGATACAGTCCGCAGCTCCCCTCCGGGATGGCCCGGTCCCGGAGGGGGCTGAAAAACAGCAGCCGCGCGCCAGCCCGGGCCAGGGTCTCCAGCGTCTCGGCATAGGTAAAGCAAAACGCCTCGTCCCGGGCCACTGCAATGGCGGTTCCATGTCCGGGCACCGGCGGCGCGGGATCTCCCGGCCAATCCGGCCCGCTGAACAGTTCCAGCAGCCGATCCAGATCCACATGCCTCTCCAGCGCGTCGGCCAGCAGCCCGATCCGCGCCCGCAGATCCTGGATTTCACCGGCAGCGTACAGCCCCAGATGGCGGCTGGGGACCTCCGCCCGCTCCTCCCGGGGCAGGCACCCCAGCACCGGCAGGCCCGTCTCCCGCTCCAGCATCGGAGCAAGGTGGCGGCACAGTTCCGGCCGGCACTGGTTGAGCAGGATTCCCCTCAGGCGGCTGTTCTCCCGGAAGCTCTGAAGCCCCCGGATCTGCGCGGCTAGCGTCAGCCCCGCGCCGCCGGTGCGCACCACCAGCAGCACCGGCAGGCCCAGCGTATCCGCCAGTTCCCAAGCGCTGGCACGGGTGGTCAGGCCCTGACCATCATAAAAGCCCATAGCGCCCTCGCACACGGCGGCACCATGCCCGGCGGCATAGCGGGCAAAAATGGCCCGCACCATATCCCTGTTGGAAAGAAACAGATCCAGATTGTGACTGTCCACCTGCAGAGCCGAGCGGTGGAACATGGGGTCGATGTAGTCCGGCCCGCTTTTGAACGCACAGGGGTCGGCCCCGCGCTTTTTCAGCGCCGCCAGCACTGCACAGGCAACAGTGGTCTTGCCGCTGCCGGAAGAAGGCGCTGCGATGAGGAATTGCATCATTTGCGTGTACCCGTAATGAGGAAGATGGGGTTATTGGCCATGAGCAGGTGCAGTCGGCCCGCCGGTTTTGTGCGGCTGACGGCGATCTGCGTTACCTCTGCGGTCAGGCCCCGGGCCGTGAGGGCGGCAATGGCAGCGCCCAGCGTTTCCAGCGCAATGGCCGAAATGCAGATGCGTGCGTTCGGATTCTTGCCGAGCACTTCATCCAGCACGGCTTCCATGCCGCCTTTGGTGCCGCCGATGAACACGGCATCCGGCGCAGGCAGGTCTGCCAGCACATCCGGTGCGCGGCCCTCGATGAGGATGAGGTTGCAAGCATGGAACTTTGCCCGGTTTTTACGGATCAGTTCACAGGCATCCGGTTCACACTCCACGGCGTAAACGCGGCCTTTGGGTGCCGCCAGCGCAAGCTCCACGCTCACACTGCCGGTGCCTGCACCCACATCCCACAGAGTGTCGGTGGGCATTACCGCCAGCTTTGCCAGCGCAGCAGCGCGCACCTCCTGCTTGGTCATGGGCACCTCGCTCCGGATGAAGCTTTCGTCCGGGAAGCCCGGCGCACGCAGCTGCGGCAGATCAAAGTTTTCCACAAGAAGCACGCTGAGCGGTGCAAAGCTCTGCCCCGCCAGCTCTGCAGCAGAGCCGTAGCGGATGGCTTCCGCCTCGGTGCCAAGGTTTTCGCCCACCACGCCGTGGGTTTCGCCCATACCGGCATCGGTCAGCTTCTGGCACAGAGAGGCGGGCGTTTCAGTGCCGCCGGTGAGGAAGAACACCGAACGGTTCATCATGCACTCGGCCACCGGGTCGCAGGCGCAGCCATGGGCCGAGACCAGCTTCCAGTCCTGCCACGGTCGGCCCAGCGCCGCTGAAAGCAGCTGGATGCTGGAAACGCCCGGATACACCCGCGCGGGGATGCCCAGCGCCCGCAGCGGCGTGAGCAGACCGGACGCACCGGAGTAAAATCCGGTATCGCCGCTGTAAAGCACGGCAGCATCCTGCCCGGGGTTTTGTGCCAGTGTTTCCAGAATGTCAGCGGGCTGGTAGAGCGCGAACTGCCGGGCCGTGCAGTCTGCAGGCAGGCCCGCCAGCAGCCGCTTTGCACCGAACACAAGGCCCGCGCTGCGCACAGCCTGCTGTGCCTGCGCCGAAAGGGCTTCCCATTTTCCGCTGCCCATGCCGATCAGTGTGACCATTGCAAAATCTCCTTGCAATACGCTAAAATTTGTGTTTCCGTCTCGCCAGTTTCCGGCGGGCGGCGCAGCACCACCAGCTGTGCGTCGGTATCGGCAGCGGCCTGCACCTTCTCGGCAAAGCCGCCCGCTGCGCCGCCGTCCTTGGTGACGAGGTACCGGATCTGGAACTGTGTGATCAACGCCTTATTCAGCGCCAGACTGAACGGCCCCTGCATGGCAATGATGTTCCGGTGCGGGACATTGGCCGCTTCACAGGCGGCAATGCCCTCCGGCGTGGGCAGGACGCGCGGGTAAAGCCGCGCCGGTTCCAGCCCGGCAAACACAGCCAGCTCCTTGGCGCCGGTGGCAAGCAGGATATTGCCCTCTGTCCCGGCCAGATATTCTGCAGCCTGCGCTGCTGTTTCAAACACCGCACAGCCGGGCGGCAAGGGGCTTTGCGCACGCAGCAGGCGGCGGTATTCCACGCCCGCCTGCACCGCTGCAGCGCGGATGTTCCTGGTGGCATCCACAGCATAAGGGTGAGTGGCATCCACGCAGAGATCAGCTCCCGCCAGCAATGCCGCCATGGCATCCGGCTGCAGCCGCCCGGCGTGCACCGTGATGCCCGCCATTTCGCCCTGCTCCTCGGCACCCAGCGGCGTTGCCACGCACACCGTTACCGCAGCGCCAAGCTCTGCCAGCTTTTTGGAAAAGCGACGGCCCTCGGTGGTGCCGCTGAACACGACCGCCTTCACTTACGGTACCCCCGCGGCGTGACCATCCGGCCCGAAAGGGCGCGGGTATTGCTGTTGCCGATATACACGGTGGTGAACATATCCACCGGCGTGTTTTCCAGCTCGGTCAGCGTCAGCACCCGGGCACTCTGGCCCTCGCGGCCAATGTTGCGCACAAGGCCGCAGACGGTATCATCCGCCTTGCCGTTTGCGCGCAGGATGCGCACTGCCTTTTGCAGGTAGTCCGGCCTGCCCTTGGAGGAAGGATTATAGAGTGCAACACAGAAATCTCCCTGCGCTGCGCAGGCCAGCCGCTTTTCGATGACCTCCCACGGGGTAAGCCGGTCGGAAAGGGAGATCACGCAGAAATCGTGGGCCAGCGGCGCGCCCAGCACAGCCCCACCGCTGAGGGCGGCCGTAAGGCCGGGCACCACTTCTACGGCAACGTCCGGGTAATCCTGCGCCAGTTCCAGCACAGGGCTGGCCATGCCGTAAACGCCTGCGTCGCCGCTGCACACCATCACCACGCGCCTGCCGGTATCCGCCTTTTCCAGCGCCCAGCGGCAGCGGTCGATCTCCTTGGTCATGCCGGTGGAATAATATTCCTCACATGGGAACTCCGGCTCGATCAGGTCAAGATAAAGTTTATAGCCGCAGATGGCATCTGCGTGTTCCAGAACGTTCTGGGCTTCCTGCGTCAGGTAATAAACATCTCCGGGGCCAATGCCCACCACATAGACTACCTTTTCCGGTTCGTCGATCTCAAATTCCATCGGGTCAAACATTCTGCCACCTCCAGTCCGGGGCATAGGGCCGCACGGCCAGCGCAAAGGTCACGCCGGTATGGGCATATTTGTGAAAAACGAGTATCCCGCCTGCGGCCAGCACTGCCGACCGTTCACAGACATTGTCCACGCCGGTAACGCTCTGCACAAAAGCCGAAGGCGTAAAGCTGCCGGGGGCGGCACGCAGCTGTTCCGCTGTGAAAAACTGCACCGGCCAGCTGTGGCTCTTACAGAAGGTCAGCAGGCCCGCCTCGTTTTGTTTTAAGTCGATGCTTGCCGCCGCCGTGATGCATTGCGGCGCAAGGCGGTTCTGGGCACAGAAAGCTGCAAAGGCTTCGGCCAGCGTTTCGGCGCTGGTGCCGCGTTTGCAGCCCACGCCCAGCACGCCGATGCGCGGCACCAGATGCAGCGCATCCCCCGCCGGGCAGAGGGTGAGGGCAAAGTCCGGGGCATCTCCCGCCGTGATCCCATCAGGCGGTGCACCCGCAATGGGCCAGTCGGATGCAAACTGCACCGTTTTGCCCGCCAGCAGTGCACCGCTGACAAGCTTGATGTGCTCCGGCTCCAGCACGGTGCAGTTCTGGTGCTTTGCCCACTCGTCCACCGCAAACACACCGTTTGCGTCGGTGGCTGTGGTGATCACCGGCACCGCACCGCACACAGCGGCAAGCGCCCGGGCAAGGTCGTTGGCACCGCCCAGGTGGCCTGAGAGGATGGGCACGGCAAAGCGGCCGCACTCGTCCAGCACCACAACGGCAGGGTCCTGTGCCTTGCTTTGGCAGTGGGGCGCAATGGCCCGCACCGCAATGCCCACAGCACCTACAAAAACAAGGGCATCGCTCCCGGCAAACTGGCGGGCCGTCCAATCGGCAAGGTGCACCTGCCCGGCTTCATGGCCGCAGCGGGTCACACTGCCGGGATATGCCGCCGCCAGTTTTTGGGCCAGTGCAAGGCCCTTTGCCGTAAAGGCCAGATAGGCGCGGGTCACTGGTCGGTTCCCTTGCGGAACTCGGTGCTAAAGGCCGGGTCGTAGAGCTTGCTGCGCTCATAATTCCGGCCCAGAAAGCCGCCTGCCACAATGAGCGCCGTTTTGGTGATGCCCGCTGCATGAACGCTTTCCGCCAGCGTACCTACGGTGCAGCGCACCGTTTTTTCTTCCGGCCATGTGGCCTTATACACCACCGCTGCCGGGGTATCCGGCGTATAGGCACCGCCTGCCAGAAGCGCCTGCTGTACTTTGTCCACAAGGCCGATGGATAGGAAAATGACCATCGTTGCCCCGTGGGCGGCAAGGCTTGTCAGCTTTTCTTTTTCCGGCACCGGGGTGCGGCCCTCCATGCGGGTGATGATGACGGTCTGGCTGACGGTGGGCAGGGTGTACTCGGCGTTCAGCGCCGCTGCCGCGCCGCAGAAGCTGGACACACCGGGGGTATCATCGTAGGGAACGCCCTCGGCGTCCAGCACATCCATCTGCTCCCGGATGGCACCGTAAAGGCAGGGGTCGCCGGTGTGCAGGCGCACGGTGATCTTACCCGCAGCTTCCATCTGCCGCATCACATCCAGCACCTGCTCCAGCGTCATTTCAGCGCTGTTATAAATGGCGCAGTCGGCCTTTGCAAGGCCCAGCAGGGCCGGGTTCACCAGACTGCCCGCATAGATGATGCAGTCGGCTTTCTGAAGCAGGGCCGCGCCCCGCCGGGTGATGAGGTCCGGTGCGCCGGGGCCTGCACCAACAAAATGTACCATAACGTTACTCCTTTACCAAAACGGTGGCAAAATAACCGGCCTGTTCCTGCGGCCGCTCAAGGGAAAGATCCGGGTAGACCCGCTCGTCCGGCAGACCGCAGTTGCACACAAGTGCGCTTTTTTTCAGCTTATCTGCCTGCTGCAGGGTATCCAATAAGACAGGCAATTGCCTGCCGGCTTTCATCAATACCTTGGTGCCGGGCATTTCCAGCACGCGGTCTGTCCAGCCGCCGGGCGCAATGGTAAGCGGCGTATCCATGCCGCCGGTCAGCGGCACATTCAGCCGCGCCGCCGCCGCACAAAAGCTGGGCACGCCTGCCGCCATGGCGGTGGCATAACCCCCGGCCTGCAAGATCTCCTGCAGGTAACCAAAGGTGGCATAGATGGAAACATCACCGATGTTCAGCATGGCAACGTCCTGCCCGGCATCCAGATACTGCCGCACCGCGGCGGCGGCTTTTTCGTGCGAAGCCACCAGCGCGGCCGGGTCACGGCTCATGGCAAAGTACAGCGGGACGATGGTCTTGCCGTCCAGCGCTTCTCCCAGCGCACTGCGGGCGATGTCCAGCGCCAGCATCTGGCCGGAAGCAGTCTGCGGCGCGGCCAGCACCGGGCACTGCCGGATGAGCCGCACAGCCTGCAGCGTCATCAGCTCCGGGTCGCCGGGGCCGACGCTGACACCGTAAAATGTACCTTTCAGTTCTGCCATTCCTGCATCAGCTCCTTTGCCGTTTTTGTCTCGCCCAGCGGGCCGTGCTGGTTGGAGAACAGCACCGCGCCCACCCGGAAAGCCCCGCCTGCCCGTCGGTCCAGATGCATCTGGATGGCGGCAAGGATGCTTTCCAGCACCGGTGCACGCAGCTGCGCGCCGTCCAGAATGTCAAGGCAGGCATCGGTGGTGGCGGCATCCATCAGGGCGGCGCACACCTCATGCGCGGCACCGCACAGCGCCGCATGGGCGCAAAACACTTCAGCGCGGCCATCCGCCGTGTGGGAGTGGGTGTTCATGACCCCTGCCGCCAGCTTGCAGAGCTTGCCCACGTGGCCTACCAGAAGCACTTCCTCAAATTTGGCCGTGGCAGCCATATCCAGCGTATCCCCGATGAAGTTGGAGGTCTTGACCACCGGGAACCGCTCGAACTGCGGCAGAGCGCTGGCCAGATAATCCAGCCCGTAGTTACCGGGGGCCAGCACCAGCCGCCGGGGGCCGGGGGCATTTTTTGCGCGCAGTGCGGCCTGATTCATTTCCAGCTGGATGGTATCCAGAATGGCCTGCTGGCTCATGGGTTCCACGATGCCGCTGGTGCCCAGAATGGAAAGCCCGCCCTCCACCCCGATGTGCGGGTTGAAGGTGCGCTTTGCCGTCTCGGCACCGCCTTCCACAGAGATGGTCACCGCAAAGCCGCCGGTGTAGGCAGCATTTTCAGCTTCCCGTTCCAGCGCTTCGGCAATCATCTGGCGGGGCACATGGTTGATGGCGGCTTCGCCTACGGGCTGGTCAAGGCCGGGCTTCGTCACCCGGCCCACCCCCTCGCCGCCAAAGATGCGCACGCCGGGGGCATCCGGTTCCAGCACCACTGACGCGATCACAGGCAGGCCCGTGGTCACGTCCACATCGTCGCCGCCGTCCTTGCGGATGGCACATGCGGCACCTGTGTCCGTGCTGCGGCACCAGAGGGGAGCCACCTCCACCACAATGCCCTTGGGCGTGCGCAGAGCCACCGTTTCCGGTTCGCGGCCGGTCAGCAGCAGACGCGCCGCCCCTGCAGCCCCCAGCGCGGCACAGGTGCCGGTGGTATAGCCGCAGCGCAGCAACTTCTGCCCGCTGCGGACGTAATGCTCAAACTGAGGTTTTCCGGCGGGTGCCTTTTCGGCTTCCGGCTCCGGTGTGCCGAACAGAGCCGTGTACTGCTGTTCGGTCAGGCCGTACAGGGTGCGGATGTTCTCCGGCTGAAACGCCTGTTCCGGGGTCAGCACGCCGGAAACACCTGCGGGCGAAACGCACACCACCGTGTCCGCTATTTTTTCGGCCAATTCCAGCTCGTGCAGGCTCAGGATCACCGCCAGCTGACCGGTATGGGCCAGCTCCTTTAAAATGGTGAGCAGCTCGATCTTGCCCTTGATATCCAGAAAAGAGGTCGGCTCGTCCAGCAGGATCACTTCCGGCTGCTGGCACAGTGCCCGGGCCAACAGGATGCGCTGGCGCTGGCCGTCGCTGATGCGGTTAAAATCCCGGTCTGCCAGCTGCGCCGCACCCACCAGCTCCAAAGCTCTGTGCACCTGCTGCCTGTCCTCGGCAGACAAAATGCCCAGCCGTCCGGTGTAGGGATAGCGCCCCGCCGAAACAAAATCAAAGCAGGTGGTCAGCTCCATCCGGCGGCTGTGCGGGGCCATGAGGGCCAGCTTCTGCGCCCGCTGGGTACCGGTGTAACCGGCAAGGCTTCTGCCTTCCAGCAGCACCATGCCGCCCATGGGGGCCAGCTGGCCCGCCAGCGTGCGCAGCAAGGTGGATTTGCCTGCGCCGTTGGGGCCGATGATGGTCAGGATCTGGCCCGGCTGCACCCCGAGGCAAATATCCGAGAGCAGCGGTGTCTTGCCGTAGCCGATGGCAAGCTCCCGCGCAGTGCAAAGTGCTTTTTCGTTCATCATGCGCCCTCCCGCTCTGAATTGCGCCGCACCAGCAGCCAGATGACCACCGGTGCGCCGAACACGGCCGTGACCGAGCTGATGGACAGCTCCGTGGGCGCGAACAGACTGCGGGCCAGCAGGTCGCAGAACAGGCAGAAAGCCGCACCGCCCAAGCAGCACCCGGGCAGCACATGCAGCGGCTTTGCGCTGCCCAGCAGCTGCTTGACAAGGTGCGGCACCGCGATGCCTACAAAGGAGATCGGCCCCGCAAAGGCGGTGACACAGGCCGCCAGCAGGCTGGATAGCAGCACCAGCGCTGCCGAGAAAGGCTTGACATTCACGCCCACGCTGCGGGCATATGCTTCGCCCATCTGGTAGGCGGCCATGGGCTTGGAAAGCAGAAAGGATGCCGCCAGCGCAGGCAGCACCACCAGTGCCGCAGCCTGCACATTGGCCCATGTCACGCCGGAAAAGCTGCCCTGCGACCAGTTGTGCAGATTGACGATGTTGGAATCCTGCGCAAAGGCCACCACGATATCGGTGATGGCGGAGCAGATATAGCCGATCATCACACCGCAGATGACCAGAATGCTCATGCGCTGCACCCGCCGGGCCACCGCCAGCACAAAGGCCATGGCAGCCATGGCACCCGCAAAGGCAGCCGCGATCATGGTGGCCGAGCTGGTCAGCATCCCGCGGTCCAGAAACACCACCATGGTCAGGGCCACCGCCAGCTTTGCGCCGCTGGAAACACCCATGACAAAGGGCCCGGCAATGGGGTTTGCAAAAAAGGTCTGCAGAAGGTATCCCGCTGCGCTGAGGGCTGCCCCCAGCAGCGCCGCCATGACCGCGCGGGGCAGGCGCAGCTGCAGGATGATGTTCCCCGCAAGCGCATCGCCGCCCTTGCCCAGCAGCGCCGTCAGCACCGCACCCGGTGCAAGGGATACGCTGCCCCAGAACAGGTTCAGCGCAAAAAGCCCCGCCACGGCTGCCGCAAGGGCAATATAGGCGGCTGCAAGGCGTCTGGTACGGGTCATAGGCTTTCCTTTCTGTAAAATTTTCCTTCTTTAATCCACATGGGTGAGGAATTTCAGGGTACTGGCGGCAGGTGTGCCCTTGGTAAACACCCGGTTCATGTCCACGATCAGGTCTGCCAGCTCCATGCTCTGCTGGAACAGGCTCTGGGTGGTGCACCACACCTGACCGTTCTGCACCGCTTTGAACTCGTTCAACAGTGGAAAACGCTCGGTCAGCTGGCTCACCGATGCGATCATGCCCTCGATGGCGCTGTTGTAGATGAGCACATCAGCATCCTTTGCACCTGCATAGAAGTCCTCAAGCGGCAGGTTCATGGTAGCAAGGCTGTTACCATTGTCCGTCAGGTCCGCAAAGACATAGCTGCCGCCTGCCATTTCGATCATGCGGGCCACATAGTCACTGCCCTTGCGCACAGTGGCAAGGTTGTTGGTGGTCAGCGAGAAGAAGGCACAGCTTTTTCCCGTGGGTTCCTGCGAGAGGATGGGCTGAACGGCTGTCTCCTGCGCGGAAAACACCTGCTCGGCCTGTTCTTCCCTGCCCAGCAGGATGCCGTAAAGCTTGATCCACTCCATGCGGGCCAGCGGGTCGCTCTCGTAGCTGGAACGCTCCACCAGCACCGGGATGCCAAAGTGTTCCAGCTGTTCCTTTACCTCCGGCGTGTGCAGGATCATGGTATTCTCAATGGCAAGGCGGCAGCCCGCTGCCAGGATCTGCTCGTAATCCGGGGCGCTGTACTTGCCTGCATACGCGATTTTTCCCTCTTCCATGGCCTGCTGCACCGCGGGCAGATACCAGCCCTCGGCCTTGGTGCCGGAAAAGGCCACGCTGTCCAGTGCGTCCAGATGTAAAAGCAGATCCATCACCGAGGTGGAGACCAGATAAATATTCTCCACCGGCTGGCGCAGCACAGTCACATCAGCAGGCAGACCGTCCACCTCCGCAGCATCTTCCGGCACAACAAGGAACCGTGCATCCGACTCCGCGATGGTCAGCATGGTATAGCCGCCCTCATAGCAGTCCGCTGTGAACTGCTGTGCATAGTCCAGCTTGTAATGATGGGAGAAAACAAGACTTTCCGTATTGGCAGGCTGGGCCTTGCTGCCGCCGCCGGTCAGCGTCAGCGCCGCAGCGGGGATCAGTTTCAGAAATTGGTTGCGAGTGATTTTCATTCAAATATCCGGACGTTTGTCGTTCCGACCCCTCTTGTGAAAAGGCGTTTGGAGCGGCCCGCAGGCCGCGACAAACGCGAAATAAAAAATTGATTTTCCGCTGAGTATGCCCAGAGCGTGAGCGGAGGGCATTCTCAATCGTTAGCCTTCAGACTTGCGGAATCAAAGGTCAGCGTATACTCGATCTCGTGGGGGGTGCTCATGGCAACGGTGTCGGCGGTGACATCCAGTGCGGTATCCAGCGCCGATACCGGAATTTCAAAGGTGGAATTGCCCTCGGTGTTGGTGGGCAAATACTTCTCGCCGTCCACGATCATATAATCATAGTTCGGGCTGCTCCACACGATGGTGGCGGTCATCTTGCCATCCGCCACGGTCAGGGCTGCGGGGCTGTCCACAGCAGCACGGCCAGAGCCGCCCTCCAGCGTCACATCACAGGTGTAGGTGCCGTCTGCCGGGGTCTCGGCTTCCGCAGCCTTTTCCACGGCATCACGCACGCTGACGACATGGTCATACCACTTGCCCTTGGTGCCCAGAATGGCAAGGTCAAAGTCGGCATCCACAGCAGAGACCGGAATATCGAAGCCGTACACCTCCTCCGAGGTGCCGTCGGAATAGGTGACGGTATCTGTGGTGGGCTGCAGCCAGTCGGCCTCGTGGTCGGCGGCATCGGAAGCCTTGCCCAGATACAGGTTGACGATATGGGTGGAAGCAAGGCTGACATGGAAGGTCATCTGGCCGTTCTCCACGGTCAGGGTGCCCTTGCCGTCGCAGGCTTCGTTGGCGTGGAACATGCTGCTGTCGGTGTCAAACTCGGCGGTATACACACCATCCGTCAAAGCGGCGGTCTCAGCGGCAGAAGAAGCTACAGAGGATGCCGCCTCGGAAGAAGCAGCACTGGAAGCTGCAGAAGATGCCGTGGAAGAAGCGCCGCAGCCCACCAGCAGACTCAGTGCCAGAGAAGCAGCGACAACACAGGAAAAAACGCGTTTCATAGGAAATACCTCTACATTATAAAAATCAGCTTTTATTATACCATTGTTCGGATAAAAAATGAACCCTCTCCACCGGATGCCGCAATGCGGCCGCGAGACGGAGAGGGTTCGTTTGATCAACCGTTCAGAGAATCGATCGCCGCCTTGGTGTGGGCGACATACAGCTTCTGGACATCCTCGATCCCGCCCAGACCAGCGATCTGGCAGTCGATGCTGTCGAAAGCACCGGAAGCCTTGAACTGGCTCAGCCAGGAGTCGGCATCCTCACCGGCCATATCGTTGTTGGCGTGATCGCCGGCAACCACCATCAGCGGGCGCAGGATGACCTTGGTGTAGCCCGCAGCCTTAACAGCCTCGATCACGTTCTCGCAGGCAGTCTCTTCCGGCTTGCCCTCAACGGTGCCAATGAACACATTGTCGTAGCCCAGAGTCTGCATAGTGGTCTGCATCTGGCTGTAGCTCACCTTTGCGGTGTGCGAGGTGCCGTGGCCCATAAAGACAAAGGCGACCTTGTCCGCAGCAGCGGCATCCAGACTGTCGTAGCCGGCTTCCTTCACGGCAGCAGCGGTGACAGCCTTGGCAACGTCTTCCTTATCCTGATTGATGATGGTGGCATCGGAACCGACCTCGCCCAGCAGGGGCTCGGCCACAGCGACAGATTCAAACTTGTCGCGGTAGGTGTCGATCATTTCCATCATCTCGTCGTACTCAGCACCGTGCATCAGGTGGGTGGGCTGGACGACCAGATTCTTCACGCCGTTTTCCACAGCGCGGTCCATGGCCTGCTGCATGTTGTCGATCTTTTCGCCGTCACGAGCCTGCACATGGTTGATGATGATCTGTGCGGTGAATGCGCGGCGCACAGACCAATCCGGGTATGCGGCCTGCAGAGCATCCTCGATGCCCTTGATGTCCTTCACGCGGCTGTCGTTGAAGGAGGTGCCGAAGGAGACCACCAGCAGCTCGTTGTCGCCAATGTCGTCCTGATTGCGGGCATCGTCCTTGGAAGCATCGCCGGTGTCACGGCCAAAATAGTCGGGGTCGGCGTTCTCACCTTCCACCAGTTCCTTCTGGGTGTCGGTCAGGGCATCCCATGCAGCCTTGGCGGCTTCGCACTGGGCATCGGTATCCTCATTGCGCTCCTGCACATAGATTGCGTCGATGAGATCCGCAACATTCTTCGCTGCCATTTCGTCTGTTTCCTCCTCGGTTGCGCTCGCCGCGCTGCTTTCCTCTGAGGAGCTCTCGCTGCTTTCAACTGTGGAAGAAGTGCTGCTCTCCTCAGAAGATGCGCTCGAAGACGCGTTATTACCGCAGCCTGCGGCAGCGGTCGTGAGCATTGTAACTGTCATTACCAGTGCAGCGGTCTTTTTCCATGTAAGCTTACTCATGGGTGTGCTTCCTTTCCGTGGTCAATATCAACCCTTATTGTATTTTCACTGAAAGAAGGGTACAGGAAACTAAGGTATATATGAATTTTCTTTCAAATACACCATAAAGCCCATGAGAAAAGCCGAGGTCCTTTGTGCTGCCGAAACGTACAAAGTGTATAGAACGGCAACACAAAAAGACCCCGGCATATAGTCAGAGCATTTTCGGTACAACCAATTCCTCGTGATTTGGAGTGTGACACTCCCGTACCAACACACAGGCAGGTTTCCCGGCTGAAAGA
>ERZ857503.1073-NODE-1073-length-17274-cov-3.680527_pt1 | contig 17274 bp, 17 predicted proteins | sample MGYA00519766_ERZ857503 | MGnify/ENA primary metagenome ERZ857503 (study PRJEB31778, sample SAMEA3449345) | human gut metagenome | biome: human gut; feature: human-associated habitat; material: faeces | place: United Kingdom | collected 2010/2012 ...
AGATATACAATTTCTGAATGATTTCGAACTATTTCTAAGGAAGCGAGGGAATCGGAATAATAGCATAGCGACCAATTTCAGTATTTTGAAAGCCGCCTATAACAAAGCTGCTGAGGAAGATAAATTTAAGTCTAAATCCAATCCCTTTACTAAATTCAAAGTGGGAAAACTATGGACTGTAACTTCCAAGAGAGCTATCAGTAAGGAGGATATTCAACGTATCGAACAATACACCCCTCTTTCAAAAGCTCCTTATTTGGCATTAGCCCGTGATATTTTTCTGTTCAGTTACTATACAGCCGGAATTAATTTCTGCGATATCGCACGACTTAAACCGAAAAATATTATAGGTGAAAGACTCTATTACACACGGCACAAGACTGAGAAACTGCTATCCTACAAGCTGATGCCCAAAGCTCAGGAGATAATACAGAGATACCAGAAACCGGATTCTGAATACCTATTTCCAATTCTCGACAGCAGTCATAAAACTGAGTTGCAAAAATTCAACCGGATTCACAAGTCCCTTGCGAAAACCAACAAAGCCCTCAAACAAATTGGCGAGGAACTGAAAATCCCCGGCAAACTGACGACTTATGTTGCAAGGCACAGCTACGCAACAGTCCTCCGGAGGGCAGGAGTATCAACCTCTATTATCAGCAGTTCCTTGGGGCATAGTTCCGAGAAAGTCACACAGATTTACTTGGATAGCTTTGAAAATAAACAAATTGACGAAGCGATGCAAAACCTTGTATAAAGTTAAGGGGAACAGCAAAATTTCCCCTTAACTTTTGCTATATTTGCTCAGATAGAATCTATAATAATTATTAAACTAAGTGCGACCGTGGGAAAGAAATCCAATGCATCTCAAAATACAGAGAAAAAAGACCTTGAACTTTTGCAAGATGGAGATATAGATGATATAGATACATCCGGAATTATTTTTAGTGAGTTCTCCCCCGCTACTGCGCCAGATAAGATAGAACAGCCCCAAAAGATAGCAACCAAACAAAATCAAGAAAGAGAACAAAATCCGGAGGTGCAATCTAAAAATATTCCTAATACCTATGGGGATTTATTCGATACGTCCCAAGAGCAGTATTATGATTTTGACGAAGATATTTGGAAAGCTACCCCTATGGATACTCCGATAGATAGCTTGGAGAATCTGAGCCTTGAAATGGATTTTCCAACAGATTGGAGTGCATTAGAAGCTGAGCTAAGTGACCACACAAGCAATCTTGATCTGGGAATTGTTAAAACCAAAGTTAAATTTGAAACAGAAAGATTCACCTTATCTTCTTTTATCCAGAAAATGCCTCATGGCATAGTAGATAAGCAAATAGCAGGCATCGGAGCAACTACTCTGGAGATTAATTCAAAAAGAAATTCTATTATTGTAGTTCCGACAAAGATTTTGGCCTATAACAAATATGCAAAACATAAGGATATAACACTTTATGTCGGAGGAAAGGTCAATAGAGAGCGTAGTGCCACGAGTGATAAAGAGATAATAGGCTATCTTAAAGACGAGAATATTAAGCCTAAAAAATTCCTTGTGGTAGCAGACAGCTTAGCCCGACTATTAGGGGTCATAGGCCAAGAGGCGTATAAGGATTATTTTCTAATGATTGACGAAGTGGATATGATTCAATCAGAGAGTAATTATCGCCCGAAATTGGAATCTTTGATAGACTATTATTTTCAATTTTCACCCAAAAACAGATGTCTTGTAACAGCCACCTTGCGGGAGTTTTCCAATCCTCTTCTGCGGCAAGAATGTAAATTCAAACTTACATGGAAAGATAAACCCCAACGGGATATCAAACAATATTATACAGATGATTTGGATACTTTGACGGCACAGCAGGTTCAATCAATTCCTCAAACCGACAAAATAGTAATTGCCTTTAACTCCATCCGTCATTGCCTGAATATTATTAAAATGCTTTCCGAAGAAGCTCAAAAAGAGTGTGCAATTCTATGTAGCGATTCATCCAAAGAGGAGGCCGGGGATTATTATGCGGAGCTAACAAACACAAATCATCTTCCCCAAAGAATTAATTTCCTAACAAGCTGTTATTTTGCAGGGGTGGATATTGAAGACAGCTATCACCTTATCACGGTTTCCAATGCACACCAAAATTATCAAATGCTGTCTTTAGACAAGCTGACACAGATATATGGACGGTGCAGAATAGCCAAAGGTATATTAAGCGACACTATTATAGCGAATAGCCGTGATGATAGACAGACCAATGCCAATAAAAGCGATGAAGCAACCTTGTTAAAGCAAGTGGATGCAATACTCCAGTTACAAAAGGCCGCATCAGAATTAGGCAGTAAAGATGCAGACCTTGCAGATTTATTCAAGGTAGTGAAAACTGCTATTCGAGAGAAAGCGGCTGTAAAACTTCCCAGAGAGGAACCTGTCAAACTCACCCGAGAAAATATTTACGGGGAAAGTGTTCCTGCCTACATGAATATCGACTATTTGGTTGAACGGCAAAAATTGTGTAATACAATTTATAACTCCAGCCGGAGTCTGAGTTTGGCATTGAAGAAACAGGGCCATACTGTCAGCTATGAATATAAACCAATGTCCTCTACAGCGACACAAGCCGAATCGGAATTATCCTATGAAAAAGAAGCCCGGGATATAATTGATACTCAGCTACAGAAAGCCATCGAGGAAATCCGAGAAATTGCAAAACAAAAAGCAGGACTTTCAAAGGGCAATTTGGCTGAGTATCTTACGCAGAAAAGTTGTAAAGGCTATGTACAAAGACTGTATAAGCTCCGGGAACTGGCTGATGCTGAGACATTGATAGACAAATTATGGGAAATCCGCCATAGCGATAAAAGAGCTTATCATAACCTACAAAATGCCGCTGTATTCTGGGCTTTGGATGACAAGCATCCATTCAAACGGGATTTATTCAGGACATTTAAAATCGGCCGGAAATATAAGACCTCGGAAATCCATGAATTGCTTGCTCCTCTTGTGAAATATCACCTTCATAAGACTATTAAGCAACGTGCGGCAGTCAGTCTGCTGAAAGCCTTGTTTTTAATAGAAAGGCCCAAAACTTACCTCATAAAAGGCAAAAATCCCATGGGATTTAAGAAACACGGTAGTCTGAAAATCCCGAGGACAGAAGAAAATCTGCTGAAATATTTTGTGATATAAAATGCTGATATGCAATAAAATACCCGTCAAAATATTTGCAAAAGTCAAAAATTTTTCTTATATTTGTATTGTCTTTTAGGAGGTTAAGCCCTCCAACAATCAAAATATAAGTTTCATTTTTAAGTGTGTTCGCATTTTATGCGAATCTATATTACCTACTTATAAGATAATAAGGGGAATATAAGGTAAGTATTATAGAATAGCCTAAAATACGAACACTTCTTTTGTAATCCATGAAAAATTACACGGTTATTCAGAATGAGGCGGCTGAAAAACTGTCTCTCAATGATCTTTTTGTCTTCACAGTTCTCTCCATGACTGCCCATGATGACAATACCACAGATGTTACCTATGAACAATTAGCAGAGTTCACAGGAACCTCCATAGGCTATATAAAGGACCATTTTGCTAAGAGATTGAAAAATAGCGAACTATGCGTTATTGAAGAATTTGTAAAGGCAAGTAGAAGACGAAAAAAATATATTCTCCCATCCATTACAAGTAATTTCCGAATAATTCGAAAAGAATTAATTAATGACCGCTTCCTCAGTTCTGAAGAAAAAGGTTTCCTGATAGCACTCTATTGTATTTCAGCCAATAACACTTTTAATATGGGACTACCTGCAGGTCAGGCTATAAAGAAACTGGGTATTTCAAAAACAGCCTACTACAAACACTTAAAATCTTTACAAGCTAAAGGTTATATAAACTTTGTTGGTGATTATCCTCAAAATCCTCAATATGCGAATAATCCCGAATCTTTAATGCTCACTTGTGATTGGTTGGGCTATAAGAATTACAAAGAATGGCTACATAGACAGGAACCATTTGAACATGATACCCCAAAGTCCCTATTTATTATCTATCACACAAATATCTCAGTTAATTCATTATACAATAATACAACTAAGTGCGCATAAGGGCTGGAGTATTTAACTCCTGCCCTTTTCCTTTCTAATCTCAGTCCTAAGCCCTGAGTAAGTATATTATTAATAAGACATAATTTACTGAGTCAAAGGAATCCAAAAATTTTATTTTTTTAATTTTTTTTCAGCTTTATCCGCACAAATCCATTTCAATCCCCACATGACCCCTCCCCGCCTACGGCGTGGGGGATAGTCCCCCGTCACAACCCTTTAAAATCAAATTTTGGTATGGAAAGTACTTTGAAATTCATCAAGACGTGGGAGGTTGCCCAGTTTAAAGCCCAGCAGGAGGTTGATAAGCTGGAAGTAAAGCGAAATCCCCACACAGGCAAGGTATTCTTCGTCTATGGCTTTGAAACAGGCCCTTGCAGCCGGAAAGTGGAAGAGGGGCTTCTGACAGACCCCGTAGTCTCTCAGGTGTGCAATGCCGAGACAGGGGAGATGTTTATGATGCTCCACCAGCGTGGAGAGGGAGGAGCACCTACATTGGCTGTGTTTTAAGTTTTATATTAACAAGAGAGCTGAAAAAGCTCTCTTGTTATATTTTAATATTTCACAATATGTTCGATAAAACATGTTGTAGGGTCATTTGTCACTTGAATTGGATAACAATCTCTCGATAAAATGTCTGCTAAAACTTTACAGGACGGATGTTTGTGAGTATTATTCTTTCCGACGGAAATTATACAGGAAAATGAACCATTATCAAGCAATGATGGATTAAAACTTTTCAACGAGCCGTGATGGGGTATTTGGATAGTCCCAACATCGTAATATTTCTTGATTGCATTAATCCAATTTAAGATATTAGTGTCGATAGTGGCGTCTCCCGTGTATATACAACCAACATAATGGGATATAATAGGACGACAAAAATGACAATACAAATATTGTATGTGTCGTCTAATGTAATATGTGTCTTTCTTAATTGGGCCAGAGTACATTAAAAGAGAATTCTCATTTGTACCGCCAATGCTTTTGTCTTTGTATATAGCTCTAATCTTATTGCAAATGTGTGGTTTTGAAAGACTATCTGCTATATTATCTATATCAAAATCTTTGTCATCTTTAAATGCCTTTTCAAATAACGTCGTAATTAATTTACTTTTCGAGCCATCGTCATGATTATATGGAATAAATATCCAATCGGCAGAAACGGGAATACTGATTCCTTTTCCACTGTCTATTCTTTGTTCATCCTCTAAATTTTCAATAGAATATGGAGGTCTTTCCTCATTATTATAATAGTAGTCCCTCTCCCTATCTGCGGGCCTAATCCATATAATTTTAGCTCCATTGAAATATTTTTGGGGATTTAAAACAATATCGTAAAGATTTTTGTCCTCATAGGTGCTTAGAAAAAAGGCTTTCTGCTCTGGAGACATTAAAGGATAAATTACTGTTTGAATATCCTTAACGGTTTCTTTGAGTTTGGGTATTAAATTGATATGATCTTCATCGAAATGGGATATGACCAAAATATTGATAATATCTTGGTGGTTAAAACTTTGCGCCACAACAGGTGCCAGTAGGTTCTTCCCAGATTTTGTCCCGCAATCATAAACCAAGTTGAAGTTATTAATTCTTTCAGAATAGAAAGCCCCTTGTCCTACCGGATGAAATGTGCGAATGATATTATCAGCCATAATAAGTCTTTTTAGTCATCTAAATATACTATAAATAATTTAAATTTCACCTATCATGTTAACCATCCGCCCCTCTACAAGACACCGTGCTAAAATCAAATTAGCCCTCCAAGGCTGTGCAGGTTCCGGGAAAACCTATTCAGCCCTTTTATTAGCCTATGGCATGACCTCCGACTGGTCTAAAATCGCCGTCATAGATTCAGAAAATGGCTCTGCTGACCTCTATGCCCATCTGGGAAGCTACAATGTGGTCTCCCTCGGAGGAGACTACTCCCCGGAACACTACATCGAGGCTATCGCCCTCTGTGAGAATGCAGGCATGGAGGTAATCATCGTGGACAGTATTTCCCAATGCTGGGACTACCTGCTGGATTTCCATGCAGGACTGCAAGGCAACTCCTTTGCCAACTGGGCCAAGGTCACACCCCGTCAGAATGCCTTCGTACAGAAAATCCTCCAATCCCCGGCACATATCATCTGTACCATGCGTACCAAACAGGATTATGTGCTCAATGAGAAGAATGGCAAGTTAGTCCCGGAGAAAGTAGGGCTGAAAGCCATGCAAAGGGATGGCATGGACTATGAATTTACCGTCGTCTTGGACATAGACCTCAAACACCATGTGCAGGCTTCCAAAGACCGGACAGGGCTATTCATGGGCCGTCCCGAATTTACCATCACTCCGAAAGTAGGCCAAGCCATTCTGAACTGGTGCAACCTCAATTCCCAGCAAACTATCGTACAACCCCAAACATCCCAAAACTATGGAAACAGCACTCCAGCTCCATCCTGTTAGACATAATCTGATTCCCCTGCCAGTATCTCCGCTTCTTCCAGCCTCTGACCATTCGGAAGAGAAACCTTTGAAACCCTTTGTGGAAGCCAACACCAAAGCTGTCACCTTACGGCATCTGCAAGAGGATTGTGTGGTTCCTGTCTTCTCCAAAGACAATGAAGTGACTATCTCCCATCCGGCCTTTGTGGAGACAGTCTATGAGGCGGCACAGGAGTTCTTTCGGGGAGAGAGCATCGACAGCCCTGAGATAAGGGTAAGCCATATCATCAAGGGGAGAATCCCCGAAGCTATCCATAAGCCCGTGAACCAGCTTTTGGAGACAGACAAGACCATCTACTACGAGCGGATGATGTTCTGCTTTGAAATCCCTACTATCTGCCGGACTATCGACCAAAACCCCTTGAAGCTGACCATAGGAGGCGTAAGAGCCTATAACCATGAAAACCTCTACAACAGGAAATCGGCGGAGAAATTCAAGGTCTTCGTGGGCTTCAAAAACATGGTATGCTGTAATATGTGTGTAAGTACGGACGGCTATAAGAGTGAAATCAAAGTAATGAACACACAATCTCTCTTTAAGGCTGCCATGGAGCTGTTTCAACTCTATAACCCCGAGAAGCACACAAGACAGATGCAAAACCTGCTGAGTTCCTCCATGACTGAACACCAGTTTGCTCAGTTTTTGGGTAAGTCACGGCTATATCAATGTCTGCCTCAGGAGGAGAAAAGGAAACTGCCCCAACTGCTGATGACCGACACCCAGATAAATCTGGTGGCAAGGGCCTACTACCAAGACGAGGATTTCGGGGTGGATGCATTCGGCCGGGAGATTTCCATGTGGAGGGTCTACAACCTCCTGACAGGGGCCAATAAGTCCTCCTACATCGACAATTTCTTGGACAGGGCACTCAATGCCTCACAGTTGGCTGAGGGCATCAACAAGGCCCTTTATGGAGAGAGTGAATACAGGTGGTTTGTGGAGTAAGGAAAAGACTGTCGGATTTTCAGAACCTGCACCTTATAGGGAAATGGAACAAAAAAATTCGACAGCTTACCCACCTTACGCACTTACTTTCTATATATTCCAAAACTAAGTGCGTAGAATGACTGTCTGAGATTCCAAACCCTCTTTCTTTTCAACCCACACCTCAGTCTTATCACCCACACTCTTTAGAGTATCACTATCCCTCTCACCCTTTCTCCATTATGATATGAAAGTTGGAGGATGCGCACTTAGTTGGTTGTAATAATACAATCTATCTGCGCATAGACTGTACATCTATCTCCCTTATATAATAGAAAGATAGGTGTACAAGCCCCCAAAAGAGCGACGGAAATTATCTTTTGTCTGAAAATTGTGTATTTTTGTGCGTATGGATGACAAGTTGAAACAGATAGACACCCTTTTAGGTGAACTGAATCAATACAGGGCCAATGAAAATTACCGCATTACGGAGGCTCTGGAGATTGAGTATACCTATGACAGCAACCGCATCGAGGGAAATACGTTGACCCTCAATGAGACGGAAATGGTGGTCAACAAAGGCATTACCATTGCAGGCAAAGGGCTGAGGGAGCATCTGGAAGCTATCAACCACAAAGAAGCTATTGACTTTATCAAGGACATAGCACAGAAAAAAGAGCCTGTCTCGGAAAGGGTGCTGTTGGATATTCACTCCATTGTCCTGCACAGCATAGATAAGGAGAATGCTGGAAAATACCGTCGTGTACCTGTCATTATCAGCGGTAGTAAACACATTCCACCTCAGCCTTATTTGTTACAGCCCAAAATGGATGAACTGTTTCAATGGTATGAGGCAAACAAGGATTCCATGCACCCGGTTGTATTGGCAGCTCAGATGCACGAGAAATTCGTATCTATCCATCCCTTTATAGATGGCAATGGCCGGACAGCACGCCTGTTGATGAATCTTATATTGATGCAACACGGCTATCCCATTGCCAATATCAAAGGGGATAATGACACCAGACGCCGCTACTACCAAACTTTGGAAGAAGCATCTTCGGGGGATAACTCGGCTTTTGTGGAGTTCATTGAAGAGGTGGTGATTCAAAGTCTGGAATACTATCTGCAAATCATCCGGGGATAAACCGGAGTTTTGAGCATGAAAAGGGAGGTGTGGAGCAATCCATGCCTCTTTATTTTTGTCCTCCCCTCAGGGGATAAATCCGATTTAACTTTAAATTCACGCTTATGAAAGATTTGTATATAACGCTTGTTGTCTGGGCTATAATCTGCCTTGTGGCTTACATCAGGGCAGACCCCCGCAAGCAAGAGTAAACATTTCTGAAAGTCAATGTTGATTTTCTGAAACTTTAAACCGAAATTTGTTACTGCAACAGCCCTGAAATTTAGGGTAAGTTATTGCATTATCCGAGTTAGTTTTCTACTTTTGTGGAACATACTAACTGACACGGAAAGTGTAAGTTTATTCCCATAAAGCGAATCTGGAAAATTCATTGATGGTGAGAATAAGCGGACTTATCCTTTCGTCGTATACTTATCACAAGTATATAGGCGTAGGGCTGTTGCTTGTTTTATCCATCGAGGTATTCCAGAACCTGCTTTAGTAAAATAGGCTTTCAGTCCTACGCTTTCTTTTTACTACTAACCATCTGTGGGGGACGGCAGATTTGTCGAATGATATATGCTGACCAAAGAAGAACTCCGAAATTTGATAGGAGCATTTCATCGAGCTGAATACAGAATAAACAATTCTTATGACTGGAATTTTTTGTGTAGTAAATCATTAACATTTTTTGAGTTTGAGGCACAAATGAAAGTTAGTGATATTAAGATAAAAGATAATCCAGACCAATGTAAGATTTCTCACATTATAGCCCAAGGACCCTCTAATAAATATATGGAGTTTGAAACTCAAAATGGGAAAATGCAGGGTCTTGTGAGTCCTAAGATTCAGAAATATGGGATTCTGGGGGCTGTACTTAATACTACACCTATGGTATCTTTAATACATACCAAAGGTATGCTACGATTAGAGCCGTCCTATGAGTATGAATGGATGCTTCATACTGCTGACGAACTAATACAATCTAAAAATAAACTTGGGAGTTTGGTTGCATTATTATTATTGGACTTTTTCAAGAAACCGTTATTGGCATTATGGGAAAAACAGCATTATGGCAGTATATCTGATTTTATAGAAGAAATTGAACAATCTCGCGGTTGGCATTTGGATATTTATTCAAAAGCGCTTATTGACCAAATAATAGCATGTTGGAAGGACGGAGCAATTGAATTGTTATTTGCAAATGACAATACTGAATGGATAAATGAAAAAACATTAGAAGCCTATCAGGATATTAAGCATATTCGACAAACAGAATATTGGAATAAAGAACTACCGGATATAGATGATATAGATGAAGAGGATGATTGGTTTTAATATGTAAATTGAATTCGATTTTTTTTGTTAATATTATGTCGCATAAAAAATAAGAAATTATGAAATACAATTTTCAAAAGCACAATGTAGGCATAATGATTAATAGCAAAATTCTTGCTTCGATAAATCTATTTTTAATCCCGATTATTGGTAATGGAAAAATTGGATTTATTAATAAAAATGAAAAAATTATCATAAACCCTCAATTTGAAGAAATGAAAGACGAATTTTTCACAGAAGATTCTCTTGTTCGAGTAAAACGCGACTCTAAATGGGGAGTTATTGATGCTTTTGGGAAAGTTCGCATTCCTTTTAATAATCAAGAAATCAATAAGTACGGAGATGGGTTATATGAAATACGCGTAGGTCTTGGTGGGCGAGATTCCCGAGGATTAGTCGACTCTAACAACAATATAATTGTTCCAATAGGAGTATATGGCAATTTCTATTATTATAAAGAGTTTGCTATAATTATAACATTGGATAATAAATATGGTGCTATGGATAAGCATGGAGCTGTAATAGTTCCGCCTATTTATGACTCTATTGATTGGACACAAAAGACCGACCCAATATTAACAGCGAAATTGGGAGATGAAAAAATAGAGTTCAATTTAAATCTCCTGAGATAATTATTACTCACTTACTTTTCTATAATATACAAAATCTAACTGCGCAAAATCTGATGGTTAATCAAGTCGTAAAATGCACGGGCTTAATAATATTCGCAATTTGTATATTTAGAAACGCGGTTTATAGTCAAAATTTGAGTTTTACAGAAGCATTCAATTCTGCAAGAATAGAACTCGGGGAATATGGTGCTTTTGAGTACCAAGGGAGACTCTATGGAACATATTATTACGATGATTGGATAAAACTAACAAATTCTGAGAAAAGGCATATATCCCTATTGATACAAATGCGGCATAAAGTTCGAGAATTAGTAAAAAAACATTTTTCTGAATTTGGTAATATCTCAAAATATCAAGAAACCTATAATCCTGACCAAACAATTAATATTTATTTGGAAGTCTTTTCTACAAAACATGGTTCACAAACCTCTGATCGCTATTATCAAATCTATTATACAATCGACTTAACAAAAGATCGACTAAAATATTTATCAGAATATTTTGACCGGAATTCTGTTCCACAACCATACAAAGGGCAGGCTTCAACTATCTATACTGGGTGGATGCAATATTATGAACGGGATTATATTCGAGAGGCATCGGATTTGGCAAAAGAAATTCGAATGATTCTTAATCAAGGTAAAAAGTCTTGATGAAAAATTATATATTCATATTTATTGTATTACTGATGTTTAGATGTTAGATACATATTGAAAACATAAAAGCTATTTAATATATTTTATGATGACGTGTTACGAATGCAACTGTAAGGTTTGCCAGCACATTAACTGTAGTGCTATTCTGCCTCCCAATACTGGTAATGTTATTTTGCCTACCGGTATTCGAAGGGATTCTTCTGTGAATAAAGAATCGATTTTTATCACAGGCTTAATTTATGTTTTTTTGCCTATAATTTTACCTATAATTATTCTCTTGTGGTTAGTATCTTGCGGCGCAAAATATATTAGAAATTATTATTTGCTATGCTTATACACGGATTTATCCCAAAAGGAAGTGATAAAATTTTCTTTTCATATTGATAAAATACTTAGAATTAAAAAAGACAAGAATAACAGCATCCCATTTTCAACAAAGTTTAAATATGACTTATTGATGCTTATGAACGAATATCCTTTCACATGGACTCGTTATTGTGAAAGACATGAAACCATTGTCATTTCGCAACAATTTTATGTATAAAATGATTGATGCCATACAAATCTTTCTGATAGATTACGCCAATGAGAAACTTATCCATAATAGGCTTGCCCCAAGTGGGGTTACCCCTCCTCATAGTACAAGCACAGGCCAAAAACCTGTGCTTTTTGCTTGATACGGGGAGTAATGTCAATGTCCTTGACAGACGAGTAGCTGAGTTCTTCCAACTCTCGGGAGAAACAGCCAAACAGCGTCAGTTTGGAATAGATGGAGAACTCCGAACAACAGACGTTGTTGAACAGGCTTTTTCTTTGGAAGAGCAGGAATACAAAGCTAATTTCTCAGTCATGGACTTGTCTTCAGCCTTTGGAAAAATAGAAGAGGAATCGGGCATACAGATTCATGGCCTCTTAGGATGCTCTTTCATGGAACAGCAAAAATGGATTCTCGATTTTGAAAAACTATGTTTGTTCACTCCCTAATTTCCTACACTCTCAATACACACTCAGTTTTCTATCAATATAAGAAACTAAGTGTGCTATTACCCTATTGTAAACACACTTTCAACCACAGATGAAAAGGTAATTTGTGTTACCTATTTGGTTACCTGTTGAGGTTTTTGGAGAATTTCGATTTTTTAATTAGCTGATTTACAAATTAATAAACATTCAATCAGTTGACAGGGTATTCCACTCGTAATGAAGGGGTCCCGAGTTCAAATCTCGGATTCAGCTCGAAGAGGCGTAAAAATGATCGCGCCGTTCTACGAAGAAAGCCTTGCATAACGAATATGCAAGGCTTTTTCTTTTGTGTATATTGCCGTCACTCGTTGCAGCGGATCGACCACTTGTTGTTGTTGCCGATGACGGCCCGGACCAGATCGTCGCCATAAACCTCCATGTTCGACCAAGTCTGCCCGTAGGTCATCGTCGCGTGCGACGCCCCGGCGAAGTCCATCAGCACGATGCCGACGTTCCCGCGGAAATCGTGCCGGTTGAGCCGGTCGGCCGTATAGCGGTTGTAGAGATTGGCGCAGTAGTCGTAGTCGCCGACGGCACCGAAGATGTTGATGCCCGAGACCGAACAGTGGGCCGTATCGTAACAGCTCACATAATTCATGCACCACCGGGTGACATCCGTCGTGTTGTAGGTGTAGTCGATACACTCCTCGATGGCCGCATACTTGGTCTTACCGTCCGAGGAGCCGTTCTTGATGTTGTAGAGGTCGTTCACCCGGATCGGGGCCTGCCCGACGCCGTTGCCCGAAAGCGTCGTGTCGAAAACCACCTTGTCGTGCGTCCAGTTCAGGTAAGCGCCCAGATACTGCCCGTCGTTGGACGATTTATAGTCCTCGCGGATGATGAAGAGGATCTTGCCCCGGGCGTCGGCCAGCGTCATGCGGGGATGGAAGTCGGCGATGCGCCCCTCGCAGTGCGACCGGATCAGGCTCACGACGCTCCTGTCCCACCCCGTCTTGCCGGTGCCGCTGGTATTTTCGTATTTCAGGTGCACCAGCACCGTCTCGCCGGGATGCGCCTCGAGGAACCGCACGAAGCGGTCGAGCACCTGCGAAAGCAGGAAGGGCGAGAGTTCCTGCCGGTCGGTCCCGCCGGGTGTGTAGCCGCCGAGCGACGGGTCGCCCAGCGGGGCGATGCCGTGTTGGATCGGGAGGTCCTGAACCGAGGAGCCCGATGCCGAAGGACGCACGTCGAACATGCGCACCCCGGCCGCAAGCTGCTCCTCGAGGGAGAGCTCCTGCGCCTTGATCATCTTGGTGATGTTCATGTATCCGAGCACTACGTTCTGCAACCATTTGAAATGGTAGCGTTCGCTCGGTTTGCCGCCCGTGGCTTCGTAGTGCGATCCGAAGATCGTGCAGGCGTCGTGCGACCCCGGAATGGAGACCTGCGAGAGATAGGCGTTGTCGGGCAGGCCGGCCATCCAGTCGGAGTAGTCCCCGCCGATCCGCTGCGCCTGAGTCGGCATGTCGCCTACCGTGAAGGTGTAGCGGTGGCCCGCCCGCAGGGTCGCAGTAGAGGTATATTCGTAGGTCTTACCCTCGGTCGTAACAGCCGAAAGGGTCAGCCCGCGGATGTCCTGCGGCAGCATGAAAGCCGTCACGAGGATTTTCGAACCCGCATCGAGGCGAATGTACGGGACCGCTCCGGTGGTCAGGTGCACGGCCAGCACGTTGGAGGTTTTGCCCGGATCGGTCGTGCAGACGCCTGTCGCAATGTCGTAGGTAAACGCTCCCGCCACGGGGTCGTCGCTCGACAGCACGAGTTTCTGCACCTCGACGGCCTCGGAAAAGCCCGTCTGGATCGTGACCGTGGTCATCAGCGGCCGGAATGCGAAAGGCACCTCGGCACCGCGTTCCACGCCCTCGCTGCAGGCGGCCATATAGGCCAACTGCATGTTGCATTCGCCGTTGTTGCAGGTCTGCACGGAGGGAACGGCCGTCAGGACGATCGATCCGCTGTTGGCCCTGACGGCCGCAGCCGGGTAGAACGCATAGAAATTGTAACGTTCGTCGCTGCCCCACGCCATACCCGTATTGCTGAGGTCCGCCTCGCTCTCCGTCGCTCCGGAGACACTGACCGTGACTGCGGCCCGCTGCGGGGTCGTCTGGGGGCAGAGGATCTCCACCCGGTCGCCATTGCGCCAGTAGATCGGATAGCCGCCGTCGCGCAGGGGCCCGTAGGCCGTGCGGGTCTCGGGCCGTCCGTCCGCCGCGTCGTCGTTGTCGATCGAAAAACGGCAGGCGATGCCGTCACCCCCGCTCCCGGAGTCCCCGGGACCACAGGCCGTCTCCGTCAGGTCGGTTCCGCACCCGGCCAGCAGGAGCGCAAGCGCCGGCAGCCGGAAAATAGTTCTGTATCTCATAGCGTCTGTTCTGAATGGGCGTTAGTACTCATCGTCCGCAAAGGTCAGCGAATCGGGCCCCAGCTCCCCGCCGTGCGGCTGGGAGATCGCAAATCCCGCCTCCGCCGCAACCGCGAACACCTCCAACTGCGGCTGTATGTAAACTGCTTTCATCAGGTATCTACTTTTATAGACATATCGGGACGGCATTGTCTCCGTCCCGATATATACAGGTTTTCTTCGCCGGAATTACTCGATCGTATAGGTGAAATCGGCGAACTCGACGTGGTAGGAACCGGCCGTACTCATGATTTTAATCATGATCCGCTGTCCGTTCGAAACCGTGAACGTGTGGGTCTGCGTACCGGACCGGCACTCGTTGTCGTTGCCGTTGATGATGTTGTTGCGGTCGCGGAGCCACGCCTCGGTGATCGGGCCGTTGCCCGTGACGCCGATGCGGTACTTGATGTTCACCAGCGCCCGGTTGGTAGCTGCCTCGAACGAGATCCGCACGGTCTTCTGGCCGTCGCACTGGATCGGAGCCGTCACGAACGCACCGTTGTTGTCGCTGTTGGTACCGGCCGGAACCTGCAACTGGATACGGTTCTTTTTAAGTTTGTCGTCGCCGTTCTTGTCGCTTTTGATCTCGGCGCGGTAGAAATACCAGCCGTCGAAAAGTCCGTCGGGATCGTACTGCGAAGCCACGGTATAGAATCCGTTGTCCTTCCAGGTGCCCGACCCGTATTTGCTGTCGATGGCGTCGGGAACGGTAATCGTAACGGTCTTTTTGTTGCAGGGAACGCTCATCGTGTAGTGGTGGTTACGCTTCAGGCCGGCCAGGGTCAGCGACTTGTCCGAATAGGTCAGGCCGTCGGCGGTCATGACCTTCACGGTCAGCGTCGAGTGGATGCCGACCGGAAGCAGGCCGATCACGAACTCTTTCTGTCCGGTGGGAATGGTGATCGCATTGGTGACGGACGAGGCCGTGAAGTTTCCCAGGGCGTCGATCGTACCCGCCGTCGGCAGGACGTTGGCGTCGGTCTCCAGCATGATCTTCCTGGGCGTCTCGTTGGCCCCCAGTCCGAGCGTGATTTTGATGCGCGCCATCAGCGGTTTGAACGTGAAGTTGACGGGCAGCACGGTCGAGGTCTCATCGACGCTGAAGGGCTCCTCCCAGATGTTCGTGTACATGAAATCGTAGTCGGCGAGGTTCGACGTGCAGTAGGCATCGCCCCACGTGTGTTTGAACGTCTTGTTCACGGCATCGAACGATGCGCTGCAGTCGTACGGGTAGTAGGCCGCAGCCAGGGTGTAGGAACCGACGGGCACGTCGCCCGAGAACGTGGTGGTCGCGCCCGACTTGTCAGCCGTAAAGAGGCAGGTCCGCGTCACGGAGCCGTCGTAGAGGAGCACGGCGACCCGGTCGCCCTCCACCCAGTTGGTCGTGTTGCCGTCGATGGAGGTGCGGGTCTGCGCCGAGACCATCTCCTCGGGAATGGTGACCTGCACATACGTCTTCGTATCTTCGGGCGAGGTCACATCGCTGTCCTTGCTGCATGCGCTCATGCCGACTGCGGCAAAAAGGGCAATGGCGAATAATTTTTTCATAAGGCGTTTTTCGTTTTGTCGTTGGTTATTCGAAATCGTCGAACGAACGGGAGTTGTCGCCCAGCTCTCCGCCGCCGGTTCCCGGCTCGATATCGCTGCTTGCAGCGAATCCTTTCTCCACGCACACGGACATGACGTACAGGTCCGGAGCTTCATAAATCAAATGCTTTTTCATAGTCTTTTTATTGTGTTTAAATCAGTTACATCAATCCCAGCCGTTATGCCGCGACGCAGAGCACCCGTACACACAACCATTCCCCGTCGGCGAAAAGGCAGACCTCCAGGACGGCCACCCGGCGTCCGGAGCGGCGAAGGCGGTGCAGTTCCGCTTCGATCCGCAGCTCCTCGGCTTCGGGAAGCGACCGGCCCACCCACGCTCCGAGCGAATCGGGAGCGTACACGCAGAGCCGTTCCTCCCCGAGATAGGCCAGCAGGTAGTACGGCACCGAAGCGGACCGGGGAGTTTCGTCCATGGCAGATATTGCGGTTCGGGACATACGGGTTGCATGGCTGGCAACCATTATTCTACGATCACGGCGCGGTTCAGCTCGGGCTCCGCAAAGCGGTTGTTGGTGTCACCCTCGGCCTTTTTGACGAGGCGGTCGGGGGCAACGCCGTATTTGTTCTTCAGCAGGTTGTAGACATACTCCATCCGCTGCTCGCTGAGGCGCTGGTTCAGCTCGCGGCTGCCCGTCGCCTTGTCGGCCGAGCCGATCAGCGTGAAGGTCTTGTCCTTGTCGGCCTTAATGGCGTTTTTGACATAGAATTCGAGATTGGTGAGCTCCTTGCTGTCGAGCGTCGCCTTGCCGATTTTGAAGAACAGCACCACGGGCGATGCGGAGACCTTCTGCTCGACAACGACCTTGGCGGGCGCGTTGCGCAGTTTTTCATTCTCGTCGTTCAGCACGGAGTTTTTCGAGGCGAGTTCGGAATTGTTCTCCTCGAGTCCCCGAATCCGGTTGAGATAGGGCGTAATGTCGATCGGCTGCACGTTCGAAGCACGCTTGAAACCGCGGCGGTTGAACTTG
>ERZ857503.1076-NODE-1076-length-17204-cov-4.776080_pt1 | contig 17204 bp, 19 predicted proteins | sample MGYA00519766_ERZ857503 | MGnify/ENA primary metagenome ERZ857503 (study PRJEB31778, sample SAMEA3449345) | human gut metagenome | biome: human gut; feature: human-associated habitat; material: faeces | place: United Kingdom | collected 2010/2012 ...
GGACTCCCAACGCTTTGCGCCATCTCTCAACTGAACGAGCCTGAAACGTCGGAGTTATCAGGCCGTCAAAAGAGAACCTATTGGGGCGCAAGGGTTTCGGTGGGTTTACACAATTTTTGGTGTGTTTATAGAAAGTGTCCTGAGCCATTGCAGTGCAATGGCTCAGGGCGTTTTTTAAATAGTCGTCAAATAGTAGTCAGCAGATCATTCCTTCAGGCGCTCTACCAGCCCCTTTGCCGCGTCCATGCAGTCCTGCGCTTCTCCTTCAGACACCGGCATGTAGGAATCAGATGGATAGCGTGTTTCAATGTAAAACTGATTTACATAGGCGCAGTCCCGAAGGACCTCCTTCAGCGGGGCCCCCGCAAAAATTGCCTTTCTGCACAGAAATACGAGACTGTGCCCCTCCAGGAGTTCGCCCGTATTTTTTAGGAGCCATCCTTTTAGAGCCTTCTCCATTGCCTGCTGACAGTGAAATGCAACCAAGTCATTGCCCCCATCATGCTCCATCAGGATTTCCGCACCGCGCAGATCCTGTATGGCTTTTTCAAACCAATCCTTATATCGAAGGCTGTCACCCATAGAGAACAATCCCCTCTCGATCCAGCTTGTGCGCAAAGCTCTGGTAATCGCTCACGCATTGATCCCATTCTTCCGGCGTGTAAAGCAGGAAGTCAATCGGAGTTTTCGATTCCGTATCACAGTACAAATCCGTCAGCAACTCCCGCTTATTCTTCGTCGAGGCAACGACGCAAATGTCAATATCGCTCTTTACGGTAGCGGTTCCCTTCGCTCGCGAACCAAACAGCAGGATTTTCTGTGGACTGCAAAGCTTTACAATCTGTTCTTGAATGGCGGCCAGTTCTTCCATTGCATCGCCTCCTCATTAATCATCTCAAAAAAGTATATCATAAAAACAGCAGAAATAAAAGGTGATTTTCCCTGTCGTACCGATTCGAAATCGCAGAATTTCCATGTATTCTTAGGCCAATAAAGCTACCACAAGAAAATCTAGATGTCTCGCGTAATATTCTTCCTGTCAGTTTCTGTTGCATCCCTCATAACCAGCCGCCTCTTCCGCTGATCACAATCAGACAGCTCTTCCGCCTGCTTATAATAACAGAGCGTGGGAAGCTCTTCTTCCCACGCTCTGTCAATGTTCCCGGTTCGCGCAGCGAAAGCTGACAAGCACCCTCGCGTATTCGCCCTTCTGGCTAGGAGAGACCAGAGCTCTGCCTCTATCTGGCAAAGATATATCCCCGGGAGCAGCCGCTGATCTTTATCGCATTATTCTGCGCAGGCAATGCCGCGGTGAAGTGCCTCCAGGTTCAGAGGAACTAATTTCGCCTTCTTCCCCGTGAACATCTCCTGGATCATGTTCTCCACGGTCTCCACCTTCAGCGCCTTGGTGGCGCCAATGTAGGCTCCCAGCATCACCATATTGCCCACTTTAGGGTTTCCCAGATCTGCCGCGATGGCGTCGCAGGGCACATATACCGCCTTCACATCGGTCCGCTGCACCTTGTCTATCACGATGCTGCTGTTGACAAACACGGTTCCCCCGGGCACCACTGAGGGCTCAAACTTTGTCAGAGACGGCCGGTTCATGGCGATGACTTCTGTCGGGGCCTCTACCACCGGTGAGCCGATCCGCTCATCGCTGAGGATCACGGAGCAGTTGGCTGTGCCGCCACGCATCTCTGGGCCATAGGAAGGTACCCAGGAGACCTCCAGTTCCTCTTCCACGCCTGCCTCCACCAAATTCTTACCAATGGACATGACGCCCTGCCCACCAAATCCAGACAGGATGATCTCCTTTTTCATCTCATTGCACCTCCTGCTCTTTGATGACTCCAAGGGGATAGTAGGCCGCCATATTGGCCAGCAGCCACTGGTTGGCCTCCAGCGCCTCCATTCCCCAGTTGGTTGGGCAGGTCGCCAGCACCTCGATGAAGGTGAAGCCCTCCCCTGCCATCTGCTTCTGGAACGCCTTCTTGATGGCCTTTTTCGCTTTATTCAGATGGGGAATGTCCGTCACGCAGACCCGCTCCGCGTAGACCAATCCATCCAGGGCAGAGAGCATTTCCGCCACCCGCATGGGCATACCTGCCTGCTCCTTGGTGCGACCAAGGGGTGCTGTTGTGGCCCGCTGGCCAATCAGCGTTGTGGGGGCCATCTGACCGCCGGTCATGCCGTAAATGGCATTGTTGATGAAAATAGTGGTAAACTTCTCCCCGCGCATCGCCGCGTGGACGATCTCCGCCGCGCCGATGGACGCCAGGTCGCCGTCCCCCTGATAGGTGAATACCGGCTGGTCCGGGTGGGTCCGTTTGACTGCTGTGGCCACAGCCGGAGCCCGGCCATGGGCCGCCTCGATGGTGTCAAAGGCGAAGTAATTGCCCGCGAATACGGAGCAGCCCACAGGGCACACGGCGATGGCCGTGTCCAGCGCGTCCATCTCCTCCAATACTTCCGCAATCAACTTATGTACAATGCCGTGACTGCACCCAGGGCAGTAATGCAGCTCCGTCGCCTGCAGCCCCTTGGATTTCTCATAGATCGTCTGCATCTCACTTTACCTCCTCATAGGCGGCTCGGGCTGCCGCCTCTACCTCAGACACGGTTGGAATCACACCGCCGTACCGGCCGCAGAACCGCACTGGCTTCCACTCCGCCACCGCCAGATTCACGTCGTCCAGCATCTGGCCCATGCTCATCTCCACATCCACCAGCACCTTCACAGATGTCCGAGAGGCCACTTCCTTTAGCCGGGCGTAGGGGAACGGCCACAGGGTGATGGGGCGGAACACTCCAGCCTTGATCCCCTGCTTGCGCAGGTTCTCCGCTGCGGTTTGCGCAATACGGGAGGGGGTTCCGTAAGCCACGAACACCACTTCCGCATCCTCCAGCATCAGCTCCTCCCACTTGCACTCCTTGGCCTCCATTTCCGCGTACTTCTTCGCCAGCTGCTGGTTGTGCTCCTCGCAGGAGACCGCGTCGATGAACAGGGAGTTGATGAAGTTGTTGTGGGACCGTCCGTGCAGACCGGTGGCCGCCCAGGTCTTCTCCGGCAGCTGGCGGCCAGGATTGTCGTGCCAGACGATGGGCTCCATCATCTGACCAATGAGGCCGTCTACCAGCACGATCACAGGATTGCGGTATTGGTCCGCGATGTCAAATGCCTCCTGCATCAGGTCTACTGTCTCCTGCAGGTTGGCCGGAGCAATCACCACGGTCCGGTAATCGCCGTTTCCGCCGCCCCGGGTGGCCTGATAGTAGTCCCCCTGTGCCGGCTGGATGGACCCCAGGCCCGGTCCGCCCCGCATGACGTTTACAATCACGGCAGGAAGCTGCGCTCCCACCATGTAGCTGATTCCTCTTGTTTCAGGCTGACACCAGGAGAGGAGGAAGATGTCATCGCGCGGATGCCGGACGCAGCGGCGCCATACACCATATTGATGGCCGCCACCTCAGACTCCGCCTGGACGAACACGCCTCCGGCCTGCGGCATTTTCAGGGACATATACTCCGGGATTTCATTCTGCGGGGTGATCGGGTATCCGAAGAAGCCGCGGCAGCCTGCCCGGATAGCAGCCTCCGCAATGGCCTCGCTTCCCTTCCAAATCTCACGTTTCATGGGATGACATCTCCTCTCTCAGCTTTTTTAATCGTGATGATGGAATCCGGACAGATCCGCGCACAGCTGGCACAGCCGATACAGCTGTCCAGGTCTGTGCACATCACCGGCCGATACCCTTTTGCGTTGGTACCGCTGTCCAGTGCCAAAATGTGCTTGGGGCACACTGACACGCACAGTTCGCATCCTTTGCAGCGATCCCGCTCAAAGGTCAAAAACATTGCCATCTTTTATTCCTCCTCAAAATGTGTCTTTCTTCCGCTTTTTAGGGTGTCTTTTCCCAAGGCTTTCTCAAATTCAATTTGATGGGAAAAACCGTCCCAGAAAAACCAGGGTCCTCCCCCACCAGTTCTGCCGGCACGGTATGGCAGATCACCGGAATCCCGCTGAGGCCGGACAATTTCTCTGCCAAAGTGGCGCCTGCTCGAATATCCTCCCAGGAAGTCATGTAACAGAGGTGTGTATTATTCACCAGGCCAGTAATCCGCGCGCCCAGCACCGCCTCGATATTCCGCAAATAAATCCATGCTTTTTCCGCAGTATCTGTCAGCGGACGGTTGGCGTTGACGACAAACCAGATCCGGACATCCCCTTCCGCCAGAAATTTTCGATACTGCGCCAGGACCCGTGCCCCAGCTGGATCTCCTCCAATATCCATCACTCCAAAACGGCTCTTATCATCAAATAGGGCATGGATATCCGGCGGTAAAGAAGGGACATCCGCATCCATGCAGGCCTGAGAGCTTACTATCAGGCGACCTCCGCGGCGTTCCAGCAGTTTCCGGCATTCTCTGGATCGAAAATAGGGGTCCACCACATCCAAATCTGCCAAAGAAAATTGGTGTCCGCGAGCTGCCAGTGCCAAAGCCAGATTGATCGAAAACTCTGATTTTCCGCTTCCAAAATGCCCGACCACAACCGTCAGTCTGGACGCATCGATCCAGTCAGTTTGGGAATGCTCTCTTTCCATCTCAGTTCTTGATGTGGATGGCGCGCTTCTGGACGTTCAGGGCGCACTCCCGCACGGACTCGGAAACCGTGGGATGAGAGTGGATCGTGGAGATCAGCTCATCCACGGTGGCCTCCAGCCGCAGGGCCAGAGCGCCCTCGGCAATCAGGTCCGTAGCCCGGGGCCCGATGATGTGCATACCCAGCACTTCCTCGTACTTGGCGTCGGCGATGATCTTCACCAGACCCTCGCCGCCATTGATGATGAGGGACTTGCCGTTGGCCACCAGCGGGAACTTGCCCACCTTGTAGTCGATGCCCTTGGCCTTGCACTGCTCCTCGGTCAGACCGACAGAGGCAGCCTCCGGCTCCATATACACACAGGTGGGGTTGGTCTTTTCGTCATACACGGCAGGGATCCCCATGATGTTCTCCGCAGCCACTTCGCCCATGGCGCTGGCGGTGTGGGCCAGCTGGGCCTTGCCGAAGACACAGTCGCCGATGGCGTACACGCCGGGCACGCTGGTCTCCATCTTGTCGTTGACGATGATCCGGCCCCGGTCGTTGGCAAGGCCGGCAGCCTCCAGGTTCAGGCTGGCGGTGTTGGCCTTCCGGCCGATGGCCACCAGCACCTTCTCCGCCTCAAAGCTGACGGTCTCGCCGGCCTTGTTCTTGCAGACCACCTTGGCGCCCACGGGAGAGGCCTCCACGGCCTGCACCGGGCACTCCAGGTTGAACTCCATGCCCATCTTCTTCATGTGGGCCACGCCGATCTTGGTCAGGTCGCCGTCCAGCATGGGCAGCATGTGGTCCAGCGCCTCCACCACGGTGATCTTGGTGCCGAAGGCCGCGTAGGCGCAGGCCAGCTCCAGGCCGATGACGCCGCCGCCGATGACCACCATGCTCTTGGGCAGCTTCTCCAGGCTCAGCGCACCGGTGGAGTCGATGCAGTTGGGATTCTCCTTCAGCCCGGGGATGGGCGGCTGGGAGTTGACGGAGCCGGTGGCCACGATGATGGCGTCGGCGGTCATCTCCTCCACGGAGCCGTCGGACTTCTTCACAGAGAGGGTCTTGGGGCCGGTGAAGCTGGCCTCGCCGTCGATCTTCACCACCTTGTTGGCCTTCAGCAGTCCCGCTACGCCACTGGTCAGCTGTTTGGAGACGGCGTTCTTGTGGGCGATCACCTGGGGGAAGTTCACCCGGACGCCGTCCGTCTCCACGCCGATCTCCGCGCCCTGGTCCTTGATCTGGGACACCAGCTCTGCGCTGTGCAGCAGGCACTTGGTAGGGATGCAGCCAATGTTCAGGCAGGTGCCGCCCAGGTGCTCCCGCTCCACCAGGGTCACCCTGGCGCCCAGCTGGGCCGCCCGGATGGCGGCCACATAGCCGCCGGGGCCGCCGCCGATGACCAGCACCGTCCCAGGCCCGTTGGGGGCAGCCGCGGCCTCCACAGCCGGGGCGGCAGGTGCCGCGGCTGCGGTGGGGGCCCCCACCTGCTCGCCGGGCCGGCCGATGTAGCCCAGCAGGCCCTTTACCGGCACGTCGGCGCCCTCCTGGGCCACGATCTTCAGCAGGACGCCGTCGGTTTCCGCCGCCACCTCGTTGGTCAGCTTGTCGGTGGTAATCTCCAGCAGGGGCTCACCGGCCTTGACGGGATCGCCCTCCGCCTTCAGCCACCGCTCCACGGTGCCCTCCTCCATGGTCAGCCCCAGCTGGGGCATTTTGATTTCCGTTGCCATTGTTTACGCTCCTCACAGCAGGATGTCCATGGGATGCTCCAGCAGATCCCGGACTGTCATCTCGAATTTGGCCGCTACCGCGCCGTCCAGCAGTCGGTGGTCGAAGGTCAGGGAGATCCGCAGCACCTGATGCTTGGCGATGGTGCCGTCGTCCTCCATCACCAGCTCATCCTCCGTGCAGTTGACGCCCAGAATGGCCGCGTCCGGCTGGTTGATGATGGGGGTGAAGCTCTCCACGCCGAACATGCCCAGATTGGACACAGTGAAGGTGGAGCCCTTGTACTCGTCGGCGCCCAGCTGGTTGGCACGGGCCCGCTCCGCCAAATCCTTGGCCTTGGCGGACAGGGCCTCCAGGCTCAGCAGGTCCGCGTCCCGGATCACGGGGACGATGAGCCCCGCGTCCAGAGCCACCGCCATGCCCAGATTCACATGGGCCCGGCGGATGATCTGCTCCCCGTCCAGGCTCACCAGGATCTCCGGATGACGGCGCAGGGCCTTGGCCACGGCCTTCAGCACAAAGTCATTGACAGAGAAGGCATGGCCCTCCTCCTTCAGCTTTTTGCGGAAGGCCAGCAGGGCGGTGACGTCCACCTTCACCGTCTGGGTGACGGTGGGGATCTCCACAGCAGAGGTGTACATCCGCTGGGCCACCACCTTCCTCATGCCGGTGAGCTTCTCCACCGTGTCACCCTCCATCAGCTCCAGATTCTTCACCGGGAAGGCGGTGCCGGAGACAGCCGCAGGCGCGGCGATCTTCCGATCAGCAGGGGCGGGAGCAGCTGCCTTGGGCGCGGATTCCGCCGCGGCCAGGATGTCCCGCTTGACGATCCGGCCGCTGGGGCCGGTGCCGGTGAGGACGGTGTAGTCCACGCCCATCTGTCCGGCGATCTTCCGGGCCAGGGGAGAGATTCGGATCCGCTTGCCCCCGGCCGCCGGGGATGCCGCAGGGGCAGAAGCCAGCGCAGCCGCAGGCTCCGCAGACGGGGCAGCAGAAGCCGCGGATACAGCGGGGGCAGTAGTCTCCCCCACCTGTTCGCCGGGCTGGCCGATGTAGGCCAGCAGTCCCTTCACCGGCACATCCTCGCCCTCCTGGGCCACGATCTTCAGCAGGACGCCGTCCTGCTCGCTGGTGATCTCATTGGTGAGCTTATCAGTGGTGATCTCCACCACCACGTCCCCGGCCTTTACAGCGTCTCCCTCGTGCTTGATCCACTGGGAGACGGTTCCCTCCTCCATGGTCAGGCCCAGCTGGGGCATCAGTACTTCATAAGCCATCTCACACGCCTCCTCACTTGTTCAGCACGCGCTTGACAGCCCGCACGATATCCTCCGGATGGGGGAAGTTCTTGTCCTCCAGCACCGGGCTGAAGGGGGAGCAGATGTTCAGGCCGCAGACCCGTTCCACCGGGGCGTCCAGCTCATCAAACAGCTCCTCTGCGATCTGGGCAGAGAGCTCACCGGCGTAGCTGCCCCGCTTGACCTCCTCGGAGACGATGATGACGTTGTGGGTCTTGGAGACGGACTTCACGATGGCATCCCAGTCCAGGGGCACCAGAGTCCGCAGATCCAGGACCTCCACGTCGATGCCCTCCGCCTCCAGGGTCTGGGCGGCCTCCAGGGCGAAGTGGACCTCACGGCTCCAGGTGATGATGGTCAGGTCCCTGCCCGCCCGCTTCACGTCCGCCGCACCCAGGGGGATGGTGTACTCCCCATCGGGGATCTCCTCCTTGTGGGCGTACAGCAGCTTGTGTTCCAGGAACACTACCGGGTCGTCGTCCCGGATAGCGGACTTCAGCAGGCCCTTGGCGTCGGCAGCGGTGCAGGGGGCCACCACCTTCAGTCCCGGGAAGTGGCAGAAGAAATTCTCCAAGCACTGGGAATGCTGGCCTGCGTTCCGGCGGCCGGCGCCCATGGGCGCCCGCAGGACCATGGGGACGCTGCACTGTCCGCCGGTCATGTAGCGGATCTTGGCAGCCTGGTTGAACAGGGGATCCGCGCACTCCGTGGCGAAGTCATCGTACATCAGCTCCACCACGGGCCGCAGCCCCCGCATCGCGGCGCCCACGGCCATGCCCACAAACCCCTCCTCGGAGATGGGAGTGTCAATGACGCGGTTGGGGCCGAACTCCTCCAGAAAGCCCTTGGTGATGGCGAACACATTGCCCATGACGGCCATGTCCTCGCCCATGATGAAAACCTTTTCGTCCCGGAGCATTTCCTCGTGCAAGGCTTCACCGATGGCCTTGCTGACGGTGATCTTCTTGCTCATCTCGCCACGCACCTTTCGTTGTCAGTCACATACATATCATCCAGCACCGTCGCGGGGTCCGGATATGGGGACGCATCCGCGAACTTCACAGCCTCGTCCATCTCGGCCTCTGCGTCCTGCCGGATGGCGTCCAGCTCCTCCTGGGCGGCGCCGCTCTCCAGCAGCCGCCGCCCCAGCTTCTCGATGCCGTCGTTTGCCAGGGCGTGCTCCATGTACTCCTTGGGGCGGTAAACCGCCGGGTCACCGCAGTAGTGGCCCTGATAGCGGTATACCTTGGCCTCCACCACATAGGGTCCCTTGCCGCTGCGGGCGTGGTCCAGGGCGACCTTCATAGCCTCATACACCGCGATGGCGTCCGTGCCGTCCACCACGGCGTAGGGCACGCCGTAGGCCGCGGCCCGGGAGGCCAGATCCGGGGTGTTGGTGACCCGGTGGATCTCCGTGGACACGCCGTAGCAGTTGTTCTCAATGAACCAGACCAGCGGCAGCTTCCAGGCGGCGGCCATGTTCAGGGACTCGTGGAAGGATCCCTCGTTGGTGGAGCCGTCGCCGAAGCAGCCCACGGTGACGGAGTCGTCCCCCATGATCTTGGAGGCCAGGGCGCTGCCGGCGGAGATGGGCTGTCCGGCGCCCACGATACCGTTGGCGCCCAGGTGGTTCATCTTCTCCATGTCCGCAATGTGCATGGAGCCGCCCTTGCCCTTGCAGTAGCCGGCAGCCTTGCCGAACAGCTCCGCCATGGCCCGCTTGGGGTCCGCCCCGCGGGCGATGGCATGGCCATGGCCCCGGTGGGTGGAGGTGAAGTAGTCCCTGGGCTCGATGGCCGCGAAGGCACCGGCCTCCGCTGCCTCCTGACCGATGCTCAGGTGGATGTTGCCCGCCAGCATGCCCTTGGTGAAGCACTCGGCGGCGTGTTCCTCAAAGGCCCGGATCCGGACCATGTCCCGGTACAGGGACAACAAAAAGCTCTTTTCATAGGTAGCCACGATTCAACACGACCTTTCTCAGTGTACGATGGAATAGTAGATAAATACAGGGATCAGGGACAGCAGCGGCAGAATGACCGTCTCCATCGCCACGTGCTTGTAGCCCTTCTTATAGGACACGCCGGACAGGGCGAACAGCATCACTACGGTGCCGTTCCAAGGCAGGGTGTCCAGTCCGCCGCAGGCGATGGAGGCCACCCGGTGGATGATCTCCGGCGTGTACCCCCAGGAGATGAAGGTCTCACCGAAGAGCTCCAGCGCGATAGTCAGGCCGCCGGAGGCGGAGCCGGTGATTCCGGCGATGATGGTGGTGATGGCCGCCACCTTCACCAGGCCCGGCAGCGGCAGGTTGATGATGTTCTCCTGCACCAGGGCAAATACATCGGTGGCGGAGACCACCTTGCCCACGCCCACCACGGCAGCGATGATGATGCAGGGGAAGATCCCGTTGTTGAAGCCCTCGGAGACAATTTCTCCAAAGCCCTTGACGCCGCCCAGGGATTTGCAGAAGAACAGGAGGGACAGCACGCACCCGGCCGTGAGGCCGTACAGCAGCTCCACACCGAAGCCGTTGATGAGGACGAAGGTCACCACCATGGGCAGCAGGGAGATCCAGAAGCCCGGAGCCCGCTGCTCCAGCTCTTTCTCGTCCAAAATGCCGCCCTGGACCTGGTAGAGCTCGATGGCCGCCTCCGGGTCGTCATGACCCTTCTTCACCTGCCAGTAGAGGTAGCCGACACCTACGACGATCATGAACAGCGTGGCCAGCACGCCCTCCACCGGGGCGGCGGTCAGCGCCGTGCCCAGAATCTGAGTGGGAATGATGTTCTGCATCTGCAGGCTGCCGGGCATCTGGCCCATGGCAAAGGTGGCGATGGCCAGGCCGGTGATGCCGGGGAACAAGTACCATGGGATGCCCGCCTTGGGGAACAGGATCTTGGCAAAGGGCAGCAGCACGAAGATCATCACGGTCACCTGGATGCCGCCGTACACCAGCAGGGCGCCTACCAGCACGTAGATCAGCAGCGTCCACTGGGTTCCGGCCTTGTTGATGAGGGTGCTGCTGATGCGCCAGGTGGCGCCGCTCTTGTCATACAGCGCGCCCAGCAGGGCGCCCAGGGCGAAGATCACCAGCCAGCTGCCCACGAAGTCCTTCATGCCGATGAGGAAGGGGCCGTCCGCCCCCACCAGGGAGGCCGCCACGTCCAGCCCGCCGAACAGGGCCACGATGGCCGCAGCCAGCACTGCCGCCAGGAACATGCTGATTTTTTTGTAAGCCGCAAAGATCAGCACCGCGAATGCCAGAATGATTCCAATCACGCTCACTACGATCATGTTGTCTATATCCTCCCGTCCTTCTCTGTCAGATTTGATGAAAGCGGCGCCCTCTGCCGTGTACCCTCCTTTCCCGCGCCCCCCAATATGTCTTCCAATTTGAATTTTAGCAACTGGCAATTCAATAGTGAAATACCATGTTTTTATGCAGGAATAACAAAAACTTATAAACAGCTAGTCAAAAAAATGTCAATTCGCACTTTTGGCATAAAGAAAATCTTGATTTTTCAATAAAACTCCTTTATTCTTAAAGAAAAGCGCGGCGGTGCGCCGCCGGAGGGATGGGAGGTCTGCCGGATGCTGAATCTGAAGCGGCTGCAATATCTGGACGCGGTCTACCAGTATAAGAATTTCACCCAGGCCAGCGAGGCGCTCTACGTGTCCCAGCCGGCCATCTCCTCCGCCGTCCAGGCGCTGGAGGAGGAGCTGGGGGTGCGGCTGGTGGTCCGCAGCTCCAAGGGCGTTACCTTTACATACGAGGGCGAGCAGTTTATGATCTGGGCGCGGCGCATCCTCAGCACCTGTGAAGCGGCGGAAAATGCCATGCGGGATCTGGCCGGCACGGCGGAACAGCGCCTGCGGCTGGGAATCTCCCACGTGCTGACGAATCCCATCGTGCCCATGATCTTCTCCACCTTTCTGCGGGAGCACCCCAAGGCGCAGATCTACCTGAACGAGGGCTCCATGAACAAGCACGTGGAGATGGTGACGGGTGAAATGCTGGACCTGGCTTATAACGCCTTCCCCACAGCGCCGGAGGCGGAGGAGCTGGAGATCATTCCTATGGGCACTATGGAGATCCACGCGGTGCTGCATCCGGACCATCCCCTGGCGCGGCTGGACCGGATCCCCCTGGCGCGGCTGGGGGAGGAGAAGCTCATTATGATGGACGCCCAATCCAAGGTGAAGGAGTTGATGAGCCGGGAGTTTGAGCGCCATCAGGTGATCCCGGACATTCTCTTCAATTATGACCAGGTGCTGTGCATGGCGAATCTGGTCCGCTCCTGCCGGTACGTGGGCATCATCAGCGTGGCCCAGGGCCAGCAGGCCCTGGGCTGCGAAGGGCTGGCGATCCGCCCCTTCGAGGAGCCGGTGGTGTTCGACGTGGGGTTCTTTCTCAAAAAGGGGCGCTATCTGCCCAAGCTGGGGTGGGAGCTGATCCGCTTCATCCAGGAGAACACCCTGCGGGGCGGCACCTAACCGCGGGAACTCCTTTCCAAAACATCATGGCAAAAAAGCTGGCTGCCCGACGGGCAGCCAGCTTTTTTGCGACGCAGCTGCATCGCAGAAATTTGTGAACGGTATTTCCCTGCCCTTCCCAGGCAGCAGGATCCGGATGCGCCCCCTCATGCGCAGCGGCGAGCGTTTCTTTTCGCGGCGCGCTGCCTTACTTGTGAAGCTCCGTGCCTGTTCAATGGATCGTATCCTGAAACAGCCGGACCATGGCCGCCACGGCGCGGTCCGCCCCGTCGGGGTCATGGGCGAGGACGGCCTCCATGATGGCGTAATGGGTGTTGTAGATCCGCAAATTGATCTCCCGCAGCTGCTCCGGTGTGTAATCCCGAATCGTCTCCACAAACACATCCGTGTTGAGGCGGACAATCACGTCATTAATCAGAGAGGCCAGCGTGTTGTGGCTGGCCTTGGCCAAAGCACTGTGGAACGCCACATCATACTCCTGGAAGCTGAAGAGGCTGTCCAGGTTGGCCTTCGCGCCCTCCAGGGTCTGCCGGAGCGCCTCGGCATCCTCCTCCGTGTGGTGGATGGCAGCCAGACGGGCGCAGCTGCGGTCGTTGATATGCCGATACTCCAGCAGCTCATCCAGATTGATGGCCCCCATGGCCACCAGGTTTTTCAGGGGCTCTTCCACGGATTTCAGGGAGACGCCCCGGATCACCGCGCCGCCGGAGCTGCCCACGGCGGTTTCGATCAGTCCCTCCTGCTGGAGCATCCGCAGCGCTTCCCGCACCACAGGGCGGCTGCGCTGGAACATCTCCGCCAGCTCCCGCTCCGGCGGGAGCCGGTCCCCCGGACGCAGTTCCCCGGAAATGATCTTGGGGTAGATCTGATTGTAAATAGCCTCGGACGCCCGCTGGGTCTTGGCAGGCGTGAAGAGGGCTTTGGAAGAAGGCTGCTCCATCATGGTTCTCCTTACCCTTCCTGCTTTTTGTGAAAAGTATATCATACTCGAAAGCCGGAATCAAGGGAGAGTCCGTAGGATGCCTGCAGGAGTGGCGAGACATATCCGCACGCGACATTGTTAAAAATTGTGCAAAATAGCTCGTTATTTTAATAACGCTTGACGAGCATTGGGTAAAGTGCTATAAAATAAAGCAAGAAATATAAATGGTAAAACCATTTATAAGGCAACATATTTTGTTGTCAGGCCGGCGGCACGACTGTCATGTCCCGGCAGCAAGCGACCCTTCGCAGAGAATCGACAGGATAAAAGAAAAAGGAGTGTTTGATGTGAAAAAGACGTTGGCAATGGTATTGGCACTTGTGATGATGTTTACCCTGCTGACAGGCTGCGGCGGTGGAGGCGGTGATTCCGGCGGAGACGGCACCGGCGCGGAATACACCTGGCGCATGGCGCTGAACGGCAGTGCCCCCGGCGAGCTGGGCTATGATATGGCCACGTTCTTCAAGGAGAAGGTAGAGGAGCTCACATCCGGCCGCGTCTCCATTGAATTCTACGGCGGCAACAGCCTGGGTTCCACCACTGAGGTGCTGGAGGGCATGGCTGCCGGCGTAGCGGACATCACCTGCGAGTCCGTGGGCACGCTGGCTCCCTTCACAAATCTGGCAAATATCGACATCATGCCGTACATCTACAACGGTTACGACCACTTCCAGGCGGTCTGGGGCGGCGAGCTGGGCCAGGAGATTCTAGACACCGTGGGCAATGACTCCGGCTTCAAGCTGATGGGCGCCGGTTACCGTGGTGCCCGGATCGTGACCGCCACCAAGGAGATGAAGACCGTGGAGGACTTCGCCGGCTTCAAGCTTCGCAGCCCCAATCTGGAGGGCTACATCAAGGTTTGGGAGTGGATGGGCTCCGCCCCGACTCCCCTGGCTATGGGCGAGACCTACACGGCTTTGCAGCAGGGCACCGTGGATGGGCAGGAGAACTCCATCCTGGACTCCCAGAGCTATTCCTTCCAGGAGGTCTGCCCCTACTGGATTCTGACCAACCATGTATACAGCGCCAACACCATCATCATGGATAAGGCGTACTTTGAATCCCTGCCGGAGGACATCCAGTCCGCGCTGGAGGAGGCTGCCGTCTATGCCGGCGAGCAGATCGGTCAGGAGGTGCTGGAGCGGGAGGATGCCGCCAAGGAAGAGCTGACCGCGGAAGGCGTCACCTTTGTGGATGTGGACAACGCCGCCTTTACCGAGCATTTCAGCGGCTATGCGGAGGCCAACTTCCCCGATCTGGCCGACTGGTGCAACCAGATCCGTGCACTGGCTCCCAATGCCTGACAACCGCCACGAAGGACATAGCGAGGTGTCAAACATGCTGAGAGGATATTCCAAATTCCTAGATGTCCTGGAGAAGGTCGAGAAAGCGATCCTGGCTGTCACCGTAGGGATTATGGTCATCATCATCGCCTACCAGGTCATCATGCGGTACATCTTTGCCCACGCCAACTCCTGGAGCGAGGAGCTGGCCCGGTATCTGTTCATCTACGACGTGATGATCGGTGCAGCCATTGCCATCCGCCGCAACAGCCATCTGCAGATCGACATTCTCATCAATCTGATGAAGCCGAAGGTGCGGACCATCCTCACCATCATCGCCACTCTGGCCGGCATGGTGTTCATGGTATTCCTGCTGTCCTACTCCATCACCCTGGTGCAGACCGGCGCCCGCACCATGTCTGCGGGGCTTGGGATCCCCATGTCCATCCCCTATTCCTGTATGCCCGTCGGCATCGTGCTGATGCTCCTGACTTCCATTGAGGTCCTCTTCAAGAACATCTCTGCCCTGCGCGGGGCCGGAAAGGAGGCCCAGGTATGAACGCCGGCCTGTTAATCATCATTCTGCTGCTGGGTCTCGCCCTCCTGGGATTCCCCATCTACATCGCCCTGGGCATCGGCGCCCTGGCAGCCCTGAACCTGGCGGACCTGCCCCTGATTGTGCTGCCTCAGAGAATGTTCGCGGGCATGAACGGCAGCGCCCTGCTGGCCATCCCCTTCTTCATTCTGGCGGGCAATATCATGTCCCGCAGTATTACAGGAAAACTGATTGACATTTGTAATGCCATTATAGGACACATCAAGGGCAGCCTGTCCCTGGTGACCATTCTGGCCTCCGCCCTGTTCGGCGCTATCTCCGGCTCCGGCGTGGCCACCGCCTCCGCCATCGGCGGCATCACCATCCCCGCCATGAAGCGGGAGGGCTATCCCGCCCCCTTCGCCGTGGGCGTAGCGTCCATCTCCTCCATCCTGGGTCCCATCATTCCGCCCTCCATTGTGCTGATCGTGTACGCCAGCATCACCAATGTGTCCGTGGCGGAGCTGTTCCTGGGCTCCGTGTTGCCGGGCATCATTCTGGCGGTGGCTCTGATTGCCTACGGCCTGTATTACGGCCACAAGCACAATCTGCCGGCCCATGAGAAGCCCAACCTGAGGAAGATCGGCGCCTCCGTGCGCAAGGGCATCTGGGCGCTGCTGATGCCCATCATCATCCTGGGCGGCATCTTCGGCGGCATCTTCACCCCCACCGAGGCATCTGCCGTGGCAGTGGTGTACAGCCTGATCATCAGCCTCTTCGTATACAAGGACATGAGCTTCAAGGAGCTGCCCCAGGTGTTTGTGGAGGGCGCAGTTTCCACCGCCACCATCATGGTGATGGTGGGCCTGTCCTCCGCCTCCAGCTATGTAATCACCACCTCCGGCCTGCCCCAGCAGCTGGTCTCCTTCTTCAGCTCCATCACAAACAGCCCCGTCGTCATTCTGCTGCTGCTGAACATTCTGTTCCTGATCATCGGTATGCTGATGGAGGCCAACGCGGCTGTGGTGATGATGACCCCGATCCTGCTGCCGCTGTTGAATGCCTTCGGCATCGATCTGCTGCAGTTCGGCATCGTCATGAGCTTCAACCTCTGCATCGGCCTGGTGACGCCGCCGGTGGGCCTGTGTCTGCTGCTGTGCAACCAGACCGGCGAAACCCGGCTGTCTCACTCCCTGAAGGCCATGATGCCCATGCTGCTGATCTCCATTATCGTGTTGTTCCTCATCACCTATGTCTCGCCCCTCACCACCTTGCTTCCCAGCATCATGGCGGGCTGATTGCGAAGAAAGGAAGTCTTGGATATGCAAAAAATCGGATTTTTGGGAATGGGCGTCATGGGACTGCCTATGGCGAAAAACGTGGTGCAGAAGTGCGGGCTGCCCGTGCTGGGCTACGATGTGGTCCAGCAGCAGATGGACGCCTTCCGGGAGGCAGGCGGCATCCCCGTCAGTGACCCGGCAGAAATCTACAAGGCCTGCGACGTGATCCTCCAGATCCTGCCCACCCATCCCATCATCCGCAACAGCGTGGAGCAGGCCATCCAGTACGGCAAGCCCGGCAATGTGATTGTGGACCTGAGCTCCACCGCACCGGACATCATTCTGGAGCTGTACCAGCAGGCCAAGGACGCGGGGATGTTCCTGCTGGACTCCCCGGTCAGCGGCGGCAACCCCATGGCCATCGCCGGGACGCTGGCCATTATGACCGGCGGCGACAAGGAGGCCTTTGACAAGGTAAAGCCGGTCCTGGAGTGCATGGGCAGTCCCGTTTACACCGGCGGTCCCGCCAGCGGCAGCGTCACCAAGCTGGTGAACAACATGATCGGCGGCGCCATCCTGGTGGCCATTGCGGAGGGCTATGCCTTCGCGGCCAAGGCGGGCATCGACCTGCAGACCACGTTCGAGGCCACCCGGGGCGGCTTTGCCGGCGGTCCCATGTACGACAACAAGGTGCCCAAGATCATCAAGCGGGACTACACCCCCGGCGCGCGGATCGCCGTCCACCGGAAGGACATCCTGAACGCCAAGCACTATGCCCACAAGCTGGACATCGACACGCCGCTGACAGATGTGGTCCTCCATGTGATGGACTGGATGAACGACAACGGCCACATCGACGAGGACCAGGCGGCGCTGGTCAAGTATTACGAGGACAAGATGGGCGTGAAGGTCGGCCGGGAGGAGACGGCAGACTGACGCTTGTCAGACGATCAATCTCAGAGTGCGCGGGGACCGGATGCCTGTCCGGTCCCCGCGCATTTCTGTAAAGA
>ERZ857503.1077-NODE-1077-length-17196-cov-3.548743_pt1 | contig 17196 bp, 10 predicted proteins | sample MGYA00519766_ERZ857503 | MGnify/ENA primary metagenome ERZ857503 (study PRJEB31778, sample SAMEA3449345) | human gut metagenome | biome: human gut; feature: human-associated habitat; material: faeces | place: United Kingdom | collected 2010/2012 ...
GCGCCAGATGCTCGAAAAGGCAGGCATGGACATCAAGGGCCAGACCATCGCCATATCGGGCTTCGGCAACGTGGCGTGGGGTGCGGCGACGAAGGCGACCGAGCTGGGCGCCAAGGTCGTGACGATTTCCGGCCCGGACGGCTACATCTACGATCCCGAAGGTCTCGACGCCGAAAAGATCGCCTACATGCTCGAACTGCGCGCCTCGAACAACGACGTGGTCGAGCCTTACGTACATAAGTTCCCGAACGCGCAATTCTTCGCCGGCAAGAAACCGTGGGAGGTCAAGGTGGACATCGCCATGCCCTGCGCCACGCAGAACGAGCTGGACGGCGAGGATGCCAAGCAACTGCTGGCCAACGGCGTGAAAGTCGTGGCCGAGGTTTCGAACATGGGCTGCCGCCCGGAAGCCATCGACGCCTTCATCGCAGCGAAGATTCCCTACGGACCGGGCAAGGCCGTGAACGCCGGCGGCGTAGCTACGTCGGGTCTCGAAATGACGCAGAACTCGCAGAAACTCAACTGGACGGCCGAGGAGGTCGATGCCAAGCTGCACCAGATCATGTCGTCAATCCACCACGCCTGCGTGGAGTACGGTACGGAGAAGGACGGCTACCTCAACTACATGAAGGGCGCCAACATCGCCGGATTCATGAAGGTCGCCAAGTCGATGGTCGAACAGGGCATCCTGTAACCCGGCACGCTTCGGTGAAAAAACGAGAACGGACCCTTTGCGGGTTCCTTTTGAAAATACAGGAAGAATCACATAACCAGTGATTTAGTAAATACTACCCCAGGGTTAACTGCATAAAAAGGCAAAGTTCGGAAAGAGTTACGTTACCAAATCGTTACCGCGGCTCTTCCCGGACTTTACTTTTAATGATTTGTTTTTCAGCCTTTTGCATCGGATTCACCAACAACAAATAACTCTATTCAACGTATTAACCTTAAAGTTATTAGAGTTATGGCACGCAGTACCTTTAAAGTCCTGTTCTATCTGAAACGTCAGGCAAGAGTGTCGCGACTCAGCGTATCCACGAACAACTGGAGAATATTAAGACCAATATTGGCAAGCACGCTATGTAAAAATACAGAGAGAAAGCCAAAATAAGACATTGATGGAGTTGAAAACAATATTCCAGGAAGACTAAGGTACAAAGCCATCCGAGATACCATTCGAAACCGCCATAATAATCCGGGCCGAACAATTACAACAAACGGAAAATCAAGGGATAGGAAGCGAAATGGTTATCGCAAAATGCCAAAAATTGAGACAAAAAATTAAATCACTGTGGGATTCATCGTTAATTTTAAGATGAGGATTTAACATACCTCGAGGAAAATATCTTTCTAATTGTTGTATTTGTATAATTTTAGATATTGTCAAAAGCTAACTTTATTATGAAAAAATTAGTCTTTCTATTGAGCATTAACCTATTCCTCATATCTTGCAAGGTCGAAGAACAAAATTTTTCAAATCAATCTGCATTTTTAGACGCAGAAACTCCAACTATTGAACACATTTCAATACCATTGACAGATGCACAATTGTTGGAATTGTTCCAAAATCTGAATCCTTTAGCACAAACTCGAGCTGCCGTGTTTAACCTTCTTACTGAGGAAGATGTACGAATATGGTCAAAAACTGAACCATGCGTATTAGTGGTGTATTTTTCAGCCCCATGGAACGGTCCATCTAAAATGTACAAACCTCTATTTGACAAAGTCGCAAATGATTACACAAATAAAGAATGTCATTTTGGATGTATCGACATTGATCAAGCGGAAAAGGACATTGCCGCAAAATACGGTGTTACCTTAATACCAACTACATTAATTATAAAAAACGATCAAATTGTTGCCAAAGCAGCGGGGCTTATAACAGAAGAAACATTAAGGGTTTTGATAAATCAATACAAAGCGGCTGCAACAAAAAGGACAAGTCCTGACTTTTAGTCAGGACTTGTCCTTTTAAGGATTTATCCGTCTATTCGGTCACACGTTCGAATGCAAGCGAAATATAGGGATAATATGATGCAGTAGGTTTAGTCTCTTCATAATATATTTTATCAACCAAAAATGACTTTGAGTTGTAGTCAATCAGATACAGTTCCATTTTATCAGAATCTCCATCCTTGAAGCGCACGCCAATATATGCCTCTGTATCTTCGCTCTGCTCTGTTGCTGAGAAATAACGGTTCGCGTTATCCAGCAAGATCAACTGGACCGGGATTTTCCCCGACATATTACGGAGTACTAACTCTCCGCCATTCGAAATACCCGAACTCTCCCGGAAGAAGTTTTTCAACGTGGATTGAAGCGATGCGGTCAATCCTTCAGCGGTGAAAGTCAGCCGGTCGTTCGCATTGTATGCAGGCAAAGCGGCCATATCGGCATCGAATGTCGGTTTGTCGGTCTCTGCATTGCTTCCGTTCAGACTGGCGAATTCTTCCGGATCATAATTCCCTTCGGCACTCATTTTCCATGTACCTTCCAGCTTGCTGAAATAGGAGCCGAAAATCGACACCGTGATTTTATCATACTGACCTCGAACAAACCCTTTGTCGTTCTCCAGCCCTGTTTTCAGAATGAGTTTATCCTTTCCGGATTCTACGGTTCCGGCCTTGATCGAGATCGTTCCCGAACTCTTTCCCTGAGCGACAACCAACTGTTTTTCGCCCTCGAACGTAAAGTTGACACCTTCGACAGCCGTCGAGCCTTCGGCAACCTCGATGGGGATAACGATATTCTGCTCGGCCGTATACTTCGCTCCGGTAGCGGTATAGAGATCCAACTGAACAGCGCCCGTTTCCCCGACAGTTATGGATTTGACGGAGAACGAATACATGATTTTACTTTTGACTCCCAAACTGATCTTGGCCGAGGAATTCTTGCCGGGAGCAAAGTTTTCCACAGAACCCAGTGTCGCAACGATCTCCTTGGCCGCATCGTAATTATCGAGAGCCGTCACCGTAATCGACAGGGACTGGCTACCGCCGCCCAATACGAACTGTTCGGCCGAAACGGAATATTCGGAATCCTTGACAGCGGTTCCCGAGAAAGTCACGGGGACGGTCACGGGCGAAGAGAGTGTCGACAGATCGATTCCGCTGACCTGCAAGTCCAGCGTTACGGATCCTGTGGAAAGCGCGAGAACCGGCTTTGCAAACGAAAGGGTGGGAACCGATTCGTCGTTGTCATCCGAACAAGCGCCGAACAGCAGCGGCGCTGCAAGCAATGCAAATAATAATTTTTTCATAATCGTTGTTTTTAAAAAGAGTTTCTATTCAATGATTCACTTCGATTCCGACAAGAACGCATTGTATTCATCCTCTTCGGCTCCGATTTGCGTCCAATCCTCATTTCCGAGAAATACGCCGTCGGGCATGATGTATTTGGTCAGATAGTCGCTGGCGAGAGGCGGGGTCTCATCGTAATTGTCGCTGCAGGCGGCAAACGAAAGCGCGGCGGCAATCATGGCGACAATCGCAATCAATAATTTCTTCATCGTACTTTTCATAATCGTATTGTTGTCATTATTCCATTCTGTCATATCCCGGATTCTGCTCCAGCCCTTCGACCAACTGAATGTCGGGAGCATACAGGGGGAACGTGTACATCCATGAGTAAACGGTGAATTTCAACCCCTGTTTGGCAACCCAGAACTCAGGACATCCGTTGCGTTTCAGTTCATACCAGCGATCCCCCTCGAAGAAAAGCTCCTTGCGGCGCTCACACAGGATGGCGTACAATAGCGGAGTCAGGGCGTTCCCCTTGGCGTCCGTCTGAATCAGATCGGCCGGATTGACGGCCGGCAACGTCTGCACCGTATAGGGCGTAACGTCCGTAATGCGTCTGCGACGCAATTCATTCAATGCGGCAAGGGCTTTTTCGGGTTCATCGCAATGGTAATAGCTTTCCGCCAGAATCAACTGCAGTTCGGCGCTGCGCAGACAGGAGAGCAGATTCTTCACCGCCAATCTTTTACTATCCATGGATATTGCGAACCGGACATCCCGGTCCTTTTCCGCGAAAAGATCGTAGAACTGGCGGGAACAGGGTCTGTTTTTCAGATAACCTTTCAGAGACGTCAATGCCGTGGACTCGGAGGTACCCGCATAAATCTGCGCTTTGAAGATCATGTTTCCGCTTTTGGTCAACTGTTCCCCCATCATCTTCTTATAGGGCTCCGGGTCAAGCAAAGGATATTTTTCCAACAGTTCCGAAGCGTACTGAGCGGCCAGTTCGTATTGCTGCGTCCAGAAATAGAGCCGGGCCAGATAGCCTTTGGCAACATCGGAGTTGAAGCGATAGATCTTATCCTGAATATCATATTCGATCGCCTTGTTCAAATCCTCCTCAATCCGTTCGACGGTTCGGGCATAGGTGCTGCGGGTCGGCTTCGCCTCCATATCGAACTCCGTAACCAGCGGAACGCCGGGACCCGGATTGTCCGGATTGCAGGCCTGACAGAAATTTCGCAACAGATCGTAATAGCAGATCCCGCGAAGGATATAGGCCGTACCGAGTACATCCATACCGAGCCGGCTGTCACGCTCTTCGAGGTTGCCGATGATGATATTGCAGTTGCGAATCACCTCATAGAGGTTCATGTACATAGTCTGCTTCGCGGAAAGATTCTCGCCTATATAGAGCGGGATATAACCTCCTCCGGGATATTGGGTCAGATTGGCAGCCAGATTATCCGCATAACACTCCAAATCCGCCACGGTCGATCCGTTGCCGATTACGGTTTCTTCCCCATAGTCAATCTCGTCGAGTTGCGCATGGAGCAATGCGGAAAATTCCTCGGCAGTTTCCGGGATAGTCTGTCCGTAGGGCTTTATGTCCAAATACCTGTTGCACGATGCGAATGACAACAAGAATACAAATGCTATAATCGTCTTTTTCATAATCTCTGTTTTGAAGTTGCCATATCATTTAAAAGCCGATCGAAAGTCCGATCGAGTAGGAGCGGCATTGGGGATAGACCGCGCCGGGAGTTTCGGGGTCCAGTCCCGAATAGTTGGTGAAGGTCGCCAGATTATTCACCGTAAACGATACGCTGCAGTTTTGCATGTGCATTTTGTTCACCCACGAACCCGGAAGATCGTAAAGCAGCGTCAGGGAACTGATCTTCAAATAGGAGACATTCTCCAACAGCAGACATCTCGTGACCCTCGACGTCGACGGAAGGCTTTGCGCGATAAGATTGCCGTTCGGATCGTAAAGACGACCGCCGTAGGTGTCGATCAGACGGGGATAACCGTCCGTAATCGGATTGTCGGGCGTCCAACGATGGGTCACGTCCCGCACGACGTTGAGGTGGTTGACGTAAAGATCGTATTTCGAGTTGGGAATCGGCTCTTTGTCTACCCCCGAAAGGTTCCTGTCGAGTTTCGAGTAGGAAGCCGGGGACTCGATGTTGTTCAGAACTTTCGCATTCAATGAGAAGTTTCCGTTCACACTGAGAGTCAATCCTTTGTAACGCACCGAGGTATTGAATCCGCCCGTCCACGGAGCCACCGACGTACCTACATAGAAAAGATAGTTTTCCATGTTCCGGTAATCCGCCACTTCGCTGATCTTTGCATCGGGCCGCAATTCATAATTATAGAACCCCGTTGCAGGATCGATACCCGTACTCTTGCCGGTGATGATCATGCCCTGAGGGTATCCTACATAATATTCGCCGTAAATGCTTCCGGTCGGAGAGACGTATTTGGTCAGTTTGTTCATGTTGTAGGAGGCGTTGACCGTCGCGTTCCAAGAAAAGTCCTTGTAACGCAGCAACGTAGCCCCCAAGGTCAGTTCGATACCCCGGTTCACCTGCTCGGACGTGTTGTATCCCTGCGTGATGAACCCGACCGCCGAATTCACACGGGAGGAGGTCACCAGATCGTATCCTTTGCGATTGTACGCCTCGATCTGCAACCGCAGGCGGTCCTTGAAGAATCCGATGTCGAGACCGGCCTTGACATCCCAAGTCTTTTCCCAGCTCAAATGCGGGTTAGGGGCGTTCGAGATAGTTCCCATACGGTAAAAATCCGTATCGGAAACCCGGAACGAAGTATCGTATTTCATAATGACCACCGGATAGACCGATTTGTTGATTCCTCCCGTATATCCGGTCGCCAGACGCAGGGTCATCGAACTGATTACGTCCGAAATCTTCCCTTTCATCCACGACTCTTCGTCTATGTTCCAAGAAAAACCGGCCGACCATGTCGCATTGAATTGCTCTTTGGCTCCGAAATTGTTCGACCCGTCGGACCGGACCGAAGCATTGAAGACATACCGGTTGAGTAAAATATAGTCGATCGTGCCATAAAACGACGCCATCGCATTCTCCGTTATGGCCTGCCCGGAAGAATTGTCGAGCGTCTTTCCGAAGTTGACCAGTTTATCGTAATCGATAATCGAACCGCTGCCGCTTGCAGGATAAAGCGGCGTTGAATGGTTGCCCGTCACGGGGTCATATCCGTAGCGTTTCGTGAAGATCGTCTTGGCGTAATTCCGGCTGATCTCGGCACCGGCCAGCACATTGAGCCGGTGGATTTCGCCGAAAGTATGTCCATAGGCGAAATGACCCCGCAGCATATAATTGGTATTGTATGTCGAAGTCTGGTAAATGGATCCATAAGTCCGTTTCGAGGTGGTCGCATTGTTTTCGAACGGTCGGTCCATCCATGCCGCATATGTATTCTTGCCGTTGATATTCTCGCTATTATCCGAGATATATGAGAATGAAGCGAGCCCGACAAAGCGCAAATCCTTGGTGATGTTGACCGTCGTGTTGCCCGTCAGCGTGAAATTTCCGCTGGTGCTCTTGGCGGAAGTCTCATTGATCTCCCGCATCAGGTTGAACCCATTGTCGGGGAGAGAAACCGTATAGCTTCCGTTGGCCTCGGTCTGGGAAAAATAGGTCTCGTCCGCCCGGTATGAACCGTCATTATTGTAAGGACGTTCGTACGGATTGGCGAAATAGGCGTACTCGAACATATCCACATTGCTCGACGGAGATTTCGACGTCTGATAGGAAAAATCGGTGCTGACACCGAACGAGATAACCTTATTGGGGGTCACGTCGATCTTGCCGTTGAAGTTGTAGCGGTCGTACGAGTTTTTCAGCACGATACCCTGATCGTTGCCGTAACCCATCGAGAGGTAATAGGCCATTTTGGGATTACCGCCTGAAATCGAAAGGTAATGGCTCGTGGAAACCGTCGTCCGGAACAATTCCTCGAACCAGTCGGTCGTATGGCTGCCCAGTTCCGCAATCTTGGCATCCTGCTCAGCAGTGCTCAATCCCTTATATTTTCCGTATCCCGAGCGGATCATGCCCACGATGCCCACTACCGGATAGTAGCTTTTTCCGTCTGCCAAAAAGGCATTATAACCTTTGGCTGAAAACTCGTCCCATAATTCCTGCTCCCAAGCGAGTTTCTCACGCGAATTCATCAGGTTGGCAGAACGTGTGGGACGCGTCTGGATAGAAACCGTTCCGGAATAGTTAACGTGCGTAGGACCCGCCTTTCCCCGCTTGGTCGTCACGACGATCACACCGCCTGCTGCCTGCGAACCATAAATCGCGGCGGCCGCAGCATCCTTTAGCACCGAGATCGACTCGATATCGCTCGGATTGATTCCTCCGACTCCCGTGGCAAAGATGTTTGAAAAATCACCGGATCTGATCTGGCTGTTCGAAACCGGAGGCGTCGGCAGGCTTTTCTGCATCGGAACTCCGTCGATAACCCACAGCGGTTCGGCATTGCCCGTGATGGTGCTCGTTCCCCGGATACGAATCTTCGCAGCTTCTCCGGGACGCCCTGACACAGACTGGACGCTTACGCCGGCCAGTTTGCCCTGCAACAGTTTGTCGACGCCTTCCAGCGGCGAAGTCTTGAGGTCCTTCCCCTCGATCACGGCAACCGAACCGGTGTTTTTGCGAATCTCGGTCTTGGCAAATCCCGTCACGACAACCTGACCGATATCCGTAGACTGCTCCTTGAGTACGACGTCGTACACGAACCGCAGCCCTGAACGGCTTTCGCGCTTGACCTTGATATTCTGCGGCTCGTACCCGATATAGCTGAAGCGCAACATGGCGCCTTCGGGAGCCGTGATCTTGTATTCTCCCTTAAGATCGGTGTTCGCCCCGACATGCGTGCCCACGACAACGACCGAAACCCCGATGAGCGGCATTCCGGACGCATCCTTAACCGTGCCCCGCACTGTGATTTTCTCGTCACTTTGGGCGGCCGCAGGAACTGCGGATACCAGCAACGCTGTCAGGACAAAAAATGAAAAGAGTCGTAATGTCTGCTTCATACGCAATATCCGTTAGTTATGATTGACAATGTCTATATCCTGCTGAGGCAGCCCGAGCAGGTGTTCGGTGAAGTAGTAGCGGATCAGATTTATATAATACTTGTCACCCAGTCCATGATCCGCCCCGGGAATGACCATCATGTCGAAACGCTTACGGGCCCGGATCAATGCATTGGCAAGCCGGAACGTGGAAGCCGGATGCACATTGTTGTCCATATCCCCGGTGATGAGCATCAGTCGGCCGGCCAGCCGGTCGGCCAGTTCGATATTGGTCGGGATACGGCACTCGAAACATGGTTTCCCGTCCTTTCCCCGGGATTGTCTCACGCCATGGAATGTTTCGCCCCACCACTGCGTATAAATATTGTTGTCGTGATTGCCCGAAGCGGCCACCCCTACCTTATAGAATTCGGGATGATTCAGCATGGCGGCAACCGTCATGAAACCGCCTCCGGAGTGGCCGTAAATTCCGACCCTGCCGATATCGGCACAGGAATAACGGGCTGCGATCTGCCGGATCGCGGCCATGTCGTCGGCCAAGGCATAATCACGCAGATTTCCGTAGCCGAACGTATGGAAATCGCGTCCGCGCCACGGTCCGCTGCCCCGGTAGGCGAAATTGATGACCACAAAGCCGAGTTGCGCGAGCGACTGATTATAATTGTCATCCAGCGTAAAGGCCTGCGGAACCAGATCGACGTGCGGTCCGGGATAGACATTGCTGATGATCGGGTATTTCCGTCCGGGTTCCCGGTCGAAAGGCAGATAGACGACGCCGTAGAGTCGGGTTACGGAATCCGCAGCCAGCACTTCAACGACTTCCGGTTCTTTCCATCCCCGGGCATAGAGCTCCGAAAGGTCGCAGGATTCCAGTTCGATCCGGCTGCGGCCTTTCATATCGCAAATCTGATGGCGGGGCGCACGATCCATCCGCGACCATGTATCCGTCAGGAAACGCCCGTCGGGAGATAACGCCACCGAGTGATCGCCGTTCCCGGGCGTAAGCAAAGTCGGTTCGCCTCCGCTGAATCCGGTTTTATAATAGAAGCGGTAATGCGGGTTGATGCCCGGTTCGCGTCCGTAACCTTCGTAGACGATCGCACGGGCGAGCGTATCGATCCGTTCGATCTTTCCGGCGACATAGTCACCCGACGTCACGGCTCCTTGCAGGCGCCCGTCGCCATCATACAGGTAATAATGACCATAACCGGTCCGCTCCGACCACCAGAGAATGTCGCGGCCGTCGTTCAAGACATGAAAATTGAACTGTTGATCGTTTTGGGCCGGTTTGCACACCTCCCGGATAATCGGTTTGACCCGGTGTGCCGCGAAATCGACACGACAGAGTTCCACGCTGTCGCATGTACGGCTGCGGCGAACGAAATAAGCATGGCGGTCCGTATGCGTAATCATGCTGAACCGGGGAACTTCGACCTTCTGATCGGGCCAGCGGGCGATATCGAGTTGCCGGATGCACAGGCTGTCGGCGTCGACGAGCCATGCGTCGTATTGCACGACATGCTTGTCGCCGGGCATGGGGAATTTATAGTTTTTGGCCTTGGGGCGCGGCCGGGCAAGGTTATCGACCAGTGTGAGCTCCTCTACCTCGCGTTTGTCTTCGCGTACCAACAGATAGTAATGGCTTTTTCCCATCCAACGACCGATGGCGGAACCGCGTGCCTCGGGCTTTATGTCGTTGCTTCCGCCGGTGGCGAACGAATGATAGCGTTCCCCGGTATGAGTCAGCCGCACGCTGTCGGTCCCATCCCCGCGAAAAAGCATCAGGTCATGGCCGACAGCCGAAACGTAATACGAACTGTCGGCGGAGTAGCTGCGCCGATAGTCGCCCTGAGAAAAAAGATTTCCGCGGGAAGCATCCTTCCGGGGCTTTTCGCTCAATTCGCCGCTTCGACCGTCATAATGCAGCCGGTACTTGTTGTAATCGAACGTAAAACCGCGGGGATCGGAAGAGTCGAACTCAAGGCCGTAGAGCCTCAGCTCTTTCGGAGTCGGCATGCGCGACGAATCGGCGTAGGCGGCCAGTTGCCGGACCATTGAGAAGCTGTCGAACAACGGCCGTTTACGCCATGTGCGGGTATCGACCAACCAATAACGACGCGCGTCGGCATCATCCGACGTATAATGAAACCAGCGGCAGTCTTTACCGATCCACTGTACCGAAACGGATTGATTACGGATCAGATCACCGAGCGAATCCGACGAAAAACGGTCGGCACGCGCCATATAGGATTCTTGGGCACAGAGCGGATACAAGCTCCATACCATCAAAAATACAAGCAGCCGTTTCATCGCTTTCCGTATTTGCTGACTTTCGACGCCTCACTCAAAGCCGCCTGCGCATCGAGAATCCCTCCGCCGAGACAAACCTCTCGACCCGGAATCATACGCGGCGTCTTGGATTTTCCGGGTGCGGGCATTTCGTCGTCCTGAAAATGCGCCGCCGTGCGAATCAGAATATTTCGCACTTCACGGGCCGTAAGGTCCGGATAGAAACTCCGCAGGACAGCCGCGATGCCGGAGACAACCGGAGCCGCAAGACTCGTACCCTGCGCCGTATCGTATTCGCCGTCGGGAGCCGTTGAACGAATATCCTCTCCGGGAGCTAACAGATCCACATTTTCAGCTCCATAGTTGCTGAACGACGCAACTCGCCCGTCGGGCGTCGAAGCCCCCACGACGATCAAATTCTCCAGACGCTCCCCTTTCCTATCCCGGCAGACCGGAAACATGGGACGGGCATCGACATTCACGCCATCGTTTCCCGAAGCCATAACCAGCAATACGTCCTTGTGCCGGGCATATTCCATGGCAGCCAATACCTCGTCCCAATGGGGCGACAAATATTTGCCGAAACTCATATTCACCACTTTCGCACCATTGTCCACCGCATAACGAATCGCAGCCACCACATCGCGGTCGTATTCATCGCCTTCGGGAATAGCCCGGACCGAAAGGATTTTCACCGGACGGGGCATGTCGCCCGCATTCGTGGCGCAGGCGGCGATTATTCCGGCTACCATCGTACCGTGGTAGGCATCCTCGTCAATCCGGTTGTTCCCGTAGCGGAGATTCCGGAAATCATCCGGCGTATTACCCAATCGGAGATGAGGATCGTCATTCAGGGAATCAAGACTTGCCACCCGTTTGGCCGAGAGCAGATATTCGTCCTCGATCGTTTGCACGGCGTCGCGCCACGGCATATCGGGAAGGAACATGACAGGGGTGGAAGCAGCGATCGACAAGGCCCGTGCAAGGCCCGTGGTATCGGACAATTCAAGTTTTTGGAAATCTGCGACCGTAGTCTCCCGGTCGCCGTATCGCCAGCGCATCAGCGAATCGCAAATGCGAAAAGCGTCGGCCCGGGCGCGTTGATATGCCGCAAAAGTAATGTAGGTGTCGAGCCGGGCGGCCCGTTCCATCTGTTTATAATAGGTATAATCGGCTTTTTGAGCCGACGTCAGCCGGGCTGTATCAGCGTCCTTGAAACGGGAACGCAACCGTTTGTATTCGCGGAAAGGCTCCGTGCCGGCCCTCTGGAAAGTCTCTCCCGCAGCATTGCCGAGGAAGTTCCAGCCGTGAATGTCGTCAATGTAGCCGTTCCTGTCATCATCACGGCCGTTGCCGGCTTGTTCGCGGGGATTGGTCCAGATGAAATCCGCAAGAGCCGGATGCGAAATATCCAAACCGCCGTCAATGACGGCGACGATTATTTCAGACTTTTTTCGGGGGGGGGGATTTTTACCCTTTACCGCACAGGCCTCTGTCAAACGGACTCCGCAAAGCGAGTCCGAAGACGACAAGAACCAAGGAGAATTTCCTTGCGCAAACAGCGTTGTTGCCGAAAACAGACATGCGGCAGAAGTGGAAAATAAGATCTTAGAGTTCATAGTGGCAAATATAGTGAAAATCTGGAATTACAAACAATATTGTATGATTTTATTAATTCCAGACAGTGCATTTAACATTTATTCACAGCTCTTTAAATCTACCCAGATGGGGATTGTATGAGGTTGACTCGATTTTCGAGATGACCGAATCGGGATCCGCTTTTCGTTTCAAAAGGCCGCGCAGACGCCGATGCCGAACGTCAGCTTGTGGACCCGCCGCCCCGAAACGCCCGTCAGGGGCGGTGCAACGTCGTAGTCGGTCGAGAAACGCACGCCGAGGTTCTGGGTGGCGAGGTAGGTCGAGGAGATGCCCGTGCCGAATGAAAAACCGCTGCGGCCCTCCAGCCGCCGGAGGTCCGTGTCGCAGGACTTGTAAATCTCGCAGCCGGCAAGCAGTTTCGCACCGACCAGCCACCGCATCGAGAAGGGATAGGAGAAATAGGGACCCGCATAGACCGAGGCGCACTCCAAGTTGTCGTTCTGAGCCGCGCCGTTGACCTTCACCCGCAGGTTGGTACACGAAAAGCGGCCTCCGACACCCCAGTAGGGCGAAGCGAACCAAGCCCCCTGAACCTGTACGGCAGGCCCTGCGAGGAGCTGCACCCGCATATCGGGATAGGGCTCATAGGTTCCCGGCACGGTTGTCAGCCCGAGGCCGAAGCCCAGAAACGAGGGACGGCGGTAGCGGTCATAGACCGAATAGGTCTCCGTGACGAGCAGCCCTTTGTCCTTGAAAATCAAGTCGGCGAGAAAATAGCCCAGCTCCGTGGCCAGAATGCCGATGCCGGCGCCGACCATGATGTCGCTCATCCAGTGGCGGTTGTTCAACTGCCGCGTGACGCCCGTGACCGTCGCCACGGTATAGCCGCCGATGCTGTACCACGGACTGCGGTGACCGTACTCCTTGTGAAACATCGTGGCGGTCATGAAGGCCGTGGCCGTATGTCCCGAGGGAAAGGAGTTGCGCGACGAACCGTCGGGACGCATCACCCGGCAGGAGTATTTCAGCGAGTTGACGCCGATGGCCATCAGCCCCGCCGAAAAGGCGTCGGAGACCAGCATGCGGCCCCACGAACTGCGGCTCCTGACGCCGAAGGCTTTCATGCCGACCATCACTCCGGCCGGAGCGTACTGGAGATAATCGTCGTAATCGTGGCGGAACGAACGGCTGTAACCGTTGCGCAGCCGCCGGAAATCGGCGTCATAAGCCTGCATGACCACCCCGCCCACGATGAGCGGCGTGCCGATGAAGAGCATGCGGTAGGCTTTCGTCGAAGTGTGACGGTCGATACGCTGGCGGAATGCGCCGCCCGCGCTCATGTCGACACTGTCCGGCAACTGCGCCCATGCTCCCAGACCCACAAAAGAGAGCAGGCAGGCGGCGGCAAAACGTTTGAACATTTATATATGCAGACGCAACTATATATATTGTAGACGCAACTATTTTTTACGACGGATGGCACGGATCAGTTCGCCGCCGATGGCCAGCAGCGAAGTGAAGCCGATCACCTCGGCCCATTCGCCCCACGTCAGCGGCACGGTGCGGAACACCTCGCCGCCGAACTCCACGATCAGCACCTGCCCCACGCCAATGGCCAGCAGAATCAGGAAGAATTCGCGGCACCCCCCGAGGCAGGTAAACACCGAGTGGCGCGTCTCGAAGCCCTTGGCGTTGAACATGTTCCAGAACTGCAGGAAGACGAACGTCGAGAAGAACAGCGTCAGTTGGCGCACCGTAAGTCCGCCCTCGGTGATCGTCCACCAGAAGAGCATCCCCAGCAGGACCGTGACCATGACCATGCCGCAGGTGAAGATGGTGCGGGCCATGCCGCGCGTGATGATGAACTCATCCCTCGGACGCGGCTTGTCGCGCATCACCTCGGCGCTGGGCGGCAGCGAGGCCATCGCCATCGCCGCAAAGGTGTCCATGATGATGTTGACCCAGAGAATCTGCACCACCGTCAGCGGCATCTCGGTACCGAACACGGCGCCGACGAAGCAGATGAGGATGGCCGCGAAGTTGATCGTCAGTTGGAACAGCACGAACCGCTGGATGTTGCGGTAGAGCGAGCGGCCCCACATCACGGCCGTGGCGATCGAAGCGAACGAATCATCTAACAGCGTGATGTCCGAAGCGTCCTTGGCCACGGAGGTTCCCGAGCCCATCGAAAGGCCCACGTTGGCGAAATTCAGCGCCGGGGCGTCGTTCGTGCCGTCGCCCGTGACGGCCACCACCTCGCCCCGCTGCTGCAACAGCCGCACGAGGCGCTGTTTGTCGAGCGGCCGGGCACGGGACATGATTTTCAGCTCCTGCACGCGTTCCAGCAGCTCCTCGTCGCTCAGGGCGGCGAAATCCGTACCGGTGATATGGTTGCGGTCGCCGTCCTCGGCGTCGTTCCACAGCCCGATCTGGCGGGCGATCTCGCGCGCCGTGGCCGGGGTGTCGCCCGTGACGATCTTGATGCCGATACCGGCCCCGAGGCAGCGTCCGACCGCCGCGGGAACATCCTCGCGGACGGGGTCGGAGATGGCCGCGACAGCCGCAAAATGCAGGCCGCCGGCCTTGACAGCTTCCAGACAGTCGTCCGACGCGGTCTCGGCCCATGCCACGGCCAGCGTGCGCATGGCGCGGCTCTGGAAGCCGAGCAACTGCTCGGCGACCTGTATGTCCTTGCCGTCCGGGGCGCACATCGTGCGCACGATCTCCGGCGCACCCTTCACACAGAGGATGCGGCGGCCCGAGACGCCGCTTTCGACGATCGTCGCCATGTATTTGCGTTCGGTCGAGAAGGTCAGCCGGTCGACGATCTTCGCTTCGGCACGCAGCGGTTCGTAATCCTCGCCGCGGCTGCGCAGCCACTCGAGCAGGGCCCCTTCCGTGGGGTTGCCGATAATGTGTCCCTCGGCATCGAGGAACGCCGTGGTGTTCAGCGCCACGATCTCGGCGAACTCCCGCTCGAGAAGCGCGTCGTAGCGCACCAGCTCCTGCACATGCATGCGGTTCTGGGTGAGCGTGCCGGTCTTGTCGGTGCAGATGACCGTCACGGCGCCCATCGTCTCGCAGGCGTGCATCTTGCGCACGAGGTTGTTGGTCTTGAGCATCCGCCGCATGGACATCGCCAGCGACAGCGTGATCGACATCGGAAGCCCCTCGGGGACCGCCATGACGATGATGGCCACTGAAACCATGAAGATTTGCAGGACGTGCTGGGAGATCGTCAGCCAGTCGCCGTCGAGCAGTCCGCCCACGAAGACCGCCTTGCCCAGCATCACGCAGAAGATCAGCACCGACAGGAGAATGCCCAGACGACCGATCAGGCGCGAGAGGCGCGTCAACTGGCGGTCGAGCGGCGTCTGTTCGTCGTTCTGCACGGTAGCCTGCTCCGTCACCCGCCCGGCCTCCGTCGCGTCACCCACGGCCGTGACTACCATCACGCCGTAACCGTCCGCCACGGTCGTCCCCCGCAGCACGGCGTTCGACGGATAGGTCGCCTCGGGGTCGAAGTCGGCCTCGTTGACGGTTTTGTCCACCTCGGGTTCGCCCGTGAGGGTCGATTCGTTGATCTTCAGCGACACCGCCTCGACCAGTTCGCCGTCGGCAGGGATCGTCTCGCCGCCCTCGATGTAGACCACGTCGCCCGTGACGACGTCGCGGCGGGGGATTTCGCGGATCGCACCCTCGCGCATCACCTTGACGGGGATGTCGTCGTTGACCTGATTCAGCCGCCGGAAGCGCCGCTGGGCGTCCCACTCGAACCAGAAGCCGACGCATGTGGCGAGGATGATGGCGCAGATAATGCCCACGGATTCGGTGAAATCCTTGTGGATGAAGCCGATGGCCAGCGAAAGCACGGCGGCCAGCAGCAGGATGCGGATGATCGGATCGCGGAATTTTTCGAGCAGCAGCCGCCACACCGAATCGTCTTTCGGAGGGGTGATGACATTGTCGCCGTGCTGACGCCGGCTTTCGGCGACTTCCTGCGGGGAGAGTCCCCGGGGATCGAAGGGTATCATAGCATTGTCAAAATTTGGTCAGGGAGAACTGCCGCGTCGAGGCATCGAGCCGCACGGCGATGAACAACAGGATGGTGAAGGCGATGAGCGACGAACCTCCGTAGCTCATGAAGGGCAGCGGAATGCCCATGACGGGCATCAGGCCGATGGTCATGCCCACGTTGACCAGCACATGGAACAGCAGGATCGCCGCCACGCAGTAGCAGTAGATGCGCCCGAAAGGCTCCTGCTGCCGCTCGCCCATGCGCATCAGGCGCAGGATGAGGATGCACAACAGCGACAGCACCACAATAGCTCCCAGAAAACCCCACTCTTCGCCCACGGTGCAGAAGATGAAGTCGGTATGCCGTTCGGGCACGAACCCGTATTTGATCTGGGTACCCTCCAGAAAGCCCTTGCCCCAGAAGTTGCCCGAGCCGATGGCGATCTTGGCCTGATTGACGTTGTAATCGGTGCCCAAGGGGTCGCTGATGATGCCCAGAAAACTCAGGATGCGGTCCCGCTGGTGCTGTTTGAGGATCGAATTGAAAATGTAGTCGGTGGTGGGCAGGAAGACCATCGAACCGATGAACAGTCCCAGCGTGATGTAGATGTTGCGCAGGTTCGACCGGTAGGCATAGGCCGCCACGAAGCCCAGCGAGAGGATCGTCACGATCAGCAGCGAGTGGTAGATGTCCAGCACACCCGGGGCGATGAGCGACATCACGAGACACAGCAGGATGCTCGACAGCGCCAGCACAGCCAGAAAGACGATGCGCGAACGCCACAGGCCGTTCATCATCGCCTCCGAGAAAGTGCAGACCAGAATCAGCGTGACGAGCAGCGTCATCGGCGAGAGCAGGAACGAAACGATGAACAGCGCGGCGACGAGCAGAATCGGGATGCAGAGCCACTTGTTGAGTCCTTCGCGGTAGAGCACGAAGAGGAACGACCCCAGGACGAT
>ERZ857503.1081-NODE-1081-length-17157-cov-2.736054_pt1 | contig 17157 bp, 19 predicted proteins | sample MGYA00519766_ERZ857503 | MGnify/ENA primary metagenome ERZ857503 (study PRJEB31778, sample SAMEA3449345) | human gut metagenome | biome: human gut; feature: human-associated habitat; material: faeces | place: United Kingdom | collected 2010/2012 ...
CTTACGAACTCCCATTCCGGCTTGGACTGTATGAAGCGGGTGTAGTAGTCCACCTGGGCTTCGTAGCTGGTGAGCTGTTCCTCGTCATCTGTAGATACCCGGCAGTAAGCGGCGACTCGCAGCTGCCGCTGGACAGCCTGCTGTGCTGTGCTTTCCACTTTCGCAGGGATCGTAATGACTCTGGGTGGATTGTCTCTCATTGTGGTTCACTCCTATGATTTGATTATTTTTCAGTCGTATGGCTATGGATTTATCACTGTATACACGGATTGCGGATACCGTGGTTTTCAGCAGTTTTGCGTCCAATTCACGCATGACCGGATGCTGGGCAAATATTCGCCGGAGCCGGATACTCTCATATTCATCTGCATCGATAGCACTATATTGTACAGAGGCAATGGAGTGGATAAGCCCTTGAGCTGCATCTTCGTCGATTGGCTGGCAGGATAGCACTGCATCCAATTGCCTTTGCAGTTCCACATTCTCGCTTTTAGGATGGGGCGACACCACTTGAATCCGTTCCGGATTGTTGAGCAGCATGTTGAGCAGACCTAACACCTGCTGTTCTATCTGCTTCGTTTCTGTCCACCCACTGAGACGGCGAAGGATCTTCTGTGCCTCTGTAATATGGGTGGTCACTTGCTTGGCGTTGCGTTTTTTTATCGCACTTGTCATAGTTTCTTCCTGCAGGATAGCAGGATAGCCCTTGTCACCGATATAACGGCGATTCTCCAGAATCCGTGCTACCATATTTTTGTTCCAGACCCTTCCAACATCGTATGGAATCATCTGCTCCCGAAGCCACTCAACCAGGCTGTTGTAGGATTCTCCGGCGATATACGCCTGGAAGACATGCTTTACCAGCACTGCCTCCGGTGGATGAGGTACGATTTTACCCAGTTCCATGTGATAGCCGAAGGGCAGTTTCCGATTTCCCATCAGCGCACCGTCCTTTCAATGGTTTCTGTAAGCTCCAATCCGTTTTTCAGGCGGAATCGAAGCTGTTCTTTACTATCCACAATAATCTTGTCAATCAGTTCACCGAACAGCTCTGCATCGAAGGCATCAAGGAAATCCGGCCCTGCTTCTAAGATATCCATCAGCTCCTGCGTTTGAGCGATGGTGTTGTCGCCATCGGAGGCTAACAGGCGTTCCTTTTTCAGCTTTGCAGCGCGGAGCTGTTCGGTCAGCTCATTGCTCTGGGATATAAAAATGTCAGGATCAATGAGGCCCTGCTGTTTCAGCGTGGTCAACATTTGATTCTGACTGGAAAGTTCAGATATTTGCTTGTTCAGCTCAATGACATCCAGACTCCAGAGCATTCTGCGGTTGCGGATCGTCAAGAGACTGGTGATCATCTGGGAGAGGATCGGCTCTCCATGGTGCTTGAGGTTATAGTACAGACGCAGGACGGCTTCCTCGATTTGGGACTCTGGTATCTGTTCCATGACACAGGCATCTTTTTGTCTGTCGTGTTTGCGGCACACCCAGTATGTTATGTCCTTTGACATTTTCCTTTTGAAGTATGTCCCACAGTTTCCGCACAGGATCGTCATGGTGAAGGGATATTGCTCCCGAGGTGAATGGGTAATTTTAGAGCTTTTCGCCTGATACAGCGCCTGCGCCCTTTCAAATATGAGCCTGTCCACAATAGGTGGGTGACTGTCTGCAATGTAGTACTGATCCTTATTTCCATGGTTTATCTTCTTTTTGACCGGAAGGGTATCAGTCGAATATCGTTTCTGCAGCAGGGAGTCACCGACATATTTTTCGTTTTGCAAGACATAGCAGACCGTTGTGTGCTGCCAGTATGGGATTTTATCTCTTGTGGGAATTCCTAAGCTTGTGATTTCCGATGCGATTTCTGTGGTGCTGTACCCAGCCAGGAACCTGTCGAAGATCAACCGCACGATTTGTGCTTCGGATTCTACGATTTCAAGCCTCCCATCGCACAACCGGTATCCAAACGGCGCCTTACAGGTAATGAACTTACCGCTTTGCATTCGTTTCTGATAGCTCCACCGCATATTACCTGAGATTGATTCGCTCTCAGCCTGAGCGAAGGCAGCGAATATGGCCGTCATCATCTCACCGGACATGGTGGATGTGTCGATATTTTCTTTTTCGAAGTAGATGCTGATTCCCAGCGCTTTCAGTTCTCGGATCGTCTCCAGACATTCTGTGGTGTTTCGGGCAAATCGGGAGATGGATTTCACCAATATCCGGTCAATCAGCCCTCTGTGGCAATCTGCCAGAAGTCGTTGGAAGTCCTCCCGCTTTTCAGCAGAAGTGCCTGTGATACCCTCATCTGCATAAATGTCCACCATGCTCCAGTTTTCTTTTCCGGAGATCAGGTCTGCGTAGTACCGATTCTGAGCGGCGAAGGAGTTGAGCTGGTCATCGGAAGCAGAGCTGACACGGGCGTAAGCAGCTACCCGCAGCTTGATGTCCTGCTGCTTTTCAGTAGCCTCTATCGTAATAACTCTGCACTGCTTTTCCTGCAGGGCCATACTTCCATCGGTCAGCTGCTTTTTCTCCATGTCAGTTCACCTCCTTACAGCAACAAACACTACCACACTTTTGCCCCAATAGCTATCACCAAATGCAACGAAAATCAGGGAAACAGAATGATCTCCACACCATCCTGCACAGAGAGGTAGCTTGCAATTTTTTGAGCCTCTTTTTCGGTGCATTTCCCAATCTGGACAAGGTTTTTAAGCAGCGTGATAATGCCACAGTAATCGATGTTTACATTCTGTACTGTCATAGTAATCCTCCCTTCATTTACGGTTTTACTGAACCTTGATACCACAAAAATAGAGGCCGCCCAATTTGGTTGGGGAAGCCTTGGCTTGCTCTACTACATTGCAGGCGACCTCCATTGCTTCTAATATCAAGAATTTTGCCTGTATTCGACACTACTTCCCCAGGCAGGGCGGCAACATAAACTGTGCTGGCGCACATCACGGGAATCTCACCCCTCCGGGGAACGCCCGAAGCTGCGTACAGGAGTACCATTGTGGGCTGACGGGATCTTGGCGAAGCAGGGTGCCAATCCTGCTCTGGCCTGAGTGGGTATCGCTCTGCACCTTAATTGGCCGTCCTTAGATGCGGAAATGATCCGCACAGGTGGTCTTCGCGCACTCGGCCTGACGCTGGCTCCGTCAGCTGATGTATCTATGCTACCGGATATGACTGCTTGGAGCAGTATTTTTCAAGGTACTGTGAGATTAACTGATCTCACTAAGATTGTAACTCTGTGTGTTTCAGAATTACATAAACAGAATGGAAGGTTACCTACCCAAAATGGAAGGTTTTAGAGTTTTGCCTCCAATTCAGACAAAAATGCAATGGTCATTCGCAGGTTCTGCTTCTGATCCATAGCTTTAAATTCTCTCCCCGACAAAAGATAATCCAGGGAGACATCGAAGAATGCTGCAAGCTCCACAGCCAGTTCAACTGAGCCGGTCTGCTTTCCGTTTTCAATTTTCAGGATGTATGTACTGGTGATGTTCATTTTCTCTGCCAGCTGCTCCTGCGTAAGTCCTCGGCTTTTCCGTAAATTCTTGATTCGAGCGGCATAGCTATCTCTGTTGAAGCCCATAACACTTTCCTCCGTTTTCTGAAATTTGGATGAGACCGAATTTCAGTTCGGAGGATCACGGCACCCAACAGAAAGATTATCATTAAAAAATAAATTGCCGATCCCGTGCAAAAATGGAGAATCGGCAACCTGTGCTTGATCTGCATTAAGAAGTCCAGGGCGGGATACAGGGGCAGCAGGCGGAGGTTTTTCTTTCTTTCTCATATGCCCAGCTTGCGTACCCCGTTTTTTCCTTGACAGTCTTCCTCGTGCTGTCCTGAAAGCAGTGTGACTCGGCTTAACCAGATGGAACAACTTAATGCGGCAGCTGTTATCTGCCATGTTGCATTTCTCCTTGTCCACTTACGCGGCCGGCACACAGACAGCCAGCATCACCCCCTTAAAATTTTTGTTCTTCGGCAAATGCGACTGTCTTGCCGATAATATAATTCAGTTTTATGTATCTCAGGCTTGTTGGTTCGTGCATCGCGATACATCTAACAAGCGAATTGTGTCGCATTCACCCGCAAAAAGATGTATTGTAGAATATCTTTGAGGTGAACTGCGATGTATGACTTCTCCTATCCATTGGGAAATGCGGTGAAGAGCACACGTTATCAGCGCGGTCTGACCCAGCTTCAGGTAGCAGACATGGCGGATATCGATGTGCGAACCGTGATGAATATTGAGAACTACAAGACAAATCCCAAGATGGCGGTGCTCTACCCTTTGATCCGTGCCCTCCGTATTGATGCCAGAACCATTTTTAACCCTGAGCAGCAGCGCGAAACTCCCGCTCTACAACAACTTCGGCTTATGATTGAGGAATGCAGTGAGCAGGAGGCCGAAGCGTTGATCCCGGTGGTGGAATCGGTCATTGCCGCACTCCGGACAAAGGACGCCATTGAGATTGGATGACTATATAAAAAAACAGAGCCTGCTTTTCCCCGGCAGGGGGATCAGCAGGCTCTGTGCTTTAAGCATCCGGCTCGTCGCTCAATACCATCTTCAGTTTTACCACATTGACCATGAATTCCTTTTTACATTTTGGACAGTATAGCGGGAATTTTACTAAAACCGTTTCTTCATATACTTTGACTTTCGTTTTGCTGCCGCACTGAGGACAGCAGATCCATTTTGACTCATGCCGCATAGCAATCACTCATTTATTCGTAGTTACAAGTTAGATAATTGCAGTCGGTTTTTCTTCATTGATATCCAATCATTCTATGAAAACGCCGCCAATTTCGCCAGCAGATACGCCAGAGAACTATCATAGAAGACGAAATCATCGATCAGTCCGGCATTTTTTGCATCTATGACACGGCTGCATACGACAGACTGTTCCGGCCTGACCAGAAGCAGGATCTTGAGGTCCTGTTCAACCTGCCGAAGAGGTTGGCAGATCCCGACCGCCTGATCCATATCCGCCTGATCCACAATATCCAATATCACCACATCCGCATGAAAGATATCAACACCGACCACAGCCTGCGGATAATGGAACTGGGCCGCCCACAGGAAGTCAAGCTCCGGCTTTGCATGGATGGCCGCTGACAACCCCTGTCCCAGCACCTTATTGGATGATATAAACAGCACTGTTTTCATGATCGGCACCCTCTATCCAATCCGATAAATACAGATGGTTTTCTGATCGCTCCCGCCTGCTCCGGCTTCCATGAGCCGAGCCTCCACAGCCGCGCCGCCTGACTCACGCCCAGGGGTCGGCGGACTTGGGGGTACGGACACCGGTGAGCAGATATTGCTCCCAGAGGAACCACTTTCCATCGCTACCCCGCTGTCGGAGTTTGATGGGGCGAGGGCTGTCCGCGCCGCCGCAGGGGATAAACAGTTTCATATAGCCCTGCTCCTCACCGGAAACATGGTTGCTTTCCACCCGGATGGTATAGGGCTGGGCGGGTGTATAATTGTTGTCGGGGGTAGAGCCGGCGAAGTAGGTGAAGGGAAGGTAGGTTTTTCCGTCACGGAAGCGGTCGTTTAAGAAGGATATCTCCTGTCCGTTCAAAGGACGGGGCCCCCGCAGCCAATTCAGCATATCCGTGCCGATCTGCCGGTCAGCGGCATAGGCGCACAGGGCCAGCACGGTCAGCGCCGCCGTCTGAAAGGGGGTGTCAAGGGCCGCCTCCGGGAGAGCCTGCAGCTGGGCAAGGCTCTTAGGGAGGGCCGCGAAGGTAAAGGTTTCCCGCTTGTTTCCAATGGCTGTGGCTGCCGTCGCCGCGGCATCCACGGCGGACTGCTTTAGCCTGTCAAAAATACTCATACAAATACTCCTTTCACGCCTGTCCCACACTCGTGCGCCTGATGTTCTCTCAGCCATAGGTGCGTATCAGATCCATACAGGTCATGCCCTCGCCAAAAAAGGGTGGACACACACCGGTTTCACGATCCTGCTGGATATGGAGAGATTCGCCGGAGGGGTCGATCAGCACCGGGAAGCTGCCGCTCATGCGGGTGCCCGCGCCATCCGAGAGGTCCAGATACAGACAGTCGCCCTCCATACGCCAGATGCCGGAATATGAGTATGCATACTCCTGCCCATCCTCCGGCTGATGGTAGAGATCGATGCGTCCGGAATAGTCCGGGTCGCTGTCGCCCCAGCCGAACTCCATGTACCAGCGCTCGCAGGTCCAATTTGTGTAAGCCAGCCCCCAGTCTGTGGGCGGCAACCAGTCCTCGGGGGAGTCCACCCCGGTCACATAGCCCCAGATGCCGAAATCCATCAGCATGGGGAGGTCGTTCTCCCCGGTGGGCACGATGGGAATGCCGTATTCATCGGTCAGCGGGAGCCACTTCACCTCCACGCCATCGTTTGTCACAAGGACGATCTCCGTGTCCGGTTCATCCCGCCATTGCTCATAATTTACGAATATCAGTACAGGCTGGGCACACTCTTCCCGGTAGAGCACCTCACCCGGTACAGGCCGAACGCCGTTACCGAGAGATTCCCAGGTGACATGGTTCACGGCAAGGCTGGTAGTCTCATCCCGGGGAACGATGCAGAATAAATCCCCCCAACCTGCGCCGAGGATACATTCGGCCGGTATATGCAGCAGAAACGGCATCGCCTCGACCAATCCGGCACAATTCTCCGCCAGCCAGTCCGACAGCGGGGTGGAGTCCTCCTGCTTCCTGTGTCCCAGATAGGCGACCGCGCCGGCGTACTGGTCGTCGCATGCCATGGCGTCATGCAACAGGTTCAGGGACTCCTCCGCCAATTCCGCCTCCGCTGTTTCTTCCCCGCTGCCGGAGAACACACCCACCCCGGAATCTTTTCCTCCCTTGCTGCCAGAAAGGGTGCCCATCGCACCGTCCGTTTCCGTTTCAACGGGCAGTGTGTCTTTTCCTCCGCAGGCGGACAGGCCAAGGGCCAGTACCATGCACAAAATCGCCGGGAGAAAGCGGCGCCGGAGCAAATTCTTCATCATCCGGCCTCCTTCTCAGAATTTCCCGCTGCGGCCGCTGCCGCCGCCCCCGCTTTCGCTGTAGGTGCTGCCGCCGCTGCCACCCGAGCTCTCTTTCTGGATCTTGGTGCGTGTTTCGGTGGTATGGGTGTACCGGTCGTACTGCTTTGTCAGGTGTAAGCCGCCAGCGGTGAGGTACGCATCGGCTTCCGCCTTTTGATGGACGGACTTCATCTTACGCAGCAGCCATAGGCAAACCGTCCCTGCGGCCAGACAGGAGCATCCTGCTGAAATGACGAACCAGATCCAGTAAGGACGGCGCACCGGCTTGCCGGCGTCGGCCTTCGTCAGATATTCCTCACAGGCGTCTAAGTAATTGGAAATGCCGCCATACCAGTCGTCTTCCCCAAAATCTCCAAGGAATTGCTCCTCCAGCTTCTCCTGCCCATATTCATCAAAGGCATACTCGGCGTACTCGCCGTAGACGAACATGGCGCAGTCCCGCTCGGCCATGCTCAGGAGCACGATGATCCCATCTCGCCCGCTACCCATACCGAGCTCACCGCCGTGATAGAGCTGATAGGTGACCTCATAGACACTGCCGTTCCCGTATTCCGTGTAATCATCTACAAGAGCAAAATAAACGCCGCAATCCTGCTTTTGGGAAATAGCTTCGGCCCGATCCTCCAGCTTTTCCCATTTCTCATAGGGAAGAAGGTCTGCAGCATCAAATATATACTGCATCGTGCCGCTGCCCTGCACCGGTTCTTCCACACCGGCATCCTCGCCGGAGCCGGCCGGCGGGCAATTTGTGAGGATGTAATCCTCCGCCGTTTCCGCCATGGCGTCCACTACCTGTGTCAGCGCCACGGCGCTCATGGTCATGTCCTCGCCGTTCCACGCCCGCGCCGCCATATAGGGCTGTACCGCATCGTAGACGGCATCGGACAATTCCTGGCTGCTGCCCCGCTCATCGCTCAGTCTGGCGTAGACGCACCAGTCATTTTCGTCAACCATCTTGTAGGTATCCCCATCCTGCGGTTCCAGCAGAATGGTCAGCGTAACGCCCTCCTTGTGCTCGCCATAGCCGTAATCATATTCCTCATAGATTCCCGCGGCGGCGTCGCCAAGTTCGTCATAGCTGTTTTGGGTCAATACATCCACCCGCAGATCAAGGCCCAGCGCCTGGGAGAGCTGGGGGAGGGTCTGTTCTCCCTGCATGGTCAGCTCCTGCGATCCCAAGGATTCCGTTTCGTCATAGATCACGCCGTACTCCATTGCCGCCATTGCGGGAGTGCAGAGGGACAGGGCCAACAGGAACGCCAGCGCGAGAGCAGTATATGCTTTCTTCATATCCGGTCCGCCTCCTTTCTCACGGCAATAGGACCAGCGCCGAACTGATCAAAGATAGGGGGACGGCGATGGCGGCAAACAGCCCCCAGAACTTCCCCCAGCTGACCGGCAGATCGCCCACCAGCTTTCCGGTCTGTCCATTCATGGCAAAGAGGAAGTCCTTCCCATGCCATTTGGTATTCAGCATCCAGACGGGCATCAGGGCGTAATGCACCTTGCCCCTACGCAGGTGAACGCTGCTTTCTTTGAGAACGCAGAGGTCATAACGCTTCACTGTGCCGCGCAGCGCGGAGGCAAGGGTCCCCTCACAGCGCTGATCCGCCCGCTGCCGGCTCTGTTCCACCGTCACATCGAACTTATCGGCCAGGAAGCCGGGGAGATACGCGGTGGAAAAGGGCTTCAGCTCCTTGTAGTCATAGGGTTCAATGGAGTCCATGTGGCCGTCCGGCATCTTGCTGGAGGCGTCCACCGGCACCTTCTCAAAGGCGACGGTTCCGGCCCGGTAGACATCGTAGTGTTTCGTCTCCGTGATCTCGTAGTCGCCGGAGCGGTATGTACGGGAGCGGTCAGCCTCATAATGGGCATCGCCCTCCGCCTCGCCGTCGAACATCCAGAAGGGAACATAGATCCCCCGGATCTCCTGCACATGATTTTCACCGGTAAAGCTTTTCGGCAGGAAAAACTTCCCTTTGTAGTGGGACTTGAGGGCCTTTACCGCATCTTCCTTGCTCAGCTTGAACGGAACGATGAAATCCGGCCGCAGTGCCCCGGAGAACTGGCCCGGCACCACGGTGGGGTTCCCGCAATAGGGGCAGGAGGTCGCCGCCGTGCTCTCCTCGCAGATGAGCTCCGCGCCGCAGCTGGGGCAGCCGTAGGCCCGCATACCGTCGCCCTCAGCCCCCCAATCCTCGCAAAAGTCAGAGGTGTCCCATGCGCCTCCATCCGCGGCTGGCGCGCCCTGCCCGGCGCCGCCTTCCTCCGTCGCCTGCTGGGCTTCTGCCGCCTTTTTTTCTTTCTCTGCGTAGAGCGCCTCGATCTCCGCCACATCATAACTGGCGCCGCAGTATTCGCACTCCAACCGGCCGGACGCACCGGAGAAATGCAGCGGTCCCGTGCAGCTGGGGCATTGATAATTTGTTACCTGTGTTGGCATCTGAAATTCCTCCTTCCCATGCCGGCGCTGTAACGGTCTATACCGAAACAGGCCGTAATCCGCAGAAGATCAGCCGAGCGGGTCGGTGAGCAAGCTGTCCAGCGTCAGGACGCACAGCTGCGCGTCGTACTTCGGCATAAACGGCAGGCTGACTTCGTTCTCCCCAGCGCCGATCACCATCTCCTCGCCGCTGGGACTCATCAAAATCGGATAAGTCTCCGAGATATAATACGGGCCGTCTGTGACGCCATAGTTATCACCGCCAACAAGGGACAGGCTGACGGTCACATAACTGGGCCCATCCATGACGGATGTGGTCGTCCAGAAACCGCTCCACACCTCTTCCCACGTCGTTTTAGAAGGATCGGCACCCTCGTATTCCCAATACAGTTCGACCGTTCCTCCCATCTCATCCTCGGGAAAGAACCACAGGTAGTAATTTGCGATACGGTCCGTATCCCATGCCGCTGCCTGCGTTGTCCAGCTGCCGCCAAGCCCGGAGGCATAGACGCCGCTCCAGCCGTCTGCCAGCCACGGTGCAAGCTCGGAAGGAACGCCCTGCCAGCCGTATTCCGTAAAGTCGAAGGAGAGGTAGTCTCCGTTTTCCGAGAAACATGGCACGATGTGCCCCGTTGATGTATAGAGCTGCGGCTCCCACACGCAGCTGTTGCCTGCGTTGTCTACGATCTGGACCTGTATGTAGGACAGGTATGCGTATGCATCGTCCCCGCCGGCTGCAAAGATCAGCAGCGGATCTCCAACTTCAGACCGGTAGAGAACCTCGATGACCTCTTCAGTATCTGATTTCGAATCCCACCGCATGAGATTGACGGAAACCGTGGCATTTTCATCAAGCGGCACGAGACAATACAGATAATCATCCTCCCCGATGGTATGCCCCGTATCGATTTCGGAAATAAAAGGGTATTTCTGCAGCGTCGCTTGGTCTGTTTCTGACAGCCAATCTCCATCAGACGCTTCTCCGGTATAGCCCAGGAAGGCCGCGCCGAACATGGTCTGCGGAAAAGCCATTCTCTCCCGCAGCCAAACAAGAGATTGTTCCGCTTCCGCGGAGAATCCGGTCGGTGTCGGCTGCATATCCGATCCCCCGGCCCCCGGGCGCAGCTTTTCCGGCAGTTTCTGATCGGGCATACCAGACAGCGTCTCACCATCGGCGCTTCGATTTGGTTCGTCTGTTCCCGCTTGCTGTTTTTGCGCGCAGGCACAGAGAGACAGCATCAGAACCAGTATTAGAAAAAATGCGATCACTCGTTTTGATGTCCTTTTCATAACTGCTCCTTTCAAATGTCACTGCTCCATACCATTGCGCAAATGGGGATCGCTCCGCCCCAAATGGGGCGGGAACGATCCCCATTCTGGTGTCATCCAATGCTGTCCGGCATAGGCTCCTCCGCATCGATCAGAGGCAGATACCAGCTGTCATAGAGATTGGGCAGATCCTCCTCATCCACATCCACCCAATAGGTCCCCCACGGGCGCAGGTAGATATCATAGTGGAATGCATCTCCGCCGTTTTCGTAATCACCGTCAATGTGGATCATGTCCCCATAGTCCACCAGTCCCGGGTCAACGATCCAGTCCCCGTGCTCCAGCGCAATATCCGTGAAGGCACCGCCCTCGGATGTCATGGTGCCATATATGCTGGTCCCATCATCACTGAGGCTGACCGATGCGGAAACCATCGGTTCCGACTTCGTGTAGTCCTCATCCCAGAGGGTGACAGTGCCCGTGCCGTCCCCGCCGATGTCAATGGCGCCGCAGATGTCCCACCAGGCGCCCTCCAGATCCTCGTAATCGCCCGAGCAGCCGGTCATGATCCCCCAGCCGTACCAGTCGCCGTTCCACCAGTCCAGCAGTATATCTCCGGTCCCAGTATCCTGACCTGTACCGCTTCCCGCCGTTTCCCGGCTGAGTGTGGACGGATCGACGGTGATCTTACCGGTTTTGTCGCCAAATGCCTCCTCAAAGGTCACCTCGACCTTGCTGGTGGTATCCGCCAGCACAAAGGCGGTGCGGAGTTCAAGGGTTTCACCCGGCGCGACATCCGTAAATTGACTGTCGATTACCGTGTCGTAGGAGTCGCTGTCCGCAAAGACGGTGGCGATAGCCAATTCTGCGCCGTTCTGTATCGCTGTTTCAGAGATGGACCAGACATAGGAGCCGCTGTCCTTGCTGTTGTTGGTAAAATCCAGCGTCAGGACCAGCGCGTCGTTTCCATCTGAGTCCTCCATGATGCTGGCCCCCTTGTAGAGCAGCGCATAGTCCCCGATCTGGAGCGAATTGGACTCTTTCGGGTCGTCCTTGCCGCAGGCGGCCAGACTGAGCAGCATCGCCGCCGCAAGCAGGACGCAGAATAACCTCGTGCGTTTCATGTCAGATCCTCCTTAAAAGCCGCTGAGTTTGAATGCCACCAGTTCCATTGCGGACTCGTCTGCTCTGTCTTCGGTCATAATGGCAAGGATGCTGCCGTCAGCCAGCTTCGCGCCGCCGCAGAACCAGGGATAGTCCGTGCCGAACAGGTCGCCGTCATCCGCCTCGCCGAGATAGGTGCCGTCCTTGGTCCAGAGCACCACCTCACGCATATTTCCGTCCAGGGCCAGATAGCCATTTGCGGTCTGCGTAATAAAGGTAATGCTTCCCAGGCCGCTTCCGTCGGAATCTGCCAAAGTCATTTGCAGCGCGCCATTGCTGTCATAGATAAACACCTTGTGACCGCTGCCATCCACGGCAGACCCGCAGACATAGATGTGGCTGTCGTCGATCAGCAGGTGACTGAGGATGTCCACTTCCTGGAATACCATGGGCTCCGTCTTGAGGGCTCCGCCGGAGAGCGTGATCTTTTCACATTCCGGGCCGGAGAACCAGCTGACGCCCCAGGTCCCGGATGGGTGCATGGTGACGTGATCCGGGCCCTCATAGGACGCCGTCTGTGCGCCGTCCTTCCAGCTGATCAGCGGCTCCATAAAATTCGCCAGCCAGAGGGTCCCTGTGGTGTCGGCGGAAATATCCTCATATTCCGCGTCCAGCACAATATCCTCCGCAAAGTTCAGAGATGCGCCGTCGTAATCGAAGCACTTCAATTCTCCGTCCACCAGAAGGTAAGCCTGATCTCCTGTGACAGCAGCTGCGTGATTGAAGGTCTCCTTTGTGATGATGCAGTCTGTAATAGGCAGCCACTGGCTGCTGAGCGTGTGCGTCCCCACCATGACGCTGCGGGGCTGGGCGGAAAAGGGCTCACCCTCCCAGTACCAGGGGCCATCCTCGTTTCCGGTATCCTCCAGATGGATCGTCAGGCCGGAGAGCAGCTTGTCTACACGCTCATCCTCGTACTCGCCGATGATCTCCATAAATACGGTGGCTCCCGCGCCCTCCACCCGGTTCATATACCGCAGGCAGGGGGAGCCCCAATAGTTTCCTTCTGCTTTGAGGCAATCGATGCCGCCGACGGGAGTAAGATCATAGGCCTGATCGACTGCATATTCGTACTCGTCAAAGCCGTAGCTGGTGAGATAGTCCCGGAAGGTATACGGATCTTCCACAGAAACGCGGATCTCCGCATCGACGATGCTTCCATCCTCGCCTTCCTTGGGAAGCGTCAGGATGATCTTGGAGGATGTTTCATCGTCATGAAGGTCGTCCTCCTCATAGACCCAGCCGTCCGCCTCATCGTAAGTAAGATCCCACAGATTTGTTTGGATCGTTGTTCCGCTTCCCGCTTCCACAGGAGGCTTTGTCTGCTCGGTTCCTTCCGATGTCGAGCTGGGCTCCGGGTTGTCCTTGCCGCAGGCAGTGAGGCTGAACAGCATCAGCGCCGCAAGGAACAGGCACGACAGCTTGAACTTGGTTTTCATGGCCATTCTCCTCTCTGTCCTTTCTTATTTTTTGTTGCTGAAAAACGGCGTCAGCAGCTCGGCTACCTTGCTGATGGGCATGGTCTGCAGGATCACCTTGCCGGGTCCCCGGACAACGGTATTGAAAATACCCTCTCCGCCCAGGAGCATGTTCTTTGCGCCCTTGACCGCAACCACATCCATGGTGCAGCTCTCCTCCATAGCCGCCAGGTACCCTGTGCTGACCAGAAGCTCCTGTCCGGCGCCCAGGTCATATTCTGCCGCGTGACCGTCGATCTCAATAAAGGCGATCCCGTTTCCGCTCAGCTTCTGCATGATGAAGCCCTCGCCGCCAAAGATGCCGGAGCCCAGTTTTTTCTGGAAGTGCATGGACAGCTCCACACCCTCCTCAGAGGCAAGAAACGCGCTTTTCTGCACGATCATGGACCGGCCGGCACTGATATTCAGAGCCTTGATGGCCCCGGGAAAGCTGGAAGCGAAGGCGATGATCCCGTCCCCGCCCTCTGCGGTGAACTTGTTCTGGAATGCGGAATCGCCGGACACCAGCCGCCCCAGCATCTTCTTCATACCGCCTCCGGTGGTGGTCTCCATTTTCATATTTGGGCTCATCCAGCTCATGCTGCCGCTCTCCGTGATCATGGATTCGCCTGGGGACAATTCACATACGACGACCGGCAGATTTTCTCCTAAAATTTCATACTTCTTCATGGTGAAGCTCCTTTCATTTTCGTTGTTTTCTATTGCTCCAAGGTATTCTTATCCGTTGATTGCGCCGCCGCAAAACTCGCAGCAGCCGCTGGCATCCGGTGTGGTGGTCGCCCCGCAGTACGGACAGGTCACCGCCGCCTTGGGTGCTGCTGCCGCGGCCGCTTCCTCCCGCGCCTGCTGCCGGATCTGCAGCAGCGCATCCCGGATCTCACAGCCCATTTCCTCATATTGCCGGTATTCCACGCTGGAGCGCACCTCCTCCGCATTGGAGGTCAGGGAGCCGCCGCCCATTCCGCCGGCTTTAGCCCGGAGACCCCCGCGGGGTCTGCGCATGGCGTCGGGCCCATCCAGCAGTGTTTCCTCATCGTTATCCACTGAGCTGCTGTTGAGTTGGAAGCGGATCTCGCTGAAATAGGGATTGTTGACGTTGATTACGATGTAGAAATCGTAGGAATAGGCATACCGTTTGGGATTGAAGCTCTGCCGCTCTCCATCCTTATCCCTGTATTCGATCTCCGTCCTGTGCTCGTCGATGTCCAACTTGCAGCCGGTCACATCGGAGAAGGACAGCACATCCGGATTGGCCTCCTCCCAATTTCTGGCGGAGGTGACCATAAACAGACCCGCATCCTCGTCCAGCAGCACCTTGGTACGCTCACCCAGAGTACGGGTGGTGCGAAAAGAGGATACCTTGGCTTGATTGGTCTCCCGGTAGGCCAGCTGCTCCTGGATCTCCGCCACCGTGCTCTGGCGGCGGTCGCTGAACCAGGGGGAGAGCTTGGCGGCACATTCCTTGCACAGATTGCCGTCCTCCAGCTTGCGGTTGCCCAGCAGCCCGATCTCGCCGCCGCAGACCGAGCATTCCTTTTTATCAAATAGTTTTCCAAAGAGCCCCATCATCTGCACCCCTTTCTGAAGCCGCTTACGCGGTGCCCTTCATCTGCATGGCGCCGTAGACATACAATCCCGGCAGCAGAAGGTTGAGCACCAGACTGGTGATGCTGAACTGGCCTCCGCCTACAAAACCGATGATGATGGAGATGATCGCTAAGATCGCAATGATAATGCCCCATTTGACGCAGGAAGCGGCCTTCTGGGGTGCGCTGCAGGCCCCGATGCCCTTAATGCCCGCGATAAACTGGATCACAGAGGCCACAGTCACAAGAATGGAGCTGGCATAGAGCAGGCCGGTACCCTCCGCGCTCCCCGACAGGGCTGCCAGGGCGCTGACGCCGAGAATGGCGATGACGCCGGCGATGGCGGCGATGATGCCGCCGATGATCATGAGAATGGATGTGACTTTCAAAATCTTCTGACCTTTCATTTGTAGTACCTCCTATGTTCTGTTTTTATGGATCGATTTGCGTACTATGGCTGTTCATCCAGCAGGCACAGGGCCAGCTCTGTAAAATACGCCCGGAGCTGCTTCGCTGTTTCCTGATCCAATTTCTTCTGCTGCTGTTTGCCGTCAGAGTAATAGAGGGTGCAGGCCGGCTTTTCCGAGCTGCCGTCCGGCTGCTGCTCCAGACGGATCTCCTCCGCAAACGCGGTGAAGGCATCCCACTCCTCATCTGATACGACCCAGTCACTCCAGATCTCCTGCTTCCGACCGGACAGGGTAAATCTGGCCCGGAGGATATAGGGGGCGTCCTCTCCGTACACAACAGACGGACTCCGGTCGAATTGGAAGGAATAGTCCTTGGAAAAGAGAGCCCCGGACTGACCCATATAGAAGCCGCTCAGCTCCGGCGTGGCATAGCGGGGGATCTCCCGTCCAATGGGGTCGGCCAGCTCCTCCAGCAGAGCGATCAGCGTATGGATACGGCGGTCGTTTGGCGGATTATAACGGATGCTCCGTGTTCCGTCTTCTGTGCTCCAGGTCAGGATCAGGCTGGTGGAGTCCCCGCCATCCATGACTTCGATCCCCGGTGGCAGCTTCACCTCACGCCGGTTTTCCGGGATGGGCTCCATCAGCGGGTAGAGCTCCAGAATGATCTGCTCCACATCCGACCACTGAGCCGCGGTGATGGGGACATTCTCTTTGGTGGACGGATGATACCACTCCTCGTCCTCCGCCGTATCCGGATCAAGGGCCGGATAATAGCTTGTTTCCAGAATGGCCTCCGGCGAAAGCGTGATGGCAAAATCCGCTCTGGCAACCATGCCGCTGGTGTGGCTGTATGTGACGCCGGTCAAGATGCCGGGCGGCACGGCAGATTTCTTCTGTATGGATGAATCACCTCCCTGATGACCTCTGAAATAACATCCCGCAGCCGCCAGAAGCAGGAACAGACCTACAACAGAAAATACGGCGGTTTTTCTTCCACGGGTCATCCCTGCACATCGCCATCGTCAAAGGGATCGCCGCACTCCGGGCAGAACTTGGGCGGATGGGCGGGATCATCCGGCTCCCAGCCACATTTGTCGCATTTGTACTGGGGCACGCCGGCGGGCTTTTTTGCCCCGCACTCCGCGCAGAATTTCCCTTTGTTCACCGCACCGCAGGAACAGGTCCAGCCGTCCGCTGCGGGCCGGGGCTTGCCGCACTCCGGGCAGAATTTTCCGGTGACGGCTGCACCGCAGGTACACTGCCAGCTCTCTGCTGCCGGCTTGGGCTCCGGCTTTTTGCTGCCGCAGTTAGGGCAGAAGCTGCTGGTGATGCCGCTTTGTCCGCAGGCGCAGGTCCAGCCAGGGGCGGCAGGCGGGGGCGTGGGTACAGGTGCGGGTGCGGGCTGAGCCTGCTGCTGCGCGCCCATCTGATAGAGATTCTGGGCGTTCATGCCGCCCATCTGTCCAGCCATCCCCATGCCCATAAAAGCCATAGCGGGACCGGCATTGGGGTTGCTGGCCGCGGACTGCATGGCGCTGGCCTGTGCGCCTACCAGATGGGCCGCCGCCCGGGTGGGGTCCATAAAGGCCGCGTTGCGCTGCAGCTCCTTGATCATCTGCTCGTCTTCTTCGCTGGCTTTGACGCCGGACACGCCGAGGGAGACGATCTCGATGCCGCGCAGCTCACGCCACTTGGACGAAAGCTGTTCGTTGAGCGCGTCCGCAATCTCCATCGTA
>ERZ857503.1082-NODE-1082-length-17148-cov-10.058562_pt1 | contig 17148 bp, 9 predicted proteins | sample MGYA00519766_ERZ857503 | MGnify/ENA primary metagenome ERZ857503 (study PRJEB31778, sample SAMEA3449345) | human gut metagenome | biome: human gut; feature: human-associated habitat; material: faeces | place: United Kingdom | collected 2010/2012 ...
GGGACACTGTTTTCTTGCAATATCCCGCAGATGAGTACTTTTTAAGGGACGACTATATAATTCCAAATTTCGGCATTCGGAAAATCTTTCATCATAATCTTATCATCAGTAAGTCGGGCTGGGGTTAGTCTGCCTGTGGGGTCAGTGTCTTTCGGTATACAGAAGACGACACCGGCGACCGTCTTGCCCGCTACGGATTGCGGCTTCGGGTCTGCGATGACCTGAGCTTTCCCATTGGGATAGCGTTTGCGCAGTCCGCCGTCCGAAGTGCTCCTGCCCGAATAGATGTAGTCCCCAGCCTTCACTTCATCGGCAGTGTAGTGTATTGTTTTGGCTACCGCCACATTCTCCTCGCCGCCATCAATCCAGGTGTTGCCCGGCACCGTCTGCACCACGTCTATTTCATTCGTTTTTCCTCCGTGACACCTTCGCCCGCCATGAGCGTGAACTCTACTTTTGCCATGCGGTGGTTGAAACGGAGGCTGACGGCTTGGTCATAACCTCCCACTACGGTGACGTATAGAAGGCCGAAGCCGGCATACCCGCCACTTTGGTCGATATCGGCATTCGGAGTCCGTGCCGTGACACATGTCTCGGTAGTGCTCTTCCGGTAAATGGTGTTTTCAGCATCCTTTGGGACAGTATTGCCCGAGGCGTCCATTACGTACCTTTGGAGGCTGAGCATGCCATCCAGCATCACTCCTATCTCCTTGCCGCCGGCACGGGGGTGCGGTTGCGCCACCTCCGCTGTCAGTCGCAATGGGTACTTGCCATCGGGTAAACGTGTAGTAGATTCTCCCGTTTCCATCTTGCCGCAAGAGACGAGTAGCCCGCCCGCGAGCATCAACATCGGCTACCAGCCGCTGATGCGCATCCATCGTCCGGAATATCCTGTTCCTTTCACATCGTTATTTTTCTTTGTTTTATGTGGTTAGAAAGCGCACACGGCACGCACATTGAGTGCGCCGTCCTTTTCGCTGAGCTGTGCGAAGGCATTGTAGAAATACACGCTAAAAGCGCCATTCTTATTACTGGGGCTCTCCGAAGAAGACCAGAAACGTTTATGGTTATTGCGCGGTGACAATGCGTCACCGCCAACGGCGGAGATGGAGACTTCGACTATATCCCTCGTCTCTGTGTTGTCCCGTGTGTACGCAATATTATCGACATCCTTATAACATAGCATGTGCAGTTCCTTTACCGACGGCAAGAACCATCCGGTGCTGTTTGCCGGGGCTGGATTATTTGCGATAAATGTTTTCAGGACCTCAGCAGGATTGACCAAGGCATCGGTTTTGCCGTTTGTCTTGCAATATCCGTTATACGCCCACAGCACTTTCGTGTTCTGGTAACCGAGTATCCTGTTTATGTTGCCGGTCGCATCGAAACCAGTGGCAATGTTTACGTACTCATCCTTATCGACAGGATTGAAATCTGTTCCTCTTTGAAAATCCGCCACCCAGTCGTTAACGTTTTGCCACGAGACGTTGCCCGGAGCATCTTTAATCGACACGGCAAGGCCATGGGTGCAATTGGGATGTTCTTTCACCATAATCTTGTCGAAATCCAGAGACGCCGGCGTGATCCGTCCTTCAGGATTGGTCTCTGCCGGTGTCCAGAAGACGATGGCCGCCACGCTTGCCTTCTGCTCCTCGGTCAGGGTAGTACCCTTAGGCAGCAGGTTGCCGTCGGCGAGCAGGTAATCTCCCCGTTGCATCGTGTAGTCCTTTACAGTTGTCACCGCGCCGTCCACCTTGTATCTCTTGTAACTGCCGGTAGAAAGGCCGGACGGGGTTATGGTGAACTCCTTGCTTCCCTCGTCATAATGTCCTTCGATAGTCGGTGCGGGAGTCGCGTGATTCACCAAGTAGCGGTATGTACCATCGTTCACGCGCAGCGGCTGGGCAATGCCAGAGAATGTAGTGGCGGGTGACACGGCGTAATCAGGAATCCTCTCGTCGGTAAACTTGTATTTAACGGTATTCGGCATCTCGATGACGGCCAATGCCATACGATGGTTCATGGTGAAAGAGAGGTGGAGGGTGTTGTCTTCCCCTGTCGTTGCGGAGCCTTCGGCAGTCATCAAGTCGGAGGCGGTATATGCCGCATGAGTACTTTGGTCGTCCTGAGGCTGCCAAGCGGAAACCAACGGGGCGAAGAATTCCGTGTCGGTCAAGGCTGAGCCTGTGGGAGTGGCAGTCTTTCCGCTCATATCCGTTTAGTAGGGATAGTAGAGGTAGTAGTGCTCATCCGACAATCCCCCCACAAGTGTCGTGTTGTCCTTGGACTTCCACACGAGGTCGCCCGTGGCGGCATCCCTCTCTGCGGTCAGTTTCACGTTGGAATAGAGGGTTTGAGTGCCGTGCGTCACGTATCGCCGTCAGGCATGTTTTTCCTGCCGCTATGAACAACGGCGGGGGTATATGGTTATCCGGATGTTGCCGATGGAAAAAATCGGCTGGAAGAAGAAATAAATTTCTCGCAACGTTTCACAACAGCTTTGACCTGATGCTTTTCAACACACGCCACACCGTCATGCCTGAGAGCTTTATTCTCTTCCTAAGCAGATAGTTGGCAATCCGTTGCGCTCCCCATCTTCTTGTCTCACGCACAGATTAAGGATAATGGTTTCAATTTCAGGTGTTATCTTCATATTGGCAAGTCTTGATGAACGTTTAGACTTATCGGACAATTCCGACTTGCCTTGTTCTTTCTCGCAATTTATCCAACGGTATAACGTGGAACGGGTAATCCCGCACCGAAGGGCAGTTTTTGTCACAGAACCCGTTTCGACGTATAGCTCAAGCCATTTTTGGCGCATCCGTATATCTTCTTTCATGCAACGAAGATACGGATTAAGATTTGCCAACGAAAAGAAAAAGTGTAGCGTATCTATTGATACTTTGCAATTAAATACTACTCCGCTTTTCAGCCATCTCCTTAATACCAGCCTGTCAATCTACACATTGTTGAGAAGCCATTCATGATTAATATGATCAAAACAACCCTTAATGTCACCTTCCAGTATCCATTGTGGTAAACAGTCTCTACTCAACCATCTATGAAGTGCGTCTATTGCATCCGCAGTACTTCTAAACTTTCTGAACCCATATGAGTTCGCATCCGCTTCACTTTCAGTTATAAGTTCTAAAGCCATAAGATATATCCTGCACGGCTCTGTCCTTCATGGTTGGTATTCCCAAAGATCTTGTCTTGCCATTTGCTTTGGCTATGTTGACCTTCCTCAGCGGGAAGGCCTTATATCCTCTCCTTTTCAATAAACATATAGCTTCTATTTTCTTGGCATCAGTGTCCCACTTCATATGGTCAACCCCTGCCGTACGTTTACCTTTATTGGAAGTTACTTTCCTTATCGCCAATGCCTTGGCTTCGTAGGAAGTGGCAAGTAGGTACCGTAAGGCCTTTACCTTGTTGTACCTCTTTTCTTTGTGGGCCTTTGCTATTCGGACCTGCAGTTTTCTCACTTTACGCTCATATTTGGAAGAATCGATATCTTTTCATGTCGTGTTTCGTACGGTTAAAGATGCACACTCGGCTTTTGCCTTGCTCATTTGCAGTTTCTTCATTTTATTAAAGTTCTACAATCGTTTCACAAAGAATTACCCTGCGGAAGTCTGCCTGATTTCGCATGGGGTGATGTTTAAACCTCTATCCTCCGCATTACACAGAATCATTCACTTTCTCCGCAATCCTTTACCCGCACCACATTCGGCTTTTCTTGCAATTGGCTTACCTGCCTGACATAGACAGGAGAAATACGGGTTTACCAAGTTCCGTACAAGTAACTGACGCCCGACTTAGAGCCCGCCCCTCCACCGCCAGTATGATGTCCGTGTAGCCTTACATTCCCAAAAGACTATCCTGACTACCCACCTTTTGGCTATAGCTTATAAATATCCGTAAGCTATTTCTTTATTACGATGGTGTAGCGATTCACATATGTTACTCATATCAGTCAGCCTAACAGCCTATACATTGGATATTTCTGTAAAGGACTGCATTGTCAAGAGGGCTTCGCACTAAACCATGACTTGGTAAAGCACGCCTCTTTAGACTACTATTGACAGAACAATAGGTTCAGGCACAGTGCTGAACAATTACTTGTACGACTTCTTGTCGCACGGAATACCTAAAGATACAAAAAGGCCAACTAATTCGCAATAATTTGGCTATGAATTAGTTGGCTAATTTTATATTATTTAATAAATACCCCTATTCAGTTCGATTAATGGAGCTGAACTATAAATTTGGACGTTTGCCTTCTTATACAAGATTGACATTCATTGTTTCCGCTATTGTTTTGTTTTCAATCAGCATTCAACTGTATCAACATGAACAGTCGTTTGAAAACTTGAAACTCATTTTCCAAAAACATAAATAATCAACAGATTATTAAAGGTAATCAGTTGGACTATACATTATCTCAGAAAATATATCTATTTGACCTTCATTATATCTTTCAACAGTCCCAACGGCTCATCTGTAGTGATAAAGTCGACTTTATCCCAAAAGTATTGCATGTCCTCTTTTTTATTAACCGTCCATACATTCACTTTTAGCCCCAAGGCATGGCAACTTTCAATCCAATCGGTATAACGGTAAAATTCAGAGAAGTGATAATCCGGTCCGGCACTACCCAATTCTTTCAGTTGTTGTGGAGATAAGTCCCCTTTCAGATAATATACAGGAGTGCTTGTGGGAGCCTGACGGATCAGTTCCTTTAATGCGTGAGACGAAAAGGTGATATATATCATCCGGGGTTCGAGTCCCATCTTCTTTATCATCGAAACGATCTCTTCAACAGCTTTTATCTCCCGTTCGGGTTTACTATGAGCTTTCAACTCCAGCACCAGCTTCAAAGATGTTTTCCGCTTAGCTGTTTCCAGAAGCTCTTTTAAGGAGGGTACGCATTCTCCATTCGCTAACCATAACCCGGTTAATTCCTTCAGAGTGGACTCTTCAACCTTATGCCCTTGAATAATCCCATCATGGCTAACCACCAAACCATTATCTTTTGTCAGCCAGACATCAAACTCCGAACCATAACATCCTATAGAATCCGCTTTCAACAAAGATGTAATGCTATTCTGTGCTGATCCTTGGGTTTTCCAGAAACCACGATGGGCAATCACCCGTGTTTGTGCCGAAGTATTGGCAATCATAAACATAATTGCCAATAAACACATTACCTTTTTCATTTTGTCCTTTCCTCTAATTGTTAGTTATATAAGAGCTGATTCTCTAGTATCCCGGATTCTGCACTAGATTGGGATTTACTTCTATCTGATCTTGTGGAATAGCAAGCCAATAGTTCTTGGGAGCGGTAAAATTACGAACGCCGGTTTCTTTCATGTCCGTAAGTTTATAAAAACTATCAGCGGTTTTTCCGGATAATGTCCAGGATTTCTGATAACGCATCATTTCAGTATGGGCAATTTTCCAACGGCGCATATCATGGAAACGTCTGCCTTCCATAGCCAATTCAATGGAGCGTTCATCATGTAATATTTCGCGCAACTTCTCTCCTGAAGGAATACCACCGGCTTTTGCCCATGAATCTGCAAAGGTAGGTAATCCGCAACGTTCACGTACTTTATTCAAATAGGACAGACTGGCAGTACTCAGTGTGCCGCTATATTCGAAATCCGCTTCTGCATAACTCAGATAGAGTTCGGCCAGACGCATATAAGGAAAGCACCAACGGTTGTAGGTTATTTGATCGGTAGTCCTATTATAGGTATCATATTTAGACACCCATTTCTGACAATAATAACCGTTGTCCGTTTGATACTCATCCTTGGCATTGCCATTATTCTGCTGCATTTCACCACGTCTGCATTTGAGCACTATTGTCTTTCCCTGCACGTCATAATTTCCACGATCAAAGCCAATAGAGGCATAAAAGCGCGGATCACGATTCCTGTGAAAACGTACCGTACTATCACCTGGTGCAATGGAATACGGATCAAGCTTCTTAGTCTCGGGGTCATCTGCCCAAGGTAGACCGTTCTTGGTATAATACCTACTCACACAATCCCACGTCGGGAATAAGGACCCTCTAAAACCTTTGGTCGAATAACTTGTAAATTCAACACGAGGAGCCATATTCTTGATACAGTAGGAAATAGTTCCCTGTTCAGCAAAGCCAAACAGGACTTCATTCCAGTTAAATCCGCTACCACTGATCCCATCACCGACAAAGGCTTCATGATAGTTTTTCTTCCCTTGCTCCAAGTCATTGGTCGAATTTCCATAAAGTTTGTAACCGTTCTCTTCGCAAAGGTCTATGGCCTCTTTGGCAGCATCCATCGCTCTCTTCCACTTTTCCCGGTCATAAGTCTGGTTAATCAGAAAAGTGCCGTCGGGGTTTTTAAAGTCGGAATAAAACTCACTATTCCCATTGACTAACGGCGAGGCGGCATAAAGCAACAGCCGAGCCTTGAAAGCCAAGGCAGCAGAAGAGGTAGCCCTGTTTCTCTTACTTGAATCCCATACGCCAGGAAGTAATCTAGCTGCTTCCGAATATTTATTGGCAATGAAATCGACACATGTATCATAAGGAGAACGGGAGGTCATCATCTCGGCCGGAGAACTTTCCATTGGTATTTCCTTGTCAATAATAACTATCGGTCCATAGTACTCCAGCATGATCTGATGATAATACCCGATCAAAAACAGCGCTTCACCTTTCCACCAGCTCAGGTTTTCGGGGGTAATGTCCGATACCCTATCCAGATTATTAAGCACATTATAGCAATTGCAGATACTTTCCCATACTGCTTTCTTCACAGCACCCTGCGGATAAGATTTTGCTGTATTGCTCCATAATGAGTAATAAGTCGTTGTTGGGGATTCTTCCCCATAAACCAGACTGCGGAAATGAAACCAGCGCGTTGTTCCTCCTTTGCTCGTTATGATTTCGTTTCCTCCGGTAAAATCAGGAAATTGTTGGGGATGGAAATAGTTAGGGATATTCGCGTAGCAAGACAGTACCATTCCTTCAGCCTGATATTGTGTTCGGTAGATATCATCCACGGTAGCAGTACCTTGCGGAACCACATCAAGAAAATCACATGATGCCATCATTAAACAGCCGATTGCCGACAGGCATAACTTTGTATATATATTTTTCATAACTTATTCTGTTCTTAATTAATAATGAAACTGAATCCCGATCTTGGCCGTGCGCTGTAGCGGATATTTCAAACCATTCCCACTTCCCATTTCAGGATCCCAGGTACTGAACGGAGAGAATGTCAGCAAATTAGTACCTGCTGCATACACACGCAGCCACGGGAAGAAGGAATAGCCCAGTTCGGCATTCTTCAGGCGCAGGAAAGCTGCGTTACGTAGGTAATAAGTGCTGGTTTGCGCATTGTTCGTGATAAATTCGGGTGATAATCGGGGATAGGCGGCACCGGCTACATTATTGCTTTCCGACCAGTGGTCATCAACGATATACTGTGCAATGTTATATCCTTTATGGCCCGCTTCGCTGAACGGATGAATATCGCTCATCATTAAACTGACTTTGGCCACTCCCTGGAAAAACAGAGACAAATCCCACTTTTTATACTTCAACGTTCCTCCAAAACCATAGATAATCTTCGGAATTTCAGGATTGCCGATAATCGTCCTGTCATAACCATTCACCACGTTATCACCATTCAGATCTTTATATTTAATATCTCCCACCGTATAATTTCCGAACGACTGTTTGGGAGATCTGTCTATTTCCTCCTGAGAAGTAAACAATCCGTCAGACACATATCCCATAATACTGTTTATCGGGTGTCCGATTCTTGAAGAATAGGGTTCTACATTCACCGGTTCGTCTATCTCCGTAATCTCATTATGTGCATAGGTCAGACTACCGTTCAGGCGGAGCACCCAATCTTTGCCAATTACTTTGCTGTATGCTACACTCATATCCACACCCTTATTCTTTACCGAGCCAATGTTGGCATAAGGCAGCATACCTGTCACTCCCATTGTTGAAGGGACGGACGAACGTTGCATAAAAATTCCACTACGGTCTTCCTTGAAATAATCAATGGTTATATCCATAGATTCAAGAAGGGTCATATCGACACCTAAATTCAGCTTTTTCGATTTCTCCCATGTAGCGTTCGCATTACCATAAATATTTACAAGCGGCCCATTCACGCGGGTACCGCTACCAGTCCACCAATCCAAATTATTATTCATACTGACTTCTGTTACATAGGGAAAGCGAGTGGCAAGCGCATCATTTCCGGTCAATCCATAAGTAGCTCGGATTTTCAGAGTGGAAACTGTTTTTTTTAACGGTTGGAAAAACTTTTCATTAGAAATAGTCCATCCTAGGGCAATCGCAGGGAAGAATCCGAAACGATGCCCGCTTCTGAAATTCTCCGAGCCATTATAACCAAAGGTAGCCTCAAGCAGGTAACGCTGACCAAAACTGTAGGTCAGACGTCCGGCTATCCCTTGCTCACGGTAAGGAAGAAGATCTTTTTCAGCTCCGCCGTCCTTCACTTTCTTGGTTTCTTTCATGTGGTAAACAAGGGTAGCTCCCACATCATGTCCACCAAACTGGCGTGAGTAGTCCAGCGCTCCCTGTAAAGACCAGACACTCTCTGTCGGATCACGCCCGGAATTGCTCTTCAGATAAGGTTCTCCCGGCTCACCGATAGTCGAAGTCTTATAAAGGTAGTTTCCCTGATCATCCATCGTATAGTCATCAGATACTTTATAGTAGAAAGGTACAATCCAATGATCCAGCCAGTTAAAACTGTAATTATAGAAAGATGCCAGTCCGGTGAGTTTTAACCCTGGTGTGACAAACTTCAAGTCCTGTTCGAGATTGAAAGCGGTCGTCATATAGACATAATTTCGTTCCGTATAACCTTCACTCAATTTGGCGTAAGGATTCGGCTCTGATTTTCCCACATCCCACGGATCATTGCTACCGTAGCGGATGTATGTATCCCCTGGTTCAGCAGGAAGTGTAGCAGGAAAACGTACGGGATTCCCATGCATGGAATAGGCGAACAAATTCCGGGTACTTGTTTTGGGGGCATGGTGGTAGAACAACTGCGTATTCATATTTAGCCCCACTTTCGTCGTAGAGGTAACACGGGCTGTCACATTACTCTGAAACAGGTATTTCTTGTTGCGCATACCCACATCAAGCTTATCTTCCTTGGGTTGCCGGATGATACCATTTTCATAGAAGATTCCAGCATTCAGGAAGTAATCCACATTTTTGCTTCCGCCCTTGATGGAGATATTCAAATTCTGATTAACGGCGAAGTCTTTGAACAACATACTGTACCAGTCATTGTTTGGGAACAGGTAGGGATTTGCATTGGCACGTGTTTTATCTATCTTATCCCGGCTATAGAAAGGCTCATACTCTTGGTTATTGGCAATAGCCTGATTATAAACGGCTTCATTATACATATCCATGTAAGTCGGGCCATCTGCCATTTTCTGCACATAGGTAGGCATGGAGAAAGTATTATCAAAGCGGATATCTACAGACATTTTCTCGGAAAGCTGTCCTTGCTTGGTAGTAACGATGATAACTCCGTTAGCCCCCCGTGAGCCGTATAGGGACGTTGCCGTAGCATCTTTCAGCACAGAAAACGACGCGATAGATTCTGGAGGAATATTGTTCATCATCGTAGCGTTGATTTCCACACCGTCAAGTATGATCAGCGGTGAGGTATTCGAACCAAAAGTTGATATACCACGTATATAGAATTTCGCCTCATCAGAGCCTGGTTCACCCTGTGTTTGTACGGCGATGATACCTGGAACGTTCCCGGCAAATGAAGTACTAAGATTACTGGATGTCATCTTCAGGTCTTCCGGCTTCACTGCCTGCACAGCTCCCACGAGGGATTCTTTCTTTTGTTTGCCAAAACCGACCACGACCACTTCATCCAGCATCATACTCCTGTCCGGAGTCAAATTAACGGAAATGAACTTCTTATCTTTTACCACTACCGTTTTCTTCTGGTACCCAACATATGAAATGGTCAATGATGCGTTCTTTGCCAACTGTATAGTGAATATACCGTCCACATCTGTTATAACCCCGTTCTGCGTTCCACTTTCCAATACGGTAGCTCCAATAACAGGCTCTCCGTTTTCGTCTCCCACATATCCTTTCATTTCTGCTTTTACTTCTTTTTGCTGGCTCTCGTCGATCTTTCTATTATCTGCCGCCGTTACAACGGAAACGGGAAATAATGTGAAGGCTAACCATAACAGGATGCAACAGCTTTCGCTGGTAAGGCATCCTTGTTTTACTTTACAGTTCATATATCAATAGATTTTTTGATTAGTAGTGTAGATTTTTCTCTGAAATACAGGGAGGTGTGTCGTAATGCACGATGTACCCTCTTTTTTATTCATTACTATACAACTCTGTTCATTTTCTTTTCTATTATTCATTGTGTGTGCAATTTATTTTATAATTATTTCTTTGACTTTATATAAATTACAGTACAAATTCTCAAACTAAGAATCGTTTATATATACGATAGGAAAACAACTCTCTCTTCCGCCCGAAGGCTGGCTGGCAAAAAAAAGTAAATACCTTGTCATACATCAAATTTAGTTGTTAATATATTTGCAAAATTACCCGGAACAACTCGGATAAAATATCAGAAAATGACCTGATATTATAAAATTTAAAGCAAAATACATATTACTAGTGCGATATGAAATCTTTAGGCAGTACTCCGAACTGTTTTTTAAAACAGCTTGAAAAATAGGAGGGGGTACTGAACCCTACCATGTAAGAGACTTCCACCACTCCATAGGTTCCTTCTTTCAGTATGGAAGCTGCCTGCTTCAAACGGAAAAGGCGGAGATATTCGTTCGGACTCATATTTAGGATTCCTTTCAATTTCCGGTAAAAGTTGGAACGTCCCATATTCATTGCATCCGCTATATCATCAATTTGCAGGTCCGTATTATCAAGATGGCGTAATACATACTCATTTAACTTGCTAATAAACATCTCATCGGCCTTTGTCTGCGCCATTGCATCTGCTTTGATAAAAGGAAATTCAATAAAGTGACGGCGTAATCTTTCCCGATTACTCAACAGATTTGCTACATTGGCACGAAGATACTCCATAGAAAACGGCTTTTCAATATACGCATCCGCCCCTTCTTCAAGTCCTTCGATTCTTGATTCCAGATTAGTTTTAGCTGTCAATAATATTACAGGAATATGACTATAGTCCAGATTTTGTTTCAGATGCTTGCATAATTCAACCCCGTCCATCAGAGGCATCATAATGTCACTTATTATCAGATCCACAGATTTCTGTTCAAGAACGTCCAACGCCTCGACCCCATTTTCCGCAATCAGTACATGATACAATGAAGACAATTGCCTGAACACAAAAGCAAGCATATCCTTATTATCTTCTACAACCAATATGGAAGCAACCTCTCTTTTATCTTTATCAGAAACTTCACGATCTTCATCATCATACCCAGGTTTCTTATGTTGTTCTTCCGAATCATCCGGAAGTGTCTGGTGTAATATTGGAATGGAAAGAATGAAACGGTTACAATCTAGCTCCCGGTCCATCACCAGCATACCTTGATGCAACTCTGCCAAGTAACGAGCCATAGCTAATCCGATGCCTGTGCCCGAGACAATATCTTTCCCGTCCCGGTATTGGACAAAGGCTTTAAAAATATTTTCACGCATTTCGATAGGGACTATATTCCCATCATTACTCATAGAGATAGTGAACACCTCATTCTTCTCATCAACAGACAAATGGAGATAAACGTATGTCCGGGCATATTTCAATGCATTAGCAAACAGATTACTGAGAATTTTGGTCAAAGCCTCTTTGTCAACAGAAGCCAACAATTCTTCCTCTGGAACTTCTACTTCAAGTTTAATTCCCCTTTGCTTTGCCAAAGTGGTGAAATACTTATAAACAGAGTGGACGATAGTACCGATATTATATTCTTTCGGATTCAATTTAAAACCTTTATTTTCCGCTTTACGGAAATCAAGTAATTGGTTTATCAGGTTCAGTAACCTCTCCACGTTCTGATCCATAATTTCCAATTCCATCCTTACATTTTCGGAGAGTTCCCTATCAGCAAGTACATTCTCCAATGGGCACTTTATCAGTGTTAAAGGAGTACGGATTTCGTGTGCCACATTTGTAAAGAAATCTATCTTAGTGGTGTAGAGTTCCTGCTCCTTTTCCTGTTCGAACTTCTCCATCTCTTTACGCTGCTTTTCAATAGTACGCTTCCTTAAATAAAAGAAGAGGGCGAAAAATGTACCGAGTATCAATAGGATATAAATCAGGTATGCCCATACGGATAAATAAAACGGGGGCAATATCCTGATCCCCAATGTGCGTACATCTGGATTCCATACACCATCACTATTCGCACCTTTCACGCGTAACATGTATGTCCCATAAGGTAAATTGGAATACGTAATAGGGCCCTTACCCGCTGTATGCCATTCGGAATCATACCCTTCCAGTCTATATAGCAGTGTATTCATGCTCGGTGACTGATAACTTATCGCAGCTATCCTGAAGGAGAACGAATTCTGATTTGACTGAAGTTCGATATGGTTTGACAAAGTGATACTTTGTTTCAATGGAGAGCCTTTTTCTCCGACTACCACCTTTTTATTAAAGAGCATAAAATCGGTAATCAAAACAGAGGGTAAAAAATCATTATCAATAAAGGAGGAGGGGGCAAAGGAGATGAAACCGTTAATACAGCCAAAATAAATCCGTCCATTCTTATCCTTATAGCTGGACTGGTAATTAAACTGGTTACTCAGCAACCCATTAGCAACTGTATACACTTTAAAACTGGAATTCTTCGGGTTAAAATGCACCAGCCCTTTATTGGTTGAAACCCAGAACAATCCCTTTTCATCTTCTTCAATCCGATAAATGACGTTGCTTGGCAGACCGATACCGTCATAACGGACAAAGGTGTTGGCGGAAGGCACAAAGCGGCAGAAGCCACCTCCTTGTGTGGTAAACCATAGCTGATTTTGACTGTCTTCAAAAATACTCAGCACCTTATTGGATGGAAGGGTGGACGAGTCTGCTTCCTCATGTACGAAATGTTCCCAACCACCTGTACGGACATTCTTTTTATAGACGCCATCGGCATAAGTTGCCAGCCATAAATTCCCCTGCTTATCCTCCTTTATATAATAAACAAACGTCCACCCAAGTTCGGGGACGCGTTTAAAACGTTCCGTATCTGGGTTGTACCGAAACAATCCTATTGTTGTTCCAAGATACAGATCGCCCGCAGTTATCCGGCAGATAGAAAAGATATCACTTGCAATATTATCATAGTGCTTTACAGCGTATGTCCTCAAATCAATACGCTTCAATCCTTTTGCAAAATTCCCAACCCACAGATAATCTCCGTCCAAATACAATCCGTGAACATTATGATAAATATCCGGATGAATGAACGGTTCGATTTTTCCAGTACTAGGATAATAATGGAAAAGCCCCTTATCTTCTGTACCTATCCAGAGTGTGCCGTCATGGGCGGCACAAAACTCCCGCACCCTTTTTCCCATTTTGTTTGATTCTTTCTGGGGATAGACTTTATCAAAGTAGGTATATTGCCGGGGGTAATAATTCACACCCCCAAAATAAGTCCCTATCCACATTCCGCCTTCACGGTCTTTGAGAATCGAATAGATGGCATTGTCAGAGATTGAATAGGGATCACCGTTGACGTTCTGCAAGTGGATGATTTTTGCCGTGTGCAGATTATAGATATAAAGTCCCGATTCGGTTCCTATCCATAATTCGTCATCTGAATAAAATGCAAGTTCCCTGATATAAATATCACCTCCCAATTCATCCTTGGAAAGAAGGGTACGGATAGTCTTATTAGTTAGGTTCACTTCTTTCAGTCCGAATACAGTTCCCACATACATGCAATTATAGGGTCCGGGGAGCAATTTATAGATGTATTCATCTCTGAAAGACACTTTTGAATCTTCTGGAAAAATCGGAGTTAAAGTTTTAAGCTTGTCTTTTGAATAATACAGATTTCCATCACGTATGTCCAACCAGCAGACATCGTCCGAATCAAAATAGAGTTGGCCGGAAGTTTTAAGGTTCAGAGTACCGGACCCGTCCGACTGATAATTAACCAACTGGCTATCCTGGGGATTGTAATAGAAGATTCCCCGCGTCTGAGTTACAACCCAGATACCTCCTTTCTGGTCCCCAGTTATCAGATTGACCGTACAGTCTATATCTATGTTTGAATTACTTATCAGAGTAAAATGCCTGACCTTTTCCATTTGTGGGCAATAGACATATAGGCCTACGTCTGTCCCAATCCATATTTGCCCAAGATTGTCTTCATACAAAGAAGTGATGAAATTATTGCCCAAGGTTCCGGATTCTTTCATGAAAGTCCGAAAAGAGATACCATCATACCGGTCAAGACCATCCTTCGTCCCAAACCACATAAATCCTTGTTTATCCTGAAGGATGGCATGGACCGTATTCTGGGATAATCCATTATTGATATCAAGTGAACGGAATGCATATTGTCCTTCATTCAGAACGGCAAGGGAATAAAGAGGCATCAAAGAAAGAAGTATTAATATAACTAAAATACGTAGTCTCTGCATTGTCTTAATTGTTAGTTTCATTAATTAACATACAACAGGATATAAGAATATCCTGAAAAGTGGATATCAGAGCTATTTCAACAGTATATTCTCAGTACGTCCCGGTGTCAGCAATTCCCAAAGGGATGCTACCGTCCAACCGGGAGCAAACATGTCATTATAATATCCTTTTCCATTCCTTCCATAATCCCAGTTGGTGTGCTGGATCACTTCCGGATAATAACCAACTTTTATCACTCCACACATATGTCCTTTATAAGGAAGTAACTGGCACATGGAAGTAGAAATGACTTCAGCAAAATCAGAGAAACGAGGTTCATTATACTCTTTGGAAAGCCAACGGAGCACATCGGCAAATTCAAAAATAAATACATCAATATGATTATTCTCCACCGAGACATTTCCCCAGCCGCGAGTTTTCAGACCGATATCACCCAACATCTGCCCGGGAGCAAACGGAACGTCCCAGACGTAATACCAGGACAAGGCAAAATAAGCCGCTTTTCGTGTCAGAGAGGCATAGTGGTTATGTTCCGTACCATTTGTTATCAATGATAAATAGTAAGTTGCCGTAGCGGTATAGAGGGAAGCTTCCTTATCCTCACAGTTTGCATCCAGCGTAGAGGAGAAATAGTCAGCCTTTGATATAAGCTCTTTTTCCAGATATTCCGCAGTACGCCGGGCAGCGGACAGATAGCGTTTGTCCTTAAAATATTTATATCCCATAACCAGAGGTAATGTAGCGGATGGAGTACTTCCTCCACTTCCGTCAACAACTGTAAAGTCATCATGGAATTTACGTGGAAAACTTCCATCTGGATTTTGCAGTTGCAAGAACATATCGAGCATTTTCTTTAAGCGTTGTTCCCAATCAGGATGGTGACGTTTATACTTCTGTTCATAATTCAGATAATGAAACATGGCATAAATTCCTTCCGACTGACGACGTATGCTATGCACTGGGCGTTCTTCTTTCACATCACTATCATTTTCCAGATTTACCCATTCACGCAAATAACCGGTTTCCGTAAAGCCATTTTCTAAGTAACTATCAAATATCTTTTTACTGCTAGCTGCAAGGTCATCACGTCCATTCTCATTGCCAAACTCCCATGCATTGAAAGCGTTTAGAAGTACGCGACCGACAAAACCTATCTCTGCTACATTCATGTTGGCACAGGCTGCCACTTTCATTTCAGGGCTGGAGTAATAGGCAAGAGCTTTGTCCCCAACAAAACTTTCCACAAAATAATTGCTCAGCACTCCTTTTATCTCTTCTGGAGAAAAAGGTATTTTCACAGGTTGGGGACGGTATGTATCATAACAATATTCCCAAGTATGGCAAATAAAATCTGAGTAGTCTGTAGCCTGCCCCTCGATAAATTCCCAAATCAGGAGTACTGTTTCTCCTTTTTTTAGATATTGGAAAGATGTAACCTCCGGAGCCAGCGTCAACTTACGAATATAGGTTTTAGGAGCTTCTCGGTAAGGAAATCCAAAAGATAGTGTTGATGTTCCGTCATGGCTCTCAAAGCCGGTGAACCCTAGGGACGTTTTGCCCGAGAGGATGATTTCGCCTGTTTGGTGGGTAGCAAGGGCATCCCATTGAAAATCGTCCTTGCGTGCCACAGTCATATAACGTCCATCTTTCTGATTGAAGATACCGGTAAGGGGTGAGCTCAGACGATCCTCACGTACCAGCCAACTCTCTGATATATGAAATGAAGGAGCACCTTTAGGAGAACGTAAATTGCGACTATACCAGAATCCTGGTAGATAAAACATACAGTCATTATGTCGGAAGCCTGTTTTCAACTGTTGTTGATAATTAAAGTACACGTCTTCCAATGCCGTAATACTTACTACCATTACACATTTAACATTGTCACGTTCTATTCTCTCTGTAATGATTAATGGTATTTTTTCTTCAGACTCTAACAGATAGATTCCCTTATCATCAACGGCTCCTTGAAAAGCAAGGGAATAGTTTCGTGATTGATTACCGGGAACCTTCAAGGAGACTTGTGCAGATATTCTTTTATATATATCATTAACAGTCTTAGCATCAATAGTAATAGTACAGATCATCAGGCAACAAAGCATACATCTTAATTTTGTCATATAAATCAGATAATTTAGTTTATTAATATTCTTTTAATTTGCGTTCCAAAATTAGGATATTACGTATACAAAGAATGTGATTTTTTGAGCAATTATTATAAGATTTCAGTAGAATTCATAAGAAACAGCCCATTAAGTATTTATTTTTTAATCCTCTATTAAGATCCCATTACAATATACACTTATATTTTTATTGGGATATTTAATACTACAAATCACTACTGTCCCGTAAAAGTGGATAAATAGTTCTTTGAAATTATTGAAATATAGTCAATTACACGGTTTTTTGAAATGAAACGGACTTGATTTTGCAACTTTGCAGTCTAATACAAATG
>ERZ857503.1117-NODE-1117-length-16759-cov-3.925527_pt1 | contig 16759 bp, 17 predicted proteins | sample MGYA00519766_ERZ857503 | MGnify/ENA primary metagenome ERZ857503 (study PRJEB31778, sample SAMEA3449345) | human gut metagenome | biome: human gut; feature: human-associated habitat; material: faeces | place: United Kingdom | collected 2010/2012 ...
ATGCGCGTCAATTCGACCCTCGCCGGACAGATCGCCGACTGGGTGATTCTCTATTCGCCGTTGCAGATGGCGTCGGACAGGATCGAGCATTATGAAGGCCACCCGGCTTTCCGGTTCTTCCGCGACTTCGATCCCGACTGCGACTGGTCGCGTGCGCTGGCGGGCGAGCCGGGCGAATACGTCGTCGTCGTGCGCCGTGCCGGCGACCGGTTCTATTTCGGGGCCGCGACGAACGAGCGGCCCCGCACGCTGCATTTCGAGTTGGACTTTCTGGAGCCGGAGGTGACCTACGAGGCGGCGATTTACGCCGATGCGCCGGACGCCGACTGGCGGACCGACCCCACGGCCTGCGACGTCTCGGTGCGCTACGTCACCTCGGCCGATGCGATCGACGTCGTGCTGGCGCCCGGCGGCGGACAGGCGATTTCTTTCCTGCCGCTGTGACGTTTCGCGGAATGGGGCGGGCCGCTGCGCACGGTGTGCAGGCGGTTTCGACCGGCGTGACGTAGGAAATGCGAAAAATCCGGATAAAACGCCCCTGCCGATGCGATTCGGCAGGGGCGGACGTTTCGTGTCGCCGGAGTGTGCGGTCCGGGCGATACGGATCACTCTCCCTCTTCGAGGGCGAAGATCGCCTCGACGGGTTTGCGGAAGGTCCGGGCGATCTTGAGCGCCAGCAGCGTCGAGGGGACGAACTTTCCGGTCTCGACGGCATTCACCGTTTGGCGGCTGACTCCGACCGCATCGGCCAGTTGTTGCTGGGTCATGCGCACTTCGGCGCGTTCCACGCGGATTCTATTCTTCATCGGCAGCCTCCTTTGCGTACCGCCGCAACTGCCAGCGGAAGATCAGGAGAAAGAGCAGCGGCAGGGTGAACAGATTGTAGATCATGATGTCCAGAAATTCGGCCCCGTACGTGACGAGCGCCGCGGCGGCGACGGCCGCGCAGTTCGCGTAGAGTGCCGCGAGCAGCGCATTGAGGCGAATGCGGCCGATCCCTTCGTCTTCGATCCGTTCGCGCGAGCAGGTGGTGAGGAAGGCTCCGATCACCATGCCGATGATGATGAGGTTGTTGATCCAGCGGTCGGCATTGGAGGTGAAGGAGTCGGGACCCGTCCGGACTTCGAGACCGAGCCAGCGGAAGATGTGCGACGGCTCGATCCCGCAGAGGGTGATGATGATGCCGAGGATCAAGAAGGGAATCAGAATCGCCCAACCCGTTTTCTGAAAGCGGTGGGGCAGTAACCATGTGTTGTGCATAATTGATGGATTTTTAGGGTAATCGTTTATTTCGACCTAATTTCCGTATTGTGTCTGCTTGCGGCACGGAGTTTCCGGTTTTCTGCATCGGAGGGTGTCTTCGGTCGTTTTTCGCCGTAACCGTAACGGGACCGTAACCGGGACCGCCGGCTGCCGGCCGTTCGGTTCAGTAGGTGCGTACCAGCCGGTCGAGCTGTGCGGCTGCGATGGGATCCTCCTCCGCCAGCAGCCCGACAAAGTCGGCGTAGGTGAGCGGCCGATAACGGTACGCGGTGTAGAAGCGCCGCATGAAGGCGATCCAACGTTCGTATCCCATGGCGGAGGCTACCTTTTCGAGAACGACGGGCCCTTTGGCATAAACCGCGCGGTCGTTGTTGTTGCGGCGCATGTCGATCAGCCGGCGGTCGTCTGCCGTGCCTCGCAGCGCTTGTGCCGGTCGCAGGTACTCCGTCTCGAAAAGGATGCGGAACCGCTCCCGGTCGTAGTAGCTCCTTGCGAAGAGAAGCGTCATGTATTCGACGAGCGACTCTTTGAGAAAGTAGGCAGCTTCGGTTCCGTCGGGTACGAACAGCGTCCACTCGCCGAGCCATCGATGCCCCAGTTCGTGAGCTACGGGCAGCAGGTGCGGTTTCGCGGCGACCTTCGCCTGCGACAGCGAGATCAGGTTGAGGTTGTTGCGGTTCGAATAGCCGCTGCCGTGGAACAGATAGACGGGCGGAGCCGAAATGCCGGCATGGGGATCGTCGTAGGGGCCGAGGCTCCGTTCGAAAAAGGCGATGGCGGCGGCGGTCAGCCGGTGAAGCTCTTCGATCCTCGACTCGGGGACGACGGGCTCCGGCATGAGCCAGTAGCGGAGCGTGTCGCCTTCGAGTACGTGCGTGCGCTCCCGATAGCGTGTCGTATCGACCAGTGCGAACACGAGCGAGTGGGAGGTAAGGGGATGCGTGCTTCGGAACACGAATCTGCGGATGGCTGTCGAATCGCTTCCGCAACTATTCGCAGTGCGACTGCCGGAGATGGGCTGCACGGCGTGGGTGTCGGGACCGGAGGGGGCGAACGGCGCACGGAAGGGAGCCGAGGCATCCGGAGTGCCGGAGCGTTGCCGGGCGGAGAGGGGGCCGGGGACGGACGGGGCATGGAACTCATCGGCCGGATAGCCTCCGACGGGACGGCAACCCTCCGGCAGTTCGAAATGCGCCTCGAACCGGCAGCGCTCCCCCGGGAGCAGCGGATAGTAAAATTCGTCGTAGGAGGTCTCCCACAATTCGCAGCCGCAATCCTGATAGATGAGGGCTGAGTGCAGGTTGAGGTAGTCGTACTCCATCCGGATGCGGCAGCGACGTTCGGAGCCGGATACGAACGTGATGCTCTTTCCGTCCGGATCGCGGTGCCATATCGTTTCGGGTTCGGTCCTCACTCGCAGGTCCGAAACCGAGAATTCCGGGGCGCCTCCGAAGCGCATGGCGATCGTGTCTTCGTCGCCGAAGTGCAGCGTGAACCGGCAGACGACGTGCAGACCGAAAGCCTCTCCCGCCTTTTTCTGAAAAAGAATCGCATAATCGTCGGCACGGTTTGCTGCCGATAAGGGTGTATCCGGATCGGTTGGGAGTGGTGTCCGGCCGGGCAGCGGGGACGGTCTCTCTGCGATGTTTTCTCGGGATGCGGCGATGCGCATGGCCAGTCGGTCCGGCCGGCTGTCCCGTCCGTCGTTTCCGCGGTTTCCGCTGCGGCTGCGGTCTCTGTCGTCCCTGTCGATGACAGGGCGCCTCTTGCCGCCGCTTTTCTCCTGCACGATGCTCTCTTTGTCCGCTCCGATGTTTTCCGATCCGTCATTCTCGCGTGCCGTTTCTCTCGGCTCCGCGATTTCCCGCTCGTCATTCTCGTGTGCCGTACTTTTCATCTCGACACTTTCCGCTTCGTCATCTTCTGGTGGCGTTTCTTTCCTTTCCGCGAAGACTGCATGCAGCTCCGGGACATGCAGCATGCGAGGCGCCGCCGGCCGATGCAGGCAGACGGAAGCCGCCCGCAGGGGGGGGCGCATCGGCAGCAGACAGCCTGCAACCAGAATCATGGCGATCCATAAAGTCCGTTTCATATTTGTCGGGTTTTATCGGTTTTTATGCAAATGTAAAACAAAATTTACAAAAAATCAAATAAACACGACATGAAAAAATCTGCGAAATCGAATAGTTACATGATATACAGAATTATGCGAACGAAATTTCCCGGATCGTAAGCGGTTCGCGGATGAGGCATGCAGCGGAAACGTTTTGTCCGGGGATCGTCGCACCGATCCCCGTTCGGCATGTTCCGGCGGGGGGAATGCCTCCTGAACGGAAAACCGGATGCGATTCGTTCCGAAAGCCGTGTCTGCATGTGTATCGGAAGGGGGCGGAGCGGATTGCGCGGAGGTCGAACATCATGGCGCAGGCGTTGCACGGCAGTGGGCGGTACTGAACCGGATTCGGCTGCGGGTGTCAGTCGGGGTGGGGTGCCTTGCGGACGGGGTCCGTGATGGACGGCGCTGCAAAGAGCGCCTGCCGGCTCTGCCGACAATTCTGCGCCCGAGCCGTGCAGCTCGAAGGTTGCCGGACGGTCGGTGGGCGGGGGCTTTTGTACGGAATCTCGCTCCCCTCCCTCATGGACAGAATCTCTCCGTCCCGGGCTTCTGCCGACAGCTCTGCGGACGGTCTTCTGGCCGGGACTGCAGCATCCGGCTGCGCAGGTTCGTTCGCGGAGAAGACCTTGAAGGAGCTGCCTGACGGATGCTCCGGGGAAAAGCTTCGGAAGACGAAGGCCGTAGGGGCGAATGCCCCGCATTACCGCCATTCGCGGACGGACGGTTTCAACTCCGGACGTAGTGGGGCATCTCTTCGGGAATCTCCATCGAGAACTCCACGAGGCCGGCGACGGCTCCCGCGCGGCGCCAGACGGTCTGATAGATCAGTTTGCGCACGTCGCGTTTCTGGATCGTGTAGACGTTGCGGCCGCCGTCGGACAAAAGACGGGCGATGATCGCGCGCGAGCGTTCGTTGTGGCAGGGGATGAGCGAGCGGCCGCGTACGTCGCCGTTCACCTCGATCGAGCGGCGGTTCTGGTAGAGTACGACCCCTTCGCGGTCGCAGACCGTCGTGGCGCAGTCGAGTTCGTCGGCCCAAGGAAAAGTTTCGGTGTTCATGTCGTGTACGTTTTTCGGGTTCCGTGATATTCGGGGCGGTCGGACCTGTCCCCTTTTCTTGGTTTCGTTTGTCGGTCGGCAGCCGGCGCAGGATGCGAGCGAGCCCTTGGATCCGGGCGCTCCTCCGCATCGGACGGTTGCGGGCCGTCCGATTTCGGGCTTGCCCGGAGTACGAACCGCTCCGGGGATTGGATTTATCATCCGGGAAAGTTCGATTCCATTGTTCTTATCGCTCTTTCGGCCATCCCTTCGGGGCGTTTTTGCAATGCCGGCGATCCGACGCCGCCCTATGCGGCGGACTGTGTCCGTCCGAGGCTTCGTGCCGCCATTTCCCGCTCTCCATTTCCTGCACTTCACTTCCCGCACTTCACTCCCCGTTTTCCTCTCCGCCTGTGCCGAACCGCGGAAACGCGCGACCGACCGTTGAAGATCGCCGGTCCTTTCGTCGCATTTCGATGCCGAAAGGATTCCGTCCGGCGCTCGCGGCGGGAGCAAGAAGAGGCGGTCGCCCCTTCGGATGCGGGACCGTTCTGCGGACAGGACACGGCTCCGAACGCTCTTACTGCGAAATCTTCACCAACTGCTCGCGGTAGGCGTTGAGGATGCGCGATTTGGAGATGAAGCCCGAGTAGTGCCCTTGTTTGTCCACCACGGGGAGCATCCACGTGTGTTTGTCTTCGAATTTGGGCAGGATGCTGCGGATCGACTCGTGTTCGAGGATCGTGTCGGGAGGAGGTATCATGTACTGGCTGATCGGTGTGCCGTACTTCTCGGGCTTGAACATGTCTTCGCGCAGGTCGTCGAGCTGGACGATGCCGATCAGCCGGTTGAAGTTGTCGATCACGGGGAAGATGTTGCGATGGGCCGTGGCGATCATGTGCACCACGTCGCCCAGCGTGAAGTGGGGCTTGACGCGCATGAAGTCGGTCTCCATCAGTTCGTCGAGCTTGAGGAAAACGCAGACCGATTCGTCCTTGTCGGTCGTGAGCAGTTCGCCCCTTTCGCGCAGGTGCTTGGTGTAGATCGAGTCGGGGTCGAGGTAATAGTCGACGGCGAACGAGATGCAGGCGACGATCATCAGCGGGATGAAGAGTCCGTAGCCGCTCGACAGCTCGGCGATCAGGAAGATCGATGTCAGCGGCGCCTTCATCACGCCCGACATGACCCCCGCCATGCCCACCAGCGTGAACGAGGCGATCGAGAGGTGCCAGCCGAACAGCGCGTTGAAGAGCAGCGCCACGATGGCGCCCGAAAAGGCGCCGACGAAAAGCGACGGCGCGAAGGTTCCGCCCACGCCGCCCGCGGCGTTGGTCGAGGACATGGCCACCACCTTGAAGAACATGATCGCAGCGACGTAGAGGATCACCACCCAGTCGATGTCGCTGAAACGGTAGAAGAGCGAGGTGTTGAACAGCGATCGGGTATCGCCGTGCATGAGCGAGGTGAAGCCCTCGTAGCCCTCGCCGTAGAGCGGCGGGAAGACGAAGAGCAGGACGCCCAGCGTGATGCCGGCGTAGAGCCATTTGCGGCCTTGCGACGGAAGTCGTTTGTAGAAGGCGCCGATGCGTGAGTTGACCGTGGTAAAATAATAGGACATCCCTCCGCACAATACGCCCAGCAGGATGAACATCGGGATCTGCCGCAGTTCGAAGGCGTCGGCCGCCGTGAGCGTGACGGCGATGATCGGATCGAAGCCGCGGAAGACGAAGGCGATCGTGGTGGCCGTGATCGAGGCGATGAGCAGCGGGATGACCGACGAGGCGGTGATGTCGAGCATCAGGATTTCCAGCACGAAGACCACGCCCGTGATCGGGGCCTTGAAGATCGCGGCGATCGCCGCCCCGGCGCCGCAGCAGAGCATCAGCGTCGTATTGCGGTAGTTGAGGCGTGCGAGTCTTCCCACGTTCGAGCCGATGGCGGCGCCCGTCAGTACGATCGGCGCCTCGGGGCCGACCGAACCGCCGAAGCCGATCGTGGTGGCGCCGCCCACGATCGAAGTCCAGCAGTTGTGGGGCGGGATGCGCGAATCGCGGCGCGACATGGCGTACAATACGCGCGTGACCCCTTCCGAGATGTTGTCGCGCACGATGTATTTGACGAAGAGCGTCGCCAGGACGATGCCGATCGCAGGGTAGATCAGCAGCAGGAAATGTGCGCTCCCGACAGGAAACCAGTTGACCAGGCAGCTCTTGATCGCATAGAGCAGGATTTCGAAGACATAGGTACCCAGCCCGGCCAGCAGTCCGACGATCATGGCCAGCAGCATCATGATCTGGCGGTTGCTCAACCGGCGCGTCAGGCGGTAGAAGAGGGCGAAGATGCGCTCGTATCGGAAATCCCTGAGTTTCATGGTCGGCTTCCCGAAGGCGTTATCCGAGTTTCTCTCGGTAGAGCGCCGCCTGCGAGGCGATCAGGTTGCGGTCCTCGAAGTAGTTGATTTTCATGGCTTCGCGCACGTCGTGAAGCGTCCGTGCGGCCTCCTCGCGGGCAGTCTCGGAACCTTTGTGCAGCACGTCGTAGACCCATTCGATGCGCTCCTCGTAGTAGCGGCGGCGTTCGCGGATCGGGTCGAGCGTCTCGTTGAGCACGGCGATCAGAAATTTCTTGACCTTCACGTCGCCCAGACCGCCGCGGCGGTAGTGCGCCTTCAACTCGTCGAGCGACGGGTAGTCGGGGAGGTAGGCGGCGAAATGCTCGGGGCGGCAGAAGGCGTCGAGGTAGGTGAAGACGGTGTTGCCCTCGACCTTGCCCGGGTCCTCCACGCGCAGGTGGTCGGGATCGGTGTACATGCCCATCACCTTCTTGCGTACCTCCTCGGCCGAATCGCTCAGGTAGATGCAGTTGCCCAGCGACTTGGACATCTTGGCCTTGCCGTCGGTGCCGGGTAGGCGCATGCAGGCGGCGTTCTGGGGCAGCAGGATTTCCGGCTCGACGAGCGTGGGGCCGTAGACCGCGTTGAACTTGTGGACGATCTCGCGCGTCTGTTCGAGCATCGGCTCCTGATCCTCGCCAGCGGGGACGATCGTGGCGCGGAAAGCGGTGATGTCCGACGCCTGCGAAATGGGGTAGGTGAAGAACCCGACGGGAATGCCCTGCCGTTGCAAGTCGTTCTCCGCGTTGTTCTCCGAGAAGCCGCGCAACTGGATTTCGGCCTTCACGGTCGGGTTGCGTTGCAGACGGGCCACGGTGACGAGGTTCATGTAGTAGAACGCCAGTTCGCACAGTTCGGGGATCTGCGACTGGATGAAGAGCGTCGACCGTTCGGGGTCGAGGCCGCAGGCCAGGTAGTCGAGTGCCACCTCGATGATGTTCTGGCGCACCTTTTCGGGGTTGTCGGCGTTGTCGGTGAGCGCCTGCGCGTCGGCGATCATGATGAAGATCTTCTCGAACTCTCCGGAGTTCTGCAACTCCACGCGGCGGCGCAGCGAACCTACATAGTGGCCGAGGTGCAGTTTGCCGGTCGGCCGGTCTCCGGTCAGGATGATTTTTCCCATAACAGCGTATGTCGTTTTTGTATTTCTGGTTTTTGCCGGGTCGACCGACCCGATCGCGGGATGAATTTTTTCGGATTTTTGGAATTCGGAGCATACGTCCCGACCAAGCCGTTTCCGGCGCCGGACGACCGATGCCCTGATTGTTTGGGCAAAGGTAGGGATTCTATACGGAAAAGACAAACCTCTTTCCGCTTTTTCTTCGCAGGTTTTCTGGCCGCATCGGCTTGCGGGACGGAGCGTCCCGCCGCCGTACCGCTTCTCGGCCTCAGGCAGGCTTCGGCCGACGGATTTTCGGGGCGGTGAAGGCCGCGGATTCCGGGAGATTGGCTATCTTTGTGCGGAGTGTCCGTCGTCGGGCGGAAGTAATTTATAGAATAATGGACGGGAAGATTGTAATCAGGGAATACGAACCGGCCGACAAGGAGGCCGTGATGGAGCTGCTTCGGTTGAATACGCCCCGATATTTCGCGCCGGAGGAGGCGGCCGATTTGGACGCCTATCTGGAACGCGAGCGGGAACTCTATTATGTCCTGCTTCACGAGGAGAGGATCGTTGGTTGCGGCGGAATCAATTTTGCGGACGGCGGGACGGTCGGGAAAATCAGCTGGGACATGGTGCATCCGCAGTATCGGGGAAAATCGCTGGGAACGCGGTTGCTGCGGCATCGGATCGAAAAACTCGAAGCGATGCGCAGCGTCCGCCGAATCACCGTCAGAACGTCGCAGCTGGCCTTCGGGTTTTACGAAAAGCGGGGGTTCGAGCTCAAAGGGATCGAAAAGGACTATTGGGCCGAAGGATTCGACCTGTATCGCATGGAATATGTCCGTCGGGAATAAATCGCGGCGGAGACAAGCGCTGCAGCCCGTAGGATACGGAGTTCTCCGCCGGAACGGGTGCGGTGCGCAAGGGTTTCGTCGCTGCCGGTTCGGAGCGGAAGATGCGGGAAAAGAGCGGGTTCTTCGCCGGGTGTCTTGACGGATATAAGTTTTTTTTATATATTTGCGCGACAGAATAAGTCCCTTCGTCTATGACCATCATTCAATTGGAATACCTGCTGGCAGTAGCCAATTGCGGGAGTTTTTCGTTGGCTGCCGAACACTGTTTCGTGACGCAGCCGTCGCTGAGTATGCAGATCAAATCGCTCGAAGAGGAGCTGGGCGTCGTCCTGCTCGACCGTTCGAAGAAACCCGTGATCGCCACCGAGGCGGGCGAGGTGGTGCTGGAACGGGCCCGCGAGACGCTGCGGGCCTACGACAATATCCGCGAATCGGTCGCCGAGTTGAAGGGCGAAATAGCGGGGCGGCTGCGTCTGGGCGTCATCCCGACCGTCGCGCCCTACCTGCTGCACAAGTTCCTGCCGGGATTCGTGCACGACTATCCCCATGTGGAGTTGGAGGTCAAGGAGTTGATGACGCGCGACATCGTCGATGCGATGAAGCACGACCGCATCGATGCCGCGCTGGTGGCCGGCGGCACCTGCGGCGACGGAATTCAGGAGCAGGAGCTTTTCGACGACCGTTTCTTCATCTACGTTTCGCCCGACAACCCCCTCTACGAACGTTCGAACGTTCGCATCGAAGACATCGACCTGCGCGACCTGATCCTGCTCTCGGACGGCAACTGCATGCGCGACCAGGTCATCGAACTGTGTCAGGCCAAGCGGGGCGTGCCGTCGCACTACTATTTCGAGTCGGGTTCGCTCGATACGCTCATGCGTATCGTCGACTGCACGCAATGCGTGACGATCATCCCCGAAATGGCCGTCGAATATGTGCCCAAGGAGCACCGCGACCGCGTCAAGACATTGGCCAAAGGCGCCACGTCGCGCAAGATCGCCATCGCCGTGCGGCGCACGTTCGTCAAATCTTCGATCATCAAGGCGCTCGCCGAATCGATCCGCACCTACCGCAAATAGGCGTTGCGCGGGGGAGGCGCTCGTTATGCAGGAGGGGGCTTTCCTTCTGCGGTACGGTCCGTGCGCCGGGGCAATCCGCTCATTCCGTCGCCGTTTTTCGTCGATTTCCGATTTATTTACTATCTTTGCACGGATATAGCGGGCTATTACGGAATATTGGAATATGGAAAAATTGATTGAGACGATAGTCGGTGCGATTCAGGATAAAAAAGGTAAGGATATTGTATCGTTGGACCTTTCGGGATTCGACGGCGCCATCTGTTCGCATTTCGTCGTTTGCAACGCCGATTCGACCATGCAGGTCGCGGCGATCGCCGACGGCGTGGAGGAGGCCGTCGAGGAGAAGCTCGGCGAAAAGGTATGGCGCGTCGAAGGCAAGCAGACGGGTCTGTGGGTGGCGATGGACTACATGGACGTCGTGGTACATATCTTCACGACCGAGTTGCGTTCCTTCTACAAATTGGAGGAGCTGTGGGCCGATGCGCCGCTCAAACGTTATGATTACGAGGAGTAAAGAGATTTTATGACAGCAAAGAAGAAAAAGGACGGCGGCCAGCGCAACCCGATCATGCCGCGTCCCTCCTATATGTGGATTTACGTGCTGGTGGCGGCCTTCATCATCGGCTATTCGCTTTACGGTGCGGAGAATACGGAGCCTGTCCGCAGCGACTGGAATACGGTCGAAGGGATGGTTCGCAGCGGCGACGTGGAGAGGATCGAGGTGGTGAACCGCGACGTGGCTGAGGTGTTCCTGAAAAAGGATGCGGTCGAGAAGTACCGTACCGATTCGACGCAGCCCCAGTTCAAACGGCTGCCCGACGAGGGGGTGCAGCTGGTATTCAACATCGGTTCGGTGGATGCCTTCCGCGAGGATTTGAAAGCCGCCGAGCAGCAGTCGGGACAGAGCGTTCCGGTGCGTTACGAGAACAAGGAGAACGGCTGGATGAACCTGCTCGTCAATTTTCTGCCGTGGGTGCTCATCATCGGCGTGTGGTTCTTCATCATGCGCGGCATGTCGCGCGGCGGAGGCGCTGCGGGCGGCGGGCTGATGAACGTCGGCAAGGCCAAGGCGCAGGTATACGACAAGGATGCGCCCAAGCGTGTGACGTTCAAGGACGTAGCCGGATTGGAGGAGGCCAAGGTCGAGGTGATGGAGATCGTCGATTTCCTGCGCAAGCCGGAAAAATACCGCGATCTGGGTGCCAAGATTCCGAAGGGGGCGCTGCTCGTCGGCCCTCCGGGAACGGGCAAGACGCTGCTGGCGAAGGCCGTGGCCGGCGAGGCCAACGTGCCGTTCCTTTCGATTTCGGGTTCGGACTTCGTGGAGATGTTCGTCGGCGTGGGTGCTTCGCGCGTGCGCGATCTGTTCGAGCAGGCCAAGCAGAAGGCGCCCTGCATCGTCTTCATCGACGAGATCGACGCGATCGGTCGCGCCCGCGGCAAGAATGCCGGATTTTCGGGCAACGACGAGCGGGAGAACACGCTCAACCAGCTGCTTACCGAGATGGACGGCTTCCAAACCAATTCGGGCGTGATCGTGCTGGCGGCCACCAACCGCGTCGATATTCTGGACAAGGCGCTCATGCGTGCCGGCCGTTTCGACCGCCAGATCGACGTCGGCCTGCCCGACGTGCACGAACGGGCCGAGATTTTCGCCGTTCACATGCGTAACCTGAAACTGGACAAGGAGATCGACCGCGATTTTCTGGCGCGTCAGACGCCCGGTTTTTCGGGTGCCGACATCGCCAACGTCTGCAACGAAGCAGCGCTCATCGCCGCCCGGCACGACAAGAAGAGCATCGGGTGCGACGATTTCATGTCGGCGATCGACCGTATCGTCGGCGGACTCGAAAAACGGAACATGCCGATGACGGCTTCCGAACGTCGCGCCACGGCGATCCATGAGGCGGGTCACGCAACGGTGATGTGGTCGCTCGCGGAGTGCGATCCGGTGCTGAAAGTGACCGTCGTGCCGCGCGGCAAGAGTCTCGGTGCCACGTGGTCGGTGCCCGACGAGGAGCGAGTGCACGTCACCAACGAAGCGCTCGAAGAGCAGTTGGCGGGTCTGTTGGGCGGCCGGATCGCCGAGGAGGTCAACTACGGGACGCTCGGCGCGGGTGCATTGAGCGATCTGGAACGGGCGACGAAAACCGCCTACGCGATGGTGGCTTACTACGGTATGAGCAAGAAGATCGGCCCGATCAGCTACTACGATTCGACGGGTACGCGCGATACCTTCACCAAACCTTTCAGCGAGCAGACCGCCCGCGACATCGATTGCGAGGTGCGCCGCATGTTGGAGGATGCCTATGCCTGTGCACGGAAGATCATCGAGCAGAAGAACGACCGGATCAATGCGATGGCCGACCTGCTGCTCGAAAAGGAGACGATCTATGCCGAAGATATCGAACGGATTCTGGGTCCTTCGGCGCAGTCGGCCAAGCGTGCCGCCGCTGCCGGGACGAAACCGGAGGAGGGTGCCGGAGGCAAGGCCGCAGCCGATGAATTAACCGAAGCTTAAAGAACGGATGAAAATGAAGAACCTGATGGTGCGGACGCTCAGCGGTCTTGTGCTGGTCGCCGTCTTCGTCGGCGCTGTTTTGGGATCGCAATGGAGCTTCGGCGCGTTGCTGTTGCTGATTCTCGTGGGCGGTCAGACGGAGTTTTACAAATTGGCCCGCGAGACAGGGCTTTCGCCCCAGCGATGGATGGGACTGGCGGTCGGCGTGCTGCTGTTCGCATTGAATTTCATCGTTTTCCGGCAATTCAGCCGGTCGGTGACGGACGAGGCCGGCGGAGCCGTGCTGTACCTGTTGCTCTACATCGGGCTATTGCTGCCGACGCTCTTCGTCTGCGAACTGTTCCGTCGCAGCGCCACGCCGCTGGCCAATCTGGGGGCGACGCTGCTGGGCGTGCTGTACGTCGCTGTGCCGCTGTCGCTGTTGCTCTACGTTCCGGTGCTCGCCGGCGACGGCGTGTGGCGTCCCGAAACGGTGCTGTGCTATATCTTCATTATCTGGGCCAACGACGTCTTCGCCTATCTGGTGGGGATGACCTTCGGGCGGCACCGCCTGTGCGAACGCCTCTCGCCCAAGAAGTCGTGGGAGGGATTCTTCGGCGGCCTCGCGGGCGCCGTGGTGACGGGACTCGCCGCCGCGTATGCGCTCGATGCGAATTATTGGGTCTGGGGCGGCCTGGCGCTCGTCGCCTCGCTTTCCGGTGTAGCGGGCGATCTGGTGGAGTCGATGTTCAAGCGGGAGGCTGGGGTCAAGGATTCGGGGCAGGTGATCCCCGGTCACGGCGGTGTGCTGGACCGCTTCGACGCGCTGCTGCTTTCGGCGCCCTATGTCTTCCTTTACCTGCTGCTGGTCGGCAGGTTCGTATAACGACTAATCTTTACTGACAATGAAAATCAATAAGGAAGGTTACAAAATCATCGGTATCACCGGCCTGATCTGCCTGCTGCTCGGTACGGGGATCTATCGCCTGTTGAGCAGCCACGACAACGGTACGCTCGTGTGGGTGCTGGTCGTACTGATGCTGCTTTTCTGGTTTTTCATCGTGGCGTTCTTCCGCGAGCCGCGCCGCGTGAAAATACATGACGCCGATCTGGTCTTCTCCCCCTGCGACGGCCGTGTGGTCGTGACCGAACCGGTACACGAGAGCGAGTATCTCGATCGGGAGATGATGCAGATCTCGATCTTCATGTCGATTACCAACGTCCACATGAACTGGCTTCCGGTGGGCGGCGTGGTCGAGTATTTCAAGTATCATCCGGGCCGGTTCCTCGTGGCGTGGCACCCCAAGTCCTCGACCGAGAACGAGCGGACGACGACCGTCGTGCGCCTGGACGACGGCCGTCACGTGCTGTTCCGTCAGATCGCCGGACTCATCGCACGGCGTATCGTCTCCTACATGAAGGTCGGCGAGCGGGTCAAGCAGAACGACGTGTGCGGGTTCATCAAGTTCGGTTCGCGCATCGACGTGCTGCTGCCCAAAGACAGCGAAGTGTTGGTCGAGATCGGCGATCCCGTCGTCGGCTCGCAGACGCCGATCGCGCGGCTGAAACCGCAGACGAAATAGAACGCCGCATCCGTCGCCGCCGGCCTGTTTCGCTCCCTCGACCGTGTAACGGCGCGGGAGGGATACGGAGAACTCGAAGCGCCGGACGGTCGGAGCCGGATGATTCCGCAAGACGAGACAAACTTACGAACGAACATGTTGCTTACGCCTCCCACACTCGCACGCTACACCGTCGGCCTGTTGATTGCCGTTGCGGTGGCGTTCCTGATGTGGTATTTCCGTTCGATCGTCGTCTATATTCTGGTGTCGGCGCTGCTGGCGATCATCTTCAAACCGCTGGTCGGCCGTCTGGCGCGGCTGCGGATACGGGGCTGGCACCTTCCCCGCTGGGCGGCGGCGCTGGCGACGCTGATCCTGATCTGGGTGCTCTTCGTCGTGGCGTGTACGCTCTTCGTCCCGCTGGTCTTCGACAAACTCTACCAGTTCGCTACGCTCGACTTCGGTTCGGTGCTCCGTTCCGTCGAGGAGCCGATCGCCCGTATGCAGGAGTATCTCCACGATCTGTTCGCCCTGCCCGACGAACGTTTTTCGCTGACCGATTCGCTGATCCAGTGGTTCAAGAGCATCTTCGATTACGATACGATCAATACGGCCTTTTCGTCGATCGTCAGTCTGACGCTCTCGGCCGTGATCGCCTTCTTTTCGATCTCGTTCATCACCTTTTTCTTCCTCAAAGACGACGAGTTGTTCCTGTCGATGCTCAAAGCACCCTTTCCGGAGCGTGTACACGGCAATATCGAGCGGGCGATGTCCTCCGTCTCGCAGTTGCTGATGCGCTACTTTACGGGAATCCTGAGCGAAAGCTGCATCCTGATGATCGTGATTTCTGTCACGATGATCTTCTTCGGTATGCGGACGCAGGACGCCTTCTTCATCGGGCTCATCATGGGCGTGATGAACGTCGTGCCCTACGCCGGCCCGCTCATCGGCGGCGTGATGTCGGTCTTCATGGGCGTGGTGACGCCGATCGAGGGGATGACCACAGGGCACACGATGTTCGTTATCGCCGGATCGCTGCTCATCATCAAGGGGTTCGACGACTTCGTGCTGCAACCCACGCTCTATTCGGAACGGGTGAAGGCGCATCCGCTCGAAATATTCATCGTTATCCTGATCGCCGGATCATTGGCGGGAATCGTGGGAATGCTGCTGGCGATCCCGTCGTACACCGTGCTGCGCGTCTTCGCCAAGGAGTTCTTCTCGCAGTTCCGGCTGGTACAGAAACTCACGGAGAAAATCTGAATCGTATGATAATCGAAGGGATCGTCGTCCACGGGAACAGTCTCGGAGGCCGCATGGGCTTCCCTACGGCCAATATCGAGGCGGACGCGTCGCTGGATGCGCGCGACGGAGTCTATGCCTCGCGCGTGGAGGTGGACGGACGCATGTACGACGCCATGTCGAATCTGGGCTACAAGCCGACCGTCGACGGCCGGCGCCGTCTGTTGGAGACCAATATCTTCGGCTTCGAGGGCGACCTCTACGGCCGTCGGCTGCGGGTGGAGCTGCTGCGCTTCATCCGTCCGGAACGGCGGTTCGGTTCGGTGGAGGAGCTGTTCCGCCAGATCGGGGACGACCGCCGCGAGGTCTGCGGCGGAGGGGGAGAACCGCTTGATCCGCGATGAGGTATGGACGCCGGTTCCGTTGAATCTCTCTTCGCCGGATACCCCGATGTCCGGTTGCGGCTCGTGTCGCGCAGTGCGCATACGAGCCAGGTCGTGACGGGGTTTCTGATGCTGGCACGCCGGCGTCGGATCGCACTGACGATCGAAGACGCCGGCCACCGGCGGGAGGAGTATCCACATCCGCATCTGGTAGAAGCGTTCGTCGGCGGCCGCCGGATCGCGTTCGACATGCTCGACGGCTACAATTTCGACGTCGTGGCCGCGGCGGCTTACATCCGCGGGGTAGACCTCTATTTCAAACGCAGCTGTTCGACGTTCCGCAACGGAGTCTTTCCGGCGGAGGTTCGCGCCAAGATCCGCCCGCTGGGCTTCAACTACCATGTGACCTGTCCGGAGAATCCGATCAATCCGGCTCCCGTCGAAATCAAATCGTTGCGGAAACGGCTGATCGCCCTGTTGCGTCCGCGTCCTGCGGAGGAGGGAGAGTATTTTACGGTGGAAAAGTTCGAATGCGGAGCGGGACGCAGGGTTGCGGCGAAGAGATTGAAGATCCTTTTTCTCACGCGGCTGTGGGAGGGCGAGCAGAACCGGGCGATCAATGCGATGCGAATCGCTATCGTGCGGGCGCTCGGTGAACGTTATCCCCGGAACTTTACGGGCGGGGTGACGGATACGCCCCTGGCACGTGCCCTTTGTCCCGAACTGATCGTTGCGGAGAAGTACACCGATCGCGCCCGTTACCTGCGCCTGATGCGTCGCAGCGACATCTGCATCGGCTCTACGGGTTTGTGGGACTCGATCGGCTGGAAGACGGGCGAATACGTGGCTGCGGCCCGTGCCGTCGTCAACGAACGTTTCGTCTACGAGGTGCCGGGCGGTTTCCGCGAGGGTGTGAACTACCTGGGTTATGCCTCGGCCGAGGAGTGCGTGGCGCAGGTCGATTTGCTGATGCGCTGTCCCGACGCCGTGCAGCGCATGAAGGAGGCCAATGCGGCCTATTACCGTGAGTGGCTGCGTCCCGACGCGTTGGTGGGGCAGGCTTTGCGGCAGGCCGAGATGCTCTGAACGGGCGGCGGGACGGTGCGGACGGAGGTCTGCGCGACTCGTTGGGGATGCGTGCGAAAATCCATATCTTTAACTGACGCCTTAGATACTCCGTCTCGGCATAATCAAACATAAATGTTTGCTTCTGCGCTCGACTTTC
>ERZ857503.1121-NODE-1121-length-16650-cov-3.303224_pt1 | contig 16650 bp, 8 predicted proteins | sample MGYA00519766_ERZ857503 | MGnify/ENA primary metagenome ERZ857503 (study PRJEB31778, sample SAMEA3449345) | human gut metagenome | biome: human gut; feature: human-associated habitat; material: faeces | place: United Kingdom | collected 2010/2012 ...
AGTTATAGGAAAGTGTCAGGTTTTTCAATCGCATATACGAATTATTCTGCAAGAAACGGGTAGAAGCCGAGTTCCAGTTATTAGAGGTAGTACTCAAGGCAGGAACATCTGTATAACGATTGTCGGGCGTCCATCTTCTTAGGATCTCCGTCGACCAGTCGCGTCCTTCCAAGCTACCATTGTGCAGAATCATCGTAATATCACGATTGTAGATATATCCACCGATACTGTAGGCAAAGATGGCCGAAAGATCGAACCCTTTCCAGGAAAGAGACGTATTGAATCCTCCATACACCTTCGGAAGAGACGATTTATTGACATAATAATAGTCAGCCGAACTATAATCGTTTGTTGTGACACGTCTTCCGGTCGGATTTTTATTTGCATCTTTCTCATCCATATACCACAGCGGGTCTCCATTTTCCGGATCTACTCCTGCCCACTCTATCATGTAGAAATCGTAGACCGAACGGCCTACCTGCAACTTGTTCACGCCACTTCTCGGCATATCCTTCAAAGGAAGGTCCGTCACCTTATTCTTATAATGCGTCAGGTTCATTCCCAGTTTCCATACCCAACCGTTCTGATTGACAATCGTTCCGTTAAACACCATTTCAATACCCGTATTTTTTAACGCTCCCACGTTTTCGTCAATAGAACCATATCCCAAAGAAGGAGCTATCGGACGCGAATAAAGCAAATCTTTCGAACGACGGGTAAAGAAGTCGAACGAACCGGAGAAACGGTTGTTAAACAGAGAAAAATCAATGCCGACATTAAAGTTCAGGTTCGTTTCCCATTTCAGATTTGGGGTTGCCATGCGGTCGGACACCAACGCATTTTCTCCCAAGTTGGAAACAATCGAATAAAGCCCTTTGCTTGCATAATATGTACCCAGGTTGTCATTTCCTTGCGCACCATAACTCATCTTCAACGTCAGGGCAGAAAGCCAGTCTGAAGTGGAAGCCATAAAACTTTCCCGATCGACACGCCATGAAGCACCCAATGACCAGAAGTTTCCCCAACGAGTCTCCGGTGCAAAACGGGAAGAACCATCACGTCGATAAGAAGCAGAGAAGAAATACTTATTCCGGTAGTCATAGAGTAACTGGGTAAGATAACCAACCAAAGCATAATCAATACGATAGCCCGAACCTCCTGTCAATTGCGAACCCACTACCAGTTCCGGCATATCAGGTTGCGCCATTTTAGAACGTGAAGCCGTCAGTTCATCATACCGATAAGAGTAAGACTCCATACCGGCAAGGACATTCAAATGATGTTCACCGATAGTCCTGTCATACGTGACAATATTATTCCACGTCCAGGAGAAAGTACGGGTATTCAACCGACTGACACCACCTCCGTTTTCCTTGGCAGGACCCAATTTCGGGTTTGTATAATCCAACGTATTGTAGTTTATCAAATCGAAATTAAAACTTGTCTTGAATTTCAATCCTTCAATAATCGTAGCTTCCAGAAAAGTACGACCGGAAACTTCATCTTTCATCCGTTCCGATTTGTCCAAAGGTAAAGTGGCGGGCAAGTTCCAGTTCGCCATAGAGCCTGAAGGACGGTAAGAGCCGAAATCGTAAATCCGGTTTCCGCTATCGTCCAGTTTATAGCTTCCGTCGGTATTCATCTCATAAATCGGATAAAAACCGGGCATTGTACGTCCTGCTGTAATTACATTGCTGGTTTTAGAATCTGACGATACCGGATAATTCTGCATGGAATGGGCGAAACTCAAATTGACGCCACCCTTCAACCAAGAAGTTATTTCACTGGTTATATTCGAACGAAGATTAAAACGCTGGTAACTGGATTCGAGTGCTATACCTTTGTCATTCAGGTATCCGGCGGAAAAGAAATACTGATTGGCTTTACCGCCACCGGAAACACTCAAATTCAATTCCGTACGGAGTGCCTGCTGTTCCATAGCGTCACTCCAGTCAGAATCCCATAACGGACGGGCGCCCGCTACCAATTTTCCGTCCGTACCGACAGGCTGCGCATACTGCGGACCGTAAGGATTGGGACCTCCACCCATTAATTTCGTCACCAAATCCCTGGAAGCCTGAGTGGCGGCAGTTACAGGAGTATAATCCGAGCTTTTGGCATATTGATTGCGCAGCGCTTCCCAATACAGTTCAAAGTACTGATTCGTACTGACACGGTCGTAATCACGGACAGCACGATTGGAACCTCCTAAAGACGCTTTCACTTTTACCGTCGCCTTCGAGTCCTGCTGTCCCTGCTTGGTAGTAATGATAATCACCCCATTCGCACCACGCGAACCATACAAGGCAGCCGATGCGGCATCTTTCAGCACGGTGATGTTCTCGATGTCGTTGGGGTTGACGTCGTCGATCGAGCCGGCCACGCCGTCGATCAGCACATAGGGGTCGGATGCGCCGTCGGTCATCGAGGTGATGCCGCGGATGCGGATCGTGGCCGAACCGCCCGGCGCTGAGTTGGTGCGGGTGACCGTCACACCCGGCATGGCGCCCTGAAGGGCCTGCGAGATGGTCGGGCTCTGGCGGTTAAGGATCGCTTCGCCTCCGATCGAGGAGAGCGACCCCGTCAGGTCCTTTTTCCGCATGGTGCCGTAACCTACGACCACCACCTCGTCCATCGAGGTGCTCTCTTCTTGGAGCACGATGTCGAAGGTGGTGCGGCTGCCGATGGGAAGGGTCTGGGACTTGTAGCCCAGATAGGAGACGAGGAGCGACGCATCTGCGGCGGGTTTCTTGGCCAGTCGCAGGAGGAAATTGCCTTGGGCGTCGGTTGTCACGCCCTGCTGGGTCCCCGAGAGGATAACGGTGGCGCCGGGAACCGGCTCCCCTTTCTCGGTCTTTACGCTTCCCTGAAGGGTGAAGTTCTGGGCCGAAGCGTACGATGGCGAAAATAGAATCGCTGCCAGAAGCGCACAGAAAGCCGTGATCATCCGAAAATCACACTTTCTTTGAAATTCATCGTAACTTTTTTTCATCTTTTTAGAATTAGTAGTATATTTGCGCTGTACACCACACCACACAACAGATAGGATGGACGGATTAGTGTGGTTTGGTGTGGTACAAAAATAAATGTAATATTTGATATTCCAAAGAAAAGACGATCTTTTTTGAATTTTTTCGTTGAATGTCATCCAAATGTAACGAGGACCGCCGGGCCGGGGATGCTCCCGCATTTCAGCGTCCGGATTGTTGAAACCTTAAACGAACCTTATCTCACAGTTATGAAAAAGTATTTGTTATGGATATGCACGGCGGCGGCTCTGCTGGCTGCCGGGACTTCCTGCACCGACGATCCGGAAGTGGACAGCGTCGGCCGGGTGGGGATTCAGCAGCAAAGCCTGACCGCCTCCGGCGAGGGCGAGGTGCTGACCCTCAATGTGACCAGCAACGCCTACTGGCATCTCGAATTCGTCGATGCCGCCACGGGCGAATCGATTCGCTGGGTGCTTCCCAACGAGAGCACCGGCATGGGTAATACTGCGGTGCAGCTCACCGTGGCCCGCAACCGCTCGACCAGCGGCCGTTCGGCTTATGTGAACGTGACCACCGATTCGGAGTCCTCGACGGCTTCGATCCTGCTCTCGCAGGGAGCCGGCACGGTCGGCGGCGGCGACGGGTATGATTTCCCGATCGCCCAGCGGTTCAGCATCGACGCCAGCCTCACGCTGGACAATGCCTTTATAGAAGGAGCGGCCTGCTACTTCGACGACGGCATGATCCTGCGCCGGACGGGTTCGCCCGTGAATCTGGAGTTCAGTACCAAGACCCACACCAACCCCACGACGAACTGGTACTTCCAGCGTGGCGTGGTCATCGGGTCGTGGGAGACGGGCGATGCCCTGCAGCTCGAGATTCCGGTGAAGGAGGAGCTTTCGGGCGACCTGCGCTACTCCTACGGCAGCCGCCGCGACGGTACCCAGAACGCCGGTCATGCGTGGGTCTTCGAGTGGAGCGCCGACGGTGAGAACTGGACCGAATTCGACGGCACCTGCTCCGGCGGAGCTTCGGACGCCACTTGGAAGACGATCGACTTCACCATTCCGGCAGACAAGAAGATTCCGGCCGGCGGCAAACTGTGGATTCGCCACCGCTGCACCGACGGCTCCAAGGCGAGCACCTCGGCAACGAACAAGACCGTGGCTTACCAGAGTGCGTTCTGCATCACGAAGGCTTCGGCCGAGCCGACCGCGGTTCCGCCGATGGACAACGACAAGGTGGTCTTCTCGACCGGTTTCGACGACGTGATCGACGCCAAAGCCGCGTATATCGACCTGCCGCTCGACTTTATGTCGTCGTGGAACGACGGGACCTATGCACTTCCCAAGGAACAGGCCGGTATCGTGAGCGTGGTCTCCTGCTGGACCCGTCCGGGCTTCCTGCAGGTGGGCCGCGGCGACGAAGCGCTCATCACCCGCTACACGCAGGGCGCCTATACGATCAAACTGGCGCCGCGTTTCGAGGCGATGCGCATTTCGAAGTCCGACCTCAAGCTCACGTTCCTCGCTTCGGCGATGATCGATGCCTACGGCAAGCCCACCGATCCCGGCGTGGTCGTGAAGGCCGACGCCGCGAGCGGTGCCACGGTCGAGGGCGGTACGCTTGCGGGCGTAGCCAACAACGAGTTCAAGCCGTTCACGGTCTATGTGCGCAATGCGAAGCCCGAGACGGAGATCACCATCACTTCGGCCGACATGGCCTCCAGCACGGACGACGTGCGTTTCTTCCTCGACGACATTCTGCTCGAAGTGGAGGGTGAACCCGAGCGTCCGAGCGCCGACGATCCCGTGAAGGCGGAAGTTTCGGCCATCCGCGCCCTGAAGGGCCCCGGAACGGTGACGATCAGCGACAACTATTATATACAAGGCCGCGTGGCGGCTGTGGACAACGTTCCGGCCGACTGCTTCGCCGTGCAGGATGCCGACGCCGGTATCTTCGTCAAACTGGCAGGCCACGGTCTCGCTGTGGGCGATCAGGTCGAAGTGGTCGTCAAGGACGCCCGGCTCGCTGCCGATGCCGACGGGTTGTTGGTGGTGACGCCGACGGCTGCCGACAAGGTGACCAAGACCCAAGCCGCTTCCGAGGTGCCCGCCGCACGGGCCGTCTCGGTGGCCGACCTGACGGCCGGAACCTATGAGGCGATGCTCGTCTCGCTGCCCGAATCGCAGGTGGTCGACGGCGATTTGACGAAGAACATGAGCGGCAGCATTTCGCTCGAACTGGAGGACAAGACTGCCTACACGATGAAGACCTATGCTTCGGCATCGTTCGCATCGGCGGCCGTGCCGCAGAAGCGCGGTCCGGTGAAGGGACTTGCCGGGGCGTCGTTCCTGCTGCCGACCGCCATGGAGGACCTTGCGGGCATGACCGGCACCCGTTTCGGCGAAGCAGTCTACGCCATTACGCCGATTGACGGTCACATCCGCCTGTTGGGAGAGCCGCAGAAGTACACCTATGCAAATGTAACCTACGCTGACAAGGTACTGACCTATGCCGATGGAAATACGATCACCAAGACCGGCGGCGGTACTGCGGCCAGCTGTGCGCTGAACGCATACACTTCGGGCACGAAACTCTCCGACTACATGTATGACGCCCGCTATTATATCGGAGGCTGGGGCGGAGAAAACTGGCAGGATAACGGGCTGGTCTTCAAAATGAAGGCGACCTCGCGCATCGTGGGTAATCTGCGCTTCGGATTCAGCCTGTTCGGTGCAGCCGGTTCGGATTTGCCCAAGAATTGGAAAGTCGTGTGGAGTAACGACAATATCAACTGGAACGAAGGAGCGCAGATTCTCAATTTCAAGACCGATGTGACTTCGGCTCCCGAACAGCTCGAAACCTCCTTTGAACTTACCGGCAGTGCGAATGCGGGCGGTTACAAACTGGCGATATTCAATATCCCGGAAAGCAAGGCTGTAGCCGAGGGTGCATATCTCTATGTCAAGGTTTGCCAGGCCGACAACGTGTCGTTGTCCGGAAAACCGGTCGATCCGGCCAAACAGGTGATTTTTATTAACGGATTCTTCCTGACAACGCACGAAAAACGGGCCTACCATACTTCGAACCTGCCTTCCGGTGCGAATGTGCTGTTGACCGAAGGTTTCGACGATGCTTTCTGGGGTCCCGACTACTTCATCCCTTCGTGGCAGTATTTCGTCAGCCACAAGATCGCTTACACCCTGCCTGAGAATTGGTCGAAAACCGGTTCTGTTTTCGAATTGCCCGGCTATATTCGACTGGGTAACAGCGGAACGGATGCTACCAGCAGTGTGACGACTCCTGCGTTGGAGGCTTTGGGCAATACGCCGACCGATATTACGGTCAGCTTTAAGGCCGCTACGCTGTTGGTGGGGGCCAAGGGCTATACTCCCGACAACCTTACGATTGGTGTGAGTGCATCGATCGGTACGGTCGGATCGGAGAATTATTTCCCGGCATCGCTTACCGGAGCCACTGTTTCTCCCGTCGATGCGGCTACTGCCGACAAGATGGATGCTGAATACATCCGTTGGTACGATTGCTCGGTCAAGGTGTCGGGCGCGACCAAAGATACGAAGATCACGTTCTCGTGTACCGGACGTCACTTCTTCGACGATATCGTCATTACCAAGGACTAAAACCTAAACAACTATAAAAAGCTATGAAAACACTGAAGTATCTGCTTTGTGGAATTACAATGTGCGCCTTGGCGTGTTCGTCGAGCAAGGACGACGGAGGCGATGACTCGGGAAGCTCGAACAGCCTGAAGGTGATGTCGTTCAACGTGCGCTGCGTTACGGCCAGCGACACGGGCGACAAAGCATGGGATGTCCGCAAGGGTCCCTGCGTCAAGATGGTGACCAGCGTCAAGCCTGACGTGATCGGCATGCAGGAGCCGCGTACCGTGCAGCGCACCTACCTGAAGGACAACCTGCCGGATTATGAAATGCTCGAAACGCCCGGTACGGGAACCAGCAAGGGCGGAAACTCCGTGCTGCTCTACCGCAAGAGCCGTTTCACGAAGCTCGACTGGGGTTATTACTTCCTGAGCGAGACCCCCGACGTGCCTTCCGTGTCGTGGGAGGCCGAGCAGTGGCATACGACCGTCTGGGCGCACCTGAAGGAGGTGGGGACCGACAAGGAGTTCTGGATCTTCACCACCCACATGCCCGCTTATGCGGCGAACAAGTCGGCGCGCGAAAAGAGCGCGAAACTCAACGTCGCGAAGATGAAGGAGCTGGCCGGCGAAAAGGCGACGCTCTTCATCGTGGGGGACATGAACTGCTCCTATGCCACCGACGACGACTCCCGGGAGGCGCTGACACCCTACTACCAGTGGATGTCGGCAGGCCGTGCGATCGCTCCCGCAGGCGACGCCATCAGCTTCAACAACTACGGAAGCGGAACGGCGACTCCGAAGCGGAACCTCGACCATATCTTCTACCGCAATACGAAGATGGGCGTGTCGTTCCGTACCATCACCAGCGATTACGGAGTGCCGTATATTTCCGACCACTACCCGATCCTGCTGACGGTGCTGTTCTGACCCGAAGCACGCATATGAATGAGAAACGCCCCGACTGTCGAGCCGGGGCGTTTTCACGTTTTCGGAACGGGATCAGTTGACGATGACCGTCGGGAAATACTCCCGCAGCAGGGCCGCGGCGCGGTCGAGCTGTTCGGGGGTGTTCTCCCGCACGTCGCGGAGCCGGTATTCCAACCCCATCGCCTCGTATTTGTGGACCCCGAGGGTGTGGTAGGGGAGCAGTTCGACCCGCTCGACCGACTTGTATGCTCCGAGGCGTTCGCCCAGCATGCGGATGTCGGCCTCGGCGTCGCTGTATCCCGGAACGAGCACATAGCGCAGCCAAAAGGGTTTGTTGTGGGTTTCGAGCCACGCGGCCGTGCGGAGCGTCTGGGAGTTCTCCCGGCCGGTGAGGGTGCGGTGGCGCTCCGGATCGGCCTGCTTCACGTCCAATAACACCAAGTCGACCAGCCCCAGCAGCTCCTCGACCGCCGGGTTCCACACCCCGCCGTTCGAGTCGATGCAGACGTGAATGCCGGCCTCTTTCAGCGAGCGGACCAGCGGAACGAGTTCCGCGGCTTGGAACGTGGGTTCTCCGCCCGAGAAGGTCACCCCGCCGCGCCGTCCGAAGAACGGCTTCTGTTCGACGGCCATGCGGAGTATCTCCGCGGGGTCGGTCAACTTGCCCTCCCCGGCTTCGATCGTGTCGGGATTGGCGCAGTAGAGGCAGCGGAAATTACAGCCCTGCAGGAAAACGACGAGCCGGAGTCCCGGCCCGTCGAAAGTTCCCATCGATTCGTAAGAATGTACACGAAGCATAATTGTTCCTTGTTTTTGAATAAGGGTTTCGGGCGCAAACAGGGTCCGGTATGCGAATCCGGCTTTCGCCCCTGAAAGCGGCTTCTTAAGCCGCTACATCCGTTCGTGGAAACTGCGGCTGATGACCTCCAACTGGTGTTCGCGGCTCAGTTTGGTGAAGTTCACGGCATAGCCCGACACGCGGATCGTCAGTTGCGGATACTTCTCGGGGTGCTCCATGGCGTCCTCCAGCATCTCGCGGTTCAGCACGTTGACGTTCAGGTGGTGGGCACCCTTGGTGAAGTAGCCGTCGAGCATCGTCACGAGGTTCTCGACGCGGTCCTCGGCCGTCGGACCGAGCGATTTCGGAACGATCGAGAAGGTGTTCGAAATGCCGTCCTGCGAGTCGCGGTAGCGCATCTTGGCCACCGAGGCGAGCGATGCGATGGCGCCGCTCTTGTCGCGGCCGTGCATCGGGTTGGCTCCCGGGGCGAAGGCCACGCCCTTGAGACGTCCGTCGGGCGTCGCACCGGTCTTCTTGCCGTACATCACGTTCGAGGTGATCGTGAGCAGCGACAGCGTCGGGCGGGCGTTCTTGTAGACGGGCAGTTTTTTGAGCTCCTCGCTGAAGTAGTAGACGAGGTCCACGCCCAGATGGTCGACGCGGTCGTCGTTGTTGCCGTAGCAGGGGAATTCACCCTCGATGTCGAATCCTTCGGTGAGCCCCTCGGCGTTGCGGCGGGCCGTCACACGGGCGTATTTGATGGCCGAAAGCGAGTCGAGGGCGATCGAAAGACCCGCTACGCCGTAGGCGAGGTTGATGCGGGGATCGGTGTCGACGAACGCCATCTGGGCCTTCTCGTAGTAGTACTTGTCGTGCATGTAGTGGATGATGTTCATCGCCTCGTTGTAGACGCGGGCAATTTCCGTGAGCACCATCTTGTAGTTGCGCATCACCTCCTCGAAGCGCAGCGGACCCTCCGACAGGGCCGGAATGCCTTTGACCATCAGCGTGCCGGTGTTCTCGCAGCGGCCGCCGTTGATGGCCAGCAGCAGAGCCTTGGCCAAGTTGGTGCGGGCGCCGAAGAACTGGATCTGCCGGCCGATGTCTTGGAACGACACGCAGCAGGCGATGCCGTAGTCGTCCGAGTGGCGGACTTCGCGCATCAGTTCGTCGTTCTCGTACTGGATCGAGCTGGTGTCGGCCGAAACCTTGGCGCAGAAGGCCTTGAAGCCTTCGGGCAGCTCGGGGCTCCAGAGGATCGTGAGGTTGGGCTCGGGCGAAGGGCCGAGGTTGTAGAGTGTCTGGAGGAAGCGGAACGAGGTCTTGGTGACCTTCGTGCGGCCGTCGTTGAAGCGTCCGCCGATGGCCTCGGTCACCCACGTCGGGTCGCCGGCGAAGATGTCGTTGTAGGACTGCATGCGCAGGTGGCGCACCATGCGCAGTTTGATGACGAACTGGTCGATCAGCTCCTGAGCGAACGACTCGTCGATCGTGCCGTGTGCGAGATCGTATTCGATGAAGATGTCGAGGAACGACGATACGTTACCCAGCGACATGGCGGCTCCGTCCTGCTCCTTGACGGCGGCAAGGTAAGCCATGTAGACCCACTGCACGGCCTCCTGCGCCGAGTGCGCCGGGCGGCTGAGGTCCAGACCGTAGTATTCGCCCATCGTGCGGATGTCCTTCAGGGCCTTGATCTGCTCCGAAACCTCCTCGCGCAGGCGGATGCGGGCGTCGGTCATCGGGCCGGTCAGGCCGCGCAGGTCCTGCTGCTTGGCTTCGATCAGGCGGTCGGTGCCGTAGAGGGCCAGACGGCGGTAGTCGCCGATGATGCGGCCGCGGGCGTAGTTGTCGGGCAGTCCGGTCAGGAAGCCCAGCGAGCGGAACGAGCGGATCTCCTCGGTGTAGACGTCGAATACGCCGTCGTTGTGAGTCTTGCGGTAGTGGGTGAAGATGTCGCGGACCTTCTCGTCGACCTCCACGCCGTTCTCCTTGCAGGCGCGCGACACGACGTTGATGCCGCCGAAGGGCTTGATGGCGCGCTTCAAGAGTTCGTCGGTCTGCAGGCCCACGATCAGCTCGTTCTCGCGGTCGATGTAGCCGGCCTTGTGCGAGGTGATGGTCGAGACGGTCTTGTTGTCCAGCGAACGGACGCCGTTATGCTGACGCTCCTCCTCGAGGGCCTTGAGACAGAGGTTCCAGATGTGTTTCGTGCGCTCGGTCGGTCCCTGAAGGAACGAGGCGTCGCCCAGATAGGGGGTGATGTTCGTCTGCACGAAGCTCGTAACGTTGATTTCCTTGCTCCAAAGCCCGTCGATAAAGGTTTTGTTCAGTTCCATAGCTTGTTATTGTTCGATTTGAGATTGAAATTGTCGTTTTTCGGAGGGCAAAGATATGTTATTTTTTTCACAATAACGAAGGGCGGCTTACATTTTCTTAAAATTTTTGAAAAAATACCTACGATCAGGTATCGGAGGCGTCCGGATTCGGGCGCGATCGTTATTTCGGGCGGTTGTGGCCCCGCTTTTGCAGCGCGTATTGTGACCGATGCGGCGGATTACGTCCCGGGGGTTTGTGTTGCGCATCCGGCCCCCGGGTCCCGCTGCCCGGCTGAGAGCCGGGTTTTAGGGGCGACGGCAGGTTGGAGTGGTTCGGAGCCGGATACGCGCTTTCAGGCTTTTTCCCGTTCGGCAAAATTGCGTATCTTTACCGCATAAAATCCCGATGACGATGGAAGAATTGACTTTGACGACCCCTGCCCTGCTGTTCTCGGCCGTATCGCTGATCCTGCTGGCCTATACCAACCGTTTCCTTTCCTATGCGCAACTGGTGCGCACGCTCAAGGAGCAGCACCTCCAGCACCCCTCGAAAGTGACGCGCGCACAGATCGACAACTTGCGCCGGCGGCTCCACCTCACCCGTTCGATGCAGGCGCTGGGCGTCTCGAGCCTGTTCCTCTGCGTGGTGACGATGTTTCTGATCTATGTGGGGATGTTTCTTTTTTCGGCCTATGTTTTCGGGGCGGCCCTGCTGCTGCTGATCGCTTCGCTGGGCGTTTCGCTCTGGGAGATCCAGATTTCCGTCCGGGCGCTCGACATCCACCTGAAAGATATGGAGAAATAAAAAACGAAGATGCTGCGACATCGCGTCACTGCATCTCCCACTAACCTACTTATGTAACCTAAAACCAACTTGTGAATCCGGTTCTCCGGTTTTCACATGGCAAAGATACGGGGCCGTCGTTTCAGTGAAATGACGGCCCCGTTACATTCGTGTTACTTCTGCTGTTCCAGAAAATAATGCTGGGATTTGAGCAGGTTCCGCGACTGGAGTATCATCGTCTTGGTCTCGTTGAGGATCGTCAGGTAGAGCACGCTGGCGCGGGTGCTGCCCGAGGGGTTGCTGTTGATGCGCCGCAGTTGGCTCTTGATCGCCTCGACGATCGTGTCGAAGAGTTGGTCGCGCATCACGAGCACCATGTCGAGGTCCGAGAAGTCCTTCGTCGCCAACATGTCGTTGATCTTGTCAAAGATGGCCTCCACTTGGTCGTTCACACGCATCAGGTCGACGATCTGCTCCTTCGACAGCCCTTCGTGGTTGTTGTCGATGTGTTCGAATGCGGGCCGCGTGATGTGGATCAGCGCCTTGGTCACCTCCGAGAGGTAGTCCGTGACCTGCACATAGAAATGCCCCGTGTCGATGTCGCAGCGCTGCAGGCGGCGCAGTGTGGGCATGATGTTGTATTTGCGGGCCCGGGCGTCCTCGAAGAGTTTGTTCGAGTCGCGGACCATCTCTTTCAGCACCTTGCGGTTCTCCTTGAAGACGGCGACCAGCGTGCGGTTGTAGATGCGCGTGACTTCCTGCATCGTCGTGCAGACCTCGCCGATGCAGGCGCACAGCACCTCGTCGGGGGTCTCGGCGGCGTCGAGCGGCAGCAGTTCCTTTTCGGCCTCCGCTTTCAGCTCGGGCGTCTTGCGGTGGCTGCGGACAAGCAGCCAGAAGCAGAGCAGCGTGAGCGCCGCCACGGCGATCCAGCCGCCCCACAACAACAGAGCCGTCACGGCCAGCGCGATCAGGAATCCGCCGAGCGCCGTGATGAACCACCCCGAGATGACGGCCATGACGCCCGTGATGCGGTAGACGGCGCTTTCGCGGCCCCACGAACGGTCGGCGAGCGACGATCCCATTGCCACCATGAAGACCACATAGGTCGTCGACAGCGGGAGTTTGTAGGAGGTGGCGATGGCGATCAGGATCGACGCGGCGGTGAGGTTCACCACGGCGCGGATCATGTCGTAGGGGGCCGACGAGCGCTCCTCGGCGGGCAGCGGTTCGAAACGGCGGTCGATGGCTTTCTGTATCCGCGCCGGGATCAGACCGGTCCACATGGTGTTCATCACCAGCGTAGCGCGCACGAGACTGCGGGAGATGAGGGTCGAACCGAAGCGTTCGTCGCCCTCGTGCTGCGAGGCGAGCGAAAGTTCGGTTTCGGTGACGTGCTGGGATTTTTTCGAGAAGAAGAGCGTCAGCACCATGATGATGCCCGAGGCTCCCAGCAGCAGGAAATTCGCTCGGGCGGGGCCTTCGAGCGCACCCATCATCATCGTTTCGCTGCCCGCCTCGCCGGCGATCCGCCAGGCGTCGTAACCGGCCAGCGGCACGCCGATGAAGTTCACGAGGTCGTTGCCGGCGAAGGCCAGCGCCAGCGAGAAGGTGCCCGAGAGGATGGTGATGCGCATGATGTTGAGCCGCATGCGCTGGAAAATATAGAGGATGAGCGACGCCGCGGCCCAGAAAGCCGCGAGCGTCAGCACGACGTGCTCACCGACGTACTCCGAGATGTAGGTCGGAATGAGTCCCGAGCTTTTCAACCCCTTGAACAGCGCGAAGTAGAGGATTCCGGCCAGCGAGATACCGCACCATACGGCGCCCCAGCGGCGGAAGACGGCGGCGTAGCGGAACGAGAAGACGAGGCGCGAGATGTACATGAAGAGGGTTCCCGCGACGAACGCCAGCGCCACCGAGAGCAGGATCGCCGCGATGATGACCATGGCCTTGCCCGTGTTGATGAACTGCGAGAGGTCTTGCAGCGAGGATGCCGGGTCGCCGGCGATGCGGAACAGCGCGGCGGCGACGGCGGCGCCCAGCAGTCCGAAGACCATCGACACGGTGGTCGAGGTGGGCAGCCCCAGCGTGTTGTAGAGGTCCAGCAGCAGGACGTTGCCCAGCATCATGCCCAAGAAAAGCATCATGATCTCCTGAAAGGAGAACTGCCCGGGGTAGAAGACGCCGCTGCGGGCGACCTCCATCATGCCGCTCGAGGTGAGCGTGCCGACGAAAATGCCGGCGGCCGCGACCCAGAGGATCACGCGGCGCGGTGCGACTTTCGAGCCGAGGGCCGAGTTGAGGAAATTGACGGCGTCGTTGGCGACGCCCACGACGATACCCATCACGGCCAGAATGGCCAAGATGACGACGATTGCGGTGAAAAGTGGGGACATGGATGATCCGATTTCGTAATTGTTACGGTTTCTTTACCGTTGCAAAGGTCCGAAACGGATGTTACAGCGATGTTACAGCGATGTTGCGGGTTTGTGAAATGGGACGGGTCAGCCCTGTTTTTTCAGCGTGAAGACGAACTCCAGTCCGCCGCGTTCGCGGTTGCGGGCGGTGATGGTGCCGCCGTGGATCATCACGGCGTTCTTGACGATCGCCAGCCCCAGCCCCGTGCCGCCCTGCTTGCGCGAACGGCCCTTGTCGATGCGGTAGAACCGTTCAAAGATACGCTGGGCGTATTCCGGCGCAATGGGCTCGCCCGTGTTGAACACGCGCAGGCACGGCGCGCCGTTCTCGTTCGTGAGGTTCACTTCCACGCGGCCGCCCTGCCGGTTGTACTTGACGGCGTTGGTGATGAGGTTGCCCGCCAGCTCGCTCATCTCCCGGTGGGAGGCCGAAAGCACACAGGGCTGCGTGGTGCACGAGATGCTCACCTTGCTGCTTCTGGCAAATTCCGCCGCGTCCGAGCAGCACTCGCTCACCACGGCGGCAAGGTCCAGCACCTCCCGCTCAAAGGTAATGTCGCCGCTTTCCAGGCGGCTGATCATGATGATATCGCTGATGAGGCTGCTCATGCGCATCGTCTCCTTGAGGATACGCTTGGAGATCGTCTCCTGCTTGTTGCCGCCCAAGGGCATATCGCTGCACAGCAGCTCGGCAAAGCCCTTGATGGAGGTGATGGGCGTTTTCAGCTCATGTGAGGCGGATTCAAAGAAATCCTGCCGCATCTTGGCCGCGTTGCGCTGCGCCGTCACGTCCGAGATAATGATGATGGCGCCGCCGTCGATGGCGCCCGTGTCCTCGGGCTTCACGCGGCTGATGTTCACCTCGCCCTTGCGCTTATCGGGCAGCGGCATATCCACGGCCACGTGGCCGCCTTTTTTCAGCACCGCCGCCACGCCGTCGATGAGCGGGATGTTGCGCGTGGCGTGCAGGATGTTCTTGCCCTGGGCCTCGTTTTTTTTCACACCGAACGCGCGGCACGCCGACGCATTGATGAGCAGGATGTTCTGGTCCGTATCCAGCAGCACGAAGCCCTCGTTCATGTTGTCCAGGATATAGTCGATCTTCGCCTTTTCCCGCTCCAGGCGGCGCATGTTCCGGGCGATCTCCTCCGACATGCGGTTGATATCGCCCGCCATGGCCTGCAATTCCTCATAAGGGTATTTCTCCGGCTCCAGCCGTGCGCCGCCCTCCTGCACGTTTTTCAGGCTTTCGGTAATCGGGTCCGTCACGGTTTTTGCCACGCGCGTGGCCACGAACGCCGCCACTGCAAAAGCGACCAGACCGGCGCCCAGCAATGCGGGCAGCAGGCTTACAAGGTCCCGCAAAAAGCCGTTGTACTGCATGGCCACACGGATATAATCCCCGCCCTGCGTGCGCACCGCCGCATACATCAGGCGGGTGCCGAGCGTCTCGCTGGGGCGCACGGAGATGCCCACGCCCGCGCCCTCTGCCGCTTTCAGCTCCTCACGGCCGGCGTGGTTTTCCATGGTTTTGTAATCGGCGGCGGAATCGCCCAGCACCGTGCCGTCCTTTGCAATGACCGTTACGCGAAGCCCGCCGATCTGCCGCGAAAACTGCGACGCCTGCGCGTCGGCGTCGCCGTTCGCGTCATAGGCAGAGCCCAGCGCCGTGGCAAGGCTGCGCAGCTGTGTCTCCGTCTGCTGCGTGGTCTTTGCGTCAAAAATCGCCGCCGTCAGCAAAAGGCAGCACACAAGGCCCGCGCACAATACGAGCGCCGTGCTTTTCAGAATGCTTTTCTTCATGTCCCTTTACCCTTCTTTTTCCACTTCGCCCAGAAAGCGGTATCCCACACCGCGTACGGTTTTAATGTACCGGGGCGCGGTGCTCTCGTCGCCCAGCTTATGGCGCAGCGTGCCGATGTGCATGTCCAGCGTGCGCGTTTCGCCGATGAAGTCGTAGCCCCAAACACTTTGCAGCAGTTCGTCGCGGCTCATGGCGCCGGGTGCGTTCTCCATCAGCTCACGCAGCAGCTCAAATTCCTTATAGGTCAGTTCCAGCAGAGCCCCGTCCCGTGTGGCCTCGCGCACCGCAAGGTCCAGCTTCAGGCCGCCGCTTTTCAGCACGCCGCCCTTTTTCGGCGCGGGCGCGGCGCCGCCGCGCCGCAGCAGCGCGCGCACACGGGCGCACAGCTCCAGCACGCTGAACGGTTTTGTCATGTAATCGTCCGCGCCTGCATCCAGGCCGATGATCTTATCGTTTTCAGAATCCTTGGCGGTCAGCATCATTACGGGCACGCCCGCAAGGCGCGCGTTCGCACGCATCAGCTTCAGCGCCGTAATGCCGTCCATACCGTCCAGCATGATGTCCAGCACCGCCGCGTCCGGCACGGTATTCTCCATTTCAGCCAGCGCGTCGGCCGCATTCGGGAACGCGCTTACCGTATAGCCGGACGAGCGCAGCGCCACCTCCAGCAGCATGCGGATGCTCTCATCATCCTCCACCACAAAAATACGCGGTGCCTTCGGCATACCGATTTTCCTCCTTTTTTAACAATGGGAAGCGCGGCCTTACAGCCGCCGCCTTGAATCTCTTCGCGCAGGATATCACGCAAACTTCCCCGACCGGTTTTCAGCCGCGGGAAGCGCGGCCCTGCAGCCGCCGCCTTGAATCTCTTCGCGCAGGATACCCGGCAGCCTTTCCCGACCGGTTCTCCGCAGCGGGAAGCGCGGCCCTGCAGCCGCCGCCTTGGATCTCTTCGCGCAGGATATCACGCAAACTTTCCCGACCGGTTCTCCGCAGCGGGA
>ERZ857503.1134-NODE-1134-length-16541-cov-3.193194_pt1 | contig 16541 bp, 11 predicted proteins | sample MGYA00519766_ERZ857503 | MGnify/ENA primary metagenome ERZ857503 (study PRJEB31778, sample SAMEA3449345) | human gut metagenome | biome: human gut; feature: human-associated habitat; material: faeces | place: United Kingdom | collected 2010/2012 ...
AGGTCAGTGCATCGCCCGCCGCGTCGGTCGTTCGAAGACGCCCGTCGGGAGAGGTGAGCGTGTAGGTTTTCTGCGCCAGAGCGGGAAAGGCGCAGGCGACGGAGGCTGCAAGCAGCAGAAGCGTTTTTTTCATCGTTTCTCTTCGTTCAGTGAGTTGCATATTTTTTCGTTGATCTTCCGGATACGCGCTTCGTCCACCTTCACCGCCTTGCGGTCGTAGGTCATCAGGCCGTTGACCTCGATCTCCACGTCCGTAGTCTGGGTATATACTGCGGCCGAAAACCCGCGGCCGATCAAGTCGTAAAGCATCGATGCGTATTTTTCATATTCGTCGGTCACCTCCTTCGGAGAATTGAAACTGATATAACCCCAGTTGCGGTCGGGCTCCCAGAGGTGCTCCTTCATCACGAGACCGATACCGCCGTACTCACCCAGCACCGTGGCGCGGTTCGCGTCATAAAGATACAACGAAGGTTCCGGATAATTGTGCAGATCCAAAATGTCTCCCGTCAAATAATGATTGCCGCCGCTGGCCGGATTCACCAACCGCGTAGGATCGTAAGCCTTCGTCCACTCGGCGATCTCCACGGTCTTGAACTGTCCCCACGCCTCGTTGAACGGCACCCACATCACCACCGAAGGGTGGTTGTAGAGCTGGTCGATGATCTCCTTCCATTCGCGGCGGAACTGCTCCTCCGACCGGGCTGTGCGCTCCGCCTCCGCGCCGTTGAAATAGCGGTTGTTCTGCCACTCGGGCGAGGGGCCTCCGTTGGGCATGTCCTGCCAGACGAGGATGCCCAGCCGGTCGCAGTGCCAGTACCAGCGTTCGGGTTCGACCTTCACATGCTTGCGGATCATGTTGAATCCCAGCTCCTTGGTTTTTACGATGTCGTACACGAGCGCCTCGTCGGTCGGGGCCGTGTAGAGCCCGTCGGGCCACCAGCCCTGATCGAGCGGTCCGAACTGGAAACACTCCCGGTCGTTGAGCTGCAGGCGCAGAAATCCCTCCTTGCCGCGGACGGTGGAGTTCTTGCGCATCGCGGCGTAGCTGCCGACCCGGTCGACCGGCTTTCCGCCGCGGAGGAGCGTCGCTTCGAGGTCGTAGAGTACGGGTGTGTCGGGGGTCCAGAGCTTCATGTCGGAGAGCGTCAGCAGCAGCGGTTCCCCGGCCGCAGCGCGGGCTTCGGCGATTGTGCGCCCGTTGTCGCGGAGCGTGACCCCGACGATGTCGCCGGGCCGGACGCCGACGGTCACGGCTTCGACGGTCAGGCTCTTCGTGTCGATGTCGGGGGTGGTGCGCAGCGCGGCGATGCGGCTTTCGGGCACGGGTTCCAGCCACACCGTCTGCCAGATGCCGGTGACGGGGGTGTACCAGATCGTCCGGGCTTCGGTCACCTGCTTGCCGCGTGGTTGCGTTCCGCGGTCCGTGGGGTCCGTGACCCGCACGGCGAGCGTCTGCTCCCCGCGTGTAAGATAAGGTGCGATGTCGATGGAAAATGCCGTGTACCCGCCTTTGTGCCCGCCGACGCGGATGCCGTTCAGGTAGATGTCGGCCTCCCAGTCCACGGCTCCGAAGTGCAGCAGCAGGGCTCCCTGCCGCCAGCCGGCCGGGACGGTGAAGCGGCGTTCGTACCACAGCACCTCGTTTTCGGTCAGGCGGCGCTGTACGCCCGAGAGCGACGACTCCACGGGATAGGGGACGAGTATCTTTCCGTCGAAGCGCTCCGGCTGCGGGGCGTCGGCCGGAAGGATGGCGTAATCCCAGAGCCCGTTGAGGTTCCGCCACTCGGGACGCACCAGCGTGGGGCGCGGGTATTCGGGCAGCGGGCAGGCGGGGTCGACTTCGTCGGCCCATGCGGTTTTGAGCTTATCGCCTGCGGGGCGCCACGCCTGCGCCGGGGCGTTCAGAATGCTCCCGGCAGCGAGCAGAAAGGTAAGGATGGTTCGGTTCATAGTAGTTTCATGTGCGGCCGGGGTTGGCGGGCCGTATCACAAATTTGGCGATTAAAGGTGAATCGGAATAGAACAAAAAATGCAATTCAGGGAACAACGCCCCGTTAATCGGCATTATGCTCCTTCATGTACTCTGCGGGGAGGATGCCATAAAACTTTTTGAAACATTTGGCGAAGTAGGAGGGGGTGTTGAATCCCACCGAATAGCACACTTCGTTGATACGACAGTGGTTTTCGGTCAGCATCTGCGCGGCCACGATGAGCCGCTTGGTGCGGATATAGTCGTTGGGCGTGGTGTCGAGCAGGCCCTTGATCTTGCGGTTGAGCGTCGACTTGCTCAGGAAAAAAGCCTCGGCCAGTTGTTCGTTCGAGAAGCTGGGGTCGCTGATGTTGGCCAGAATGATCGCGTCGAGCCGCGAGAGGAACTCCTCGTCGCTGTGCGGCAGGTTGTAGAGATGTGCCGCGAGGGGCATGACCTTACTCCTGAAGGCGTTCTTCATGGCGCTCCGCTTGTCGAGGATGTTCCGGATGCAGGCCTGCAGATACTCCATGTTGAAAGGTTTCTCGATATAGAGGCTCGCGCCGCACTCCATGCCCACGACCTTCGACCGCGTCGAGGAGAGCGCCGAGAGGAGGATCACCGGGATGTGCGAGGTTTCGAAATCCGCGCAGACCCGCTTGCAGAGTTCCAGCCCGCTCATGCCGTTCAGGGCGATGTCCGAGAGGATGAGGTCCGCCTCCTGCTGCCGGAGCAGTTCCAGCGCCCGCTCGGCGGTCGCGGCGGTGAATATCCGGTATTCGCCCTGTAACTTGCGTTTCAGGTAGGCCGAGAGGTCGGTGTTGTCCTCCACGATGAGCAGCGTCGGAAGTTCCGGCTTCTCCTGCTCGCCTTCGGATACCGTCGTCGGCTCCTCTCCGTCGGCGGGCTCCGTTGCGGCGCGGCGCAGGGGCAGCGTGAGGATGAAATCGGTGCAGGTCGTGTTGTCGTCGAGCACGAGTTGTCCGCCGTGCAGTTCGGCGAGGGTGCGGGCCAGCGAGAGTCCGATGCCGACGCCTTTGGCATCGTTGCCGTACTGCACGAAAGGTTCGAATATCCGGCTGCGGTGCTCTCCGGGGATGATCGGGCCGTCGTTGCGGATCGAGACCACGGCATTGTCGCCGACTCTTTTGGCCTCGACCTCGATGTACGACTCGGCGTATTTCAGGGCGTTGTGCAGCAGGTTGTTGAGTATCTTGTTCAGTCCCGGTTCGTCGGCGAGGATGAAGAGCTGTTCATCCTCGTGGCTGAATGTCAGCCGGAGGTTGCTGTCCTTGGCCGTCTCCGCGAAGTTGAAGCAGAGGAAGCCGATCTTCTCGATCAGGTCGAGATTGCCGCAGTTGAGCATGTAGCCGTGGCACTCGATCTTCACGAAATCGAGCAGTTCCTTCACCAGTTGCGAGAGGTATTCGGTGTTGTTGTTGATGACCATCAGGTCTTCGCGGACCTCTCCGCCGCACTCCCCGGAGGCGAGGATGTTTTGCAGCGGCGTGCGGATGAGCGTGAGCGGGGTTTTGATTTCATGGACGATGTTCGAGAAGAACGACATTTTCTCGTTGAACAGCTCGATCTCGCGGGTCCGCTTGTATTCGTCCTGCCGCCGCCGCTCGCGTTTCATGGCCCTGCGGTAGAAGTAGTGCGACACGAGGATGCTCGCAACGATCAGCAGCAGGACGTAGAGCAGGATCGCCGGCGTCGATTTGTAGAAACGCTGGGCCACCGTGATCTCCACGGCGGGATGTCGGTCGTTCCAGATGCCGTTGCTGTTGACGCCCTTGACCTGCAGGCGGTAACTGCCTGCGGGGATGTTCGAATAGAAGATCCGGTTGCTTTCCGGGACCTTCCGCCAGCGGGTGTCGTAACCTTCGAGCCGGCAGAGGATGGTGTTGCTCGCCGGCGAGGCGAACCCGAGCAGTGCGAATCCGAACCCGAAGGAGTTCTGACGCGCGTTGAGGGCGATGTGTTGCGTTTGGTCGATGTTGCACGTCAGGGGCGACCCCTCCTCGCCCGCCTTCACGATCCGTTCGCCGATGCGCAGGTCCGTGATGACGATCTCCGGGACGCGCGTGTCGGTGTGGAACGTGCGGGGATTGAAGCGGATGAATCCGTCGGACGATCCGAAATAGAGCGTGCCGTCCGAAGTCTTGAATCCGGCGTTGTAATTGAATTCGTTGTTGAGCAGTCCGTCGGTGGTGGTGTAGGCCTTGGTCTCCAGCGTGGCGGGCGTGAAGCAGATCAGTCCTTTGTTGGTGGAGATCCAAAGATTGCCGCTGTCGTCCTCGATGATCCGGTAGTTGATGTCGCTCGGAAGATTCCCCCCCCCGAGCAGGGCTTGGTCGTAAACGACGAAATCGTCGTTTTGTTCGTCGTAGAGACAGAATCCCGCGCTGAAGGTCGTCGCCCAGATACGTCCGATGCTGTCCCGGAATACCGAGAGCACCTTGTTGCTCGGCAGCGAACGCGGATTGCCTGCCGCGTAGGTGTAGCTGCGCACGATCGTCCCCGCCGCAGGGTCGTAGCGGATGAGCCCGTTGGCATAGGTGGCCACCCACAGGTCGCCGGAGATGTCTTCGGTGATGTCGGTGACGAACATGCCCTCGAAAACGGGAATGGACGAAAACGTGTCGCCAGCCCGGTCGTAACGCAGCATGCCGAGCGTCGTGCCCACGAGCAGGTCGCCCTCCGTGGTCTTGTAAATGCTGTATATCTTGTTGTCGTGCAGGCTCGACGACTCGTCCCGGCGGCTGTAAACCTTCACCGCCCCGGTCTTCAGGTCCAGTCGGTAGAGTCCTTGGAATGAGCCCAGCCACAACTTCCCGTCGTCGCAGTCGATGCCGAAAAGGGTTTCGGGAAGCTGTTTGTTCCGGTATTTCCGTAGTTCTTTGGTCTTGAGCGAGTAGGTCATCAGCCCCGATTTCTCGGTGGTGATCCAGAGCCGTCCCTCGCCGTCGTCGGCGAATCCCCGCACGAGACAGTTGGCGAGCGGTTCGCCCCCGACGATGTAATATTTGTCGAAATTCTGGTGAAAAGCCCCCGAGTAGTTCACCCCGCCGGCGTTGGTGCCGATCCAGATGCCGTCGGAATCGTCGACCAGCACCGAAAGCGTGTGGCTGTCCGAGAGCGAGAACTTGTCCTGCCGGTCGGCTGTCAGGTGGAGGGTCTCGCCGCTGCCGGGGCGGTAGACGTAGGTGCCCTTGGTGGTGGCCGCCCACAGCTCGCCGTCGCGTCCCGAAAAGAGCGATTCGGGGACATAGCGGTTCTCGGCGTTGGGGATCAGCGTCCGGATTTTGTTGCTCCGGGGCGCGATTTCGCAGACGCCCTTGTCGACGCTGGCCACATAGAGCGTGTTGTAAGGGCTTTCGATGATCTCGATGATGTTGTCGTTGCGGAAGAGCTGCCCGCGGTCGCCGAACTCCACGGGAGTCGCCTCGGTCAGCGTCTTGTCGGCGTGGTAGAGGTTCGAGAAGTAGAGCGAGAGCCAGCACTCGTTGTTCACGTCGAAGCAGAATGAGGTGATATTCGCCGGAAGCGTCTGCCTCCCCGCTTCCACGAAGTAGTTTTTCAATGTGCCGCTTTCGGGGTCGCAGGAGAAGAGCCCTTGGTTGTTGACCGCCATCCAGATCATGCCCTGCCGGTCCTTTTTGATGGTGGTCACCTTGTTGTGGATCACCGTGCCCCGGTCGCTGGGCGTGTCGAGGGCCCTGAAACGGTCGGTTGCGGCGTCGTAGAGCACCACGCCGCTGTCGGTGCCGATCCAGATATTGCCCCGGTCGTCTTCGCAGAGCGAGACGATGAACCCGGAATTTCCGCCGAGTTCGTTCTTGTGGAAGGTCCGGAACCGCATCCCGTCGTAGCGGTTGAGCCCGTCCGAGGTCCCCAGCCAGATGAATCCCCGCGAATCCTGAATGATGGCGTGTACGCAGTTGTAGGAGAGTCCGCTGTCGGTGGTTTTCAGGTGGGTGAAATAGCGCGAACCGGGGTTGACCGCCCCGGCCTGCGGAACAGCCGCGACAAGGGCCAGCAGGCATAGGAATATGCCTGCCGCCCTTGTCGCTGTCTGTCTGTTCGGTCTCACGTCGTCTATTTCAGGGTTATGCGCAGCCACTCTCCGGGGTAGTCGCTGTTCTCGCCCTCGGCCTCCTCGACGAGTGCGAATACGGGACCCTCCTTCACCTCCTCCTTGTAGTGGTGGCGGAGGTGTGCGCGGAACTCCTCGCCCGGTGCGGGCTTGCCGCCCAGCAGTTCCCAGCCGATGCACAGCCGGGCTCCGAACCCGAGGTCGGTGTCGCCGGCGTCGTTGACCGTGCCCCGGAGGTCGACCCCGGTCCGGCCTTTGCCGACGAGCCGCCACGAGTAGTTCTCCTCGCGGTAGACCAGCCAGCGTCCCTCGGCGTTGACGAGAATTTTGTAGGTGTCCCAGCCTCCGTCGGCCGCCCGACGCGCCAGCAGCAGGGCCGAGGCGTCGGAGTTCTCGGGGGTGAAGGCCACGAGATTATCGTCGAAGAGGTAAGTCGCCACGATGAAGCAATCGTCGGTGTACCCGAAATCGGTGAAGACGAACGATGCGGTCTCTTTGCCGAGGAACCAGTACGCGTTGTTTTCCCGGTCGAACTCTCCGACGGGGACCATCCTGACGTCGCCTTTGGCGATGGTCTTGGAGCGGTTCAGCCGTCCGACCATCAGCCGCACGCCGCCGCGCGAACGCTCCCCGTCCTGATGGCGGAAAGTCCCGGTCCCGAGCACGCGGTCGTTGCCGATGTAGTCGATCGACCCCCAGTGGCCGACGAACGGCGAGGTGGCGAAGCGGAAGTTGTCGGCCCGTTTGTCGCCGATGAAGACCCACATGCCCTGAACGTTCTTGTAGACGCCGTTCGTGAGCACGACCATTTCACCCGTCGGCAACTTGGTCGAATAGGGCCCGAATCCCACGAAATCCTTGTTCAACTGTTTCTTCCATGGGTATTCGGGACCTCCCCCGCTGCGGATCGACTGGTCCGAATGCCAGTTCGTCGCGGCGTCGGTGCGCACCACTACCGGGGTCTGGTCCATCTTGTACTTGCCGCTCCAGACCTCCAGCGGCACGGCGATTCCGTAATCATCGTCGAGCCATACGCCCGAGGGCATGCCGTCGGCCGTGCAGCGTTCGTCGAACGTCCGGGAGATGATCTCGCCGTCGCGGTACGAGCAGCTCTCCTTGCCCTGCCACGTCCGGCCGCCGTCGAATGAGCGGATGAGGATGGTGCAGGGCTGTGAAACGCCGTTGAGGGTCTCGTTGCTGTCGGTGATGTACATTTGTATCTCGCCCGAGGGGAGTTGCAGCATCGCCGGCTCCCAGCAGCGGCCCGTGTAGATGTTCCGCGGCTCGGAGAAGGTGCGGCCTTTGTCGTCGCTGAACATGATTTCGACGCCGCAGTTCTCGTTGGTGTGGGCGATGTCGTTGTAGCCCTTCTTGTAACGCCACTGGTAGGCGAGCAGAATGCGCCCGTCCTGCAGCTCGATGAAGTCCGGGTTCACGAAGACCATCTGGTCGGCCCCCGCCGAGGAGCGGGCGTCGAAGCGCTGGCGCACCATCTGCGCGTCGCTCCATGTGCGTCCGCCGTCCTCGCTGTGCCGCACGAAGGCGTCCCAGCCGAAGTGGTCGTTCATGAAGGTCATCAGCAGCGTCCCGTCCGAGAGCGCCTTGATACGGGGGTAGTGGAGCTCCTGTTCGGTGTAGCCCTTGTTCTCCACCGGTACGGAGGTCATCTCCTGAAACGTGCCGCGGTCCCATGCTATGCGGACGTCGCACTCCGCCGCCGGGGGGCCGCCCGGCCCCGAACAGCCTCCCGCGCAGAGTGCTGTGATAAAAATTGTCTTGAGTTTCGTAGTTTTCATCGGGTTCTATACAAATTTACGTTTTTTTATTCACATATTTCAGTTTGTCGAGAATGTTACGCTCTTTATGTCCGATCCCTCCAGATAGAGGTAGAACGGGGCGGCATAAGCCGAACTGCTGACCCATGGAGTAGTGCGTACGGCGACTTTGGTATCGGTGTCCGCCTGAATGCTTCCGTCGGCGCATTTGATCCGGAATTTGAGCTCGCCGCTCTTGACCTCGTTTGCGAAGGTCATGGTGTGCTCGATGACCTTGCCGCCGCGGACCAGCGAATAGGTACACTCCATGCTGTAATTGGGGTCGTAGCAGGTGACCATCTCCCTGTTGCATTTCCACTCCTCGCCGTCGAGGTATTCGATATCCCAGAATACCGGGCCCTGACGGGTGTACATCGGGAAGGTGAGCGTGACGGAGGTTCCCGCCGCGAATTTCTTGACCGGCAGCGTGAATTCGAAATAATCGCCCGTCCAGACGCCCTTGATGCCCGGGGACCCGATCTTGCTGGCGCTGTTCACATACTCGATTTTCTGCGTGTAGCTCTCGCTCGGGTCGGATGCCTTGATCCACTTCGCATAGGCTTGGGTCTGCGCGGGGCATATCCAGAGACCGTCGGTGAGCCACTGCGGCTGTGTCGTTGCCGAGAAGACATAATTTCCGTTTTCGTATCCCAGCGGGAAGACCACGGGGAACGTCACGGGGATGATGCCGTCGTCGCTGGCGCTGAGGTACTGCTTTGACACCTCGCCGGCGGCCAGCACGGTGCCCGCATCCTCGGCTTTGGCGAGGATCGTCAGCGAACTCTGCCGGTCGTCCCTGTCGGTGAACGTCACCTCGAATCCGCCCTCCGGGACCGTGAAAGGAGCCACGACGAGCGGCACCTTCGTGTAGGCTTCGCTCAGCGTGAGGCCCCCGGTGCCGAAGTCCACGGCAATCTGCTGCGACCGCGATGCGGGGTTTTCGGTGAAGGCTCCCGTCGTGAGGTCATAGGTGCCGCTTACGGCCAGCGCACCGCTGAAATTCTCCGCCACGGCAGGTTTCAGCGTCAGCGTCTTCACCACCGAGTTGCCGTCCTCATCCAGCAGGTCGTCGGGCAGGTAGAGCTCCATCGTGGCGAAAATGTTGCGGAACTCCAGCTCCACGGTAGGCACTACGGTCGTCACGGACTTCGAAGCCGTGTAAAGACCGCCGTTCGCCCGTCCGGTGTAGGGCTGTTCGGCCGGGGCCGCCGCTGCGATGGCTTTTCGGTCGGCTGCCGCACCCGAATAGGGGTAGTAGGCGTAGAAGCGGAAGTTGTGGTCCGAGGCGCCGGCGACGATGTCGTCCGCTTCCGTGGCGCTGCTGAGCGACGCCGACTCACCGGCTGCCGCCGCCGTATATTTGGCGTTGGCGTTCGTGCTCATCGGAGTATCCTGTGCATCGTTGCGTGTGCAGGAGGCGAAAATGCCGACTTCGGCGCCCGTTTCCCAGGCACCGTTCGTCATGCTCCCCTTGAAGTTGACACGGAGCGTGTCATACTCCAGCCCCCGGTTGTCGTCGTCGGAATTCTGGCATCCGGCAACCAGCAGGGCAAGCACACACATGGTCGAAAAACTTGGTTTTCTCATGGGTTTTTAGGTTTTTTAATTTTAGGTTCGTGTTTTTGTAAATGAATGACTTTCGCATAACAACCGTTAACGCAAAAATAGAAGATTACGGCCGTTTACGATAGAACAATAGTTGCAACAGGTGCAACAACCCGTCTAAGAGACGGGATTTAGAATTAGTTGCGTGGAGTTTAGGGATGCAATTCTTTTTTCCGCCCATAAATCGGGCTTTTTAAGCCCGCTGCATGTCGGTAAAATACAAACAAGTTTGTTTTTGCTCTCGGCTTGCACTATCTTTACCGGGGAAGACCATCCCGGTTTAGATAGGCTGCGCCTCGGCAATGTCCAAATAAATTTGGCATTGCACTCGGCTTGCACTATCTTTGTTCTATGAAAAACCCGAACGACATGAAAAAAATCGTATCTATGTCTTTTACCGCTATTGCGCTTGCGTCGTGCAGCCAGTCGCCGAAGGGCGAGGCGCCGTGGATCGTCGACCGTTTCGACGACATCAAGGTCATCCGTTACGAAGTCCCCGGCTTCGACTCCCTGCCGCTCGAGGAGAAGGAGCTCGTCTATTATCTGGCCGAGGCGGCCAAGTGCGGGCGCGACATCTTCTTCGACCAGAACTGCCCCGTCAATCTCCCCGTGCGCCGCACGCTGGAAACAATCTATGAGAATTATGCCGGCGACCGCACGACCCCCGAATGGAAGGCGCTGGAGAAGTATCTGAAAAAGGTGTGGTTCGCCAACGGCATCCATCACCACTATTCGAACGACAAGTTCGTGCCCGAATTTACCGAGCAGTATTTCCTCGACGCCTGCGAGTCGATCCCCGTGGAGCGTTTCGGCGAGCTGAACGACATGATCGGCGTGGTCTGCAACGCGATCTTCAACCCCGAGATGTACAAGACGCGGCTGAACCAGCGGGCCGGCGACGATCTGCTGTGGACCTCGTCGAGCAACTATTACAGCAACGTGCGTCAGGCCGAGGCCGAAAAATTCTACGCCGACATGGCCGCCGCCGATGCGAACAACCCCGAACCGATCTCCTATGGGCTCAATTCGCAGTTGGTGAAGGAGGAGAAGACCGGCCGCATCTACGAGCGTGTCTGGAAGGTGGGCGGCATGTACTCGCCGGCCATTGAGCGGATCGTCTACTGGCTCGAAAAGGCGCAGGCCGTGGCCAAAGAGCCGCAGAAGAGCAACATCGAAGCGCTCATCAGCTACTATAAGACGGGCGACCTGAAGGAGTTCGACCGTTACAACATCGGCTGGGTGAAGGACACCGTGTCGAACGTCGACTTCATCAACGGCTTCATCGAGGACTACGGCGATCCGCTGGGCCGCAAGGCGGCGTGGGAAGGCAACGTCAACTTCATGGACAAGGAGGCCTGCCACCGCACGGAGGTCATTTCCGAGAACGCCCAGTGGTTCGAGGACCATTCGCCCGTGGCCGAGGCTTACCGCAAGCCGGTCGTCAAGGGCGTTTCGGCCAAGGTCATCACCGTGGCGATGCTGGGCGGCGACTGCTATCCCTCGACGCCCATCGGCATCAACCTTCCCAATGCCGACTGGATCCGCAAGGAGTACGGTTCGAAGTCGGTCACCATCGACAACATCACCTATGCTTATGATATGGCCGCCCACGGCAACGGTTTCAACGAGGAGTTCGTGCTCCGCGCCGAGGACCGTGAGCGGATGGACAAATACGGCAAACTGGCCGACGACCTCCACACCGACCTCCACGAGTGTCTGGGCCACGGTTCGGGCCAGTTGGCGCCGGGTGTGAAGGGCGGTGAGCTGAAGAGTTACAACTCGACGCTCGAAGAGACCCGCGCCGACCTCTTCGGCCTCTACTATCTGGGCGACCCCAAGCTGGTCGAACTGGGGCTGGTGCCGTCGTTCGACGTGGCCAAGGCCGGTTATGCGAAATACATTCTGAACGGCATGATGACCCAGTTGGCGCGCGTCGAGCTGGGCAAGAACGTCGAGGAGTCGCACATGCGCAACCGCAAGCTGATCGCCGAGTGGTGCTACGAGCGCGGCAAGGCCGACAACGTGATCGAGGTGGTGAAGGAGAACGGCAAGACCTATGTGGTGGTCAACGATTTCGGGAAACTGCGCCAGCTCTTCGGCGAGATGCTCCGCGAGGTGCAGCGCATCAAGTCCGAGGGTGATTACGAGGCCGGTCGCAAGCTGGTCGAGCAATATGCCGTCGTGGTCGATCCCGAACTGCACAAGGAGGTCCGCGACCGCTACTATGCGCTCAACATCGAGCCTTACGGCGGCTTCGTGAACCCCGAATTCGAACTGGTGGAGAAGGACGGCAGGATCGTCGACGTGAAGATCTCCTACCCGGCCAATTATGTGGAGCAGATGCTCGGGTATTCGAAGGATTATTCGTTCCTGCCCAACATCAATTAGTTTTCGATTCTCACGGGCATCTTTCACCTTGCCTTGTCTGGCCCGAACGGGAAATACGCCGTGTATGTCCCGTCCGGGCCGGACTGCGTTAAGGCAAAACCTGCTCCGCGATAATCAAAAACGAGCGCAGATAGACTCGGCACCGCACTGACCGAAAACGTTTCGATTCTCACGGGCATCTTTACCTGCTCCGCGATAATCAAAAACGGTGCAGAGTCTCTCTGCACCGTTACTGTTCGGAACTGTGCGGTTCCGGTCTTACTCTTTCGCCCCGGCTCCGCCGTCGATGGCGAATGCCGAGACGATCACCATCTTCTCGTCCACGTTGTTGGGGTTCGAGACGATGATGCCGTATTCGCCCGCGGGACGTTCGTCGAAGGTCAGGCGGTAGGAGCTTTCGCCGTATTTCTCGGCCGAGAATTGCAGATAATCCATCGTATTGGAACTCACCGAGAACGACCCGACGGCCGAAATCACAGCCGAACGGTTCTTCTTGGCGCTCTTCATGCGGAATATGCGCACGATGGACATGGGGTCGGCCTTGTTGTCCTTGGCGCGGACGATGAGCGCGAACGGCTGCGTGCCGTCGAACCGCACGCCGGCCGAACCTCCCTCTACGAGTACTTTTGTTTTGGATTTGCTGGCTGCGAATCCGGCGATGTAGACGCCGGCGCCCGTTCGCATCCGCACGTTGTGTTTTTCGAGCTTCTTGGACGAGCCGTCGGGGAATACGCCGACGACCTCTCCCTCGAATTCGGGTTCGAGGGTCTGTGCCGTTACTGCATTACCCCCCCCCACATCATGGCCGCAGCGGCCATCAGGAATAGGATTTTTTTCATCATTGTATTGATTTGAGTTTGTTGCGCACCGTGCGCGACAGCAAAAATAACAATTTTCCCGTAAAATCGGATGGCCGCGTTCCGTTTTTTTATGAACGTCCCGAAATGCACAGGGCGCATCCTTTCGGATGCGCCCTGATGTCCGGAAGGTCGCGGTCTACTCCTCGACCTCTTCGAAATTGCTCTTGTCGACGCCGCAGACGGGGCATGCCCAGTCGTCGGGAATCTCTTCGAAAGGCGTTCCGGGGGCGATACCTCCGTCGGGATCGCCGACTGCGGGGTCGTAAACCCATTCGCAGACTACACAACGATACTTTTTCATCTTTTGCTGTTTTTTATTAGGGTGAGTACTGTTTATACAAATTGGCTGCCGCTTTATGCCTCTTCATTTGGGTTGTCCTCGTCATCCTCCTCGTCGGGACGGTTGCCGCCGGGCGGGGTGAGTTCGGCCACGAGGCGGTCGGCATCGGCGCACGAGACGTAGAGCCGGTCCTCGTAGATGTCGACGATCTCGACGAAATTGCGCCACTCCGAAGCGTAGAGCCGCACGCGTTCCAGCCGGCGCAGGTCGATGAAATGGCCGTAGTAGCCGAAGAACCCGCAGCCGCCGAAGATCGGCACGAACCACTGCATCCGCCGGGCGTCCACACGGCGCACCGAGGCGATCTCGTCGCGGCGGATCTCGGTGATGTCCAGCAGACAGCGGACCTCGACCGTCTTGTCCGACACGACGATCCGGCGGGGTATCGACAGCGACATCAGGGCGATGAGCGCCACGATGAACGACGTGAACCACGCCGAAAGGTAACCCCCTTCGTACAAATGGTAGAGCAGTCCGCCCAGAAGGATGAAAACCACTAGGTAGATCAGCGTCCAGTAGATCGTGTGACGGTCGAAACGGTATTTATAGATGCTCTGCATCGGTCGTCGTAGGTTCTTCCTCAGCCTCTTCGCGGGCGGCGATCAGGGCCTCGGCGATGATGAAATCTTCCGGGGTCGTCAGTTTGAGGTTGCCGCGCTCGCCCTCGGCGAGACATACCGGGTGCCCGGCGGCCTCGACCACCGAAGCGTCGTCGGTGAACTCCGCGCGGTAGTCCGCCCCGTAAGCGGGGCGCAGCACGTCGGCGCGGAAGAACTGCGGGGTCTGCACGATGCGCAGCCGGCGGCGGTCGACGATCCGCGAGGGGACGATGCCCTCCGCGTCGGGTTCCCCCTCCGTTTCGCGGAACGAATCCACGGCCTCCACGACCGGTACGGCGGCCCCGTGCCGGGCTGCGGCTTCGGCTACGCGGCGGATCATGGCGGCCGTTCCCAGCGGCCGCACGCCGTCCTGCACGGCGATCAGTTCGGGGTCGGTCGTCAGCGCCGCGAGCCCGTTCTTGACCGAGTCGAAACGCTCCGCGCCGCCCGCGACGACGCGGTGCGCCGCCACGTCGAAACGGGCGGCGAGGTTGTTCCAGAATTCGATGTGCTGCTCCGGCAGTACGGCCACGATCTCCGCCCCGGGCATCGCCGCGGCGAAATTGTTGATCGTGCGTGCCAGTACGGGCATGCCCGCCAGAAATGCGAACTGCTTGGGACGCGCGCCCCCTGCGCGGCGTCCGCTGCCTCCGGCTACGATGATGATTCCCGTGCGTTCCATGCGTTTACTGCTGGGGTTGTGCGACGGCCGCGGGCAGGACGAGCGAATCCAGTTGCGTGATCTGCTCCTCGGGCTTCACGTCGCCGCAAAGCTCGGCCGTGATGCGGTCGCGGACATATTCGAACAGCGCACGGTTCTCCTTCGAGATCGGCTCGGCGGGTTCCTGCGGGATTTTCAGCGGGTCGATCGGCGTGCCGTTCTTCCAGACGCGGTAGTCGAGATGGGGGCCCGTCGAGGCGCCCGTCGAACCGACGTAGCCGATCAGTTGGCCCTGCGACACGCGCGACCCTTTCGTGATGCCCTTGGCGTAGCCGCTCAGGTGCAGATAACCCGTTTGCAGGCCGCCCGGGTGTTTGATCTTGAGCGTGTTGCCGCCACCGCCGCCCCAGCCTTTGAAGATCACCGTGCCGTCGGCCACGGCGTGTACGGGCGTGCCTTTCGGCGCGGCGTAATCGACGCCCGTGTGCGGGCGGTAGACCTTATAAATAGGGTGCTTACGGGCGTAGGTGAATTTCGAACTGATGCGCGAGTATTTCAGCGGCGCCTTGAGCATCTGCTTGCGAAGACTTGCGCCGTCGGCCTCCCAGTATTGGATCTTGTTGCCCTGACGGAACGGAATGGCGTAATACTCCTTGCCGCCCTGCGAGAATTTCGCGCCCCAGACGCGTCCGATGCCCACCGACACCGAATCGTCGATGAAGCGTTCGTCGTAGATCACCGTGAAGCCGTCGCCCTTCTGGATGCGGAAGAAATCGACCGTCTCACCCGTACCATCTGGGAACATATCAGCAAAGACGCCCTGGAGGCGATGACGGAGGTGAATGGCGATGAATAAGTACATGGTTGAAAATAAAAGGAAACGGGGGCAGAAAAGTTACAGCCCCGCCGTTTCCCTGATTTCCGTGGCGGTGCTGCTTCTCATCTGGGAAGGCATCTGCCGGGCAGGGGTGGTGTCATCCCTCTTCCTGCCGCCGCCTACCCTCATAATTTCCGCTCTGATCGATATGATTCAGGATGGAGAAATCGGCGTTTCCCTGGCGGCCTCCCTGTATCGCATTCTGCTGGGCTTCTTCCTGGGCAGCGCCTTCGGCCTTCTGGTGGGCCTGGTCACCGGCACCTCCGCCCTGGCGGACCGCATGGCGAACCCCATCGTCAATGCCCTCTACCCCATTCCAAAAATCGCCCTGCTCCCCCTTTTCATCCTCTGGCTGGGCATCGGTGAAGTATCCAAAGTCACCATCATTGCCCTGGGCGTCTTCTTCCCCGTGGCCATGAACACCTACTCCGGCGTGAAAAACGTGGACACCCTGCTCATCAAAGTGGCCGTGAGCTTCCACGCCGGCTGGGGTTATACCATGAGAAACGTGGTGCTGCCCTACGCCCTCCCCATGATCTTCGCCGGCCTCCGCATAGCCGCCGGTACCGCCCTCCTCCTTCTGGTGGCGGCGGAAATGATTGCGGCGGAACAGGGCATCGGCGCCCTCATCCTCCACTACGGCGACCTCATGATGACCGACCGCCTCATGGCCGGCGTCATCGTCCTCTCCGTGCTGGGCCTCATTTTCAACCTGTTCCTCCAGTTCCTGGAAAGGAAACTGGTTCCCTGGAACCATAAGGAATAAAGAAGATAGACACAGCAGGGCTGTGAAGAAATAGGAATCATTTCTTCGCAGCCCTGTTTTTTTGTATGGAGCAAGGGGGGCAGTCCTCTTGCCGCCGTAAATTATCAGAGATACTCATTTGCGTAAAAGTATATGCTATATAAAGATAAAAAAAATAGGCATATCATTTGGAAACAGAAAAAGGGGGGGAGATAAACAGGAATAGGGTCTGATAATACGTGATTATGAGTGGAAGAGATGGGCTGTTTTGATGTCTATGCTTAAATAGCAAACATATACAAATAGTATCTACTTTATGGTAGAATTGCAAAAGAGATGTAACGGATATGTAAGATCTGTATTTGAGAGGAGATGCTTGTAATGAAATGGAAAGCTTTGGCTGCATGTGCCCTGACTGCAGTAGCTCTGGCGGTGGCCGGATGTGGTGGCGGACAGTCGTCCTCCGGTAAGGCGGGAGCACCCCAGGGGCCGGATTTAAAGGGAAAGAAACTGGTGATGTACGTTTCCTTCCATGAAGATACGGCAAAACAGCTGGCAGATTCATTCAAGAAAAAAACCGGAGC
>ERZ857503.1144-NODE-1144-length-16443-cov-4.062729_pt1 | contig 16443 bp, 12 predicted proteins | sample MGYA00519766_ERZ857503 | MGnify/ENA primary metagenome ERZ857503 (study PRJEB31778, sample SAMEA3449345) | human gut metagenome | biome: human gut; feature: human-associated habitat; material: faeces | place: United Kingdom | collected 2010/2012 ...
GGCGTCTTTCGGGCATCGGCCGCGACTGCTACCTCTACGCCCGCGACAAACGCCGGCTGGCCGACGTGCGGCTGACGCCCGATCTGGTGAACGGCTACCGCGACGGCGTGCTGCGCGCCGAGGTGGCCACGACACCGGGTGTCGGCAGTGTCCGGCTGACGCTCCGCGACGACCGGGGCCGCACGCTCGACACCCGCACGCTCCGCCCCCGCCGCAACAGCGTCTCGACGATCTTCGAGGTCGCCGCCCCGAAGCAGTGGAGCGCCGAGGCCCCGAATCTCTACACGCTCACGGCCGAAGTCCTCGCCGGCGACGGCAGGGTGACCGAGGCCGCGGCTTTCCGTGTGGGGTTCCGCAAGGTCGAGATCCGCGGCGGGCAACTGCTGGTCAACGGCAAGCCGATTCTCATCAAGGGCGTCAACCGGCACGAGATGGAGCCCAACACGGGCTACTGTGTCACGCGCGAAGAGATGATACGCGACATCCGCGAGATGAAGCGGCTCAACATGAACGCCGTGCGCACCTGCCACTATCCCGACGCACCGCTGTGGTACGACCTCTGCGACGAATACGGTCTCTACGTCGTGGACGAGGCCAACATCGAGTCGCACGGCTATCACTACCGCGACAAGTCGAAGAACCTCGCGGGCAACCCCTCTTTTGCCGCCGCACACCTCGACCGCAACCGCCGCATGGTCCTGCGCGACTACAACCACCCCTCGATCATCGTATGGAGCACGGGCAACGAGGCCGGAAACGGCCCCAACTTCGAACGCTGCTACGACTGGATCAAGTCCTTCGATCCGTCACGCCCGGTGCAGTACGAGCAGGCCTCTTACCACGGGGACTACAACACCGACATCGTCTGCCCGATGTATTGGAGCTACGACCAATGCGAGAAATACCTCGCCGACGATCCCGCGAAACCGCTTATCCAATGCGAATACGCCCACGCCATGGGCAATTCGCTGGGCGGATTCAAAGAGTATTGGGACATGACCCGCCGGGAACCGAAATATCAGGGCGGGTTTATCTGGGACTTCGCCGACCAGGCCCTCGCATGGCGCAACCCCGAAGGGAGGCTGACCTACCGCTACGGCGGCGACTACAACGCCGTCGACGCCTCCGACAGCACCTTCTGCTGCAACGGCGTACTGGCCGCCGACCGCACGTGGCATCCCCACGCCTACGAAGTGAAGCACCAGCACCGGCCGATCCACACCACGGCCCGCGATTTGAAAAAGGGCGTCGTGAACGTTTACAACGAAAACTTCTTTACCGACCTTTCGCCCTACCGCCTTCTCTGGGAGATCACCTCCGACGGACGGCCCGTATTGAGCGGCGCGGTCGAACGCCTCGACGTGGCTCCGCAGGCCACCGCCGCCGTGACGCTGGGCTACAAACCCGAACAGGTCGAAGCCCTGGACGGGGAGGTGCTGCTCACGGTGCGCTACCAGTTGCGCGAACGGCAGGGACTGCTCGACGCGCTTTATGAAGTAGCCGCCGATCAGCTCGTATTGCGCGAGGACGATCCTGCGGCCCGCTTCGCCGCCGCAGCTCCCGCCGGAACGCTCCGCATCGCCGGCAAAACCGTTTCGGGCGAGGGATTCTCGGTCACGTTCGACCCGAAGAGCGGCTTCATCCGTTCCTACCGCCTGCGCGACGTCGAGCTGCTGGCAGGCCCCTTGCGTCCCAGCTTCTACCGTGCGGCCACGGACAACGATCTCGGCGTGCGCCAGACCGGAAAATATCCCGACAGCCGGATGTGGGCCGAGGCCGAACCGGAGCTCGTCAACTTCACCCTCACGTCCGGAGACGGCGGGGCGAAGGCCGTCGCAGACTACACGATCCCCGCCGTCGGCGCCCAACTCCGCCTCGCCTACGCCATCGCCGCCGACGGGTCGATCCGCATCGGCGAAACGATGACCGCCGACCCCGCGCGCAAGGATGTCGCCGACCTGATGCGCTTCGGCATGGCCTTCGAGACCCCGGGCATGTTCGACGCCGTGGAATACTACGGCCGCGGCCCGATGGAGAACTACGCCGACCGGTCGAGTGCAGCATTCGTAGGCCGCTACGCACAGCGCGTCGCCGATCAGTTCCATCCCAAATACGTCAGTCCGCAGGAGTCGGGGACACGCGGAGGTATGCGTTGGTGGCGGCTGACCGACGCTTCGGGATTCGGAATCGAGATATGCTCCGACCGTCACTTCTCAGCTTCGGCAATCCCCTACGCCATTCCGCAGCTCGACAACGGATCGTCCGAATACGTCCGCCATCCCGGCGACCTCGTACCCGACGGACGGACGCACGTCCATATCGAAAGCGCCCAGTCCGGACTGGGATGCGTGAACAGTTGGGGGCGCCTGCCGCTCCCGCAATACAGAATGCCGTATCGGGACTACGTGTTCAACTTCATGCTGAAACCTGTTCTTACCAGAGAATGAACGATATAGAATACGAAGGGAGGCCGTTTTTAGCCTCCCTTCGTATTTCTTATCCTGCAAACATGAAGGGATCGACGACAGCCATATCTATAATCATCTCTGCCATGGCCTGCGCTTACTCCTTATCACCATTCAGATATACGAATCGTATCGGGTCACACAAAATATCGGGGAAAATATTCTATTATCAACGATGGAATACAAATAAGCAAAAATACCGTCTAAAACTTGTCAGACGGCCTCTTCATAGCCCTTTCGGACAATCGAGGCTGTCCGGAAAAAGAAGAGTAATCGTGCATTCCTCTCACGCTTTCGCTCCTGCCGCATTTGCACGGGGTGATTCGTTTCTCATTTTCTGTATGGGAATAAGTTCATAATCCGACGCAATGCTGATGCCGCCGTAACCCGATTTGTTCACGCAGAAAAATTCCAGAAACTCGTCGATAAAGAACGTAAAAAGAGGGGGGGCAGAGAGTTTCACCAGATACTCGAATATCTCGGCGATACGTCCAGCCCTGCCCATGGTCGGAATACCCTGCTTACTTGCTATTTCGAGCCGGTAATCCTCGTCCTCCTCCCCGAACTTACGGACGACGGAAGAAATAGAGAATCGGTACGTCCCCGTATGCTTTCCACACGAGCGACGTCTTCCCGATACGGCGGGAAGTTGCGGCAGGTGCGGCTTCCCGTTTCGGACGGATCGGAATCTTTTTCCGGTCGGGAAGGTAGGGATTCGGCCCTCCGATCCGTGAATAAGATAGATGAACGCACAAAACCGACATATCGACCGACTGATCGCACGCCACCTCGACGGCGAACGTCTCTCCGATGCCGAGCAGGCCGAACTCCTCGACTGGCTCCGCTCTTCGGAGGAACACCGCCGCAGCTACCTCGACGCCTACGACGCATGGGGCGAGAGACACTTGCCCGACTCCCTCTTCGACGCCGAAGCGGCCTACCGCCGTCTCACGGAACGGATCGCGGAACCGGAGGTGTGTCCTGCGCCGCCGGCCGGCCGGCGGCGTCTCGTCGGAATCGCCTGTGCAGCCGCCTGCACCGTGCTGCTGGTCACCGGATTTTTCCTCCGCGGCAAGACAGGACAGCAAATCCCCGACATTCGGGAGTTCGTCCAGACGGCAGAGGCCCCCGTATACACCGAAAAGGAGGTGCAGCTCATTCTCTCGGAGCAGAAAACGGTGCGGCTCGAGGAGAAGAAATCCTCGATCCGCTACGATGCCGCCGAGATCCACATCAACGAAGATGCCCGAAAGCCGATCACGAAAAAGGAGGTGGCCGCATTCAACCAGCTGCTCGTACCCTACGGCAAGCAGACGACCTTAACGCTGGCCGACGGCACCCGCGTGTGGGTGAATGCTGGATCGCGGCTGATCTACCCCTCGGCATTCGACGATGACCGCCGCGAGATCTACGCCGAAGGCGAAATCTACATCGAGGTAGCCCACGACGCCGCACGTCCTTTCACCGTACACACCGGAAAGATGGACATCCGCGTGCTGGGAACCCGGTTCTACGTCTCCTCCTACGGACGCGACCGAACCCAGGAGGTAGTGCTCCGCTCGGGATCGGTGAACGTCGCGCCGGCCGACGCCCCCGAGCACGGCATCCGGATCGAACCCGACCAGCGCGCTTCGCTCGATACGGCCGGCACGTTCCGCATCCGCGAGGTACGCGCCGAAGACTACATCAGCTGGATTCACGGATACTACCGCTTCGACAACACGCTGCTCTCCGACGTACTCGCACGGCTTGCCCGATACTACAACCGGACGTTCGACTACTCCTCCGAAGTCGGTGCCATGACCATTTCGGGAAAGCTCGAACTCAACGACGATCCCTGCGAGGTGCTGCGGATTCTCTCGCTCACGGCACCGATCCGGTTCCGAGTATCCGAGGAGGGATTCCGGCTCTCCTCGACGCAAACATACGACGACAACCCAAACCGAATGCCTATGGAAAACCGCAACCCGAACTGAAAAAAGCCGGGCAGCGTCCTCCAACACTGCCCGGCACGAAATGAAATCTAAAAACTATCCTATTCTAAACTTCAATTCATTGCAAATGTACAACAAAAATGGCAATATCGGGGCCTCTGTACCCGATAATAAGCAATTATCCCGTCTGCTACGGATAAAAGTCCTGTTTTTGCTGGCCGCAATCGGGTTGTCCGGCTCCGTCGCCGCACAGACCTCCTCCCCGAATGCACGTATCTCGCTCGACTTGCAGAACGTCCCCCTCAAAGAGGTATTCGCCCGCATCGAAGACCAAAGCAACTATATTTTCGTCTATTACGACAGCATCCTCGACGCTTCGCGCCGGGTATCGATCAGCGTCTCGGACCAACCCGTCGGAAATGTGCTCGAAGTGCTCTTCGCAGGAACGGAAAACACATGGAAACTCTCCGGACGGCAGATCGTCATCGGCAAGGCCGCAGCGGCGGGCAAAGCCGAAAAGCAGACCCCGCTGCGCGTCATGGGTTCGGTCAAGGACACAAACGGCGAACCCCTGATCGGAGTGACGGTCTTCGTGAAGGAGCGGCCCAGCGTCGGTACGGCCACCGACATCAACGGAAACTACCTGATCGACGTGCAGACCGACGACGTGTTGGAGTTCAGCTACGTGGGCTACAAGACGCAGGATGTGGCCGTCGCCGGACGCGGCCTGCTCGACATCGTGCTCGAGCAGAACGACGCCATACTCGACGCCGTGGAGGTGGTCGGATACGGCGTGCAGAAGAAGATCAGCGTCATCGGCTCGCAACAGAGCATACAGGTCAAGGAACTCAAAGTACCCGTGGCCAACCTCACGCAGGGGCTCGCCGGCCGCGTCGCCGGTCTGGTCTCCGTGCAGCGAACCAGCGAACCGGGCTTCGACGACGCGGACATCTACATCCGCGGCATCTCGACCCTGACGGCCAGCATGAGCGCACCGCTGACACTCGTGGACGGCGTGCCCCGCTCGTTCGCCAACGTCGATCCGGAGGACATCGAGAGCTTCTCGATCCTCAAAGACGCCTCGGCGACGGCCGTATACGGCGTGCGCGGTGCGAACGGCGTCATCATCATCAACACCAAGAGCGGATCGAAAGGACGACCGAAGTTCACCGTGCGCTACACCGAGGGCATCACGACTCCGACGAAAATCACCGACTTCGTCGACGGCGCCACCTACATGGAGATGTCGAACGAAGCCTCGATGACCCGCGGCGGCGGAGCGCTATACAGCCGCGAGGTGATCGAAAAGACCCGCATGCATGCCGATCCCTACCTCTATCCCAACGTGGACTGGATGGACGAGATCCTGCGCGATTACAGCCACAACCGCTCGGCGAACGTCAACGTGTCGGGCGGATCGGACAAGGCCGTATACTACATCGGACTGGCCTATTACGACGAGGACGGCATGTACAAGGACACGAAACTCTCCGATTACAACTCGAACACCTACTACCGGCGTTACAACGTCACGACAAACCTGACGCTCAATCCGTTCCGCACCACCGAGATCAAGCTCGGCATCCAGGGCTACCTGGCCAACGCCAACTACCCCGCTTCGGCGCAGTCCACGATCTTCGAATCGGCCTACTTCACCCAGCCCACCTACATCGCCCCGCTCTATCCCGACGGCAAGCTCGGGGCCTTTTCGGGCGGAGAACTCAACCCCGTGGCCGAACTCGGCGCCACGGGCTACGCCAACCAATGGCGCAGCCAGGTCTATTCGAACCTGCGCATCACGCAACAACTCTACAAGGGTCTGTCGATCACCGGCATGTTCTCGTTCGACACCTACAATTACACGAGCAACCGTTTCACCAAATCGCCCAACACCTACCACGCCACGGGGCGCGACGCCAACGGCAACCTGATCTACGAACAGACCCGGCAAGGCACCGAGAACCTCGCTTACAGCCTCAGCGCCAAGGGCGACCGCACGATCTACCTCGAAGCGGCACTCAATTACAAGAACACCTTCGGGCGACACGACGTGTCGGGTATGCTGCTCTTCAACCAGAGCGACGAGATCAACACGAAGGCGACCAACGTCGAGGAGGCCTTGCCCTACCGTTTCCGCGGCCTGGCCGGACGCTTCACCTACGGATTCGACGACCGCTACTTCGCCGAATTCAACTTCGGATACAACGGCTCGGAGAACTTCACCCCCAAGAACCGCTACGGTTTCTTCCCCTCGGTGGGTCTGGGCTGGGTGATCTCCAACGAGTCATTCTTCGAGCCACTCACGAACGTCATCCAGTACCTGAAAGTCCGCGGCACGTGGGGTCAGGTCGGAAATAGCCAGATCAGCGGCCGCCGATTCGCCTACCTGGCCACCGTAACCGACAGCAGCTCGACGAGCTACACCTTCGGCAAGAACATGGATCAGAACTACGGAACGACGGCCATCGACGAATATGCCGTAGACGTAACGTGGGAGGTGGCCGACAAGACCGACATCGGCGTGGACATGCGCCTGTTGAACAACAAGCTCAACCTCCAATTCGACTACTTCAAGGAGTCCCGCGAGGGCATCTACCTCCGCCGTTCGAGCATTCCTTCCTACGTCGGAATGATCAACAACCCCTACGGCAATATCGGAAAGGTCGAGAACAAGGGCTTCGAACTCTCGGTAAACTATGCCAATTCGTGGGGGGGGGATTGGTCGCTGAGCCTGATGGGCAACTACTCGTTCAACCGCAACAAGGTACTCGAAGATGACAGCACGGTCGTCTATCCGTGGCAGAACACCATCGGTAACAAGGTCGGGCAACGCTTCGGTCTGGTGGCTCTCGGGTTGTTCGACAGCTACGAGGAGATCGCGGCGTCGCCCGTGCAGACCGGCGACACCCGTCCCGGCGACATCAAGTACAAGGACATAAACGGCGACGGCAAGATCGACGAATACGACAAGGTGCCCATCGGCTGGGGCAGCGTACCCGAGATCATGTACGGCTTCGGCTTCTCGGTGGGCTGGAAGAACCTCTCGCTCACGGCCATGTTCCAGGGTGCCGCCCATGTGGACGCCATGCTCAGCGGCGAAGGCGTGCTGCCCTTCTCGCAGGGATCGAGCCGCGGCAACCTGCTGAGCAACATCACCGACCGTTGGACCGAGGAGAATCCCCGCCAGAATGCCTTCTATCCCCGTCTCTCGATCGGAAACATCAACATGAACTACGAAGAAAGCACCTGGTGGCTCAAGGATACCGACTACCTGCGTCTGAAAAACATCGAACTCTCCTACCGGCTGCCCGACCGCTGGATGAAACGAATCCATCTGAGCAATGCCCGCATCTTCATCCAGGGCGTGAATCTGCTCACGTTCAGCTCGTTCAAGATCTGGGACGTAGAACTCGGCGACGGACGCGGCGCGAAATACCCCAATATCGCATCGGTCAGCCTGGGCATAAACTTCAACTTCTAATAATCCCGTCATGTATATGAAACTCCAAATAACCTTGCTTTCGCTGGCAGCCTGCGGCATCGGACTGACCGCCTGCAACGACGACTTCTTCGATCAGGTGCCCGACGACCGAATCACCATCGAACAGGTCTTCCAGCGCACTTCCTATTCGGAGAAATACCTCGCCACCGTTTACAGCTACATTCTGAACGAAGCCCATCGCACGAGCCCCATTCCGTGGGATCCCTGCTCGGACGACCTGGACGTCACCTACGACCGCGAGGACTACAACTCCTACCAGATAAACCTCGGCAATTGGAGCGCCTCGTCGGACTACTACGAGTTCTGGACCCACTTCTACCGGGGCATCCGTTCGGCGACCTACTTCATCCAGCACATCGGCGACAACCAGGAGATGCTGGACGATCCCACGCGCGGCCCCCTCGTCGTGGAGCAGTACAAGAACGAGGCCCGCTTCCTGCGCGCCTGGTTCTACTACAACCTCCTGCGCCAGTACGGTCCCTGCGTGCTGCTGGGCGACGAGGTGCTGCCCGGCGACCTCGACCGCGACGACGTCAAGATGAACCTGCCCCGCAGCTCCTACGACGAGTGCGTGGACTATATCGTCGGCGAACTGGACGACATCATCGACAACGAACGCCTGCCGCTGCACTTCACCTCGCAGGCCGACAAGGACTACGGCCGCGCGACGCTGGCCATGTGCATGGGGCTCAAAAGCCGCGTGCTGCTGCTGGCGGCCAGCCCGCAGTTCAACGGCAATCCGGCCTACGCCAACGTCGTGAACAACGACGGCAAGCACCTCTTCGCGACCGAGAGAGATCCCGAAAAATGGAAGCGGGCGGCGGACGCGGCCAAGGCGATCATCGACCTGAACATCTTCGACCTCTACAAGGAGTACCACACCGACGGGACGCTCGATCCCTACATGTCGTGCCGCAACGTCTTCCTGGAAAACTGGAATAGCGAGGTGATGATGGTTCGCATCTACAACAACCTTTCGAGCTGGGAGCGTTCGGCGTCGCCCCGCCAGTTCAGCGGCTACGAGAGCATGGGCGCGACGCAGCAGCTCGTCGACGCGTTCCGCATGAACGACGGCTCGGCCATCACCGCCGAGCAGGAAAAGGGATTCTCGACCCAGGAGTACAAGGATGCCAAATCGGGCTGGGTCTTCGCTCCGGCCGGCACGCGCAACATGTTCGTCAACCGCGAACCTCGATTCTACGTGAACATCTGCTTCAACGGCGCCTATTGGATCGGCGACCAGAAGACCCGCATCCAGCTCTACTACACGGGCGGTTCGGGCAAAAAGGGCACATGGGACTACCCCCGCTCGGGCTACATCGCCATCAAGAACGTATCGCCATCGAGCAATCCGCTGAACAACAATTATATCAAGCGGCCGTTCCTGATGATGCGCTATGCCGAGATGCTGCTCAACTACGTCGAAGCGCTCAACGAGTACGATCCGGGAAATCCGGACATCGAAAAGTACCTTAACCTGATTCGCGAACGCGGCGGCCTCGGGCCCGTGCAGTCGGGCCTCTCGCAGGAGCTCATGCGCGAGCAGATCCGGCTGGAACGCCGCATCGAACTCTGCTTCGAACAGCTCCGCTACTTCGACACGCGCCGCTGGCTGATCGCCGAACAGACCGACGGCGGCCCGTTCTACGGCATGAACGTCGACGCCGGCAACAGCTTCACCGACGAGGCGTTCTACGAGAAGACCGTGTTCGAGACCCGTGTCTTCCGGCCCGAATTCTATCTCTTTCCTATCCCGCAGTCCGAAATCAACCGCGACCCGCAGATCGTGCAGAACCCCGGCTGGTAAACCCTAAAAAACATCCGAACATGAACCACACGAAATATCTGGCGCTTCTGGCAGGCTGCTCGTTCGTCGCCGCCTGCGAAAATCCGGTCGACGGCGACCTGAACGTCGACAACCCCGACGCCTACACGCTCGTCTACACGGTCAACGCCGTGGAGAACGACTCGAAGAGCACGCTGACCTTCCCGCTCGAACGCGACACCGTGTTCTCCGTCTACGCCAATCTAAGCTGCATCCGCGACCCGGGAAGCGACATCACGGTCGAATTCCGCACGGCTGCCGAGCTGGTCGATGCCTACAACGAGGAGAAGCAGACCTCCTATGCGGCCATGCCCGAAGCCTGTTACACGATCGACGACACCCGGGCGGTGATCCCCAACGGGAAATACATCTCGTCGCCCGTGACGATCCGGCTCAACAGCGCCGCATTCGACGGCGTGGGCACGTTCCTGCTGCCGATAACGATCGAGCGCGTGACGCCCGACCTGCCGGTCAGCCCGACGCTCGGCACGGCCTACCTGCGTATCAACGGCACCTACACGACCAATCCGTTCCGCCCCATCGACCGGAGCGGATGGAGCGTGGAGGGCTTCTCGACCGAGGAGCCCGAGGCGCAGACCGGATACGACGACAACGGCAAAGCCTCCTCGGCGATCGACGACATCCCCTGCACCTATTGGGGAACGCAGTGGCGCAACGCGAAACCGGGCCCGCCCCACTGGATCACGATCGACATGGGCAAAAGCGAGGAGCTGCACGGATTCACGATCCGCGGCCGTGCGGATCCGTTCACGTCCGACACGCCCAAGGCCAGCGGCAACCCGCGCATCTTCAACGTGGACGTGAGCGACGACAACGCCTCCTGGACCCGCATCGGCACCTTCACCGTCGAAAACCGGATCGAGAACGAAGTCTACCTCGACCACAAGGCGACGGCACGTTACTTCCGCATAACGGTCACCGCCACGCAGGCCGACATGTACCAGACCTGCATCGCCGACATCAAGGCGTTCTGATCCGCACTACGAACCGCTAAAACGAAAAACCGACTATGAAAAGAATACTGACAGCCGCGGCGTTGCTGCTCGTCGTCGCGGCCTGCAACAAGGACGAGAACTACAACGACAAATACGGCGACCGGGCGGTCATACCGCCCAAGGGCCAGAGCCTGCGCGTGATGACCTACAACATCTACGGCGCCCGCGCCACGAGCCCCGCGAATGCGGCCGACCTGGATGCGATCGCCGAGGTGATCCGCCGCCAAAACCCCGATTTCGTGACCCTGAACGAAGTCGACGTGTTCACCAACCGCACGGGCAAGGACGTGCACCAGGCCTGCGATCTGGCCGAAAAGCTCGGCATGGAGTGGCACTTCTCGAAGGCCATCGACCGCGACGGCGGCGAGTACGGCGACGCCGTGCTGTCGAAATACCCGATCCTCGAAAAGCGCAGCTACCGCCTGCCGTGCGCCGCCGAACAGCCCGGCGAAGACCGTTCGCTGTGCGTGATCCGCGTTCAGATCGACGGCAAGGATCTCTACGTCGCGTCGACGCACCTCGACCACCTCTCTGGCGACGCCAGTCGGCTGGTGCAGGCCACCGAAATCCGCCGCATCCGCGACACGGAGTTGGAGGGCGACCTGATCCTCTGCGGCGACCTGAACGCCATCCCGAGTTCGAACGTCATCGCCACGATGACCTCGTTCCTGACGAACACGGGGCCGATCGACCAATACACCTTCCCGTCGGACGATCCCTCCCGCAAGATCGACTACATCATGTACGCCCCGATCGAGCACTTCGGCGTACAGAACTGCCAGGTCGTATCGCGCGGCGACCAGCAGGTCGGCGGCGTCGATGCTTCGGATCACCGTCCCGTGATCGCCGACATCCGCTTCCAGACCGAAGAGGACATCTCCGGCGAAGACGGCGGAGGGGAAGAGTGATCCCGGGCCGAAGGGCGGCTCCCGCATACACGGTCCGGACCGGCCGCCAGACAAATGGTCGGTCCGGATTTCTTACCATCTCCGCTACGAGGCCGCTCCGAAAGGGCGGTTCCGGAAACGAAAATCTTCCAAAAAACAGACGAACATGAAAAAAATCCTATCGACGATCCTGGCGCTGGCCGCGTGTACGACCCTCACGGCGCAGGATTTCAAGATCACGCACGGTCCCTGGCTCTGCGACCTGACCTCGGACGGCGTCACGGTGGTCTGGGCCACCAGCAAACCCGCCCTTTCGTGGGTCGAGGTGGCCGAGGACGACGGACGCAGTTTCTACGCCGCGGAGCACGAACGCCGCTACGAAACCGTGGCCGGGCGCAAACAGGCCCGCAAGACGCTGCACAGCATCCGCCTGAAAGGGCTTCGGCCCGACACGAAATACCGCTACCGCATCTTCTCGCAGGAGGTGCGCGAGTGGAAATACAACGACAAGGTCTACTACGGCGACATCGCGGCATCGAACGTCTACTCGCGCCAGCCGTTCGCGTTCAGCACCCTCCCCACGTCGGGATGCGACCTCTCGTTCGTCGTTCTGAACGACATCCACGGGCGGGCCGACTACATGGCCGGGCTCTGCCGCCCGATCGACTTCGCACAGATCGACTTCGTGGCCTTCAACGGCGACATGTCGAACAGCACCGAAAGTCCCGAACAGCTCTACCGCGACTTCATCGACGCCTCGGTCGGGGCCTTCGCCTCCGAAACGCCGATCCTCTACAACCGCGGCAACCACGAGACGCGCGGCATCTACGCCGACCACCTGCCGGAGTACTTCCCCAAGGTCGGGGGCAACTACTACAAGCTCTACATGGCCGGCTCGGTAGCGGTGCTTCTGCTCGACTGCGGCGAGGACAAACCCGACTCGGACATCGAATACGGCGGACTGGGGGCTTACGACGCCTACCGCGAGGAGGAGGCCGCCTGGCTGCGCGAAACGGTCGCCTCGGAGGAGTTCCGCAACGCTTCGGCCCGCATCGTGCTGCTGCACATCCCGCTCGGGAACGGCACCTGGCACGGCAACATCCATCTCGAAGAGCTGTTTCTGCCGATCCTGAACGATGCGGACATCGACGTGATGCTGTCGGGACACACGCACCGCTATTCGTTCCATCCTGCCAACGACAAGGTACGTTTTCCGGTGCTGGTGAACGACAACGCGAGCCTGCTCAAATGCGACGTCGGCGACGGCAAGATCACGGCCCGCATCTACGGGCCGGAAGGTACGGTGACGCACTCGCACGAGTTCCCGCTGAAATAGGGGCGGATCGTTCGCTCCGCCGGAAAAAGGGCAAGGGCCCGACCGCATGGTCGGGCCCTTGCCCCATGCGATGCGACCGGAATCGGCGGCGGATCTTCCGAAAAGAATACGCGGTCAGAGGAACAGGTTGAAGAAACCGCTGCGGCTCAGCCTGAGACGCAGCTTCGACAGGGCCACGCCGATGTGCTTCTCCACGGCCTTGACACTGATGTTGAGCCGCTCGGCGATCTCGCGGTTCTTCAATCCGGTCACCCTGCTCAGCAGAAAGACGCGCCGGCACTGTTCGGAGAGCTGCGACACGCCGTCGTCGATCTCATGCCGAAGCCACGAAAGATCGAACTCCTCTTCGCAGCGGTCGGCAACCAGGCAGCGGACATATCCGTCGAGCGTATCGAGCCCGCAGGTGTCTTCGCCACGCGATTTGCGGTTGCGGAGGCAATCAATGCTCCGGTTCCGCACGGCCGTCGTCAGGTAGGGCAGCACCGGACGCGAGAAGTCGATCTCCGTGCGCCGCTTCCACAACATCAGAAAAACGTCCTGCACGATATCCTCGGAGAGGTTGCGGTCGTGAACCAAACGGAAAGCCCGGATGCACAACGTCTCGTAATGCACCAAAAAGAATTGCCGGAACTCGGCCGAATGAGCGTCCAGTTTCTCCATCTTCTCAAATCCGGGCGATACGGACGACCGCAGTCTTCCGAATCCATTTTCAAATATACAAAAACTCGTTCACATCCGGAAGTTTTTCGGGAAAATAATGCAAAGCGTCCGAAACCGAACGGGATGTCGTTTCGCACCGCACTCTTGCGTCGGAGGCTTTTGGCCGCCGGGGTCCCGGAAAACAAATCGTTGCCTGTCCGTTGCTTTTTCGGGATCGAAACAAAAGTTCGGGAATCGCTTCCGCATTTCGTTTCAGATTCGCAAACGCCCCCATTTATTTATTAGAATACAGCAAATTATCCCGAACAACAGAAATGACAGCAATCATAGCGATCGTCGACGATATCGCAACAGCACATGATCATGCGGTCAAACAATCGATAGCCGGCAGACGACAGGTATGCGGGTCGTCCCGTGCGGCAAGCCAACCGCAACAAGCCGTGGCTCCGGAAGCATGATGTACGCCGCCGGATAGTTCCCCGTCTCCGCATCGTAGACGAAATCCTCTTCGAATGCGGCGTCCGGCATTGGTAGCAGAGCGTAGCCGGTGCAGGCATTCGGAGCGGACACGCCGCGCAGCGCCATCAAGGCATCGTATGGAAGGCCGGCAGACGCCGCAGCGGTGCAGGCAAGGCGGAGCATACAGCAGTCCTCATCGGGAACGGAGCCGGATTCGTCGGAGGTGTCGAAAACCAAAACGGAGTACGATAAAACTCGATACGTCCAATCTCCATGTATGTCGCAGTCATTCTGAATACAAAATCGGGAAGTCCGGCCGGAGCCGGTACTTCCCGAAAAAACAAGAACGCGGGTTCCGCAGGACGATATCAATCGGTTCCGAGCATACGGGCGATCGGGGCGCTCATGGGCGAAGCGTACTGCTCGGCATAGAAGCGCCGCAACTCCTTTCGCATTCGTTCGATCCGACGTTCGTATTTCGGATCGCCGACGGCGTTTTTCGTTTCGAGAGGGTCTTCTTCGTAATCGTAGAATTCGCATCCCACGATCTGTCGTTCATCGAAAGGCAGGCAGGTTTTGAACCCCCGCACCCATTCCACATAGCGGTAGCGGCTGTCGCGGATCGAGTAACCCTGTATTTCCCGACGATTCGCCTGCATGAAGGCGTATCTTTTAATTCGCTTGCGGGGATTTTTCAGCACGGGCACCAGACTCGTGCCGTCGATCCAGGAGGGCGGTTCGATACCGGCCAGCTCGCAGACGGTCGGATAGATATCCACGAACTCGGTCATCGTGCGGCATTGCTGTCCCCGGGTCATGCCGGGGACGGACATCATCAGCAGCGTGCGTGTCGGAGCCTCGAAATTCGTCAGTTTGCTCCACAGGCCATGATCGCCCAAATGATAGCCATGATCGCCCCACACCACGACGATCGTATTGTCGTCCAACCCGACTTTCCGCAACGCATCGAGAACCCGACCGATCTGCGCGTCCGTATAGGAGGTGCAGGCGTAATAACCGTGTACGAGGCGGCGCTGAATTTCCGCATCGAGTTCCTGCCCGGGCATATAACTATGGAACGAGGGTACATCGGTATAAGCCTTCACCTCATTCGAATTGTGATAGGCGCACGGTACGGGATCGGAACTCATCGATTGGAATTCGGCCAGCGGCATCTTGTCCCGATCATAAAGATCCCAGTATTTTTCGGGCGCTACGAACGGCAGATGGGGACGGATGAAACCGACGGCCAGGAAGAACGGTTTGTCGCTTCTGCTCAAAGAGTCGATCCATGCGACGGCTTCATCGGCGACACGTCCGTCGAAATAGGCATTGTCCGGAACATCGACGCATTCGGTCACAGGTTTGCCCTCCGGCAGCATGTAGACCGGCGCCTGGGGCTTTATATAAGGTTTCGTCCACGAAACCGGATCGTTGTTGTAGGTTTCGTCCGAGAGCGGATGATACACCTTGCCGATGCCGACCGTCTCGTAGCCGTGCGCAGCGAAGAGCTGCGGGAGGGAGACGATTTCCGGATTATTGCGCCGGAAAATGCCGTCGAGCGTCCATACTCCCGTATGATCGGGCCGCAGTCCGGTGAGAACGCTGGCGCGTGTCGGGCCGCTTAACGGAAACTGGCAGTAATTGTTCATGAAAGTCACCCCCGACGCCGCGATACGGTCGAATGCCGGCGTTCGGGCGATCGGGTCTCCGTAAGGGCCGATATTGGGTTTAAGGTCGTCGATCACTAAAAAAGGATATTCGGAGGGGTCGGAACCTCCCCCTTTTCCGAGGCGGGAGCCTGCTGGGCCGTTACGGAACCGGCCATCGAGAGCGATCCGACGCCCAAAAGCATTTTTTTCAGGTCTGTCATTGCTTTTTCAAATTTTAATCTCTATTTTTGTTTCGTTCGAAAGGGTCTGAATTTTATTCCGTAACTTTAATTCTTCACTACCATGAAAACCATTGCAGCGATGCTGACTCTCGGAGTCGCGTGCTGGGCTTTCGGTACACAGGCCCAGACTTTCGATACCCGGTTGCTTTCACAGTACGATGCGTCTGTTTTGCGGGAACTCTATCCCGTATGCCGCCACACCACCGTCTCCGCGGAACAGCAGGTGCGGCTGGCCGAGCGCATCCGGAAAATCTCCGTTTCGCGGAATTGATCCGTTGCGACGGCGGAGTGCTCGCCCCCGCCAGCGAGACGGAACTCGAACGGATGCGCGATAACGCCCTGCGCGAGATTCTCACCGAAGAGCAACTGCTCCAATACTATCGTTACGAAGCGCTTCCGGCAGCCTACGCCCGCGGGCGCGAAGCCAAGAAGATCGTTTCGAAGCAGCTCCAACTCACCTATATG